>Ga0315298_1000938_pt1 | contig 55415 bp, 62 predicted proteins | sample WHS_1_MG_FD_203077 | JGI IMG/M metagenome (GOLD analysis project Ga0315298, IMG submission 203077) | Extremophilic microbial mat communities from Washburn Hot Springs, YNP, Wyoming, USA - WHS_1_MG | ecosystem: Environmental > Aquatic > Thermal springs > Hot (42-90C) | place: USA: Wyoming... | reverse complement strand
ACCCGCGCAAGAGACGCACGAACTCGTTCGTGCTGATGCCTTCCAGCCACCCGGCGGGAAGGCATTTCCATCTACCAGTCCAGACAGCTCCAGACAAGCATAGATGAAAATCCAGATACAAGAGACGGCGGCGTTTGCAGTCCACGCTTCAGCGTGTTTTTCGCGGTTCCGACGAAGCGGAACCTTCCAAGTCAACTAACCCATTTTTGCATCGTCAGAATCTGATATCGGGTAGTGCGGGCAGTCCGCTGCACGTCGGGCGTTTTTGGGCGTACAGAATGGCGGCGCGCATCCTGCACATGCGGGAGCACACTCGTAACCGCGCTCGTAAGAGCGCGGAGCACCGAATTCAACCCGAAAGACCGTGTCTGCACGACTTACGACGGCGCGCAGTGGACTGCGCGCCCTACCTTAACCCCATGACTCTTGCATGGTAAGGGATGCCCCTGACAGTTTTTGTTGGGGTAGTGACACATGGCCACATGTGTCCGGATCAACGACCGCCTCGGCGAGGCGACGCTCACAATTTAGCAGGCTGTTGAAAAATGGCTGTTTTGGAAAAACAACCCTCGGAAACATTGGCGTTTTTGTATGTTTTTCCTCCAAAAATGACTTTTTCGACACCCTGTTAGAGTGATGGCGAGGCGCACGGCTTTGGGCATCCGGTTCCGTTTGGTCAAATCAAACCGCTAAGACGCGCTAGAACGCAAAGTTGGTAGTGCAAACCATAACCGGTACACTCGATGTTCAGTGCCAGACCACGACTCAAAACCATTCTTTACGCCCGTCAACGTAGGTGCGTACAAATTCTTCGTCGGACTTGGTCAGGTAAAGAATCCCTTCCACCAAGCCGATGACCCACATCACACACGGCGCAAGGCCGCAGGTGGGAATCGAGCCGAGTAACGAGACAAGCAGCATGATCAAGCCGGGGCCAGTATAACCGAGGATGAATTTGTGTATCCCGAGCCAGCCGAGCAAAATGCCGCAGATACCAGCCGGAATTTTCTTGGACGCCTTCGCGGCAATTGATGTATGTGGCTGGCCCTGTGGGGGCACGGGTGGCGGTATAGCCGGTCCAAGGTCGTTGGCAAACTCGGCAAAGGCACTCAATGGTTTCCATTCAGTTGCACCTTCGGCAAGCGCAAGTGTTTGTGCATTGACGCGGTTTTCGGCTATCCAGCGCCGGATTGTATCTGCATTGACCGGACCGTACTGCGACCCGTCTGCACCGATTATTTTGTACATGGCACGTTTTTCGGTTGTTCTGGCTCAGCTTTTGCCAATAATCGCCCGTTTCTGCACGGCAATACCGGTCTGGACATTTGCTTTTGGATAGAGAACACACACCATGTCGGCCAAGTTTCAAAAAGATTTCACGTCCGCAACCTGTTCGTGGGCCTGCTCGCTAGTTCGAATGCTCCTGAGTTGAATACCCGCTCAAGACTCCCGGTGCAGCAGCGGGCCGGCCCCACAGCTCCGGACCGAGACAACAAATATGAGCAACAGCAAGGTTCAACTGGTATTACGCAGGCGCGGCTTTTGTCTGTGCAGGGTTGAAAATTGTTTCGTACGCATACATCAATGCACCGAGCGCAATCGGTGCGGTCAAAAGGATACCGATGCCGCAAAACAGTATGCCCGCTGCTCCGATTAACCCCGTAAGCAGTACCAAACCGAATACGCGCCACCAATGTTTTGTGACCATTCGCCAACTGGTTTTCATGGCTGTCCAGAAATCCAACTGCCTATCAATCACAATCGGCAAAGTGAAAAGCCAGTTCGTTTGCAGGTACACTACTGGGATCATGCAAACCAGAATCGCCAGCCAAAAAATTGCAATGTGCATGTGGGATGGTTCTTGATGGCGTATGCCCAGCCCGAAAAACACCACAAATGCAAAAATAATAGCCGGTAAAAAGCAAAGCCCAGCAAGTAATCCCGGTACAAAGTTGCCAAGGACAAGTTGCCAGTAACGCGAGCTGAACCCGGCGAAAACATCGCTTGCAGAAGCGGGCAATTTGCGTATTGCCTTCAGAAAGACGCAGTACAACCCACCCAAAAGCGGCCCAGCAATAAAAATGTTACCCAGCGAGAAAAGCAGCCCGACCAACGGTATCATGCCGAGCAATGCAATGCCAAATTCAATTGCGCCGTAAATCAGCACTGCACAGACCAACAGACCGAAGTTGCTCTTGAGCAGGTCAAACCCATTGCTAATGCACGCCCCGATGTCCAAATGGTAATCACGCGCCAGTATTTCCGGTCCAGGTGTGGCCCCCACTTGCGGTTGAGGCTGGGGTTGCTGAGTAGGCGGCGGCTGCGCAGCAAGTGCATCTGCAAACTCGGGAAACTCGGATAACGCGCGCCATTCTGTGCTGCCCTCGGCTCGGGCTTTCGATTGAGCGATTAACCTGTGTTCTGCTATCCACTGTCGAATTTGCTCCGCACTGGCGGGCCCGTATTCTTTTCCATCTGCACCGATGACCTTGTACATGGGCAATGTCTTGGTTCAGGTTTTTTGATGTTCCAACCTCGGGCTGTTAAAAGCCAGCTTGAAAATGGCTTTCCCAAGCAAAGGACCGGTCGGGCGCCGGAAGTTTCATCCCTGTTCAGAGTGTTTTGCGCCAGATGTACACACTGGTGGTGGTTGCGTGTTGGTTGCACTTTGGCCGGTCTTGGCTTGGCGCAGAATGCTCAAGCTTGTTAACAAAGCCCAAAACCACGCAACCGCAAACAAGATCACACCCCACTTGCCTGCCCAACCGTAAGGTGTGCGGAGCGGTTCGTCCCCGGTTGCCACACGAATTCGGTCCCAGGCAAAACATGCTATCCACCATACAATCAGCCCGAACCCGATCACAGCTATGCTTAACTGCAGGATACCGGCCTGCACGCGACCTGCGATGAGCGAGCCTAACCCGGGTGTCGCACACAGATTTATCACGACGCACGTGACAGCTTTAGCCGGACTGATCTGTTTGTGCGCGCGTCGGTCGGGTTGTTTCATCGCAGACAGCTCACAATTTAGCTGGTCAATGAAACTGTGCTTTGACCTCAGGCTGTAAAAGCACAATCAGCGCCCAGATGCCAATTGGCAATCCGATCACACAACATGGCGATACACACGGTATTAGTGCCAGGATCGCTGCTGTCATCGCCCAGGCGTAGCCCTCGAGCTTTTTCATCCTTAGCGCGCCATATAATACAAATCCGGCAACCACGATTCCAATTATTGCACTCACGATGCCCAAGGTGCCGCTCCATGTCTGGATTATCCGTTGCAGTTCTGGGTCCAGGTTTGGGACCGGTTCGCCCTTCGGTTCGGCGATATTCCAACCCAAAGCGAACAAGTTCGCAATGAACCCCAAAACCGCAGTCACAATCAGCCCAATTGCAGGCCCATTGAGTTTCGCAAGCCCGGGTGTTGTTGGGGTGGCTGTAGCCGTGGCGAGCACGTCAGCGAACTCGGCAAAATCCGAGAGTGGCCGCCAATCTGTCGTGCCTTCAGCTTGAGCTTTTGTTTGAGCAACTACACGGCCTTCGGCAATCCATTGCCGGATTTGGTCTGCGCTGACCGGGCCGTATTCCTTCCCATCCGCACCGATGATCTTGTACATGGTCGTGTTCGTATTTGTGTGGTTTTTGGTTTATTGAGGTTCGTCTTCTGGCTCCCAGTGCAACTGCTTAAGCTCAGTTTCGCTTACCTGCCGGACCGAACCGTCTGCAAAGACGACAACAAATCTCTGCCGGTGGCGTGCTTTTGGTGGTGCAAGCTCCGGTCCGCCGCTGGCATTCCATCCAGCGTCACTTTCGAAGATTATCACTGTGTCCGGGTCGGCTCTCTCGGCTTCGATCCCGCTCAATTTTGCGTTGAAAGCGTAGTGACAGCGTTTCTTGGAATCTGCGGCGGGGCATTGGAAAACCTTGTCTGTGCCGGCGTGGTCAAAAATTGCGTCACACCAGTTTGTTGCTGTTGGGAACCGCCCGTGGTTGTCACTTGCGTACATGTGAATTGCCAGAGCCAGTTGTTTAACGTTGTTGACGCATGCAATTGTTTGTGCTTTCTGTTTTGCCGCGCTTAATGCGGGGAGCAACAACCCTGCAAAGAACGGGATTAGCAAAAGTGTTATGCCTGAGACGATCGCGCCGGCCAGTGCATAACCTTGGCCACCAAGCCTGCCACCACTTTTCTTGATCTTGTTAGTTGCAACGAGTCCAAGGATCAAGCCCAGCGGCGAAGTTATCAGGGCCGTCAACCCGCAACTCACAAAACTCAGGATGCCCAGTACAAGCGATGCGATTGCTGCGCGGCTGGTCTTTACCGGTGCTGTTGTGGGTGGCATGTATTTGGGTGGGACAGCGGCATTAAGTGCATCGGCGAACTCGGGGAACTCAGATAACAACCGCCATTCAGTACTCCCCTCAGCTTGTATTTTGGTTTGAGCATTTGCTCGGCCTTCGGCAATCCATTGCCGGATCTGGTCTGCACCGACCGGGCCGTATTCCTTACCATCTGCACCAATTATCTTGTACATGGTTTTCTGAGTTCGATTTCAATCATCTTTATAGCCTGGGCATTTTCATGTGTCGGCTGTGTTTTCAATTAACTGTTTTACGGTGACATCCAGGCAAACTGTTCCACGGGCAGGTTGCGCAACAAACCAAACACAATCATTGCGCCCAACACTATCCAAAGCAACGGTATCGGCACGGGTGAATCTGCCTGGCGCACGCCGGCTTTGGTTTGCCACACAACACGCACCCCCACCCAAAGCACAATCGGAACCAGCAACACCACAAGTGCATTCGAGTGCAGCGCACCGGTTACGTTGCCATGCAGCAACTTGTGTATGGCGCGTAACCCGCCACAGCCCGGGCAGTTCAATCCGGTCAATGCATGAAACATGCATGGCGGATAAAACCAGGTCCGCGCCGGGTCAAAATGATACAGCACGGCCGCGCCGGCCAGCGTCATTGCCAGCAAACCGGCCCATAACCACGACCTGCCCGGCCTCTGTCTGCTAATGACAGGGGGTTTTCTTCCGTCCCACTCCATTTACAGGTACCAACGGTTGAACCGATGCACTCGACCGAAAGGCAACCCAGCCAAAAATGTTGCCAGCGCCAAAATTCCGACAACCAAACCTACAATGCTAAGCACAATTCCTGCTATTGCCCAACCTTCGCCGCTTAACCTGTGCGGTTGCTTTCGGATTTCCACAAGGCCAATTATCGAAAAGATCAGGCCGGGTATTGACAAGAACGGACCACAACACATCAGACCGAGCAAAGCGCAAACAAACCCGGCAACAGCCATCGAGCTTGTCTGAAGTTTAGGCGCAGGCGCGGCTGCAGGCTGGATCGGGGGCATCATGCCAGGGCTAACCGGCGGAGCAGCCAGATCGGCAAAAGCCGGATACGTACTCAGTGGTTTCCATTCGGTTGTGCCCTCGAGTATGGCAGGTGTATTTGCATTGGCGCGTCCCTCCGCTATCCAGCGCCGTAAAACCGCTTCGGGCACAGGACCGTATTGCCTGCCGTCAGCTCCAACAATCCGATACATTCCTGCGCATTTGTAAGCCGACCGATGCTAACTCGCCAAGCAAAAAATCGCCGCACGCGTCGTGTGGTTCGCACCGGAGTGCTGATCCTCCGGTTTCGAGATGTCAACAAAGGCCGGCGCCCCGGACTCACCTCGACAGCAGCGTCGTGGCTGTTACTCGCCCACGCAAAACAAACGGCAGCGCAGATAACAAAACCAACAGATAAAGCGGCAGCAACACTCCAGCCAAAAGTTGTTGCGGACGCATCGGTCTGTTTTTGCGTTTGAGCTGCCGTTCGAGTCTTCGTGCTTCAGCGAGCGAATCGAGCTGTTTTGCTGCAACGAGCTCAAGCGGCAGACCCAGTCTGCGTGCCGAATATGTCATGCCGAGTTGGTGTTGGGCGAGTCTGCGGTGCAGGTCTGTGGTTGAGCCGATATAGAATCGGGCTGAGCTGCCGCGTAGCATGTAAACCCAAGCCATAGGGTCAATGGTGGGCCCAGAGGGATTCGAACCCCCGACCAAGCGATTATGAGTCGCCTGCTCTAACCCCTGAGCTATGGGCCCGTGTGTTTGACGTTGCGCAAGTTATAGTTGCCATTTGTCGGAGCTTGCCGCAAGCGAATTCGACGGCGCAAAAGTTGGCAATCCCCGCGTTTACAAGCCGAGGATACGCTGGTGCGAGTTCTGATGATACGGTTACAGAAGGCACGCCCGATTGCCGACAAGTGGCCGTTCGAGCCTATCGTGCTCACTATGCTCAGGCAGGCAAAAATTGATAAACTGCACGAGAGAATTTTTGATCTGCTTCGGACCATTTTGAACCCCGACTAACCCCGAAAAGCCTTCGGGGCTGCTTTAACCGCTGGGCTATTGGCCCGTGTGGTTTTGCATCAGCACGAGTACTTGCCGTTGGCCGAACCATGGAAGCGACCCGTTTCATTGGCTGCCCGTGCCCGCAACTGCAACTGACGTGCGTGCAGCCGCGCCAAAAAACTGCTGCAGCGTCGTTTTCGCACTGTAGCTTGGGCTGCGCTTGCAAAAATCGGGCGTTTTGGTAGTTGTGTAGCTGCATGCGGCGCACTCTTGAGCGGGTTTTGTTTGGTTTAGTGTTTGGTGCGTATGTTGCCTTGGCAGGCTTTGATTCTGCCGAGGTGAATATGGAGTATGTGGTGCGGTTGGCTGCACAGCGCGCGCGCAAACCGTTCCATTCGCCCAGAGCTGACCTGCCGGAGTTCCTGCGTCAGCTTGATTACGATCAGTATCGCGAAATCGAGTTCAGGCACGAGAAAGCGCTCTGGCTTGAGGAAAATCTGCCGTTCAGGGTCGAGTTTTTCCATCCGGGCTACCTGTACCAGGAACCCGTGAGGATTTACGAGTTTACATTGACGCGCGTGCAGCAGGTCAGGTTTGTGCAGGACTTTTTTAACTATCGCAAGCTGCGTTTGCCAAAGAAAGTCCCCGCTGACACCGGTTATGCCGGGTTCAGGATTCTGTGCCAGTTGAATGTCGAGGACAAATGGGACGAGCTAGGGGCATTTTTGGGTGCGAGCTACTTCAGGCTCCTTGGCAAAGGGCAGCGATACGGCCCGTCGGCGCGCGGGCTTGCACTAGACTGCGGCGAACCTGACCGGCCGGAAGAATTCCCAATTTTCACCGATTGGTGGCTTGGCAAACCGCATCGTGAAGATGACGCGTTGCGGTTGTATGCAATACTGGACAGCGTGAGCTGCGTTGGCGCCTATGGATTTCGCATTCGGCCGGGCGAAACCACTATTGCCGACATTGAGGCTGTGCTGTTTTTCCGTGAGCCGGCGAATGTGCAGGCTGTTGATCCACAACGTAAACCGCTCAAGACAATCGGGCTTGCACCGCTGACGAGCATGTTTTGGTTTGGCGAAAATTCCGAACGCGAGTTTGACGATTACAGGCCCGAGGTGCACGACAGTGACGGTCTGTTAATGCGCCTTGACGAAGGCCAGATCGTCTGGCGCCCGCTCAATAACCCGACTGTGTTACGGCACCAGCAATTCCCAGCGAAGAACCTGCGCGGGTTTGGCCTGTTGCAACGCGACCGCGACTTCGCAAATTACCAGGACATTTTTAATCTGTACCATCTTGTACCGAGCATCTGGGTCGAGCCGCGCGGGCACTGGGGCGAAGGCGAGGTCCACCTTGTGGAACTTCCCACGCAATACGAGGGGTTTGACAACATAGTTGCGTTTTGGTGTCCGAAAGAAACACCGCAGCCGCTGCAGCCGTACAGGTTCGCCTACACGCTGTACTGGACGCGCGAGACCGACATGAAACTGTCGGAAGATCGCGTTGTAGCAACGCGCATCGGAGCCGACCCGCGCGAATCGCGCAGACGCCAGATTGTGATTGACTTTGCAGGGCCGAAACTTTCCGCGGTACCAGCCGGATCACCCCCAAACGCAATTACAAAATGCGTCGGCAAGGCCGCTATAACTGAAACGCAAGTGTTTCACAACCCGCAAAACGACACGTGGCGCGTGATTTTGAAGCTTGAACCGCAGCCGGGTAATACCGACCCGGTGGAACTGCACTGCACACTTGTAAAGGGTGAAACGCCACTAGGCGAGACATGGACATACCTTTGGAGTCAACCATAGGCAGTTGGGCGTTCCCGCGCGATGAGCCGGGTAAACTTGCCGGTCGGCCCTTGGAAGAATGGAATGCCGCCTACGGCAAGGTCGAAAGCTATTTCAATGCACTTTGTGTGCGTAACAAAGTTTTGCTGGGTCAGTTGGTGATCCATGTGCTCAAGCGCGCTATGGCGCGCGCACCGGCCGAGCCGCACCGGTCGGCTACTGAGCTTGCAGTTGAAGAGCTTGACCGAGTTGTGACCGATTGGTTTGCCCAGGTTTTGCAGGTTCCTGCCGAGGGCGCTGACCCGCTGCTGAGCACGCGTGGTCGGCTTGCGTTGCTGCTGGCCGATATGCCTGGCAAGTGGCAGGACCAGTTTTTACGGCCCGGCCCGTGGCCTGACCAATTCGTTAATGCAATGCGTCAGGCCTACCTGCGGTCCGGCCCAGATTTTCAGCTATCACAAATGTCACCGCGCGAGTTTGATCTTGGACCAATTACAACGCTCACAAAGTTCAGTCGGCTTCCATACGTCAAAATGGTGATGGTTTGGGCGACGTTCGCGTTGCTATTGATCCTGATCTTTTACCTCACGCACTAAAGATCATGCAACCTGTGCTGACCGAGTCTGCCCCGAGAAAACCCACGCCTGCACACGTCGGCATCGTGGCCGTGCGGCCGCCGAAACGCGGGTTGCGCGTGTTCTTTTTCTTCAGCTCCGCTGTTGTGTTGGCTGGGGCTGTCTCGTTGCTTTTTGCTGATTTGCTCTGGCGGACCGGTTGGTCGGCTTCGCGCACGGTGTTGTTGGTGCTGTTCGTGATTCTATTTCTGCTGGCGGCGATTGGGTGCATGCAAGGGCTGTACGGGTTTGTGCTGCGCATTTTGGGCGACCGACACCGCATAACCTTGATGACAGATTATCATGAGCGCAGCATCGCAGGCACAAGCACAGCGCTTTTGTTCCCGATTTGCAACGAGGACGTCGTGCGTGTGTTTGCGGGGCTGCGCGCGACGTATCTTTCGCTGGCTCAAACAGGCGAGCTTGACCGGTTCGACTTTTTCATCCTGAGCGATTCAACCGAGCCGAACAAATGGATCGAAGAAGAACGGCGCTGGATCGAGCTTGTGCGCGAGCTGGGTGCACTGGGCCGGGTTTATTACCGGCGCCGACTCACCAACGAAGACCGCAAAAGCGGCAATATTCGCGATTTCCTCAATGTTTGGGGGAAACGGTACAGATACTTTGTGGTTTTTGATGCCGACAGCGTAATGCGCGGCGAAACGTTGGTTGCACTTGTGAAGTTGATGGAAGCAAACCCAGCCGTCGGTCTGATCCAGACCGTGCCCGGAGTTGTCAATGCAAGTTCGTTATTCGGCCGAATCCAGCAATTCGCAAACCGGTTTTACACGCCGTTGTTCATTACCGGACTGAACTTTTGGGCACAGGGTTTCGCAAACTACTGGGGGCATAACGCAATCATCCGTACCGAACCGTTCATGCAACACTGTGACCTGCCGCGCTTACCGGGACGCAAACCGTTCGGCGGACAAATTCTAAGCCATGATTTTGTTGAAGCAGCGCTGCTGTTGCGTGCGAACTGGCAGGTCTGGTTCGCGTACGACCTGGAAGGCAGTTATGAAGAAGCGCCGCAGGACATGATCGCAAATGCACAGCGTGACCGGCGGTGGTGCCAGGGCAACTTGCAACATGCGCTTGTGATGTTTGTGCGCGGACTGCGCGGCATAAGCAGGTTGCATCTTTTGTTTGGTGTGATGGGTTACTTAGCTAGCCCGTTGTGGTTGGCGTTCCTGCTGACGTTCAACTGGATCAGGCTGTCGCACAAATTTTCCGGGTTATCAGACATCACCGTGCGCGCCTTTACGCCGTACTTGAATCTGACGGCAACACAACATGCATTTGTTGTGTTCATGATCTGCATGGTTGTGTTGCTTTTGCCAAAGTGCCTCGCGTTGGTCGAGCTGGTGTTCGACACTGCACGCCGGCGCGCCTTTGGCGGATTACGCTGCGCCACCGCAAGTGTGCTGCTCGAGACGGCTTTCTCGGCTTTACACGCACCGCTGCAGATGCTGTGGCATACAAGTTTTGTTGTGACAAGTTTGCTAGGGGGAAGTGTACGTTGGGGCGGACAACGCCGTTTAGCCGGAGGCGTAACCTGGCGAACGGCGCTGCGCCGGCACTGGTGGCACATGTTGATCGGGCTGGTTTGGGGCGGGTTGATCTGGTGGTTTGACAGACCTGTGTTTTGGTGGTTCACACCTGTATTGGCAGGTATGGTGCTTTCGGTTCCATTGAGCGTTGCTGTCAGTAACACGCGCCTAGGTGCACACGCGCGCGCGCTGTGTTTGTTCCTGACACCTGAAGAAATTTCGACCCCACCAGAACTGGCCGAATTGCAGATGCGTATGGTTGTGAAGCAGAAAGAGCCTGGGCGCGAAGAGTCGCTACCTGACGCCGGCCTAGCTGAAGCGGTCCTGGACCCATACGTCAATGCAGTGCATGTATCGTTGTTACGTGAGAAACGGCTTAATCCGGTTTACGCCGCAGGACTCGAAAAGCTCGGGGTAGGTAAACCCGAAATTCGCGCAATTGCTGAGCGATTGTTGATGCGTGGCCCGGGTGCATTGTCGCCGCAAGAAAAGATACTCGTACTGAATGACGCGGATGTGATGGCGTGGTTACACCGTCAGGCGTGGTTGCGGCCAACTGAAACTCTGGCTTCATGGTGGCAAGTTGCGTTACAGCGATACACACGTTGATGATAGAAATTTTTGGTTGCCTGGTTAGTTGCGATTCTGAACAATCAGACGCAAATGCGTTTTTTGGTGGGAAAACATCTCGCGTTTGTAATCGGGCGTGGGTGTGGCAGCGGTAGTGCACACGGTGTGCGCGCCAGCCGGGCAAGGCGGCTTGTTTGCATGGCTATTGGGGTTGTGGCGTGCGGCTTGTTCATGCCGAACCCGCCACAGGTACGAGGCCGCGAATTGTCGGCTGAAACAGTTCAATTTCAAAATCGCAAGTTCACAGGAGCAGAAATGAGCACGACCAAACAATCCACGAGTTTGACCTACAAATCAATTACCGCACGGTCTGGGGCGGATAAGCCGGGAGGGTTGATTTTCCAATGTTTGCTGGCTTCATTCCTGGCCGGTGTGTGCATTATGCATGCGCAATGGTATGGGGGACCATCCGGTGGACCTTATGGACCGGTGCAACAGTACTATGAGCCGCCGCGAGACGCCCGGCACGTTTACATTGTGTCGCCCGATGGTAAACCGGATGCGGCCGGGACAGTGGAAAGCCCGACAACACTCGAGTCGGCTTTTGCGCGCGTTGAGACTGGCGACGCAATTGTGTTGCGCGGCGGCACATATCGTATTGGGAATTTGTTGTTGAACCAGGGAATCACGATCCAACCGTATGGCGATGAACGGCCGGTGCTGAAGGGGACACTTGTTGCAACAAACTGGGTTGCGCAACCGAACGGGCTGTGGCGCACAAAATGGCCGCATTTATTTCCGGCGCGACCGGCGGATTGGTGGCGGCGTGAAACTGAGGGCAAAAAGACACCCCCGTGGCTGTTCAACAACGACATGGTGTTTGTTGACGGGCGACAGCTCAAAGCCGTCGGCTGGGAAGGCGCCGTTGACGAAGGGTCGTATTACATTGATTACGTAACTGGCGATGTTTACATCGGGCTGAACCCTGCCGGACACACCGTTGAAATTACAGCCTGGGACGTTGCCATAAGGCGTATCACAGGCGATTGCCACGGCAAAAAATCTGACAAGAAAGGTTTCATACTGCGTGGTGTTACACTTACGCAGTACGCGAATCGTGCGCTTGAGATCGAATGTACCGAGCCTGAGGGACCGGCTGATCCAGCAACATTTGGCAAAGACGTTGTCGGTCCCGTGCTCGAGCATGTTGCAATTACACACTGCTCGCGTGTGGCGGGGTATTTGCGCGGTGACAAAATGGTCATCCGGCATTGTCTGGTGAGCGATACAAGCACCGAGGGCCTTTACATTTTGTCATCCTCGGATTGTTTGCTTGAGAAAAACATCTTCAGACGCAACAACGTCGAAAACATTACCGGCTATTTCCCTGCTGCGGTGAAAATCTTTAATCAAACGTACCGTGTGGTTTGCCGGGACAACCTTGTGCTTGAGCAGACCAACTCATGCGGTATTTGGTACGATGTTGGCAATGTTGATGGTGTATTTGTGAACAACTGGGTTCAGGATTGCATAGACGGGTTCTTTTTCGAGATATCGAAGGGGGCAATCTGTGCCGGAAACGTGTTTGTAAATTGCGACAAGGGCATCCGCGTGCTCAACAGCTCGAATGTACGCATCTACAACAACACACTCATTAACACGGTCGCCTCGATCGAACGCACATCGCGAAGTGCTGTTGGCGATCATTTTGGCTGGCACCCTGCAACAGGGCCTGACGTTGACAAACGCGAAGGGCACGTGCTGATCGGTAATTTGTTTGTTGCAGACGACCGGTGCCAAAAACCATTGTTACGGGTTGAACAAACGAGTGATCTGTGTGGCAAGCTGACCCGGCCGCAGCTTACGGAGCTTGACTATAATCTTTACGTCCGGGTTGGCAGCAGCTCGTCTGGACGCGCGCTATACGTCTGGAGTCCTGTTGAAGGCAGGCCATGCGTGACCGAGCTGAAAACACCTGATGAGCTGCGCAAGTTACACCCCGCATTTGACGCGCACAGTGTATATCTGAACGGCGTAGGCGGTCCCGTTGTGCGGAGCATCGAGCTTGGGCATTACGAACCTGTCATGTCTTTGCCGGTGTCGGTACCCGGAAGTGCGGTCCCGGCTGATGTTGTGCAATTATTAGGCTGGCCGAAACGCGATGCGCATCTGCCGGGCGCTTATCAACCCGAGCAAAACAAATAGTGTAGCTTTTGACGCGTGGAAGTGCAGCGCAACGAGGCAATTGCGCTGTCAAAATGACCTGTGGAGCCCGACGGCTTTTCGGAGCCGCTGTAGATATTCGGTGCGCGGGATTTCAATTGCGCCCAGCAGCCGGGTTACGGGTGTAACCATTTGGATGTCAAACAGCTCGAAGTGGCGCAGCCGCAGGTGCTCGACCAGCGCGTGAAGCGCGACTTTGGATGCGTTTGGCACACGATGGAACATGGATTCACCGGCGAAAAATCCCCCAATTGCAACTCCGTAAATTCCACCGACGAGTCTGCCGTCCTGCCAGCATTCGACGCTATGTGCGTGGCCTGCCTTGTGCAATTGCGTGTACGCTTCGATGAACTGGGGTGTGATCCAGGTATCCTCGCGGCCAGGCCGTGGCTCGGCGCAGCCTTCAATTACCTGCTGGAACGCCTTGTTAATCGTGATTTGAAAAACGCCTTTTCGGACGAGCTTAGCCAAGCTGCGCGGCACGTGGAACCTGTCTAACTCGAAGATTGCGCGTGGGTCCGGCGACCACCAAGTAATCGGGTCGCTCGTCCACGGGAAAACACCTTTCATGTACGCTGCAAGCAGACGCGGCACGCTCAGGTCGCCTCCGATTGCTAGCAATCCGTCCTCTTCAGCAAGCTCAGGGTCCGGAAACCAGATTCTCTTCTCCAACAGAAAGACCATTGACCAGCTTGGGGTTTATGCACCGATTTGACGCGTGCATTGTCCCTGACGACCGTGAAAAATCTGCGGCGCTGCGTTGTGAATTGCTGGGGCCATACCGGATTGTGATTTTGCCGCAGGCTGAATATTTTTTTCAGCCGGGCTGATCTGGGCCGGTTGTGTTTTCAGGTTGGCTGGCCGGATTTTCCACAGCTTCGAGCAGAGTCATTTCGAAATACCCGGCAGTTTCCATTGCCCATACATGTGGCGCAGTTTGGTTGGTGATTTTGATTTCTTCGCCGTTTTCAGTATCGGGTGCACCGAGCGCGATCCAACTACCAACACGCACATCATTGAGCACCTGCAACAACCACTCGAACTGCTCGTGTGAGAGTGTCAGGCGAAACCCGGTCTTTGTGTGTGTTAGCAACCTTTTTTCGGTGAGCAGGTCTGCAACCTGCTGGATGTTTTTGCGCCGGTTTTCTTCAAGCGCTTCATCAAGCAACCGTTGGGCTTCTTCGGTTTCAGTTGGCTGGAGCGTTTTACTAATGCGGTGGTAACCGGGTGGTATGCGTGGGTACAATCGTAGCAGCAGTTGCAAAAGCTCGCCTTCAGTTTCGCTCAGTGCAAACAGGAATTTGTCATTTGTAGAGCGAATCAGTTTCACGTCAGTCTCGTTCCATTGTTGCCTGCAGCCCGTACTTCTGTAGCTGATGCACGTAGAACTCGGCCTTTTCCATGGTCTCGCGTGTGAGGACGCTCTTACCTTCATTGTGCACTTGCAGCATGTGATATTGCGCCTTGTGGCGCGGCCAACCAAACACAACCTGAAACACGTGCGTCACGTAATCCATGTAATTGACCGGGTCATTCCAGCAAATGACAAGGTAACCCGGCTCAAGCTCTGACCGCGACTTAGTTTGATCGTCTTTTTCAATGTCGGGTCGTACTTCAGTTGTTGCTGTGCCAGCCATGCCGATAACATATGGTTTTCCAGCACGGCTGTCGAGAGCCGTTGCACATGGTAGTTGGTTCGGCTCCGGTTGTGGCGGAAAGATTGTTGTTTGAGGCTGATGACGTTCAATGGTTAATAGACCACCAACGATCGTACCGGGTAACCCGCCAATCGTTGGCGTCCTTTGAGGTAGCTAAGCTCGATTAAAAACGAGATTTCCAAGATTTGCCCGCCGAGTCTTTTGACAAGCTCGGCTGCTGCAGCAGCCGTGCCGCCGGTGGCAAGCAGGTCGTCAATTAACAACACCCGACTGCCACGCTGCAATGCATCCACGTGGATTGCGACGGTGTTCGTGCCGTATTCGAGCTGGTAAGTTTGTTCGATTGTTTTGTATGGCAGTTTGCCTTTCTTGCGCACCGGCACAAACCCGGCTTGTAACTTTACGGCTGCAGCGGCAGCAAAAATGAACCCGCGCGCGTCTATGCCGACCACGGCATCAACCATGCCTGGCTTGAAGTTCTGCACGAGCAGCTCGACACAGCCATTGAACAGCCGTGCGCTAGCCAGCACGGGCGTGATGTCCTTGAACTGAATGCCAGTTTGCGGAAAGTCCGGTATGTTGCGGATCGCCTGCTGAATTTCTGCGATTGTAGGGAGTGCCTCTGCCATTTGGTTTTACCTCGCCCGTTTGTCAGGTTTGTTGTGCTTCGAGTTTTTCGATCATCTTGCGCAGCTTCCGCAGTGCGGCATTTTGAATCTGTCGGACTCGCTCGCGCGTGACGCCGAACTTTTTGCCGATTTCTTCCAGCGTCAGCACCGGGCCGCCATCGAGCGCAAAACGCGCACGTAAAATTGATGCCTCGCGTTGGTCGAGTGTCTTGACCATCTCGCGCAGCATAGCTGTGACGGTTTTTTCTTCGAGCTGGCGGTACGGGTTTTTGGCTGTCTCGTCTTCGACAATCTCGGAAAATGTATCTGAATCTTCGTCGCCAATTGGCGCGTCAAGTGACGCGGGCCGAATTGCTGCAAGCCGCATTTGTGTAACACGGCTTGCTGGTATGCCAAGTTCTTCAGCCAGCTCCTCGTCGGTAGGTTCGCGTCCGAGGATTTCCTGCAGCTTAAGTGCTGCCTTGCGCATTTTCGATATCTTGTCAACCAAGTGCACCGGCAACCGAATCGTTTTGGACTGGTTGGCCAGTGCACGTTTAATTGATTGTTTGATCCACCAGGAACTGTACGTGGACAATTTACCGCCCTTTGACGGGTCAAACCGCTCGACAGCCTTCATCAGGCCGATGTTGCCCTCACTTATCAGGTCCAATAGCGGCAAGCCGAGCCCTTCGTAGTCACGCGCGATCTTGACTACAAGACGCAGGTTAGCCTTGATCATTTGTTCGCGCGCTTTTTTATCGCCTTTCTTGATTCGTGCAGCCAACGCAATTTCCTCCTCGGGCGTCAGGAGTTTTACCTGGCCGATCTCGCGCAGGTAAAGCTTGATCGCCATGTCGCCGTCGTAACTGCGGTCGTCGCGTTCGTGCAACGTCAATTCCTCGACCGGTTCGACCGGTTTTGTTGGGGGAACAAGTTTGCCCCTCGGCCTTGGTGCAGGCGCAGTGGGCACCAATGCAGTTGTGGCGGCGTGGGCCGGCTGGGCGGTCTTTTTCAGCTTTTCCGCCTTGACCGGCTTTCGTGTCGCGCGGCGCTTTTTACGTGCGGGCGACTTCGCTTTGGCGTGTTTTATCCGGGCTGCCATAGGCACAAAGGCAGGTTAACGGCCATCAAATCAAGAGCAAGCAAATTGGATGCCGGAAAAGGCGGCTTTCCGGCGCGTATTGCGGGTCGGTTGTGCCCCGTAAGTGCTTGGGCGAGCGAACCTGGCGGCACACTGCGGTCAAGCCGGATATCTCAAAAGTGTCTCGTAACGCACACTTCCAGTCTCCAGCCTGCCTGCCCCGACGGCTATGGCGCAGGCGGACAGCACATCAGGTTTTTCCCGCAACGGCGGTATGCGCCGCAAAGGTTTCGTTGTTCCAGCACTGCAAGATTGTCACCGTCCGAATTAGGCAACATTTTCGGCAGGGCGTTGCCGCAACTGCGGGCCGGGCTGTGTGCGCTACAGATTGCAACTCCATTAATTAGGTCGGAGTACTTGACCCTAGTACGGGTTGGGGAGCATACGCCGCCGGCGTGTCTTGTCCGGCGGCTCGCCGGACACCGTCAAACCAGGTTTTCAGACACTGAACAACACGGCAGGGTAAAACAAATACGATCTCAAAAGATGTTAGCCCGGATATTTCGCACGTTTTTTGTAACGCGGACTTCCAAGTCAGATGTATCGCGTCCTGCCGTTGCGGGACAAACACGGGAGGTGCTTTGCCAACACGCCTTGTCCGAAAAAACCCAACACATGTACAAGCCCGTCAGCGCTACAGATGATAGCCCACCGTGCTAATGGTGGGCAAACAGACCGCCAAAAATCATTCCTAAGTCCCGAAAGGGACGGCAGATCATTGCTCACCGTGTAAAAGATCGCGTGATGTTGGCTTTGGGCTTATCTGGCTGTTCCTGAGAACGGGATTCCAGCGTGGAAACAAATCACCCTGCACCTGCTGGTTTTCGTGTAGCTGAAGTACATTACAGAAACACAGAGCTAGGTAGGGCGCGTCCCGCATGTGCGGGACGCGCCGCCATCCGTACGCCCAGAAACGTCCGGCGTGCAGCGGACTGCCCGCCCTACCAGAGATCGGGTTTTGACAAAGCAAAGCCATCCAGGGAAATGTGGAGGGTAGCGTCCCGCATACACAGGATTAGCGCCGCGGGAATGCGGTCGCGATGGCGCGCACCCCTCTGGGGCGCAGTTTTGCATGTGCCAGATGCTGTATGACATGCGAGCCGTTGGGCTGTGTTCGGGCCCGAAACGAAAGCGGTATCGGCGCTCGCTGACGCTCGCTTTGCCACCGCACGCCAAAGTGTGGAGCAAGGCAGGGCGCTTCCGCATGTGCAGTATGCGCCGCAAAGGTTTCGTTGCAACAGCACGGCAAGTTTATGGAATATACAGGGGTCAACCCGGACGCTGCTGTAGTTTGATGCGAGATGCCTGAGCTGCAGCCACAGTGCGCTGGGGTCCAGCCCGAGCTGGGAACAGCGATCGGCCACGACGCAGTTGCCGCGTGTGAGAAAGCCAATTTGCTCGACTTGCATGGTAAGCGTGCCGGAAAGCTGCTTGCACAAGGAATCCGGTACTGTAGCATTGCCCGGACAACCTAACCTCAACAGCCAAACAAATGTACGTAAACCGATTTAGTCTGCTATTAATCGCATGTCTGACTGTGACTATGGCATTTGTTCCCAACCAAATCACGGCCCAACAACCACCTGCTTGGTTAGCGGATTCATGTGCAAAACTCGAACGTGAGCTGGTGGCAAAATATGGCGCACAGCAACGCGCGAGGCTTGTACGTGGACTCGAGCAGGTGGGCAGATTTTGGCGGGATGCGGACGGTGATGCAGCGGTATTCGAATCTTTTGTGCGCCAGAATTTTGCAGGTGACCAGGCGGCGCTTGACGCGATTTTTGATCGGTTCCAGCGGATTTTGGAAAAGCTCGATGGTCACATGACAGAGTTGCGTTACGAACTGCGCCTGCAAGCTGATCTTGATCGCGGGCCGGTCATGCCCGTGGACGAAATGTTTGCCGCATACGAACCGGGTGCGCATCTGATCGAGGATTTTTTCCGAAACAAACTTGCATTTGCTGTGCTACTGAATTTCCCGCTAACAACATTGCAAGAGCGGCTTGCACAAGGTGATAACTGGACGCGGCGCCAATGGGCTGAGACACGCCTTGCAGAACGGTTCTCGAAACGAATTCCGGCTGATGTTATCCAGGCAATCTCGACTGCAGTTGCCGACGCTGAACTTTACGTCGCCGAATACAAGATTTGCATGCATCACCTGCTCGATGCCGATGGTAACCGGCCTTTTCCGCCGGGCCTGAGGTTTATCTCGCATTGGAACCTGCGGGACGAGATCAAAGCACTTTATGCCGAGGGCACAAATGGCCTGGCCAAACAACGGCTCATCCAGCGCGTTATGGAACGGATCATCGAACAGTCAATCCCACAAATCGTGATCAACAACCCGGCAGTTGACTGGGACCCGTTCACAAATGAAGTGCGGCCATCGGCAACAAACGAGTTTTCGGTACAGCCGGTTCACGATCAATCAGCAGCAGGGTCGGCGCAGGCCGGCGCACCGCAATGTGAGCATCCGCAAATACTTACGAATTCACCTGAACCGGACACGCGCTACGCCAAGTTGCTCAATGTGTTCAGGACCGTGCGCAAGGCTGACCCGTACTCGCCGACTGCCCCCACGCTAATTGCGCGGCGGTTCGACGAAGACAGGCAAATGAGCGAGCAACGCGTCAAACAGATGCTCGAAGATGTTCTAGCTGCGCCTGTGTTTGCCAGGGTAGGGCGCATGATTGAGAACCGGCTGGCCAGGCCTTTGGAACCGTTCGACATCTGGTACAACGGGTTTTTGCCACGGAGCAAATATACCGAAGCGCATTTGGACGAGATTGTGCGCGGCAAATACCCCACGCTGGAAGCGTTTCGGGCGGACCTGCCAAACATTTTGCGCAAGTTCGGCTTCAGCGACGATCGCGCCAGGTTTTTGCAGATGCACGTTGACGTTGAGCCTGCCCGTGGCAGCGGCCACGCAATGGGCGGCGCAATGCGCGGCCAGAAAGCGCGGTTACGCACCCGGTTCACTCCCCAGGGCATGGATTACAAAGGTTTCAACATCGCAATGCATGAGCTGGGCCACAACATCGAACAGGTGTTTTCGGTTAATCTGGTTGATTACACGTTGCTTGCCGGTGTACCAAACACGGCTTTTACAGAGGGATTCGCCATGCTTTTGCAGGGACACGACCTTGAAGTGCTTGAGTTGGCTGAGCCGGACCCGCAGGCCGATGCGCTCAAAACACTGAACGATTACTGGGCTACAGCCGAGATAGCGGGGGTTGGCTTAGTTGACATTGGCGTTTGGCACTGGATGTACGAGCACCCAGACGCAACCCCCGCTGAGCTGAAGGCTGCAACACTCGAAATCGCAAAGCAGGTGTGGAACAGGTTTTATGCGCCTGTATTTGGCAAACGCGACGTGACGCTCCTTGCGGTGTATTCGCACCTGATCAACAACGTCCTTTACCTACCGGATTACCCAATCGGCCACATCATCGCCTATCAAATCGAGGAACAGATGAAAAAGGTCGGCGTGATAGGGCCTAAGTTTGAGCGCATGGCAAAATTTGGCAATGTTGCGCCCGACCTGTGGATGCAAAATGCTACCGGTGAACCTGTAAGTGCGCAGCCACTCCTCCGTGCGACGGAACGTGCGCTGGAAAAGATTTCAAAATAATACTCGGGCGCCTTTACATGCCGGACGGGTCAGAAACAGATGTTATCGGCTGGTTGTGTGAGTTGACGTGGGTTGCAGTTCAGCCTGCTGAATCGGTTTCAGTGTAAGTGGGTCCCGTAACGGCAGGCGCGTGTAGCGGTCTGCTGCAAGCGATTTTAGGCTGACTGGATGGTCAGGGTGGCCTTTAAGAATCTCGGGTTCGTCACCCACAACAAGAATCACAACACGCTCCGGTGCCAGATATTTCCTTGCGACACGCAGTACATCGTCCTTTGTTATGGCGTTGATCCTGCTCCGGTATAGCTTCCAAAACTCGGGGTCTTTGGCGTATCTACCGGTAAATTCGTCCTGGGCAAATGTGAGTGCGACCTGTTCTTTTGTAGCAAAGTTGCGCGGGAACCGTTCAATGAACCCATGTTTTGCTGTGGCAAGCTCATGGTCTGTGACAGGTTCGTTCGCGATACGTTTGATCTCCTCAAGCACAATTGCAGTTGCGTAGGCGACCGTGCGTGATTTCGTCTGAAACGACGCCGTAAACGGGAGCGGATAATAAATTCCACCCGGGAAACTTGATCGGGCTGAATACGCCAGGCCTTCGTCTGACCTGACGCGGTTCATGATCCGTGAGGTGAACCCGCCGCCGCCGAGAATGTCGTTCATGATCATTGCGGCAAAATAGTCAGGGTCGTCACGCATTATGCCGGGCAACATTATGCTGACACGGCCTTGGTTGACTGCCTTGTGCACGACGTAGACGCCGGGCTTGGCAAACTGTAGGTTCGTGGGCATGCTTGGAGCCACATTGCCTGCGAACGGCCAGTTGGCGAAGAGGTTCTCCAGTTTGGCCGTCATTTCGGCCCTGTCGAAATCGCCACTGACCGCTAGCACAAAATTGCTTGGCCAGAACCACGTGCGATGAAACGACTCGATGTCGGCTCGTGCAATTGTCTCGACGGATGGTTTTGTGGGGAGTCGGTTGGCCCAAAAATCTTCACCGAATGCAAGGAATGCGTGTTCGCGTGCCTCGATGTCGGCGGCATCGTCGTTACGCTGTTGCATTTCCTGCAACATCTGTTGTTTGCGCAGCGCGATTTTGTCCTCTTGAAACCGCGGTTCACACAATACCTCGCGCAGGATTGCAAGCCCTGCATCGAGGTCTTTCGACAGCAGGTTCAGGCGTACCCGACCCTGTACGTCGCCGATGCTCGAATCGAGCTGCGCAGCAAGAAAAGCGAGTCGTTCTTCGAGTTCTTCAGCCGGCCACGATTTTGTGCCCCCGCGCGCGAGCAACCAACCAGTCAGTTCGGCGAGGCCTTCTTTTCCAGCCGGTTCGAGGTACTTGCCCGTGCGCACGAGCACAACAATGTTGACCAGAGGCAGCTCGCGGTCAGGTACAACGTATGCGACCGGTCCGGCTTTGAGTTCAACGCGGTATTCCGCCGGTGCCGGCGGCTCGAACTGCAAAGGTGGGAAGTGCAGTTTCTCGGGTCGCGCCGGTATTCGTGCGGGACCGATTCTGGTGTTGTGCGATGTTTGGCGGGTCTGACCGGCTGCTGCGGCCGGCGCAAACAAAACGCACAGTGCCAGCGCAAAAACAAGCGTCAGCCGCGCTGGTTTGGCGGGTAAGTTGGTTCCGAAGCCAGTGAGCAACAAACCGTTCGGGTTCATTTCGCAGTTGAATTTGCAGTCGAGGGTTTACGAGTGAAGATTGCCACAGCACGGTTTTCGCGTGTGAAGTATTCGTTTGCAACACGCTGCACGTCCGCTGCTGTGACAGCTTGGATTTTCTGGCCGGCCAAGTTCGCCTCACGCCAGTCGCCCCAGCCTTCGTTCATCAGAACGTGCAGCAGGATTTCGAAGTTCGAGGTAAGCCGGCGGAACTCGGCAGCGGCGAAATTGTTTTTGACCTTTTGCAATTCATCTGGCGGGACCGGTTCGTGTTTGAGTTGCTCGATTGCGTCATAAATGCCCTGCTCAAGTTCCTCGGGTGTGTGTCCTTGCCTGACCTCGCCGCCTGCGTTGAAGTATCCGGCCCATTTTTGCGAGTTTTGACTTGCCCAAATCTCAGTTGCAATTTCAGTGCCGAGTACGAGTTTCTTGTACAGCCGGCCCGTGCGTGTTGAAAGGACCTGGGCCAATATCTCGAGCGCATAGGAATCTTTATGGCCGAACGGCACAGTATGCCACAGTATTTCAACCTGCGGATTGACTTCGGCTTCGGCGTACATGCGTTTCTCGGCCACCTGCTTGATTTCAAGCGTCACAACATCAGGCGGGTCTGCCTTGCCCCGCGGGATGCGCTCGAAATATTTGCGTGCAAGCCGTTCCGCCTGATCAGGATTGAAGTCGCCTACAAGTGCAAGCGTGATATTTTGTGGCGAATAATAAATTGCGTAAAATTCGTCGGCCTGCGCTTTTGAGATTGCCGGTATATCAGACGGCCAGCCGATCACCGGCCAGTTGTACGGGTGCGATTCCCAAAACATCGAGTTAAATTGCTCGAGGTACCGGCCCAGTGGTGTTGCTTCGGTGCGAAGCCGGCGTTCTTCGATGACAACGTCGCGTTCGGCATAAAACTCGCGGAACACGGGCCGGAGCAAACGTTCGCTTTCCATCCACATCCACAGCTCGAGTTTGTTGGCTGGCACAGTGACAAAATAGACCGTCATGTCCTCGCTTGTGAACGCGTTCAAGCCGCTTGCGCCTGCCCTGGAGTAAATTTGTGAGAACTCGTTTTTGACAAGCAGTTCGCGCTGTTGCGCAACCAGTTGTTGGAAGCGTTTGTTTAGCTCGAGCCAGCGCGCCGTTTTGTTTTCCGGCTTGTGTAGGTCATCTATTTCACCCCGCCGATACGCCGCGCGCATTTTTTCCTCTTCTTTGCGCATTTCAGCCCGAATACGTTCCTGTTCAGCGATAATCTTGAGGTCTTTTTTGTAGTTTTTGGTCCCGATGGTTGGTGTGCCCTTGAACATCATGTGCTCGAACAGGTGCGCAATACCGGTCATACCCGGTCGTTCATTTGCGCTACCGACATGCGCAACCCAGCCCCCTGCAACTGTCGGTTCGTCATGCCGCTCAACAAGCAGCAGCTTCATCCCGTTGGCGAGGTGTTTTTCGACAACAGGAATCTTTTGCGCGTGCAGCGGCGCGTGTGCAACACCGCCCAGAACCAACAACAGCACGAGTATCTTTCGCGTTTTTGCCATGGCGTAACTCGCGAAGATCAAAGCACATTTTCACCATCAATGCAAACAAGACAGTTGGTTTGTGTGTTATCACCTTTAGGTCGGGCTTGCGGGAGCAATCACGTCTTTGCTCGTTTGGGCCGCATGCCTCGTACACTGCGACGTGCTGTATCGGGCGCAGACTGTTCGGCAGCCGCACCTTCTTTCTTTGCTTGGATACGTTGCAATTGCCCCGGTCGGTTGTTGAGCTGCCATATTGCTGCAGATGAACAGTTACACATTTGGAGAATCGCATTTAGACTGGTGGATCAAAGGACGACTTTGCCTAAGGCGATCAGCGAACTGCAACGAGATTGCTGTATTTACACTGCCAAACGCAACCGGGTCCTGCAATTGCAGCACACTGGGGTGTGGAGGTGCGGATTCAAGGGATTTTGTTGATCTTGGACGGTCAGAGCACGTTGGACATCTCTTGCCGGTTGAAGATGCACCGGCGCACCGTGCCGAGGTGCATTCGAACTTGCAACACGGAAGGCGAGCAAGGGTTGTGATTGGGTATCAGCCTAGCCTTGCGCAGCGGCTGGTGAGCCACAGGGAAAAATTATGCCACATCCTGGAGGGCGGGCTGGGAACGTACTGTCTTATAATGGGCAGTTTGAGACCTCGCCTTTGGTAGCGCCGATCATTGGAGACGAATTCCAAGTGAAGTATAATCCGGGCTATGTGCATTGGCTCCTGAAACAGTTGGCTGCTCGGTGTAGCCGCCTATTACCCAACTGGTCCAACCTGACTGAGTCGAGACCGCAAATGGGTGCACTACACGTATCCCGGCCAAAAAAATGCCCAAGCCGAATAGGTGGTGTTTGTGTTCAGCGAGGAGGTTTCGTTTCGGGATTAGCCCACGTTGCGCGCAAGTAGGGCGCGAATTGGATATCGACATGGGACACTTTGTAACTCCCTGAAAACCAGGATGTTAGTCTATGAATGCGTTGTTGCTGCAAATGAGAAAAAGTGTATTGACTTTTTTTTGTCGCACGTAGGATAGGTTTTAATTCCGTGCAGTGTGGGCCGCCATTTCAACGGACAATCCTAGGAAAGAAGGCCGGACGCTAATAGCCAGGTCCGCGAGGCGTAAGGGATGTGTTAGAAAACACGCTGCCAAAGTTGCTAATGGCAGTAATAGAGGAATGGTTCGACAGAGAGTGTTTGTTCCTGCTGGCGCAGGATAATGGGGTATTTGCTTTGGGGCGGCCAGCGTTAAAAACGTGAAGGTAAATGGTTGCCCAAACGTGAATTTTTGGTAACGATGGATGTGCGAATGCGAAAGCATTTGAAAGCCAATGCCTACGGCTGCGCCGGATTATTGCTGATAACTGCCACTGCCAAGTTATATAGCCACCTTGCAGGTACACTGGCAGCTTTTGGGACGGTGGACCCTGTCATCGGTCTGCCGGTTTCGATGATTGTACCAACTGTTTCGGTCTTAGAGATCATTTTTGCTATATGCTTATTAAAGTGGCCTTTGTCGTACGCATGCCACGTTTCTCAGGTGAGTCTTTTTGCTGCATTTGGGTGGTACCGGTTTTTGTTGTCGGGCGTGTTGCGAGTAAACTTCGGTTGCTATTGTGCAGGGGCAATTTTTCATACCAACCCAGTGTTTGACATCGTAGCGCACATATCGATGACTGTTTTTGTTTGGGTGCTATTAGTTTATAGCGTAATTCTGTTGATACTGCGGACCATCCGTGGCGAGATCGAAAACGACGTAAACGCAGGTCCGCTTTCAAATGCGCGCCATAGCCAAACCGGTTCTGCGAGGTCGATTCTCTGCGTAAGTTCATTGGTTTTTTTGATTCTGGCGCCGCATTGCACACTAGAAGCTAGTGGTATTCAAGCCCAAAAAGTCAGTGGTGTGTTGTATGAGACGGATTATAAACTTGGCACACGACCGCAGGTGACTAACGCATATCTAATAAGTGGGGTAGTATCTGGGAGTAATTTTTTAGTTACATGTAAAAATTTTGAGCTTACTGAATTAGGTGGTGGTATTCGGCCCCGGCAAGGTTCGGTCCTCGAGTACGTTTGTGTTGGTTCTGAAGGCGGGGTTCTTCGCACTGTACGTGAGGAGCTCTTTGAAAAGGATGGGCAGCTTCGTACAAACACATGGTTACAAGTGGAACCTTATCTCGTGCCGCGTGTATTTAATAAACCGGTCAAAGTAGCTGTTTTGTGCCTGACTAAAGACCTTGCGTCAAAGATAAACTCCACACGTTATCCAATTTTTATGTCTGCTTTACCGAGGTATCCGATCTTCGACCTAGATATTACTGCTGAAGAAAACGCTGGCGTTTTGCGAGTTATTGCTCAGTTGAAAAAAAATCGCAAGCGCAAGCTCGTTATTTGGGAGTTAGTCGTATCGCAGGCAAGCGCTGACCACAACACAAATTTAGGAGTCAGTTTTAGACAGACTGCGCATGACATTTCTTACGTCACGGAAGTTACGGGTACACTGCGTTTGGAAGAAACAACGTTGCACAGCAATTTCTTATTTCGTCCGTACATAAATCCACCAGCCCGCGTTGTTGATTATTCGTTGATCGACCAACTGGAGATATTAAAGAGGACTGATTTATCTGCGGGGATTCATGGTGGAGTAAGCTATACAGTTACAAACGTTTTATGGGAATACGACGCGTCTGCTGCGCAACAGGCGGCGCCAGTAGTCAAGCGCGCAGTACTGGCTCAAGCTTCAGCGGATCGAATCCGATCCGTACGATGGGCGTTTGGGCTTGGGATTGTAGTGCTTCTTTTACTTCCGCTTTTATTGGTAAGATGGGGGCGGAAGCCTAAGCCGAGTGATCGCAAAAATAACTCAACCTACTGAAATGTGAAATGAATACGTTGGTACGATACATCAAGACAATGTGGAGCAAACGACGGACAATAGTTGTTTGCGTACTGAGTCTGTTCGCAGTGAGCCTATGGGCGTACTCACTGGTGGGTGATGTGGAGGTGCCATACAGCGGCGTGTGGAGGAATCACTCCACTAAAAATTGTCCAGAGTCATGCACATACGTATTGTGCGATGGCGTAATGTGTGATGGACCAGGATCAAGATGCCAAGCATGGGAAAGGTGCGGTCCACCTATATCCGGCAGATGTAAGAAGCTCCTCTTTGGGTGGGACTGCGTGCCCGCAAAAGATTAATAGGGGAAGAATGAAATTGCTATTTGTTTTAAGAAGCCTAGTGGGTCGATAGTAAACAAACGTGATTTTGCCGGTACGTAAATGCTGGTCGAGGGAAATTTGCGTTCGCCTGACGTGTTTTCGCCTGTGCGTGTCGGAGGCGGAAAGTATTAAAATGGGTGCGAGTACCCGGTTTCCAAATGTGACCTTACCCTATAGTAAAGCTTAGGGAAAGAATGGGTCTGATAGCGCCCGTCTGTTTGCTGTGAGCTTTACTGTGGGAAAGATATGTGAACGATTTACCACCCGCTTACAATATAAACGAGTGTAAGCCCGAAGTATTCCAATAGTGCGCTAACGTTGCGTGGAAATTGGAGGCGACGCAAATGTGGGGGCGTGGAATTTTTTATTGTCAGGAAAACTCAATACCGCTTTGGTCAGTTGCCGCGCATTCGTTGTCACGCGATTCCCCATTTTTCGTCTGCGCTTTTCCAGGTGAACGATCTCCAGTCCAGAATTATGTATGGGCGGGCTAAATGCAATTATTTAGTGCTCTACATAGCGCTAGTAATTGGGTTTGGTTTGCCGTTGTATTGTGGATTATTCACGCCGTGGGGCGGGTTATATGGTGAGCATCTGCCGTTACGCTGGCAGGTTGAGTCGTTTCTCGATGGTCGTATCGCGTTGGATGAAACGCCTTGGGGTATGGGGTGGGACATGGCGTGGGGTAATGGCAAGGTGCATCATGTATTTGGCCTTGCCGTGCCGGTATGGCTAATGGCATTTGAGCTTGTTGGTAGGGTGGTTGGGTTAGGCGCTTTTCCAGATCGGCTCTGTTTCGCAATAGCAGTTGGGCTGACAACGTACTGGATATTGCGCTACGAATCGAAGCAACAGTTTGACCTGCGCAAGGTATATGTGATGTTGTTAACCACGGTGTTGTTTCCGCCGTTTATAGCGCTTTGCAGCTCGCGATTTCTGGTTTATGAGGAGGTGGTGGCGTACGGTGTGCTGACGGTTCTGGCATTGGGATTGGGTCTGGCGCGTTTCGTCAAGCTTGCCCAGGAGTCTCAAGGCGCATCATCCGTATTGAGTTTGAGGCAGAAGTCAATCTTGGGATTATGTGCGATTGGTGTGGCTGCAGCGCTGGTGCCATTTGTCCGCGCCACGCTTGTCTTTTATGGTGCTACAACACTCGCACTTGCGGTTATTGTGGCAGCACGACGTGGACTGAAACTGCAAGGGATTGCGCCCGGCCTGGCTGTTTACTGCTTTTTCACCGCTCTGCTGCTATGGACGAACAATCAGCGGTTTGGCGCACCACTTGAGTTTGGGCACGCCCTTAACCTGAACAGTCTTGCGCCGATGCGATATGCATCGCGTTTTGACCATCCTTATGAGGATGAGCCTATATGGTCTGCGGTGCGGGAGTTGGTGAGTGCGTTGTTTGTTGCAAAGGGCACGGCAATCCAGTCGCAATCGGGGTACGAACGGGACCTTTTCCCGGGGCAGTCTCGAACGTTTCGCTGGAGGGAAATCTATTTCAGCACATTTGGGAAATTCGAGTTGGCGTTTATGTTAGCAACGCTCTGTATTGGGGGTGCCAGGTTAGTCCGGCTAAAGTTCAAAGCATTTGATGACCCGTTGGTTGTGTTAACGCTATGGTCGGTCGTTTCTTCAGCAGGGTTATTTGTGTTTTACTTGCGATTCCCGTTTTTGTCGTCTCGGTACTTAATGGATTTTGCACCGGCGCTGGGAGTTTGTGCATGGGTGTTTTGGTCCTGGGTAATGGATTCGGCCACTCGGCTTAGTGCGCGAACGTTGTGGCCGACGGTCATTGTGTTTTTGTGTTTGGTCGCGTGGTGGGGCTACGGGGTAGGCTCGATATGGACCACTACTGAAAGCCGTGAACTGACACTCGAGCAAGTGCGTAGCCAGATGAAACGGGAAAGAAAAGGCCCAAAGGGGATGCATTTGCTTGATGGTTATTCAAGCCCGACGCAAACCGTGGGGATTCCGTTTAACCTGGATGGCTGGCTGGACGATGGCCGTACAGTGGCGTCGGTGGCTGCATTTGTAAAGGACCCTGAGTGTTTGGCATTGGATCTAGCGCCGGCGGGCGATCAGCCCATGCCAATCAGTGCCTACGAGTGCATCCGTGCGAAGATCGGGCTGGAATTTCTGCGACGCGAAAGTGTGGTTTCGACGACTAACGGTGTGAGGGTTGTTTTTGCAGGTCCAACAAAGTCCCATTACCAGCGTGGGTACCAACTGGCGTTTATTGCGTTGATGAGCAAGGCGGAACTTAGCGAAGGTGAATCACGGTTCCGCTTGCTTCGGATCTGTTGGAAGCGCGACCAGTTGTTAGGAGATGCTGGTGTGGTGCGGGACAAGACTCATAGCAATTCGGTCGGGCGGGGCGTTGATCCATGAAACCGGTTATCATAGGTGCTGGGCCGGCTGGTTTGGCCTGTGCGTATGTTTTGGCCAAACACGGTTTGGCTGTGCAGGTTTTTGAGGCCGAGCCTGCAGTGGGTGGCATGTGCCGGTCGTTGCGTCTGTGGGATCAGATTGTGGACTTAGGACCGCATCGGTTCTTCACAAAGGAGCGACGCGCAAGCGATTTATGGCTTGAAGTGGTTGGGTCTGATTACGCGATGGTCAAGCGCCAAACGCGGATATTTTACGGGGGCAAGCTCTTCAAATACCCGCTGGATCCGATTGATAGCCTGGTGAAGCTTGGTCCGGTTGAAGCCATGCGGTGTATAGGCAGTTACATAATTGGCCGGGTGTGGCCAAAGCGCGACGAGCTAAGTTTCCAGGACTGGGTCTGTAGCCGGTTTGGGAAGCGGTTGTTCGAGATCTTCTTCAAAAATTACAGCGAGAAACTTTGGGGCATGCCGTGTAGCGAGTTAGACGTTGACTTTGCGGCGCAAAGGATCAGGCAGTTTTCCCTGCCAGCAGCAATTAAGAGTGCACTGTTCAGGCGTGAGCGGCGAAGGCACAGGACTTTGGCAGAGCAATTCGCTTACCCGAACTGTGGCACAGGGTCGGTGTATGAACGCATGGCGGAGGCAATCCGCAAGTGCGGTGGCTCGGTTCACTTGAACACACCCGTTCGGCGCGTTTTGGTTCAGGCTGGGCGAGTTTTGGGAATCGAACTTGAGGGTGGGGCCAGGATAACCTGTGACCAAGTGATTTCGAGCATGCCATTACCGGCCCTAGTAGCCGGGTTTGAAGACGTGCCTGAGTCGGTTTTGAGTGCGGCCTCCAACCTCAGATTCCGCGCTACGATCCTGGTTTACATCGAGGTAGTGGGTGCGAACCCATTTCCAGATCAATGGATTTACATTCACAATCCGGGGTTAATGTGCGGGCGCATAACGAACTTTCGAAACTGGAGCCCGCAGCTATGTGGCGCGAGCCCTAACACAATTCTGGCCATGGAATACTGGTGCACGGCATGTGATGATTTTTGGCAGCAGCACGATGATGGGTTAGTGACGCTTGCGCAGTCGGAACTGTTGAAGTGTGGGTTGATTGGGCGGTTACACCGACTGGGTCGCGGTTTTGTTGCGCGGCTTCCCAATTGTTACCCGGTGTACCAGCGCGGATACATGACACAGTTGCAGATGGTGCGCAGTTATCTTGATAGTATTTCTGGTCTTCAGGTAATAGGCCGCGCTGGAGCATTCAAGTACAATAACCAAGACCATTCAATTCTTATGGGTTTGCTTGCTGCTGAGAATTTGCTGTGGGGCAAAAGACACGACCTGTGGGCACTGAACACGGACCTTGATACGTACCAAGAGGCATGCAAAGTTAGCGATACCGGTCTGGAGCAAAAGGCCGTAAAGACTGTCAATATGGTAGCGGCGCACAGTTAGGGAGGTAACCACCAACGTGCAAGCCACGAAACCACCATGAATAAAGCCGCGTCAGCCAAGTGCAAGTGCGTGCCAGCATTCACCTTGATCGAGTTGCTTGTCACAATTTCAATTATCGCGTTGTTGGCTGCGCTGCTTTTGCCTGTGCTCAGCAGAAGCAAGGAACGCGCCCGGCGTATCGAGTGCCAGAATAACCTGCGGCAAACAGGTTTGGTGTTGCACATGTACGCGGCTGAGAACCGTGATTTATTGCCCGATTGTACAACCAACAACCCGAAGTTTTATGGTTCATGGTGGCCATGGGATCTGAATACAAATCTGGTCAATGAGTTGGAGTTGCACGGCGCAAAGCGCAATATCCTGTATTGCCCTTCAAATGCACGGATGAACGACGATTTACACTGGAACTTTTGGAAACATTTCCCGCCCCGGCCATATCGCGTTTTAGGTTATGTGTTTTTGCTCAATGGTGGTATCATGCTCCCCCACGACCTGCAACGCATTAGCATTAATGGCGACGGCAGAGTCCCGCCATCATCTGCTGAATTTACCGTTGACGCTGTGGCGAGCACTTACGGCGACTACACCCGCATCCAGGGCATGTTGCTCGATCGCACGAGTCACCTTGAAGGTCGTGTACCCGCAGGAGGCAACGTTTGGTTTTTAGACGGGCACGCAGCCTGGCGTCCATTTAGAGAAATGAAACCTCGCATTCCGGTGGATGCAGGTGTTGTGTGGGATTTTTAGGTGAATCGGCTGCGGATACACCCTCAATAAAAAGATAGCTCTCCCGTGGGAGATGACATAAATCTAGCTAGCACATCGCGCGGCGAGAAGTGCTGCGCCAACTGCGCCGGTGTATTGCGGCATCGGCACAACGTGAATATCGGTTCGCAACACTTCAGCAACTGCATGCGCCATGCTCGGCAGTAACGCAACGCCACCGGTCAAATAGACCGGCCCGGTAACGTACCGCCCAACAAGTGACACCAGCCGGGTCGCAATTGCCTTTTGCACACCAGCAACAATGTCAGCTACAGTTACCCCTTCGGCTAACAGGCCGATTATTTCCGTTTCAGCAAATACAACACATGTGCTGTTGATTATTGCCGGTTGACGGCTTTGCCCAGCCAGCTCGGCAAGCTTGGGTAGCTCAATCCCAAGCCGACCAGCCAGCATCTCAAGAAACCGTCCCGTGCCGGCTGCACAGCGGTCGTTCATGGCGAAGTCGCGCACAAAACCCGCATCTGCAAGGTGAATGACCTTGCTGTCCTGTCCGCCAATCTCGATGATCGTACGTGCATCCGGCTTAAAGAAGCTGACACCACGGGCGTGACATGTGATCTCGCTCATAGTTGTAGTGGCGAACCGTACGGTGTTGCGGCCGTAACCTGTGGCAACAACAGCCGCAACATCTTCACGGGTCAACCCGACATCTTTGAGAGCCGAATCGTAAAGTTGCTCAGCCAACCGCTGTTGGTCAATCCCTTGATCAGCAATACCCGTTGCCAAGATGCGGCTGCTGTCGTGATCGAAGAGTACGACCTTGATTGCCCGCGACCCTGCGTCTATGCCAGCACAAATCATTTGGATCTTACCCGTGCGCAAGCACTCTTAACCCACGCATTCATATGCGCTGCAATGCGAGCCGACTCTGCAGTTGGATAATCCGTCTCGACCCGCAAGTTCGGCAGCCAAGCCCGGATATTTCATCAGTGGAAGAGGGGTTAATGCACACGGTTGAAGAATGGCTTGGAAAGGCCAATTTGAAGGTTAAGCAGGCTGTTTTTTCAGGATTTGGACAGACGCCACATTACCTCGGTTGTTTATCAGCGTGCCGGGGGTGCCAGCACTCACTGCTAACTCAACCATTGCCCAATACCTCCGCCACTTGGGCGAAGAGCATCTGACACGCATAACTGCTGCTCAAGAGTAATCGCACCCCGCATGGGTCGTGGGTTGCGCAGTACCACAGCACCAATCTTCAATATGCCGTAATTGCGGGGCAGGTTGCTTGCCTTCTACGGGTGCTCGGCTTTCACCAACACCCGCTGCGTCCTGTCCCAAAACCGCATGCGCGTGACGCGTTCCCTAGCAACACCCACGATTTATTTGACCCGGTTATCCTTGCACTGGCGCAATCCCGCAATTGCGGGACTACCATTGCTGCTGACTTCACCTGCGGTGAAGCTGGCCTCCACGGTGCACTTCTTAATGGCTGGCAAATAGAAAATCTCAGGGTTACAAACTGTGCCTGCGTTAACGGTATTAGTTTTGGTCAAATTTATGCAATAGACATTGGTCCGAACACACCGTTACAGTTTTTTCAAAATACGGGGTTAGCGGTTGAGAGGAACTGTTCCGCCGTTTGCTCTGCCGGGGTAAGCTCGTGGGCAGACGGAGGATTGTGTCGGAAGCCCGAGACGTTGGTGCAGGCCACAGAAAAACCAGTTCTGGAGATCTGGCAACGGCCGTTAACTCACCCGCTCTGACGTTTCAGCGTCCCTTTTCGTGGCTGGCCTTTTTCAAACCGAGCTGATGGCTTGCCAACTTTTGTCAGCCAAACCTGGCTGTAATGATTCATTGGTTGTGTTCGAAACTGATAAACGTAGTTGACACGGGCGATTGTTTGTGTTGTTTTAATTGGTCATTTTTGGTTGGCGACCATGTACGCAGTAATTGAAACAGGCAGTAAACAGTATCGTGTTGCAGCCGGTCAGAAGCTCGAAATCGAGCGGCTTGAGACAAAGGCCGGTGAGTCGGTCACGTTTGACCGGGTCTTGTTGATCAACAACGACGGCAATGTAATTGTCGGGAAGCCGACTGTGCCGAATGCAACTGTTGTAGCGGATGTGCTCGAACACAAGCGCGGTCCGAAGGTTGTCGCGTTCAAAATGCGCAGGCGCGAAGGGTACCATCGCAAGGTCGGCCACAGGCAAGCCTTGACAGTGGTAAAAATCCGAGAGATAAAGTTTTAGTCTTATGGCACACAAGAAAGGTCAGGGTAGTGTACGAAACGGCCGTGACAGTGTCAGCAAACGCTTGGGTGTAAAGGCGTTTGCGGGCCAGTTCGTTACGGCAGGCAGCATACTCGTGCGGCAACGCGGTACGAAATTTGTTCCGGGGGCAAATGTCGGTGTCGGACGCGACTGGACATTGTTTGCACTTGCAGACGGTCGAGTGCGGTTCGACAAGCACGGCCGGCGGGTTAACATTGTACCCGAGCCAGTGGCCGCTGCTGCGACGAATTGAACGCGAGTTAATGTAAATTTTGAGGCGGGGCAGGGTGCCTCGCCTTTTTTGTTGTCGGAATTTCTGTGCAGGTTATTTGTCCCGAGGTGATTTGTTCATTTGCGCAAGAGCGGCTGGTTGAATGTTTGTTGACGAGGTAAAAGTTTATGCGCGCGCCGGTCATGGCGGGCGCGGCTGTGTTGCGTTTCGGCGTGAGAAGCATCGCCCAAAAGGCGGTCCTGACGGCGGCAACGGCGGACGCGGCGGGCATGTGATCCTGCAAGCTGATCACGATATCAACAACCTGATTGCGCAGTATTATCAGCCGCGCCTGATCGCCGAGAACGGCAAACACGGCATGGGCAAGGGCATGGACGGCGCAGCCGGGAAAGACCTGATCGTCAAAGTGCCGTGCGGCACGCTGGTTTGGCGTTTGCCGCCCAGTAAAACGGCATCGGCTATACCGGCGGGTGAAACGGGCAGTTTTAGCGAACCTGATGACGCCAACCAGCGCACTGGTTCCGAGGGCAGCCTGACCGGCCGGCATTACGCACATCCGCGTGGTGAGTTGGTTGCCGACCTGACCGAGCACGGCCAGCAGTTCATTTTGTGTCGGGGTGGGCGCGGTGGTCTCGGCAACCGCAACTTTGCCACTTCAGTCAGGCAGGCACCGCGATTTGCGCAGCCGGGTGAACCGGGCGAGGAAGGCTATTTCCTGCTCGAATTGCGGATGATTGCTGATGTTGGACTTGTTGGCTACCCGAATGCGGGCAAGTCAACCTTGCTGAATGCAATCTCGCACGCACGGCCGAAGATCGCGCCGTATCCATTTACGACCTTGCATCCGCAGGTTGGGATAGTCGAGTACCCGGACTATTTCCGGCTGACTGTGTGCGAGGTGCCTGGGCTGATTGAAGGCGCGCATCGCAATGTTGGGCTTGGCCACGCATTTCTACGGCATATCGAGCGATGCAAAGTGCTGGTGTTACTGCTTGACATGGCCGGTACAGACGGGCGTGCGCCTTGGGACGATTACAATCAGTTACTGCGCGAGCTTGAGTTGTACGATCCAATACTGCTCAGCAAACCGCGGATTGTTGTGGCAAACAAAACCGACCTGCCAACTGCGGAGTCGAATCTGGCAAGGTTCAGGCGGCGCATAAAAGTTTCGCCCATGCTGAAAATCTCCGCCGCAACGGGGCTTGGCATTGACAAGTTCAAACAGACAATTCGCAAGGCTGTCGAGTCGGTGTCAGCCGGCGATTGTAAACCCGGTTGACCTTGGTTTCGCGCTGTTGGGGTTTAGTCCGTAGTGTGCGGGTCTATTTTTTATCGGACGCGTCCTTGCCGATGTATTTGCGTGTTTGAGTGTCAACTCGAATCCGTTCACCCTTGTCGAGAAACAGCGGCACCATGATCTCAAGGCCGGTCTCGAGCTTGGCAGGTTTCCAGGTCGAGTCTGACCCGCCGCGTATAGGGGGCGCAGTTTCAACAATTTGGAGGCTGACCTGGCCGGGCAAAATGATGTCGAGCAGTTTGCCCTCCAGGAACATCGCGCGGTATTCCTCGTTCTCTTTGAGGAACCAGTGCCGGTCACCGATTTGGTCGGCTGTGAGTGTGAGTTCATCGAATGTCTCGGTGTCCAGGAACGCGTATGTATCGCCCTGTTTATAACTGTACTGGACGGTGCGGTATTGCAGCTCGCATACGGGTACACGTTCATTGTCAAGAAAAGCGCGGTCGGCGAACCTGCCGGTTTTGAGGTGGCGCAGTTTGACGTGCAGCTTGGGTCTGGTCTGTGCCGTGCCTGCGACATGGAAATCTTCGATGATCTGTGGTGCGCCATCGAGCATGATCACCATGCCGCGCTTGAACTCGGATGGTAACACGGTTTGCATAACGCACTTTTCGATGGTTAAGCCGTATTTGCCGGTAAAATAATCGGCGTCGCACCAGCTTGTCCAGCTCGAACGGGCAACGCTTTACCGCCCAAGCACGTGCAGCCGATCGCAATGCATTGCGCAATGCGCAGGTGTGTGTTTAGCTGTGCCGTGCAAATGCACCTTTGGCAAAAGCTGTTGACCGCAATTTTCTGTGGCCGAGCAGACCGCCCGAACCCGGCGCTGATGCTTGTGTTATGTCTGTGCCTGCGGCAGGCAACTTGTAGTTACGCAGCAGTCTATTTCGTTGCCTCAACCGGCTCGGATACCAACCCGGGCACAATCCAAAGGCCATTTGCAACTGTCAGCCGCGCACAACAGGCTGCCAGTGCCGGTGACACGGTCTATTTGCGGGGTGGTCTTTACTTCCTCGACAACAGCCATATCACGGCAACTAACCCGCCTTGGGCAGTGGTCAACCATATCAACAAAAGCGGTGTAAGTTATGTGGCGTACCCCGGAGAACGGCCCGTGTTCGATTTCTCACGTGTGCAGCCGGTCGGCTGGCGTGTGACAGCATTTCTTGTGACGGCCAACGATTGCGTGTTCAAAGGATTTGATGTTGTTGGCGTACAGGTCACAATCCAAACAAACCATACACAATCGGAGTGTTTCCGTGTTGCAGGTGGGAATCGGAACAGGTTCGAACAACTGGCGATGCACGACGGGATGGGCATCGGCTGGTATCTCACTGCGGGTGCAAGCAACCTCGTGCTCAACTGTGATGCCTACAATAATCGTGGGCTTGACAGTGGTTCAATGGGCAACACCGACGGGTTCGGTGCGCACCCCTGCTCGACGAATCATACCGGTAACATTCTCAGGGGATGCCGTGCCTGGTTTAACAGCGACGACGGGTTCGACCTGATCAATGCGTGGGCACAGGTAACAGTTGACAACTGCTGGGCGTTTTACAACGGCTATTTCACAAATTTCTCAAGCACCGGTGGTGACGGCAATGGATTTAAGGTTGGTGGGTACGGCGTTTCGGGCGGGCTGGTGCCGATTCCACCGCCGCGGCATCGGACACAATTCTGTGTTGCAGCGCGGAACCGCGCAAATGGATTTTACGCAAATCATCACACTGGCGGGCTGGACTGGTTCAACAACACTGCTTATGCGAATCGCTACAACTTCAACTTGCTGTGCAATCTTGATGCGCAGAGCAGCTCGAATGATGTGCCCGGGTTTGGTCACGTAATGAAGAACAATCTCGGGTTCATGGCCAGAACTGCCGAGGTGACAAACATCGGGCCATCAAACGATGTCAGTTTCAATTATTTTACCCTTGATGTAACGGTTGCGAGCAACGACTTTGCGAGCCTGGATGAAACACTGCTGGTGCTCCCCCGCCAGCCGGATGGCGCGTTGCCATACATTGCGTTCATGAGATTGTTGGGTAGCAGCGACCTTGTTGACGCAGGAATGAATATGGCTCAGGCGTATGCGGGTGCGGCGCCTGATCTGGGTGCGTTTGAATATGGCTTACAACCGCAACCCGCACTAGCCATCGGGCAACTCACAACAAACATTGTGTTGGTGTGCAGTGGTGGTTGGGCAGGTGGCCCAGTCAAGTTACAGGCTGCGGAGTGGTTTACGCCAAATTCCGTACAATGGGAATCCACAGGGACAAACGTTTTCGATGTAACCGGCACGTGCACGTTCAGGCTGTCTGTGCCTGCCGGTCAGATGCAGCAGTTTTTCCGGCTTGCACTCCCGTAAGCAGCTCGGAGTGTGTAGGCCATGGAACAGACATCGGGACGTGCGCTTCTATGTATTTTGCTGTGGATTGGCAGGTCGAGTCGCCTGTTGCGATGTCGGGGCATGGGCGCTATATTTTACGGCGCCAATTGCCAGTGGGGCGGTTTCCCAGGGCAGGCAAGTGGCACCGCCAATGACAATGGGCACGGAAACGTGGTTTTTGTGTCGGTTTTTTGGCTGTAAAAAACCACTTGCATCGGGGCGATTGTCTGGTATTTTCTCTAGTCCGCTTTTGCCCTTGAGGCAGGCGGATAGCGTTTTATTCGGGCCGATAACCGGTTGTCCCGCGTCTCTGCGGGCCGGGAATGATGGTCCAACGCTTCAAAAAAAAATAAACATTGGCAATTTGAGTTTTTTATGCCGGTTAAAACGTTTAGACCGCTAACACCGTCGCTGCGGTATGCTACCGTGGCTGACTTTAGCGATATTACGAAGACCGAGCCCGAGCCGCATCTGGTGCAGACGCGGAAGAAGACGGGTGGCCGGAACTGCTATGGTCGAGTGACGGCCCGTGGTATTGGCGGCGGGCACAAGCAAAAGGTCCGGCTGGTGGATTTCAAGCGCAACAAGCACGGTGTGGAAGCGACCGTAGTTGCGATTGAATACGACCCGTGCAGGTCTGCGCGGCTTGCACTGTTGCAGTATGCGGACGGTGAGAAACGGTACATAATAGCGCCGCTGGGGTTGCAGGTGGGTGCAAAGGTCATGAGCGGACCTGATGCACCGCCTGAGGTGGGTAATTTTTTGCCGCTAAAACGTGTGCCGGTCGGGTTGCCGATCCACAACATCGAGTTGTTGCCCGGGCGCGGCGGTCAACTTGTGCGTGCAGCCGGCAGCGCTGCTACGCTAATGTCGTGTGACGGCGGTTATGCACAGATCAAACTGCCGTCGGGCGAGATTCGGAAGGTGCACGAGGATTGCTACGCCACGATCGGTCAGGTGGGCAATCCAGAACATGAAAATGTTGTTTTGGGCAAGGCAGGCCGCTCGCGGCATTTGGGTATTCGCCCGATTACACGTGGTGTTGCGCGCAACCCGGTTGATCACCCGAACGGTGGTGGGCAGGGCAAATCAAAGGGTGGTGGCGGTTGGCATCAATTAACCTCGCCGTGGGGTTTACTTGCAAAAGGCTACCGGACACGCAATAAACGCAAGTATTCGAACCGATTCATTGTTGTGCGGCGTGACGGCCGGCCGATGAAAAACAAGTAACCGTTGGTCAGGCCGGTGCTTTTTGGGTCAAAAAACTCAACGTATGTAATTGAACCATGGGTCGCTCGATTAAAAAAGGTCCGTTTGTAGATTTGCATCTTCTGGAGAAAATTCGGAAGGCAAAGGAAACTAAATCGCGCGCGCCGATCAAGACATGGTCGCGGCGCTCGATGATTACACCAGACTTTGTTGGTCTGACGTTTAACGTGCACAACGGTAAGGTGTTTATGCCGGTGTTTGTGACTGAGAACATGGTTGGGCACCGCCTAGGCGAGTTTGCGCCCACACGCATGTTCAAGAAACACGGTGCGCACACTGCAAAGGCTGAAGCGAAGTAGCCATATAGTTATGGAAGTGCAGGCAATATTGAAGAACGTGCCGATGTCGGCCCAGAAAGTGCGCGAGGTGGTGCGCCAGATACAGGGCTTGCCGGCCATGCAGGCGCAGGCGATTCTGGCTGCAGTACCGCGGAAATCGGCGCGTTTTGTTGAAAAGACACTGGCCAGCGCAATTGCAAATGCCGAGAACCTGCGCACTGAATGGGAGGTGAACAAGGTGCGCCAGACAGTGCAAAGCCTGCAGGCACAGGCTGAAAACACGCGGAACCGGAAACGCCGCACTGCGTTACGGCGCAAGCTTGCACAGCTTGAGAGTTATCTTAATTCACCCAACCGTCTTGCACCCGAAAAACTCTGGATCAAAAAAGCGCATGCCTGCACAGCGCTGAGTTACAAACGCTATATCCCGAAAGCGCGTGGGTCAGCAGGCCCAATCCTCAAACGGCATTGCCACATCAAGATAGTTTTATCTGACGAGTAACACATGGGACAGAAAACGAATCCAATTGGACTACGGCTAGCAGTAAATCGCGATTGGCGCTCGAAATGGTTTGCGCAGAAGCGTGAGTTTTCGAGTTTGTTGGTCGAAGACTTCAAGATCCGTGAAATGTTGCGCAAACGGCTCGAGTCGGCTGCCGTGCCGCGGGTGATGATCGAGCGTGCGGCGAATCGTTGTCGAGTGACGATTTACACTGCCAGACCGGGTGTTGTGATTGGCCGCAGAGGCGCCGAGATAGACCGGTTGAAGGAAGAACTGGCAGAGATGACCGGTAAGGAAATTTACATTGACATCATCGAGATCAAACAGCCGGAGTTGGACCCGCAGCTTGTTGCAGAAAACATTGCCCTGCAACTGGAACGGCGTGTGTCGTTTAGGCGCGCGATGAAAAAGGCTGTGCAGACTGCCCGAGACCTCGGCGCACAAGGCATCAAGGTGCGCGTGTCAGGCCGATTGGGCGGGGCCGAGCTTGCCCGCGCCGAGATGTATCATTGGGGCAGAGTGCCGCTGCACACGCTGCGTGCGCAGATTGAATATGGATTTGCCGAGGCAAACACAATCTATGGCAAGATCGGTGTCAAATGCTGGATTTGCAAAGGCGAGACCAAACCCGACCAGAAAGAACGAAAACCGGAGTTGACGGGACTGGCAGCTTGATAATATGAAATTTTGCACGTCAGCCGGGTGCAATTACAGAGGCTGGCGATGCAGCAAAGCGACCAGATTTGAGTTATGCCATTGATGCCTGAAAGAGTTAAGTATCGCAAAATGCACCGGGGCAGTCGTGCCGGGATGGCATGGCGGGCAAACACGGTTGCATTTGGCGAGTACGGTTTGCAGGCGCTTGATCGCGCGTGGATTGACACCAAACAACTTGAGGCTGCGCGCGTTGCAATTGCGCGGCATTTGAAGCGGCACGGCAAGTTGTGGATTCGTGTGTTCCCACAGAAGTCGTACACAAAAAAGCCGCTCGAAACGCGTATGGGCAAGGGCAAAGGCGCAGTTGAATCGTGGGTGGCTGTTGTCCGGCCTGCCAATGTGTTGTTTGAGGTTGACGGTGTACCGGAACCAATTGCGCGCGAGGCGTTGCGCCTTGCGGCATCGAAACTGCCGATTCGCACCAAGTTCATTTCGCGCCACAGGTTTGCGACCGTTTAAGCACAGCCATGAAATTTTCGCAATTGAAAGACATGACAATGGTCGAATTACTGGCCAAGGAACGCGACCTGCGCCAGGAAATATTTAATCTGCGGTTGCAACAGGCCAGTGCGCAACTGGAGAAACCTGCGCGGCTGCGTTTGCTGCGGCGCGACGTTGCGCGCATCCAGACACGCATCAGCCAATTGCGCAAGCAACAAGCCTAAAACTGCATATGGACCAGAACAACGTACAGACAGTTGACCAGCGCGGCAAACGCAAGGAACGCGTAGGTGTGGTTGTCTCGGACAAGATGACCAAGACAATCGTGGTGCGTGTCGAGCGCAGGTTTCCGCATCCGCAATTCAGGAAAATCGTCAAAAGTTACAAAAAATACTATGCACACGACGAAACCGAGCAAGCCAAGCTAGGCGACGTTGTGCGGATTCAGGAAACGCGCCCGCTGTCAAAGACAAAACGGTGGCGCTTGGTCGAGGTTCTGCAGCGCGCAACTGGCCCGGCGCAACCAACGGCATGAGACTGAAAGGTTATGTTACAGGTACGCTCAATTTTGGATGTAGCCGACAACACCGGTGCCCGCCGTGCAGCGGCGATTGGTGTGCTCGGGCGCAACAAACGATACGCCGAGATCGGCGATGTCATCAAGGTGCACATCAAAGAAGCTGCACCGGATGCAACCGTAAAGAAGGGCGATGTGGTGGATGCAGTTGTGGTGCGCACACGCAAAGCAATCCGGCGCAGCGACGGCTCATACTTGCGATTCGACAGCAACGCAGTTGTGTTAATCGATCGCGAGCAAAACCCGCGTGGTACCCGGATTTTCGGTCCCGTTGCACGCGAGTTGCGCGACAAGAAATTCATGAAGATTGTTTCACTTGCGCCGGAGGTGATTTGAGACTGAAAGGAATTTTGAGATGAAGTTACCAACACATATAAAGCCCAGATCGCGCAGCCTGTGTGCGGTGGAGAATGTGGGTACAACCAAACGGTCTTGATGCTATGGCGAAGCTCCACGTCAAAAAAGGCGATGAAGTGGTTGTCATAACCGGCGCAGATAAAGGCAAACGCGGCCGTGTCATCGCTGTTGATGGCAAAAAACAACGTCTGATAGTCGAAGGGGTACGAATGCTTAAGCGGCACATGCGCAAAAGTCAGCAGTATCCGCAGGGCGCAATTGTCGAACGCGAAGGTTGGATCCACATATCCAACGTGATGCGGGCCGACCGGTACGACGCCCGCCTTGCCAAACGCGGTGTACAGCCGCAACAACAGCAGCCCCAACAACAAGCCTGAAAGCTGATCCGGCAGGTCAAATGAAAGCCCGACTTTACACAAAGTACGTTAATGAAGTTGTGCCCGAGCTGATCAAGAAGCACAACTACAAAAACCCGCACCAAGTGCCGCGAATCGAGAAGGTGGTGGTTAACATGGGTGTGAGTGCTTCTTTGGAAAAGACCGCACTGGAGGATGCAGCACGCGATCTGGCGTTAATCACGGGGCGCAAGCCGGCCATTTGCAAGGCCAAACACAGCGTTGCAAATTTCAAACTCCGCAAAGGTCAGCCCATCGGTTGCAAGGTTACACTACGGCGCGACGCGATGTACGAATTTTTAGACAGGTTGATCTCGGCTGCGTTGCCCCGGATTCGCGACTTCCGCGGGTTGTCAACGCGCCAGTTCGACGGTCGTGGCAACTACACCTTTGGCATTGCCGACCAGACAATTTTTCCCGAGATTGATCTTGACAAGGTCAAGCGCCAGCAGGGCATGGACATTACAATTGTCACAACCGCACGAACAGACGCAGAGGCACTGGATTTGCTCAAACTGTTGGGTATGCCATTTGCAGAAACACGATAATTGTTATGGCGAAAAAAGCTTGGATAACTCGCAATAAGCGCAAGATCGAGACGGTAAAAAAATACGCCGCAATTCGAGCAGAGCTCAAGGCAAAACGTGATTATGCCGGTTTGGCGAAGTTGCCGCGTGATGCTAGTCCAGTGCGCGTGGTGAACCGATGCGCAATTACCGGACGGCGGCACGGGTACCTGCGCAAATTCGGCCTGTCGCGTCTTGCGTTTCGCGAGGCTGCACTCAGTGGGTTGATCCCGGGCGTGGTGAAGGCAAGCTGGTAAAGGTTATGACCGATACAATTGCAGATATGCTGGCTCGGATACGCAACGCGTGTCGCGCGTTGCATCCCACCGTTGAAGTACCGCATTCGCGGCTGAAGGAAGCCATTGCGCGCATTTTGAAGAAGGAAGGTTACATTGCCGATTTTGTTGTGGATGGCAAGGTAAAGAAAACGCTCACACTTAAGCTTAAGTACGAAGGTAAACGGCCTGTGATCGAGGGGTTGAAACGGATCAGCAAACCCGGCGTGCGCAGGTACGTCGGTGCAGATGAAATCCCGCGTGTTCGTGGCGGTCTTGGCATAGCAATTGTCTCGACGCCGGAGGGTGTTATGACCGGTGCACAGGCACGACGCAAAAATCTGGGCGGCGAATTGATCTGTTATGTGTGGTGATCACAGCGCACACGCAAGCAGCTATATAACACACTATGTCGCGCATAGGTAAGCAGCCAATTCCAATACCGCAAAACGTCAAGGTGCAGATTGACGGGCGCAAAGTCCACGTCGAAGGCCCAAAAGGCAAACTCGATTGGGAATTGCCCGAGCGGACCGGTATCAGGATTGATGACGGCAAGATCGTTATCACGCGTGACGGCGACGATGCACAGGCTAAGGCACTGCACGGGTTGAGCCGTGCATTGGTCAACAACATGGTCAAGGGTGTTGCCGAGGGATTCGTTAAAAAGCTCGAAATCCACGGCGTCGGGTTCAAGGCTGCTGTTCAGGGTAACACACTTACAATGTCACTGGGCAAATCGCATCCGGTGGTTTATCAGGTGCCGCCGCAGATCAAGGTGACCGTCGAGGAAAACACCAAAATCACTGTCGAAGGTCCCGACAAACAACTGGTTGGCGAAGTAGCAGCGGAAATTCGTGCGTTGTATCCGCCCGAGCCGTACAAGGGCAAGGGCATCAGGTACGTCGGCGAACATATTGTGCGCAAGGTCGGCAAGACAGTCCAATAAACTGTGTGTGGCAAATCTCGGTGTGGATGAATTTTGTGATGTGATCGAAACCAAATGAGACCTGAGAAAAAAAATGAGCTGGCTCAACGCCGGCATTGGCGCGTGCGGAAAAAGATTGTCGGCACACCGACGCGCCCGCGCATGAGCGTGTGTTTCACAAACAAAAATATTTACGTGCAGTTCATTGACGATACCAAGGGGGTGACACTGGCATCAGTGAGCACACTCAGCAAGGCGCTGGGTGAGCAACGGGGCAAACTGAAGGCAAACGTCGAAAGTGCAAAACAGATCGGAAAGCTGGCCGCTGAAGCGGCACTTGCCAAGGGAATCAAAGAGGTTGTTTTTGACCGCGGCGCCGCACGGTATCATTGGTCCGTAGGCGCCAACGGCAAGGTTTACCATGGCAAAGTGGCTGCCCTGGCTGAGGCGGCGCGGCAGGCAGGACTGAAATTTTAACCGCAGGACTTACAGTGGCTGAACCGAGCAAAGTTTATGATACTGAAGCGGCGCGCGCGGCGCGAATTGCAGCGCGTGCAGCCCGGCGAAACGAGGTAATTGCCGAGGCGCCCGAGCTGGTTTTCGAAGAAAAACCATCCGAGGAACTGAGCGAGAAGGTCGTTTATATCAACCGCTCGGCCAAGGTTGTCAAAGGCGGACGCAGATTCCATTTCAGTGCGTTGGTTGTAGCCGGAGACAAACGCGGTCGGGTCGGGATAGGTTTGGGCAAGGCGGGTGAAGTTGCAGATGCAATTCGTAAGGCAACCGAGCTTGCCAAACACAACATGGTCCAGGTCGCCCTAAAAGATTCGACCATACCGCATGAGGTAATCGGACGTCATGACGGTGCGTGCGTGCTGTTGCGCCCGGCGTCGCCCGGGACCGGTATAATTGCGGGCAGATGCGTGCGTGCAGTGCTTGAGGCGGCGGGTGTCAAGGACGTCCTGACAAAATCGCTCGGGTCGAACAACCCAATTAACGTTGTCAAGGCAACCTTGTTCGGTCTCCAACAGATGCGATCGCGCGAGGACATTTACCAAAGCCGCGGTATTCCAGTCAGCCCAAAACCACCTCCGCAACAGCCCGTTCCGCAAACGGCAACCGTAAAATCTGAACAAGAACAGTCTGTTGGCCAACAACCGGATTTGCCGGTTAACGATCAGACACAACCAGAATGATTTTTATGCGTTTGCATGAGTTAAAACCGCGTCCAGGCGCAAAACATCGCCGTAAACGGCTTGGCCAAGGCGAGTCAAGCGGCCATGGCAAAACAAGCGGGCGCGGTGGCAAAGGCCAGACCGCCCGGTCGGGCAGCTCGATCCGGCCCGGGTTCGAGGGCGGCCAGATGCCGCTTATCCGGCGGATTCCGAAACGCGGGTTCAATAACGCACGCTTCGCAGTGCGGTATATTCCAGTTAACGTGGGCGCGCTGAACCGATTCGAAGACGGTGCTCGCGTTGATGAACAGGCCTTGCGCACAGCCGGATTGGCGAACGGGCGCGCTGCGGGTGTCAAAATCCTCGGCGGCGGCAAACTGACAAAGAAACTCATCGTTTGCGCACATGCATTCAGCGAATCTGCACGTGCGCAGATCGAGGCTCTGGGTGGCAAATGTGAACTTGTCAAAACACAGGCAGTCGCTCAATCCTGAGCAAGTTAACGGCAGATGCTGGCTTCAATAATCGAGACATTCAAGAACTGTTTCAGGATACCCGAGCTGAAATCGCGTATCCTGTTTACGTTGATGTTGCTTGCCATCTGCCGGTTGATTGCGGTGATACCGGCGCCCGGCCTGGACAGTGCGGCGTTGCAAGAATACTTCAGGACAATTGGGGGAAAATCAGGCGGCCTGCTTGGTATGTACGGCATGTTCACCGGCGGTGCATACGAACATTGTGCAGTGGGCACGCTGGGTATCATGCCTTACATAAGCGCAACCATCATTATCCAGTTGCTCACCGCCGTGCTACCTGGTCTGAGCAAGCTTGCTCGTGAGGAAGGCGGTCGAATCAAACTGATTCAGTACGGCCGGTATTTGACTGTGGCATTGTGCCTTGGGCAGGGGTATTTCTGGGCAATTTTGTGGGAGCACGCCGGCCAAGGCGACATGTTCCGCGGGTTCCAGGGCAATCTTGTGCTTTACGAGAACCTGTTTTGGTATCGTATTCAGACTGCCTTTGTGTTGACCACGGGTACAATCTTGATGATGTGGCTGGGCGAACAGATTAGCGAGCGCGGCATTGGCAACGGGGTGTCTCTGGTAATCACAATAGGCATATTGGCGCGCTTGCCGCAGGCTGTGGTTGGAATTAGAGACTCGTTTTTCCCGGCTGGCGGTGGTGAAGCACCGTTGAATCCTGGGCATGCTGTGGTTTTGATTGTGTTGCTTGCAGCAGTAATTGTGGGCGTAATCGCAGTCACACAAGCACAGCGCAAAATCCCCGTCCAATACGCCCAGCGCGCAGTGGGGCGCCGTGTGTTCGCCGGTGGCACTTCGTTTATGCCGCTGCGTGTGAACTACCCTGGCGTGATGCCGATCATATTCGCACAGGCAATCTTGATGTTCCCGGGCCAAATCTTTTCGTCGCTTTACACCAGGTTTAGGCTGGACCTGTTCCGTGATCTTGCAGTGTTGTTTCGAGAACACGGGGTTTTCTATCTGACGGTTTACGGGCTGATGATCATATTCTTTTCGTATTTTTGGGTGGCTACGCAGTTTAATGAATTGCAAATAGCCGATGACCTGAAGAAAAACGGCGGGTACATCCCCGGCGTGCGGCCGGGCCAGGCAACAAGCACATACCTGCATAATGCAATGCACCGGATTACACTTGCCGGGGCGGTGTTCCTGACCATAATTGCCATCATACCGACGCTCCTGTACACGTTGATGAAGGTGCCGTATGCAATCGGCCAGTTCTTCGGCGGTACGAGCCTGCTGATTACAGTCGGCGTGTTGCTGGACACGATGCGCCAGGTCGAGTCGCATCTGCTCATGCGCCATTACGACGGCTTCCTCAAGAAAGGCCGGATCAGGGGTAGGTTCTGAACACGGTCGTGCCAATGCGCCGGCGCCGGCAAATGTTTGGCCGACAGCCGAGTCGCAGTTGTTGATGCAATGAGTATTTTGAAGACCCAACGTGAACTTGACGGAATGCGCGCTGCCTGTGACATCGCTAGCACGGTGTTACAGGAGATTGTCGAGTTCATTCGCCCGGGTCTGACAACAAAACAAATTGACCAGTTCGCCGCTCAGCAGATCAAGAAACACAACGCTAAAAGTGCGTTTTTGGGTTACAAAGGGTTTCCGTGCCACATCTGCATTTCTGTGAACGATGAGGTTGTGCATGGAATAGCCGGACCGCGCAGGATCGAGTTTGGGGACATCGTGAGCTTGGATGTTGGCGTGGTTTACCGCGGTTTTGTGGGCGATCTTGCCCGGACGGTTGCTGTGGGCGGCTGCAGTGTTGCGGCGCAACACTTGATGGATGTGACAGAGCAGGCATTGTACGAAGGCATTGCACAGGTGCGTCCGGGCAATCGCGTCGTTGACATCTCGCGCGCAATACAAACTTGTGTCGAACGCAACGGATTTAACGTAGTGCGCGAATTTGTCGGACACGGCGTGGGACGCAAAATGCATGAAGAACCGCAAATCCCAAACTTTGTTGATGGTAAACCATCGCCGGTGTTGCATCCGGGCATGGCACTTGCAATTGAACCGATGGTTACAGCCGGTCAGCCGGCTGTCAAAATCCTAAACGACGGCTGGACAGTTGTCACCGAAGATGGTTCACTATCGGCGCATTTTGAGCATACTGTGCTTGTGACCGAGGCTGAACCTGAGATTTTGACGTGGCACGAACGCGCACCATCAAAGTTGAAGGTGTCGTAGTGCAGGCCTTGCCAAACGGCACATGCAAGGTAAAATTGGCAAACGGTCACCAGTTAATTGCTTGGGGAGCACAACGCGCCGGGTTGACCGGGCTTGTGCCGGGACAAAAAGTGTTGTTGGAAGTGTCGCCTTATGATTTGTCGCATGGGCGGTTGGTGACGGAACTGAAAGATTGAATCATGAAAGTTCGAGCGTCAGTGAAACGATTGTGTGAACATTGCAAGATCGTGCGGCGTAAAGGCGTCGTGCGTGTCATTTGCACAAATGCCAGGCATAAACAGCGCCAGGGCTGAACTGTACCAGTTTTTTGATCTACCATGCCGCGAATCGTTGGAGTTGAAATACCGGGTAACAAGCGCATAGACATTGCGCTGCGTTACATTTACGGGATTGGCCCGAGCAACTCGAAAGAGATTCTTGCCCGGGCAAACATTGACCCGAGCATACGGGCAAAGGACCTCACCGAACAGCAACTCTCACAAATCGTCCATGCCATTCAAGAGGGCAAATACGTCATCGAAGGCGACCTGCGCCGCGAGATCGGCATGAACCTCAAACGTCTTCAGGCGATCAAATGTTATCGCGGCCTGCGGCATTTGCGTGGGTTGCCCGTACGCGGCCAGCGCACACGCACAAATGCACGCACGCGCAAGGGACCGCGCAAGACGGTCGGCGTGGTGCGCAACCCGCACGCAAAACGCGGCATACACTAGGCTTTGGTTTTCGGATATTGCTATGGCTCAGGAATCACAAAAACAACCCGACCAGAAAAAGCAACCCAGGCCGGACACAGGTGCGAAACCGGACAAGGGGGCTGCAAAACCTGCTGCGGAAGCTGCACCGGCCAAACAGCAGGCCAAAAAAACCGCCCCGGCATCTGAGGCGAAACAACAAGCTGCGCCTGAAACCGAGCCGGCTGCTGCGCCAGTTTCAACTGCGCCAACGGCCGAGGAGCTCCTAACAGATGAACTTGCACCCAAAAAGATTATTAAGGCCAAAGGCGCAAAGAACATTGCAAGTGGCATTGCAAATATCTTGGCCACGTTCAATAACACAATCGTCAGCATCACAGACATGCAGGGGAATGTGCTTGCGTGGTCAAGTGCAGGCAGGGTCGGGTTCAAAGGCTCGCGTAAAAGCACCGCTTATGCGGCGCAGTTGGTTGCGCAGGATGCCGCGCGTCAGGCAATGGCGCATGGCATGCGCGAAGTCGAGGTGCGTGTCAAAGGCCCCGGCTCGGGCCGCGAATCTGCAATACGCGCTTTGCAGGCCGTTGGGCTTGAAATTACCGCAATCAAAGACGTTACACCTGTGCCGCACAACGGCTGCAGACCGCGAAAGCGCCGGCGTGTATGATGAAATGGGTTGAACTGCAATCGAGTTTTTAACACATGGCACGATACACAGGTCCACGAGTTCGCATCAGCCGCAGGTTCGGCATACCGATCTTCGGGCCGAGTAAATACCTCGACCGGCGCAATTACGGGCCGGGTGTCCATGGGCCTAAATCGCGTCGGCATAAATTGACCGATTACGCGATGGCTCTGATGGAAAAGCAAAAGCTGCGGTATTACTACGGCTTGCAAGAACGGCAGTTCCGCAACGTGTTCGAGCGCGCGCTCAAACGTCGCGGTGTAACAGGCGAGCAGATGCTTCAGATTCTTGAGACGCGCATTGACAACGTGGTTTACCACCTCGGCTTTGCCAATACACGCGCCGCTGCACGCCAGATGGTTGTCCACGGCCACATCAAGGTCAACGGCCACAAGGTCACAATCCCATCGTACGGACTCAAGGTGGGTGACGTCGTTCAAGTCAAAGACACAACCGTAAGCCGGCAGCTTGCATTGCGTAACCTTGAGGCTGCTGCAAGTCGGGCTGTGCCGGATTGGCTTTCGTTAAACAAGGACGAGCTTAAAGGTGTGGTAATGCGCATACCGACCATGGACGAGATACAGCCAATTGCTAATGTGCAGGCTGTGGTCGAGTTTTACTCGAAGTGAAGTATGAGTTGGCGCATACAGAACCGGTTTTTACACGGTACATTGGCTGTTTGCAAGCGCTGTGCGGTGAGTGATCGAGTGATTTGGATGAACCGGTTGAACCGGTGCGGACAACTTCAATCGGTGAATTAACCGGTCCGGTGCAGGCGCGCAACTTTAACAGAGCAATTTAAGGAACCTATGCCAGTACGTTTAGGACGATTCGAAATGCCAAAGCGGTTGGTCAAAGATGAAGCAACCGCAACTGATACTTACGCAAAATTCGTTGCCGAGCCATTTGAACCCGGCTACGGCCACACGATCGGTAACTCGCTACGACGCGTGCTGCTGTCCTCACTCGAGGGCGCTGCAATCACGTCGGTCAAGATTGACGGTGTGCAACATGAGTTTGCCACCATTGACGGTGTGGTCGAGGATGTAACGGACATCATCTTGAACCTCAAGAAGGTCAAGTTCAAAGTCCATAACCGTGAGCCGCAGATGTTGCTGTTGTCCGTCAACAAAGATGGCGAAGTAACAGCAGCAGATATTCAGCTCAACCAAAATGTTGAACTGGTTAACCCACAACAGCACATCTGTACGCTCGACAAGAAACGCAAACTCGAAATGGAACTCGAGGTTAAGGTCGGCCGCGGTTTTCTGCCCAGCGACGAAAACAAAAAGCCGGGCCAGCCAATCGGCGTGATACCGATTGATTCGCTGTTTTCACCAGTCACACGCGTCCGCTATTCGGTTGAAGCTGCGCGTGTCGGGCAGCGTACCGATTACGACAGGCTGATCATCGAGATATGGACCGATGGGCGCATTTCGCCTGATGACGCGCTTGTACAAGCGTCGGCCATCTTGCAGCGGCACCTGGACGTATTTGTCGGGTACGACAAGAACGCTGTCGAGTTCGAGGAAGTCGTTGACAAACAAGACGAGGAACGCAAGAAACTTAAGAAACTCCTCAATATGAGCGTCAACGAAATCGAGCTTAGTGTTCGTGCCGCAAATTGCCTCAACAACGCCAACATCACCACAGTCGGTCAGTTGGCAATGAAAACCGAGCAGGAGATGCTCAAATACCGCAACTTCGGCAAGAAATCACTCAACGAAATCAAGGAAAAACTGGCTGCTCTCGGCAAACAATTCGGTGTCGAGTTGCGCCTTGGCATGACATTCGAGCCGGGTCTGCTTGAAACGCCCAAGGAAGAACAACAGGCCACCACCAAAAACAACTGAGCGCCGTGCGACATCTTAAGCGTACAGTCAAGTTGGGTCGGAAAAGCGAGCATCGTAATGCCATGCTCGCCAACCTAGTCTGCAGTCTCATCAAACACAAACGTGTCACAACCACACTCGCCAAGGCCAAGGCCGCACGACCATTGGCCGAAAAAATGATTACCTTGGGCAAACGCGGCACCGTGTACGCACGCAGACTTGCGGCGGCGCGCCTGCATGTGCGCGGGCCACACGGCGACCTCACCAAGGAAGAACATAAGAAATGGCGCCAAAACGAGGATGTGATTCGGATTCTGTTTGACGAGCTAGCCCCCGGATTTAAAGACCGTAACGGCGGTTACACGCGCATCATCAAACTCGGCCAACGACAGGGTGACGCTGGCCAAATGGCTATTCTCGAATGGGTCGAGGCACAACCAGTGGCCCCTGCGGCGCCTGCTGAAGCGACCACTGCTGAGAAAAAGAGTTAGGCCACGGTAGTTGACGCCTTTTTTATCCGGCCAGTGCCGGGCTTAACCAGCAGCGGCAAGGGTAAACATCGGGCGCACCCAAAACCGCTTCAGAGTTGCTGCCTGTGTCCACCACAGCCTGCGTTAAACGGATGCAACCTCGGGTCGTAAAGCATCGGCTGTTTGCTTGGATCATCCCGTATCAGTACCACGCGCGGCTCGAGGTGCCAACCGTTGACGCCACCTAACGCAAAAGCCGTCCAGAGGCAAAGCCACAAAGAACGACCAACCGCAACCCCACCCGAAGCCGGCTAAAAACTCAACGGTTGAATCGAACCGTCCTTCAAACCGCTTGGCATCTTGGCACCTTTGCGTCTTGGCGTTAAATGCAGCAAGCGATTGCACCGTCACAGCTTTCGCCTGAAAACGAATCTGCCTATAGCCAATCCCAGCGCGCCCAGCCCAAGTAGGGCGTAAGTGCCGGGTTCAGGCACCCAAACCAAGTTGTCCATTGCCCAGCGCGCCGACGGTATCTCAACTCGTATCAGACCATGCGCAAACTCCGACCCAAAGTAAAACGTCTGAAAACTGCTGCTACCGCCTCCGCCAACAAAAAAGCTTTGGCTAATCATCGAACCATCAGCACGAAACCCGTTGAATACGATCTCAATTGTCTCAGGTGAAGGCGCTATCGGATCCGCCAAGTCGACAGATATAAGCCCAAAAGGCGCACCTGCGGTAAATCCATGGTCCCCAAACCTGGCCGCGTTCGTCCGCGCAAATAAAACATACTGGGGCGTCCCAAACGTGTTGATAAATGCCGCAAAAGGCGTCCCATTATGAGGATATCCAGCAGGACCAAACGCTCCAACCTGCTTAACTTCGTTTTGCACATGGGGCGGACCAGGTACCACACGAAACGAAAACCCATCATAATAATCCAACACAAAACCATCCGTGCCGTAGTTTATCCACGGATCGTCAAATGTCACCCTTCCCTGGGCATTCGCCGCCCCGCACAGGGCTAGGCAAAACAACATAATTCCCATAATCCACATTACGCCAATAGCCTTCATAACATCCTCCACTTCACTAATAAACAAACTTGATCGTCCATGAACCTTCAAGCACACCCGCCTTGTTGGTAGAGTCATCGTAAATATAAAGCCTCCATATCCCGTTCGGATTCGAGCCGCGTACAACGTCCAAATCTTCCAAATACGGCCCTGGCGGCGCTACATACGGTGGTTGCGTTTCCAGTTGCCTCTCCCATTCCCCATAATTCCGACACCGATAATGCGACTCCCCGTGTGATGGAATCGCATTTGTTTCAGGTGGTGGCGGCCATCCTATCCAATTCGGATAAAACACCAACGTTGCTTTGTCTACCCGATTACTCCCACCTGCATCAGACATTAGTATGACCTTATGCCCGGAGGGACTCACCACCAAAATATCCAAGTCCTCAGCTCGATCGTGAGTCAACTCGTCCAATCTCACCTCAACCCAAACAAAGTTAGTCCGCATGCCAAACACCTCTATCGTCGCTGGATACCTCAAGGCAGGTCCGTTGGTGGGAATAAAGATCGGCATCGGCGTCACCCACAACCGTGCCGGACCAACAAACATCCTTTCACCTGTGGCGCTGGTCACCAACACACCAAACCAATTCGTGTGATCCCAACTGTCAACGTTTGTGATCACAAGCGTCTGATTTGTCTGGCCAGGCAACAGCTCCCATTCCTCACTCCACGAATACCAAGCGTACCATTGGTAAGTTAACGGTTCCGGCGCAAACACCCACGGCCAAAACTCCGCATCCTCCGTCTCAGACACGTATTCATTCTCCAAATACCAATCCAAAAAACTGGCGCTTAACCCGTGCAACGCCAGCTCGTACAACACCGGTTGTTTGGTAGGATCATCCCGAATCAAACGCACGCGCAATTCGACAAACCAACTGTTGGAGCTACCTAATGCAAAGACGCCAAGTGGCAAAGAGGCAGGGAAAAAAGAGTCCAAGCCGGATCTACGGCCAGTCAAAAACTCTTGGGCCGCATGGGACCGTCCTTCAAACCGCTTGACACCTTGGCACCTTTGCGTCTTGGCGTTATCCACAAGCAACGATTGCACATTCAGGGCTTTCGCCGCCGGCAGAGTCTGAGCACCGCAACGGCCACTAGCACCGCACCCGCCAACGCAAACGTGCTCGGCTCCGGAATCACGAACACTAGGTTGTCCATCGCCCAACGCGGAGCTTCTATCCGCACACTCAACAAACCGGAGGCGAAGTCCAGGCCAAACTGGTAGGTTAGGAAGCTATTTGCTCCGCCCCCGGGCGTGGTGAACGTTTGAGTAACGCTCGAGCCGTCGGCTCGCAAACCCACGAACGTGATGGGTAGCTGCGAATAGGATGGAGAGTTCGCGTCTGCCAAGGACACTGATATGAGGCCGAAATCGGCGCCGCTGGTTAGGCTGAAAGCCACGTAGTTGTCATGGCTGTGTTGGCGGATGAAATACATATACGGCGTGGGGTTGTACGGGATATTTGCCGGGGTCGTTATTGCCGGAGCTATCCCCATATAATCAATAGTCCCAGACGTTGGGATAATCACCCGGAACTGCATGCCCATTTCAATATAGTTTGTGCCAGCGAAATATGGATGAGCATCGAATGTGATAATTCCTTGCCCAAACACGCCCAGCGCACTGGTTATCAAGATGCTGGACGTAATCGCCTCGACAAGCCGCAGTGATGAACAAGAAAAACGAGCAAAGATAGTTTTCATATTCTCTGGTTGTTTGTTGTCACAGTCATTGAAAGTCGAAATTCAACTGCCACACGCCCGAACTCTCCCACGAACCGGATAGATGCCCCACCTTGTTTGTTGCGTCGTCGTAAATGTAAAGCTTCCAGACCCCATTTGGGTTGCAGCCTGCCAGATCGGTTAAATTAGTGGAATACGGACCGGTCGGGGGTGGATCCATGCCCACTTGGGGCATGTTGGTGATGTTTCCGTAATTGCTCGGCTGATAATATGAGGTCTGCCCGGACGGAATGGCTTCGGAAGTAGGTGGCATGTAACCACTCTGTTGGAAAACCAAGTTCGCACCATTCACGCCATTGGTTCCACCAGCATGAGACATCAGCATCACATTTGTTCCGCAGGGACTGACCAACAGAATGACCAAATCGGCAGAACGGGCATGGCTTAACCCCCACAACGTCACCGCGACAGAAACGTTATTAAAATTGGTCGGTTGTCCAAACACATGGATGGTCGCCGGGTAGCGAGAGGCAGGACCGGAAGTAAGCCCGTTTGTAGGGATAACGATTGTTAATGGGACTACCCAAAGTTCTGCTGGCCCAAGCCAAATACTTTCTCCAGCGGCACTGCTAACAAATGCCATGACCCAAGTCCCGCGAAAGTTATTGTAGGCATCCAAATAACCTCCCACCCACGAGTCCACGTTGGTTAGCACCAAAGTGGAGTTGGTTTCGCCGGGGAGCAGCGCCCAGTCCCATGGCTGCATCCACGGCCATTGTACCCACCACTGAAACGTCAAGGGTTCCGGAGCAGCGACATGAGCAATGAATTCAGCATCATCAGTTTCGTACGCCGATGCATCGTCCAGCCATGCATCCAAAAAACTCGTCGACTGCCCATGCAATGTCAGGTCATACAGCACAGGTTGCTTGCTCGGATCATCACGGATAAGTGCCACGCGCACTTCAATGTACCGACCCTTCACGTCCACAAGCGGCACGTTGTTGGTCACAGGCACAAACGGTTCATTGGCCAAGGCCAACCGATCATCACTCGCACGCACATAAACTTCAATTGCACACCCGGCAGGCAGATTGTTGCTCCATGTGAGCTTCTGCCACACCTGATTCCATTGGCCCGAGTCGTGGATCACCATCCAGTAGCCTTTCAGCGGCTGTAACGTAGGATTAACGATGCGGTTGTTGAACCCTGTCATGTCGCTGTAGTTATACGGACTAGCCGCGACGTTAAACGGCTCGGGATGAAACGAGCCGTCGCCCAAATCCACCACCATGTCAACCAAACCGACGTGATTAGTTATGATGTTGGTCACACCACCGACTACATTGGTAGTAAGCACAATCGGCCCGGCATTTGGGTCAATTCGCATCACGCAATTGCCATCGTAACACCCAGCCCAGATTTTGC
>Ga0315298_1000934_pt1 | contig 55565 bp, 44 predicted proteins | sample WHS_1_MG_FD_203077 | JGI IMG/M metagenome (GOLD analysis project Ga0315298, IMG submission 203077) | Extremophilic microbial mat communities from Washburn Hot Springs, YNP, Wyoming, USA - WHS_1_MG | ecosystem: Environmental > Aquatic > Thermal springs > Hot (42-90C) | place: USA: Wyoming... | reverse complement strand
TTTGATCAATTTATCCTCAAAGAGCAAGTTCCAAAGCCATGGAGCGCATTCCCTTCTTCATAACCCTTAAGCGGTAGCCATACTTGTCAGGGTCGTACTCCCACACCAGTTTCTCTGTGGAGGGAGTTTCATTGGTGGCTACGATTTCGATTGTCCGTTTTTGCTTCTTAGCCGTTTCCACAATCCAAATGAGCGTAGCCAGGTCGGGGTTGCCATACATGCCATTGGCAGAGATAACGTATTGATCCGCCGTGACGTTTTTGAAAAACGTCTTGCTGACATTGCGATTGCTGCCATGGTGAGGGAGTTTGAGCACATTCACATGCAGCCTTCCTTTGGCATCGAGCAAATGAGCCTGTCGCAAGCCTTGCAGCAGGTGATCACCGCGCCCATCGCCTGTGAGGAGGATTGTTTTGCCATCGGCTTCAGCCAGGACCATGATGCTGCTCAAGTTCGGAATGCTGCGGTCTGCCATAGCGGCCAGGAATGGATCGCCGGATGCGATGCTTTCTTCGTAGATATCGAGCCAAGCAAGCCACTCTTTTTTGAGATCTTCCAAATTCTTTTGGGTGGGCCCAACTATGTGCAGAGTCAAATTATCCAGGACGAGGGGTTGGGGGGCATCGTCCACACAGATGAGGTCGTGGGCGAAGCCAGGGTTGACAGTGATGCCAAGGGCAGCGGCAGCTTGGCGGAGCTGCTGTCCTTCGCTGATGCCCTGGACGACCATGCCTGTAGTGGTCATGGCTTGGGCGGCAACGCCCGCCATAGCCAGCAACATTTTTAACCGGATGGCAATGTTGTCGCCAAGCGCGTGGCGGAAGGCATTGTGCCAGAGCGCATCAATGGCGATCGTTTCGGGCAAGCCATTTGCCCGCTGATTGCGCAATTCGGCAAACAAATCCAAGAGTCCGATTGCGTGGTCGTTATCTACATGGCTGAGGATTGCCAAATCGAGTTTGCCCCCGCCATCCCGGATACTCTGTAGTTCTTCTCGCAGGTAGCGTTCATAGATGCTCGCTGGGCCACCGTCAATCAGGATATACCTTGGCTGTGATGGCGTGCCAAATTCGAGGATGAAGCAATCGCCGTATTCTGCTTGGACGATGCGTAGTTTTAGCATAGCGGTTTTCCTTTCCTCGCAAAAATTGCCATAGCCCCGAAGGTGAGGGCTATGAGTGCTCTATGAAACAGTGGTGAGCGGCGAAGTCAGCTCACCAGTTACAACCAGAGCAAAGTCTTGTGGGCCCTTCAGCAGGTTCGTGGCTGAAATTTGAATCAGGTAGTTCCCCGCTGGCGGGTTCTCCAGCCGCACCACTTCGACATTGTTATCGGGGTCTGGGATTTTGAGCCCCATAGGCAAATGCTCATTGCCGATCCATTTCTTGCCAGACGGCAGGTGCTGTACGAATAAGTTCAGGTTATTCTGCAAGGCACGCGCTGGCAAGTCGGTCCAGGTCAGGCAAATGCGCAGCCAGGCTCCGCCGGAGATGGAACATTGAAAGCGAAAGCGCTGGCCACTGCGCGTGAATTGTAACTTCTTTTGTTGCCATGTATCCTGGAACTCTAGCCGGAGCATTGGTTCTGTGGGATTGGGAATTGTCCAGGGCATGTAGATGCAGCCAAATCCCTGATGGTAGTTTGGCAAGTCAGGGTGATCAGCTACGGCATCGGGGGCAGTGAGCCAACGCGTGCCATTGATTAGGGTTGCCTTGAGCAGGGCGGCACTGGGTTGGTGCTTGCGTTCCTTGACGTAGTATTCCCTCACCAATGCCGCGCATCCGGAGACCAGCGGCGCAGCCATGCTTGTGCCGCCCATAAAGGCATAGTAGCCGTTGCCTGGGTATGGCCCCCAGAAATGGCGCAGAGGAGCCAGCGAAGATTTGGTTGAGACAATGTCGGTGCCGGGGGCAACGACATCGGGCTTGATGCGGCGATCGTCGCACGGCCCACGGCTGCTGAAGGCAGCCAATCCCTCAGGGTTGCCAGAGACCTTTTCGTCTGCAATCGGTGGGTCAGGGAATTCGCCTGGCCATGTCTCGCCATAGGTTAGGGAAGCGTAGCCACCATCAGTCCGGCTGCTGCGGCTGGCACCAACAGTCAAGGCATTCTTGGAGGAAGCAGGGGAGTCTATTGAAAGCCAATCTACGAACCCGGGGTGGCTGTGCCGGCGTTGGGCAGCCTGGCCCTCGTTCCCGGCGGAGATGACAATCAGCATATCGCGTCGCTTGGCGACAAATTCATCTACCTCGAGGGCATTGATGGTGTACATGGACTCGGTTGCTGCTCCCCAACTGTTGTTGTGAATGCGCGCACCAACCCAATACGCCTCTTCGAAGAGGTCTCCTAGATTCAGTGGCAGCCCGCCCAATCCGCCGTTGGCATCCAGGAGAGACTGAAAGAACAGTTTGGCTTTGGGTGCTGTGCCGCGCAGACGTCCCCCAGAAGCAGACCCGTCTCCCAGCACGGAGCCGGCTACATGGGTGCCATGGCCATGGGGATCGCTGGGGTCATTCTTTCTGCCCCAGGCAACAATGCCGGCAATACGCCCTCGGAAATCGGGATGGCGCTCATCAAGCCCGGTGTCCGCGACAGCCACAATTTGTCCCTCTCCTGTCTGCGGGATATGAGCAGTGGGATTGGGATGTGTGGGACGGTCAATCCCCAGGAGCACGCGCGCCACGTCGTTGTGCAGTTTCGGCGGGATGTACTCCTCCATCGCTGCCACTTCTGGCAAGGCAGCAATCTCATCAATAAGCGGCGAATCTTCCAGCAAATAGAGCCGGATCTTGCGGCCCGCGGCTCCCGCAATGCTCACTTTTTTCTTCTCCAGCCACTTGACTACTTTGGGCAGATCCACTTCCCGGTGCAAGCGGAGGTCAAACGTGAGCATTTTGACCCCTGTCAGTGGGGTAGTACTTGGCGGCTCTACCTCGACGCCCTTGGCAGATATGGGGCCCGTGTCCTCCGATCTATAGAGACGCACGGCGCTCACAAAGGGCAAGGCAGCGACAGCATCAACCTGACGAGGAGTGAGCTTGGCGGTGTAATTGTCTCGGGGCACATATTCGAGCAGCCGCACGCGCAACCGGCGCAGTTGCCGCCGCCACTCTTCCAACAGCGGGCCCTTCAGTTGGATGAGATAGAAGTTGGACTTGCTGCGGTCCACTGTTGGTTCGGGGGCTTTGGCTGATGGCTCACGGCGCAAGCGGCGCATAACTGTTCCAGGAACGGGTTCCAGCACCTCACCGGGCGTTTCCACCCTGGGTTGGTCTTCCAATACTTGGATAACCAGGCCTTTTTGGCGCAGCGCTGCGATATCCGCCTCATCAATTTCTCCAAGTACGTAGCTTTCTGTGCGCTGTATATTGGTCATTCTTTGCAGCGCAGCGGCCTCTTCTCCCTCCTGCATGAAATGAGCGATGATCCTCTTTTTTGCCATGCTCAGCCCTCCTCATACACTTTCTCCTCGCTCCGTTCTGCCTGCGCCGCATCGGGCTCCACGTCACGGCCAGCAGGGCCGCGGTCGAGCAATTCTTTGTAATACTCGTGTTGGATGACCAGGTCCATGATCTCATTGGTGCCGGTCCAGATCATGATGAGGCGGGCATCGCGTAAGAGGCGCTCGATGGGGTAGATGTTGGTGTAGCCAATGCCACCCATGATCTGCATCGCATGGTTCACTACTTGCCAGGCGGCTTCGGTAGCGAATTTCTTGGACTCGGAAACCAGCCGCCTTACGCGCGAGGCGTCTGGATCCGTGTCTGCGGCATGTGCGGTAGCATGGATCAGAGCACGTGCGGCGTCCAGCAAAGTGATGCTATCCGCTACTTTAAAACTCACGCCTTCGAAGGTGCGGATGGTAGCCCCGAATGCTTTGCGACGGTTGCTGTAGCGTGCGGCGACTTCGAGGGCTGCCCTCGCTAGCCCTACCGCACCGGCAGCGCTGGTCAGCCGTTCCGGGACCATCATGCGGTAGAATATGCTTGCGCCACCGTTCTCATCGCCTACCAGGTTCTCTACGGGCACACGCACATCGCGGAAGTAGATGCGGCCAGTGCCCCCGCCGCGTGTGCCCATGAGTCCATAAACATGTTCCACATCCACGCCGGGGCCACGGTCCACCAGAAAGGCACTGATGCCCCGATGGGGCGGCGCCTGTGGGTCTGTGCGTGCGTATACCAAGAAATAATCGGCTCCTTCTGCGCCCACGACGAACCGCTTTTGGCCATTGAGGATGTAGCAATCTCCATCGCGGCGCGCTTTTGTCGTCGTGCCAAAGAAATCAGAGCCCCCACGGGGTTCGGTAAGGGCTTCGGCACAGGTTAGTTTGCCTTCCAACGTTGGCCGTAGGTATTTCTCTTTCTGTTCTGGGGTGCCGAAAACAGTAATCGCTTCACCGACGATGCTGGGCAGGCAATAGAGGCAGGCAAGGCTGGTGCCCAATACCCCTACCTCTTCGATGGCGACTACTTCCGATGTCCAGGTTAAGCCGCGGCCGCCCCACTGCGGATCAAACCGCAAGCCAAGCAACTTGCGGCGCGCCGCTTCCTCCACGTAGTCACGTGGATAACGCACGCGGTCAGCGTCCATATCCAACAGCAACTGACGGGGCACGCTCTTCACGAAGGCGCGCACTTCATCGCGCAGCATGCGTTGCTCCTCTGTCAGCAAGGGCTCTAGCATCTGGCCTCCTTATCGCTTTTAAATCGGCTTGAGCCGACGACCGCCATAGCGAGCGGCCAGCTCTGCCAGTCTTTGATCACCACCAGGCACATTGGCACTCAGCCAGATAGGAGGTTCTACGCCAGCATCATGGAGGCGTTTGGCCACCTCGGCGACCAATGCTTGCAGGATAGCGGCGCCGACTACGGTAGACAGAGGCGAGGCTTTGGGGAGCCCTGGGGCAATTTCAACGCAGGCATCACCAGGCACAACGCAGTTGTCAATCACCAAGTCGGCCACTTCAAACAGCCGCTTACCGCTGGAATGGCGAGATTTGGCTTGTGCAGACTGCTCCAGTGAGGTGAGCGCGATCACTTTTAGCCCCCGTGCTTTGGCTTCCATGGCTGCCTCAATGGGGGCGGCATTGATGCCAGATTGGGAAACTACGATCAGCACTTCCCCTGGGCGCAAGTCGTAGCGATCCAAAACCAATTTCGCATACCCTTCCATGCGTTCCAGAGCTGTACTTCTCGTAGGTGGTCCGCCGCCCAACAAACTGAAGTTAATATCGAGAATAGCATTCACTGGCGCCAAGCCGCCGGCACGGAACATCAATTCCTCGCCCAGCAGTTGACTGTGGCCTCCACCGAAAATATGCAACACCCCGTCGGCTTTAAGCGAATCAGCAATCCATTGCGCTGCCTGGTCTAAAGCAGCACTTTGGGTTGCCATAACTTTCTTCAGTGTCTCGATAGCGTTTTGGAAGTAAGTAATCGCTGCTTCTAGCATCACATATCTCCTTAAAATAAGATCAGGACGGCAAGGCGCTTGTATATCAGGCGCAACTACCGTCCTGTGATTTAACTGGCGGTACAACGGCCGCTTTGCACATCGGCTTTCGTCCTCGCGTGTTATCCTTATAGGTATGGGTGCTCGCTATTTCCTCTAAGATACTGATGGCTTTGCAAGTGTCAGGGATAGCCAAGCATCCTTTCGGTGTCGTATAGTAAGTATAGCCCCGATTGCATAAATGTCAAAGAGGCGGTTTCTTCTGGGGTGTAGTTCACTTTTGGGGCAAGAAATGCCTTGCATAGCCTTAAGCGGATGAAAAGCAGCCAAGTCTGGACAAGAACAATCACTGTCAGCAGATTTGGGGAACGGATTGAACGGATTCGCTCCTCAAGTAGATGGGGCTATCTTATACCCAGCGTGGACTGTGGTCCACGCCGAGCGTCAGAGTGCTCCAGGTGGACTACCCGCCGTCTACGCTAAGCGCGGGGCTACCTTGCCTGGGCACGGGAGCCCAGGCGCCGATGCTGCCAGGGAATCAATTCCCTGGCTGAAACCTGACAAGTCGGCTAAAGCCGACTGATGGCTGCTAGCAGCCCCCTTCAGGGGGCTTGCACTGTTTCAGCCAGGGATTGAAATCCCTGGCTGACTCAAGGGCAAACGCCGCCATCCACGCTCCAGGGATCTTAAACAGACCTGACAGGTCTTCAAGACCTGTCAGGTCTAATCCATACCGCTCCAGGCGGAGCACAGTCCGCCGTCTATGCCAAGCGTGAAACTGCTCCGAGCGGACACCCGCCGTCCACGCTTATCCATATTCTGCCCCCAAACTGAACTACATCCGCTTGACATTTGTGTTTCAATGTGCCATAATCCGTATTGAATCACGGCCCAAACAGTGCGATTGTCATTAGAGACAGTTACTGTAATGGGCAACTGCTTTTGCAGTTGTGATAGGACGGAACAGCTGGATAGCGTCTGCCCCTTCTACAGGAGGGATGCTCGATGAGTACCACACGCCTGTCTCCACAGCAATTGCGCAGAATGGTGGTTGGACGGCTGTTGGCAGCGTTGATTGCCCTAGGGGCAATATTTTTCCTATCCGCAGGGACGATCCGCTATTGGGAAGCCTGGGTCTATATGGCCGTTTTGTTCATCCCTATGAGCTTCTTTGCGGTCTATCTGCTCAGGTACAATCCTGCGCTTCTGGAACGAAGGATGAAGATGAGGGAAGTAGAGCCGCAACAGCGAAGAATCATCGCGGTCTCCATCGTAGTTCTTCTCGCCGCGGGCATGCTTCCCGGGCTGGATAAGCGCTTTGGGTGGTCAGCGGTCCCCACCTGGCTAGTGCTCGCTGCGGATGTCATTTTCCTCCTGGGTTATCTCCTTTTTGTCCTTACTCTGAGAGAGAATGAATACGCTGCGCGCACTGTTGAGGTCGAGCAGCAACAGCAGGTGATCACAACAGGCCCGTATGCCATCGTCCGCCATCCTTTGTACCTCGCCTCTATTCTGATGTATGGATTCACCCCGCTTGCTCTGGGCTCTTATTGGGGCTTGGTACCTATAGCGTTTTTCCCGGTTATCCTTATCGCCAGGATTCTCAACGAGGAGAAGGTGCTTCTCAGGGAGCTCCCCGGTTATGCAGAGTACTGCCGAAAGGTGCGTTATCGCCTGATACCCAAAATTTGGTAAAGCGTATTCCGTTGTCTCCTCTTTGTCTCAGTCAGTTTTTATGACGCAAGTGCGGAAAGCACTCAGGGAGGTACCAAGAAAATGCAGGACAATAGGATTGTGGTAAGGGGCCTGGTTTTAGGGCTCTTGCTCGCTTTGTGCGCCTTCCCAGTTTTCGCAGAGTCTGTTGGCTCTAAGGTAAGCTTCACCGGTCTGGTGCTCAGTGACGAAACGCCTACCTGGCGTTATTGTGGTAATTACTCTGTTACTATGCGGGTCATGGAAATCCGACAGAACCCGGGGAATCAGTTGAACGTAGGGCAGGAGTTCCCGGTGTACTATGCCGCTGCGCAGGGTTTGCATAGTGGCGACATTGTGGATGTCCGCGGTACATCTTGCCTTAGCGGCGGACCAAGGCAGTGCGTAGGAAGCATAGTCGTGCTTGCGGCTCAAGGCGACTGTATCGGCTTTGTCGTGCAAGCCATGGCAGATGTCAATGGGGATGGCACAGTCAATCTCCTCGATCTGGTGGCTGTTGCCTTGGCATACCGTACGAGTGGAACCGCCCTTGGCTTAAGGGCAGATATCAACCGGGATGGTGTAGTCAACCTGCTTGACCTGGTGCTGGTTTCCAAGAACTATGGTCGGACCTGGGATGAATAGGCTTTTCCATTTCACTGCGGGGCGCTTGTATGGCTATCGAGCAGAAAGGGACGGTAGGGTATGTTGGGAAAGCTGTTCTACATGTTGAAGGAGCCAGATCGGTTTTTCGAAAGTGTGCGAGGAGAAGGATACCGGGAGCCATTTGCTTTCCTTCTGCAAGTCTCTGCGGTGATCGCTTTCTTCACATCTATTGTGAATTACTTCGGCTGGCCTAGCACCGATCGCAATTCTGCGTACCAAGCGCAGATTATCGCTTGGCGCATTACCAGCGAGCAATTGTTGCCACGATGGGGTGTCTTCGCCTATGTGATAGAGGCTTTTCTCATCCTTACCCTTGCCCTAGTGCTGGCAGTGTTCATGAGCGCGTTCTTGCACCTTGTGTTTCGCCTGTTGGGTGGACAAGGATCAAGCCTTCATGCCTGGAAGGCGATCTGCTATGGCGCTGGCCCTTGTGTGCTGTTAGGCTGGATACCATATTGGGCGCTTTTCGTGGGAGCCTGGGCTTTTGTACTGCAACTCTACTATGGTCCTAAAGTGCTTTACCGCATGCGCGAGGGGCGGGCTTTGCTCATTTTAGCCTTCTTTGTTGGTGCTACGCTTCTTGAATTCGCCACCCGGGGAACCACAGTGGGTTTCTAGAGCAAACTACGTTTGGGCTGCTGAAGGACCGAGGGCAATGAGACTGTGCTGATTCACCGCTATCGCAAAATCTTGCGTCACCGTGTTGTCCTGGCTTTCCTCTTGTTCAACTCGCTGGCAGGTATCCTCTTCGTCGGCGGAGCGTTGTTGGTCTCGTTCATGCGCTCCTTTGGCACTACCCCTGCCCAGTTAGGCATTGTCCTAGGCGCTGGATGGGCTGCTAGTGTCCTGGGAGCATTCTTGGGAGGGCATTTGACTGACCGCATAAGCCCTCGCCGAGCCGTTTTACTTGTTGTTGCGCTAGTTGCCGTATCTTTGCTGGGCAAAGCCTTGTCCCGTCACTGGATCCAAGCCGGGGTTTGTTATCTTTTGGGTATGGGTGCACAAGCTGCTCATGCGCCCGCAGGAATGGCACTGCTGAAAGATGCCGTAGGCGACGAGATGGGTGGTTCCTTGGGCTTTTTGAACGCAGCCTTTTGTGCTGCCGCTGTGCCTGGTGCAGCGCTAACCGGATGGGTTGTGGGGAAATGGGGCTGGTCCTCCCTTTTCATGGGCAAGTTTGTCCTTTATCTGGCCATCTTGCCTGTCCTCTTCTTGGCGTTGCCCGAAATACAGGCAGAAGGACAGGTGCAAGAGGAAAAAGTGCATTGGGGAGACGCACTGCACTATCCAGCGCTGTGGTGGATTTGCACCAGTGTTTTTCTACTGACTTTGGGGGCATACTGCCATAGTTACTATCCCTACTATGTCCAGGAGCGCTTTGCCGCCGATGTGCGGCAACTGGCTTGGTTCGACTCCCTCTACAATGCGGTGTGGATGCTTTCGAATTGGCCAGCAGGCATGCTCGCCGATCGTATCGGCGCTGGTCGCATCGCGATGGTTGGCTATGCGTTGATGGGCTTTGCCTGGCTCCTTTTCCCATTTGGGCCCTCTCTTTTCTCCCTCTACGTGCTCTATGTCCTGTATTGTCTGGGCAACTCGATGGGCTTTTATGCTACCGTTTTTGCCCAAGATGTGGTGCCAGCGCCGTTCAGAGGGCGTGCTGTAGGGCTGTTCAATGCCCTGATGTATTTGGGCAGTGCGATAGGGGATGGCATAGGCGGCTGGCTGTGGCAGGGGCTGGGGGCACGCTTTTCCTTTGTCCTGGCTGCAGGAGCCAATATCCTAGGTAGTCTCCTGCTTTCTATTGCACGAAGCAAAAGGCAGCAAGGTGAGGTGTAAGACCAATCTATTAGCATCCTTTTAGCTTTTTCAAAGCACCGCTATCATGGGGGTAGAAAAACACTGCTATGGGCATCCCAGAATTTCTTCTCCGCAAATTATATGTACACGATAGCTATATAGAATACCCGGATGGATTCTCGTTCGCTTTGCTAAACAGCTTTGTGTTGGCACACCTGACTGAGCTCCGTTTGGAAGGGGATGGCAAAGCCATTCCTGGTACGTCTATCCTGATCCAGAGCCCCGGACAGAGTGCTCGGTATGCAGTTTCCATTACACCGCAAGATCCCTATGTTTTCCCTGTGGGAACACAGGTTACGGTACGAGTTCACAGTGTTTCCCCGCATCCCCAGAGGTTAACCATCCGGGCTAAGACGCGCGAGGCAGGGCTCATCTCCTTCACGCTCCCCTTAAAAGGAGGTGCAAGAAGCCAGACCAAAGGAGAAGTAGAGCTCGCCCCGCCGCCCGAAGCAACTGCTCGTCCTCTGGACTTGCACTTTTCCGCGCGGGATTGGGAACGTGTCCAGCGCGATTGGATGGCATGGTGGGCAGGGGAATTGGATCGTCCACTGGTAGTAGTGCTGGGTGGGACAGCAGCCGACTTTTCCGAAATCCTTCAGAATTATCCGTTGGATGCCCCGGCAAGCCGGGTTTTGGAGAGCCATCGTGCGGCGCTGGAAATGGCCCGCTACTATGGCGATGCCTACCCCAAGTGGTGGCCTAACTTTGGACCAGGGGTGCTGGCAGCCTTCCTGGGAGCAGGGGTGCAATGGGATACTGAGACAGCCTGGTTTACGCCGCCTGTGCTAACATCTCTTGCCGATCTGCATCCTGTATATGATCCCAACAACATCTGGTGGCAGCGGGTACAGGAATTCGTGCGCAGCGCAGTGGCTGCCTGGGGCAATCAGGTCGCGGTAGGCCACACCGATTTAGGCGGAGTTTTGGATGTGCTGGCTAGCCTGCGTGGCACGCAGCAGTTGCTGCTGGACTTGTGCGATGCGCCGGAAGAGGTGGAACGGCTGGAGGCCCAGATTACGGCATTGTGGTTGCGCTACTATGATGCATTGTGTGCCCTCATCGAACCGGCAGGCCGCGGCACGACTTGCTGGGGTCCCTGTTGGTTCCCAGGCCGGGGCTACTTGCTGCAGAGTGATTTTTCATACATGATTTCACCGCAGATGTTCGAGCGTTTCGTCTTGCCAAACCTCACGATTTGCTGTGACGCGATGGATTACGCCTTTTACCATCTGGATGGCCCAGGTCAGATTAAACATCTGGATATGTTGCTTTCTATCCCGCGACTACGTGGCATCCAATGGGTTCCTGGGGAGGGCAACCCGCCGCCTCAGGAGTGGCTGCCGTTGCTGAAGCGTATTCGGGATGGAGGCAAGTTGTGCTATGTTGATGTAACCTGTGATGGTGCGCTGCAAATCGCGCGTGCCTTAGGGGGCAAGGGGTTCCTCTTTCACATTACGGAGTACCTTGAGCCACAGGAGGCGGAAGATTTTCTGCCTGCATTGCTCCGTTCTTGATTCGAGTTTTTCAGGATTTCCAGGATGCATGAAGGAGGAAGTACGATGATTACCCCACAAGAATTGGCTGGTGCATTTCAACGCAATTGGGAGATCATTCAAGCCCAGACGAAAGGGCTGAGCCATGCGGATAGCCTGTTGCAGCCGCCGTTCCGGGGCAACTGTTTGAACTGGGTGCTGGGGCACCTTGTTACAAACCGTGACCGCGTCGTAACGCTGCTGGGCGAGGCGCCTGTGGGCAATGAGGCGGTGCAAGCACGGTATGGGTATGGCTCTGAGCCGGTGCTTGGAGAAGGCGAGGGTGTGCTGCGCCTGGAGACGCTGCTGGATATGCTGGCGAGGAGCCAGGAGCGCATCAACGCTGCCTTGGCACGCATTACTCCCGAGGAACTATCTAAAGAGACGCAGGATCACCGCGGCAAGACCAGGGTGGCAGAGAGGTTGTTTTTCCTGTACTTTCACGAGACGTATCATGTCGGCCAGACCGAATTGCTGCGCCAGCTGGCAGGCACGAACGATAAGGTGATATAGGCTTACTGGCGTTCTTCCACCCTTTATTCCGTTGTCAATCACGTTAAAGCCTTCTCACAGTCCAGTCCATGATCTGCGTGGACCACAGTCCACACAGATCATGTTTGCCCCGAAATCAAATTGCTCCCGTCTAGTACGCTTGAGTTGCGCGAAAGCGAGGACAGAGGTATAATCTCGCCCGTGTTCACGATGAAGAGACGATGGAAACTGCCCTTATTTGTCCTGATGACATTGCTGCTCCTGGCAATGGGCTGCCAGGAGCTGCCGGTGCTCTTTCGTCCTACGCCAACACCCACCCCTACTGCTACGCCGGTGCTGTCTCCTGAATGGCAGGATGTGGACACGTACCGTGCAGCGATGTTGCCCACCTTTGCGGATGATGTGACGCTGATCGAGTCACCTACTTTTTACTTCATTCGCGCACGGGTGGATTGGGTTGGCGAAACGCCACAGGTTTCTGCCTCCCAGATTACACACTATACCAACAAGGCTGGCGAACCTCTGGACAGGCTTTACTTTCGCCTCCTGCCCAACAAGCCTAGTTATGGCAGCACATTGGCTTTCCAGCGGGTAACGGTGCAAGGAGATGAGGCAGAATTAGAATATGAGGTTGAAAATACAGCAGTGGGCGTGATCCTGCCCCGCCCTTTGCAGCCTGGCCAGTCAGTAGATGTGCACATGGAGTACCAAGTCACGGTGCCGGTGGGAAATGCCCAAGGCTATGGCACGTTTAATTACCAGGATGGTGTTCTCCTTTTGTCTAATTTCTATCCTATGGTGGCAGTGTACGAGGCGAAGGGGTGGAACCTGTCGCTGGCGCCCGATTATGGCGACCCCGTGTACGCCGAGACGAGTTTCTTTACTGTGGAACTAGCCGTTCCCAAAGGCATGGTAGTTGTTACCTCAGGCTCCACAACCGCCAAGCGTGATAACAGTGATGGTACAACGACCTGGACTTGCCTCAGTGGCCCGATGCGCGACTTTATGGTGGTCATCAGCGACCGATTAGAGTCTTCTTCCCTTGCCGTGGGCTATATCCGCGTGAATTCTTACTATTTGCCAGAGCACAAGAAAGCCGGCGAAGAGGCGCTGCATTATGCGCGCAACGGATTGCGTGCCTATCAGCAGAACTTTGGGCCCTATCCCTTTGCGGAATTCGATGTGGTGGAAGCGCCCATCTATGCCGGAGGGATGGAATATCCGGGGTTGATCCTGATTGGGCAGCAGTACTATGATCAAGGCGGCGAGTATTTTGAATTCATCGCAGCGCACGAGGTGGCTCATCAATGGTGGTACAGTGTGGTTGGTAACGACCAGGTGAATGAGCCTTGGCTGGACGAGAGCCTGACCAATTTCTCCACTGTATACTACTATGAGCACACCTATGACCGTGCACGAGCCGATCTGGCTTTCCAGAACTTTGTTGCGCGTCGCTATGAACAGATCAGAGGGACGAACCACGACCAGCCGGTTGCTCAACCCGTGTTTGCGTTTACTCCTCAGGACTATGGCACTGTCGTCTACGGCAAGGGAGCGGTGTTTTTCTATGAATTGCGCAAGAAACTGGGGGATGGGGTTTTCCTAGAGGTATTGCGCACCTATTATCAGGACCGCAAATACCAATTGGCTACGCCAGAAGATTTCCTGCGTATAGCAGAAGGGGTTTCTGGCCAGGAATTGGATGATTTTTATGCCCGCTGGATTCTAGAGTGAGAGGCTCCTTTTCCCCGACCGTTTCTCCCATCGTGCGACAGCGCTCAGGATACCAGCGGGCGGGCGAAAAACCCAGCCCAAGACATGCCAGGAAATGAACTCAATCATGACGCCAGCTTCGCCTACGGTGTCCATATAGGCAAAGTCCACTTTCACTGGGCCTATTCGGAGCTGACCTCGTACCCACAGCGGATACCCGACTTCAACCAGTTTTCTTGCCCATCTATCCACGTCCCGCACCAGAAAGCCAAGGTGCTGCACCGCAATCCTTCCATCAGGATCCAGGCTTTGCCGGTAAAAGTCTGAGCCTTGTGTCGGTTCCAGGAGTTCGAATTCCAAGCCTCGGTAATAGCCCAGCCCCATCTTCCCTCGGACGTGCAGTTCCTGTCCCCGTTCACGCCAAAACACAGGTGCTCCTGCAGCGATGAAGAAGGGGCCAAATCCCTGCGTTTCCAGATAGGTGGCAGCCTCCTCCACATCAGGGACTACCAAACCAAGTTGGTATATGGCAGGCAACAGATGTCTGTCCCTGAAATCGTGAGCCAGACTATCCACAGCCGAAGTAAAATCTCTACTATGCAACAAATCTTCGAGCAATACCATATGCTCACCTCACTATGACTTTAGTGCCTAGGCAAGCATTATCCGGTTCCATCTGTTTCTCAAAGGAATGGGAGGCATTTACATGATGGCTGAAAACGACATAAATATCAAGTGGTCTGCCTAGGGAGGGCAGCAGACTGTGCTCCGCCGAGAGCAAAGATTTGACAGCCTTCGTTTGTCTATAGTTCTGGATTATTTTTCTCACACCATGAGCAGTTCTCAGCGTGCTAAGGAAAAGTTTTTGACAGGTGTGTCCGCCAACACTATACTCAACAAATTCCCAGCCAATGCCACGGATGATCCAATTTCCGTCCGAGTCGCCAAAGAAGCCCGGTTCTGCAGCATAGGTGCCGGTCAAGCAACCGCCTAGGTATCCGTAGCGCTCGACGAGGATCGTGCGGGCGCCGCTACGGGAAGCAGCAACTGCAGCAATGAAGCCGGCATTTCCCCCGCCAACGACAATGACATCTGCCTCTGCTACGACAGGCAGCGTGCAGGGAGGGATGCGGACAGTGCGCAGGGATTTTGTCTGAGACATTTACCATCTCCCCATTTCAACATGTAGGTTTCTTGCTCTATTGCCGGCGGTATACCCCAACCAATTCTGCTTGATCCAGGATGTGCCCTTCCATGGCTTGCTGTAAGGCGGCGGCATTGGCACCGGCAGGTATATCGAGGACAATGTCCAAAGCATAAAGGCGGAAAGAATAGCGGTGCGTGCCGCTGGGCGGACAAGGCCCACCGTATTGCGCCTTTCCCCAACTGTTCCTGCCCTGGCGGCTACCGTCGGGCAACTTGGCACCGGCAGGGACTGCCTCAGGCAGACTGCGGGTTGTGGCAGGCAGATTGTACAGGAGCCAGTGCACCCACCCCCGTGCGTCTGGGTCATCCATGATGAGAGCAAAACTCATTGTGCCTGGCGGCGGGTCGCGCCATTGTAAAGGTGGCGAAATGTCCTCGCCGTCACAGGTATAGGAGCGAGGGATAGCTTGCCCTGGCTCAAAAGCGCTGCTGGTCAGCACAAAGGGCGCGGTCGGGCTGGCTGGGCGCGGTTTTGTCGGCGTGGCAGTGGGGATTTGCCTTGGTGCGCAGCGGATCAATGTACCGGCAAGTAGGACAAGGCATAGGAAGAGAGGAAACCATTTTTTCATGCTTTTCCTCCTAATTTAGGGACATAATCCCGTACTTGATGAACTAGGCCAATTCCTTGCGGTAGTCGGTGCTACGCGCTACAGTGGTAAAACCTACCGATTCGTAAAGCCGCAGAGCCTGGTTGGGATTGTCCGCATCCACCCCCAAGGCTGCAGCATGATATCCTTCCTCACGGATGCGCTGCATGCCAGCCAGCAAAAGGGCGCGCCCGATGCCACGACGTCGGTAGGCTGGGCGCACAGCCAGGTCGTCAATCAGCGGCGGGTTCTTCTGCATCAGGTCTGGTTCCATCTGTGGGAACAGGACCAGGCACAAGCCAACGATGCGCCCAGAGGCGTCCACAGCCAATAGGTTGTTCTCCGCACGGAAGCCGGGCGCACTCTGCCAGTGCTTCACCTTCTCCAGAGTGGTGGGGACATACCCCCAGTGGTCGGAGAAACCCTCATTGTAGGCTTCCACAAAGGCAGCGTCATCCTGGCCTACGATATAAGGACGCACAGAGATGCCCTCTGGGAAAATAGGTTCCGGGATGTGGTCCAAGTCATGGCATTCCATGTAGAAAAAGTAGCGCACAGGTTTTAGACCTAAGGAGAGTGCCAGTTCCGCCGCTCCTGCTACTTGGTGGCGTACACCCATCTGCAAGAACAGCGGTTTATCCCGCTTGAAAGTTTTGGCATGCTCTATAGCACGTTGCATCAGGGCAGTGCCGATGCCGCGTCGTCGCCAATTTGGGTGTACAATGCCCACTGCATTCACGCGGTCAAGCGTCTGTTCCGACTTGAAAGAGGTGCGCACATAGCCTATAAGGAGGTCATCCACCTCTGCGAGAAAGAGGTTCTGAGTGGGGTTGACGCCTGGCTCAGCGAGCCGATGCGCCAGTGCTGAAGCAGTGGTGGCATAGCCTGCGCCATCCACTCTATCCGCTTCGTTAATGAGTTGGGTCAGCGCCAGCAGGTCATCAGGACGGTAGTTGCGGATCATCCATTCAGCCATTGCTCGCCTCACCCAGTTTCATATACCCATCGACTCGTAGCAGTGCTTCGAGTTCCTTCAGGGTACCGTCGCGCGTAGTAAATTGGATAGCGTGTATGCCCAGCGCTGCGGCTGCTTCAACATTTTCCCGCATATCATCAATGAAAACTGCCTCCTGGGGGGCAACCTGCAGCTGGTTGAGGGTCAAACGGTAGATGGCTGGGTCCGGTTTCATCATCCCCACCAGTGCTGAGATCACAATGACATCAAAGCAATCCGCGATATGCCATTCGTTATGCAGCATGGTTTCCAGACGAGCAGGGGCGTTGCTGAGCAACGCCGTCTTGTAGTGCCCGCGCTTGCTTCGGATGTAGTTGACCAATGCCAAATCCAAGACGTCGCCAGCGAACATCTCACGGCGGAAAGCAGCCATCTCCTCATCGCTGAGCCCGAGTTGCTGCGCAATGCGTTGCCAGCGTACCTCAGGAGGCATGATGCCCAATTGAACCAAGCGGTCTTCTTCACTTTCGAAAACAAGCCTATAGAGCTCTTCTAATGACAAGCCTAACTTGGCTGCCAGTCGCTGGCGTGGTTCGAGCGATTCTGTGCGCAGAAGCACCCCTCCCATGTCAAAAATGAGGGCTTTGATCTTGTGTTCTGGGTACTGCATAGGCGTCATTTCCAAAGAGGTTATTCTCCGTTCATTTTTGTTTTGCTCAGTCTGCACTCAATGAGCTAGAGGATTTGTTCCTCCTTATTCTTCTATTGTACCATATTTTAGCCGTTTCTGCGTAAGGAGCCGGCTGTGGTATAATATTTCTGATGTGGCGCGGGATGGAGTACTACCAGTTCGCTCCCAAGCCATCAAATCAGCCCAGAACCAGCAGAAGAGCATGGCTCCCTCTGCTCTGGCCTTAGCCATGCGGGAAGCCGTGGCAAAATTGGGGAAAGGCAGAGGATATGGGGTTGCTTGAGGCTGCAGCAGAAGTAGCTGCCTTTCTGGAAGTACACATGGTCCCCTATGCAAGAATTTGAAAAACTTTCAAGGAAGCCCAAAAGGGGCTCAAAGAGAATTGTTGATGAATCACAGGAGGAGAGGATGACGACAACCACAATCCAAATTCCCGCTGAAGACCTGAAGCGGCAGTACCAACTGATTAAAGACGAGGTACGAGCGGCAATAGACGCTGTACTTCCTACTGGAAGGTACACCTTGGGCCCATTTCTGGAGGCTTTTGAGCGCGAGTTCGCCCAGTATTGCGGCACCAAGTACTGCGTGGGCATCTCCAACGGCACGGAGGCATTGCACCTGGCGTTGGCGGCCTGCGGCGTTGGACCAGGCGATGAGGTCATCACGGTGGCAAATACTTACGTAGCCACAGCTTTTGCCATTTCCTACGTTGGCGCGACGCCGGTTTTTGTGGACATAGACCCAGTCTCTTATAACATGGATGTCTCCAAAGTAGAGCAAGCAATTACTCCCCGTACCAAAGCCATTATCCCGGTGCACCTCTATGGGCAACCGGTGGACATGGATCCATTGCTGGAGATTGCCCGCAAACACAAACTGTGGGTGATTGAGGATGCTGCACATAGCCACGGCGCTACCTACAAGGGGCGCAAGACCGGTTCGCTGGGCGATATCGGATGCTTCAGTTTCTATCCCAGCAAGAACTTGGGTTGCTACGGCGATGGCGGAGGCATCACGCTGAATGACGACGAACTCTACGATAAAATCAGAGTGCTGCGCTACATGGGGCAGCATGTCAAACATGTCCACGAGATCATCGGTTTTCAGCAACGGCTCGACCCCATCCAAGCGGCTATCCTCAGCGTGAAGCTGCGCCATTTGGACGAATGGAACCGCAAGCGCCAACAGTGGGCAGCGTTGTACGACGAATTGTTGGCTGACTTGCCGGTGGTGACGCCAAAGGTCAGCCCTTTTGGCACGCATGTGTATTACATGTACACCATCCGTACGCCGCAACGTGACCAATTGATGGATTACTTAGCCCAGCAAGGCATTGGCACGCAGATTATCTATGGCACGCCAGTGCCCATGCAGCCAGCGTACCGCTTCCTGGGCTATAAGGAAAGCGACATCCCCATTGCGGCACAGTATGCCAAAGAGTACCTATGCCTGCCCATGTTCCCCGAGTTGACCGAGGAAGAAGTGCGCCGGGTCGCCACTGCTATCCGCCAATTTTTCGGCGCCTGAGGGTTACCGCAGCGGTGTGCCCTGACGGTCAACGGGCAGGGATTGGGTCCCAAGCCGTCACGTTCGTTCTGCAGCGTGGCAATTTACCTTCATTGATTTGAATCTATCCCTGTTGTGAGGAAGAAGAACCATGACAAAACGGACAAAACTTGTGGTGTGGGGTGGCAGCGCCATTGCTACCCCGGAGTTGGTGGATGCATTGCGCCAAGCCCTCCAACCTGGTGAAGCCATGGACGTGGTGCTGGTTGGCCGCACGGCGGATAAACTCCAATTGGTGGGGGAGCTGTGCCGCAAGCTAGCCGAGAAAAGCCAGGGTGACCTGCGCGTATCTTATACCACGGATATGGAGGCAGCGCTAGATGGCGCGGATTATATCCTGAGCCAAGTCCGCGTGGGCGGCTTGCAGGGGCGTGCCTTCGACGAATCATTTCCACGCGATTTGGGATTGCCTGGGGAAGAAACGGTGGGTCCTGGCGGGTTCTCCAGTGCTCTGCGCACTATCCCTGTAGTATTGGATCTGGTTCGCATTGCTGAGCAAGCGGCTCCCCAGGCGTTGATCCTCAATCTGACCAACCCCAGCAGCCTGGTGCAATATGCCATCCGGCGCTATAGTTCCATGCAGGTCATCGGCATCTGCGATATGCCTGTGTCGCTTATACAGATGATCGCCCAAGTTTTAGGACTGCCTTATGCAGAATTGGAATTCGACTATGTAGGGATGCACCATGCCGGCTGGGTGACGGGCGTACGCCATCGAGGGCGGGATGTCATGCCCTTGGCTCTGGAGCGAGCAGACCGCCTGACAAAACTGGAGATAGACCCACAGCTCATCCGTGCCATTGGCGCAATCCCATCGCCGTATTTCCGCTATTACTTTCATCCAGACCACATGCTTGCCAAAACCGTAGGGCGGCAGACACGGGCAGAAGAGTTAATGGCTATTCAGTCCATTATGGAGGAACTGTACGCCCGTCCGGATGCTCATGAGCGCCCTGATATTTACAGCCGGCGTGGTGCCTATTGGTACAGGGCGATTGTGGTACCCGTGCTGCTGAGCCTGGTGCGCGATAGCCGTCAGGTTTTCATTGTCAACATAGACAACAATGGGACAATCCCCTGGCTTCCTACGGAGGGCATCATCGAGGTGCCATGCGTGGTGAGCGCCTCTGGCGCTCACCCGCTCACAGTAGGGCGCGTGCCACTGGACGTGCAAGCCTTCTTGCAGCGCAACTGTGCCTACGAAATGCTGGCAGTGCAGGCAATTGTGGAAAGGTCATACGATCAGGCGCTGCGTGCATTGCTACTGAACCCCCTAATCCGCGATGTCAGCCAAGCACGCGCCGTGCTGGAGAAAGTATGGCCCGATGCGCCCAAGCCCCACTTGGTGGTGGAGCGCAAGCCCCCAAGCGGCGAAGAACCTCTGCCATTTCCCACGCTGGTCTTTGGCAGGCGGCTGTTGGAGAAAATGCCACTCCAAGGGCTATCATACCTTGTAGTGACCATGGAAGAACCGTGGCAGTTGACAGCAAAGCGCCTGCCACAGCCGCCGGAGGCAGTGCTCTTTGTGCGGGATATGGAGTGGGACACCGTGGAGGCGGCTGAACGTGCCCTCCCGCCAGTGCAACGCATTGTGGGCATCGGCGGTGGCTCGGCACTGGATATGGCAAAATACGTGGCTTGGAAGCGCAACCAGCCTTGCTATCTCGTGCCTTCGATTACATCCGTAGATGCCTTTGTTACCAAGAGCGTGGCTGTCCGTGAACAAGGCAATGTGCGCTACATCGGGTTTGTCATTCCGGAGAAGGTTTATGTGGATTATGACCTCATCCGTCAAGGGCCAGCGCGTCTGAATCGCGCTGGCGCGGGAGATATTCTCTGTGCCCATACGGCTCTGTGGGATTGGGCGTTGGCGCACAATGAACGCGATGAAGCCTATGACGAACGTATCGCGGCGCAAATACGCCGTTGGCTGCAAGGGTTGGAGGAAGCAGCCACGGATATCCGGAAGGTGACGAACAAAGGCATCCGTTTCATCGTGAAAGCCTTTGCCGAGATCAATAAATTGTGCCGCCGTTTTGGCTCAAGCCGGCCACAGGAAGCCTCAGAACACATTTTCGCCTACAATGTGGAGCATATCACGCGACGTCATTTCATCCACGGCGAGCTGGTAGCCCTGGGTACTTTGGTGATGGCTGCCTTGCAGGAAAATGATCCTGATTGGGTAGAGCGATTACTCAAACGCATTGGGATCCTGTACCAGCCAGCCGACCTGGGCCTCTCGCGTCAGGAATTTGAAGAAGCGTTGCGCACTTTGCCGGCGTATGCGCGTGCCACCAACCGGCGCTTCTCGGTTATCCACGTGCGGCCGATGGATGAAGCATTTGTGCAGCGGATATGCGCGCGCTTGCGCTTTGGATGAGATTCGTCTTCATTCTTCGTTGTCGGAAAGGAAAAAATAGATGAAGGCAGCATTGCTGACCGCATTGCAGCAGCTCGAGGTAGCTGAGGTCGAGACCCCCAGGGCAGGTCCGGGCGATGTCATCGTCCAGGTGAAGGCTTGTGGGGTCTGTGGCTCGGACCTGCGCACTTTTCGCTACGGCCATGCGCACGTGACATTTCCCGCTATCCTTGGCCATGAGTTTGTTGGTGTGGTTTCAGAAGTGGGGGAGGGGGTGCAGGGCTTGCTTCCCGGAAATCACGTCATCGCCAGCCCGGCTGTACCCTGTGGCCACTGCCTAGAATGCGTCGCAGGACGGTACAACCGCTGCGATCACTTGCTCTCCATCGGCGAAGACCTGCCAGGTGGCTTTGCACAGTACGTTCGCTTGCCAGCACAAGCCGTATCGCGAGGCAGTGTGCTGCCTGTATCTCCAGCGCTTTCTCTGGAAGCGGCAACTCTGGTAGAACCGCTGTCCTGCGTACTCAATGGGCAAGAGCTGGTGGATGTAGGCATAGGGGACACGGTAGTGGTTATTGGTCTGGGGACCATCGGCTGCATGCATCTGGTCCTGGCACGCTTGCGCGGGGCGCGGCGCCTTATTGGCGTGGAAAGGGAACGGGTGAGGTTAGAAGTGGCGCAGTGCTTCCACGCCGATCTCTATGTCCATGCGCAGGAACAGGACCCTGTAGCGGCTGTGCTGGAAGCAACAGGTGGTCGTGGAGCAGAAGTGGTCATTGTGGCGTGTTCCAGCCATGAGGCGCAACAGCAGGCGCTGGCGATGGCGGCGAAAGGTGGACGGGTGAGCCTGTTCGGTGGCTTGCCGAAAGATAACCCCATGGTCCTCCTGAACACGAACCTGATCCATTACCGAGAGCTCTTGGTCGTTGGTGCTTTCGGGGCTCCTTTTCCCATACTGTACAAAGCGGCAGAATTGGTAGCCAACGGGGCTATCCCAGCGGATTTGTTCATTTCTGGTCGTTTCCCTCTCGAAAAGATCCGGGAAGCGTTTGATATGGCAGCCCAAGCGCATAGCCTGCGTGTGATTGTCTTGCCCTGAGGAACGTTTCCAGAATCGCATGGCGTAGAAATCTCTCGAGGAGAAGAAAGGAATCATGTCGGAATGCTATCTTATGGGAATTGATGTAGGGACACAGGGCTCGAAAGGAGTCCTGGTTACGCCTGAGGGGCAGGTTTTGGCGCAGCACTATTGCGAGCATGAAGTACTGCATCCAAAACCTGACTGGGCAGAGCACGATGCCGAGCGCCATTGGTGGCAGGACCTTGTGCGTATTTCGCAGGGACTGGTTGCTCAATCAGGCATTGCGCCGCACAAAATTGGCGCATTGTGTGTCAGTGGGTTGATCCCGGATCTCTTGCCTACCGATGGACAGGGACGCCCCTTACGTCACGCTATCCTCTATTCGGATAACCGCGCGGTGAAGGAAATCGAAGAAGTCAATGCCCGCCTGGGCTGTGCCCTGACCAGTGAGGAGATCTCCCCCAAGTTGTTATGGTTCATGCGCCATGAACCAGACCTCTTTGCCCGCACCCGTATGATCTTTAACGCTCATTCCTACCTGGTCTACCGCTTGACCGGAGAATACACGGTAGATTATTTGACGGCAAGCCTCTTTGGCGCCATTTATGATGCTGCTCAGGCGCAGTGGCGGGAGGATGTCTGTGCAGAGTTGGGCATTCCTGTGGGGCTCTTGCCACCAGCCTATCCTCCGCTCCAGATCGCTGGCACTGTTACCAAGGAAGCCGCGCAATGTACAGGGTTAGCTGAGGGCATGCCGGTACTGGTTGGTTCAGGTGATGTCTACTTCTCTCTGCTGGGCGCTGGTGTGCTGCATCAAGGGGATGTGATGATCTACTATGGCACAGCCGGGCTGACCACGCTGTGCCTGGCTGATTTGCAGGCAGTGGCTGAGTCCCCTTACCAGGGGGAGAGCGGATTTCCCTTCCAATACCCAGCCTATATGCTGACCTCCGGGGAGCTAGTGCGTTGGTTCCGCGACCAATTTGGAGCGCTCGAGATAGCGGAGGCAGCGTGCACAGGCGTTACTGCCTATTCGCTGCTGGACCGCCTGGCTGAAGGCGTGCCTCCAGGGGCACAGGGGCTGCTGTGCTTGCCTTATTTCCTGGGGCAGCGTTCGCCGGAATTCGACCCCTATGCGCGCGGCGTTTTCTTCGGCTGGAGTATGGCACATACCCGTGCCCATATGTACCGTGCGATCCTCGAATCCTATGGCTATGGTATCCTCCATGGATTGGAAAGCACTTTGCCTGGATGGGAACGTTCGATACGGCGTGTGGTGGCGACAGGGGGTGGGGCTGTTAGTCCGACTTGGAAGCAGATTGTCAGCGATATTGTGGGCATTACCCAAGAATATGTGGCGGGAGCAGATTCACCACTGGGCGATGCCTTCCTGGCTGGCTATGCTCTGGGGCTGTTCGATGGCTTTGGCGTGATTCGGGATCGCTGGCTTCAAGTTACCGATGTCACCGTCCCCGATATGGCCCGCCATGAGCAATACCGGCCTTACTATGAAATCTACCGCGATTTGCACCGAGATCTCAAGGAGCGCTTTCGCGCCGTGGCACGGCTCGCTTAAAAATAAATCCTCCCGTAGGTTCATAACCTACGGGAGGATTTTTGCTATAGCAGCCCTGCGTTGTGGAACGCCAAGCCGTAGAGGCCGATGAGTGTCAGCCCAATCGTGATCCCCATAATGGCATAATCTATGCGGTTCAGTTTCAATGGGCGCGTGGGAGTTGGCTTGCCGGTGCCAAAGGCGCGTATTTCCGTAGCAATGGTAATCTGTTCGGTGAGCATGGCAGCACGCCGCATCAGTGGTTTCATCAGCGGCATGGCCCGCCGCACGATTTTGACGGGGTTGCTGTAGCGCAGAGTCCATCCTCGTAAGCGCTGCGCACTCAAGATGTGGTCCACCACTCGTTGTAACTGGGGGATCAGTTTGTAGGCAATGGAGACTACGAAGATCACCGGCCGCGGTACTTTGAGCGTGAGGAGGGTATCCGTTAGCTCAGCCATAGAGGTCGTGTAGATAAAAACGAAGGCATAAGAAGCCACGACCAGAGTGCGTAGTTCCGCGGCGAGCATCCACATGATGCTGCCGTAGGTCAACCCTACGCGTCCTGCTATAGGCAGCGTAACGACGGCAATGGGTGTTGTCGCCCAAGTCTTGTCCAGGACTTTAAAAAGGTTCGGGTTAGTCTGGCCAATAGCGGTAAGCGTGACGGGATAGAGGCTGGTGACGATGGCCAATGCCACGACTTTGAACCAGCCCAAGGGCAGTTTAGAAGCCCGTATGAGCAGGATTGCTGGTATCACCAGCAGCAATTGATAGCGTGGATCCCACCAAAGGCCAGCCAGCAAGCCAATGCAGCCAAAGACTACCAGCTTGGTCAGCGTCTGCACTCCCTTGTGGATAGGGGTATCACGGGATTCATACTCCAACCAATACGCCATTTCTCATGCCTCCCCTGGTTTCAAGTTGTAGAGAAGGAGGTCTCGCATTTCTTCTACGGTCAGAACATCGCTAGGGAATCCCCTGTCCGCCAGCCTTTGACCCAGTTGGGTGATTTGCGGTGGTTTGATGTCTGCCTCCAGTAGTTTCTCAGGACGGGCGAAGACATCGCGCGTGGGGCCATCGGCAATGATTTCACCTTTGTTCATGACGATCACGCGATCGCAGTAGCGTGCCACTGTCTTCATGGTGTGGGTGATAATGACAATAGTATGGCCCGCAGCGCGCAATTGTTCGATGCTATCCATCATCACCTGCGCACCCCAGGTATCCAAGCCGGTGGTCGGCTCGTCAATAAGCAAGATGCGCGGTTTCAGTGGGAGGATGCTCGCAATGGCAAGAAAAGTCTTCAAATCCTCCGGCAGAGACATGGTATAGTCCGATTCGTGCCCTTTCAGGCGAAAGACCTCGATCGCTTCCTGAACCAATGCCTTGGTTTCTTGTTCAGGCATGTCCATCATCATGGGGGCAAAGGCTACCTCTTCCCAGACAGTGTCGGCAAAGATCTGATCGTCGGGGTTCTGGAATACGTAGTTAATCATCTTGATAACTTGCCGCAAGTCCATCTTAGTGATGTCTTTTCCCATTACCTGTACTACTGCATCGCGGTTGGTGGGCTTTAGCAGCCCTACCAGGTGACGAGCAAGGGTCGTTTTGCCCGAGCCATTCTGCCCGATGATGCCTACAATTTCCCCAGAGCGCACGTTCATGGAAACGCCCTTGAGCGCGTGGATATTGGGCAGGTAGACATGGTGCAGGTTCTCGACGCGCACGATTTCTTCGCCAAATGTACGCGGTTGCTGGCGCTGGCCGTAATGAGGCGGCAATTGGATGCGCTCAATCCCCCTCTCGTCGAGCAAGCGTTTCATCTCTGCTACGGCTTCGTCCAACGTAACCGGGATATGGTTCACAGGCACGCCTGCCTCGCGCAAGCCCGCGAAAAGGGCACTCACCTGCGGGCGTCCAACGCCGATTTGGTCCAGGATGGGATCGGCAAAGAGGGAACGCGGGCCATCCTGGATGATTTCTCCTTTGTGCAGGGTGATGACCCGGTCTACTTTTTCCGCCACTGCCTCGATGTCGGCACCAGCCTCGGAAATGATCGTCAGCGTATCTGAACCGCGGCGTGCCACGTGTTCCACCACGGAGAGCACGCGTTCTTTGCCCACCGGATCCAACATAGCGACCGGTTCATCCAGGGTGAGCACGCGTGGCATCATGGCTAGAGCACCGGCAATGGCAAGGCTCTGCTGCTCGCCGCCGGATAGGTCGTTGGGATTCCTCTCCTCAAATCCTTTCAGTTCTGCCTCTTCTATCGCATATTGCACACGTTTTTCGATTTCTTCGAGGGGCAATCCCAGATTTGCAGGGCCAAAGGCAACGTCATCCCGTACCGTGAGGGAGAAAATCTGTACTTCTGGGTTCTCCAGGACGATGCTGACATAGCGTGCCATGTCACCAATGGTCTGCTCTTTCACACGCAGCCCGTTGACGATGACCTCGCCCTCATACTCGCCTGCGTCAACAAAGGGGATGATTCCAATCAAGGATTTCAGCAGGGTGGTCTTGCCGGCACCGGCACGGCCGATTAAGCCCACCACGCTGCCTCCGTCTATTTCCAAATTGATATTCGAAAGGGCTTTTCTCTTAAAGCCTCGATAACGGAAACTGTAATTTTTCAATTCAATAAGAGCCATTCACAAACCTCATCTGTAGAATTGAGCCGCCCCAAGGCGCGGGGCGGCTCAGACGAGCACATCACCGTGCAAGGGCAAGGGTCAAGAGGTGAAGCACAAGGCGATTTGAATCCGCACCTGGTAGAAGCGTCAGGGCTTGCGTTGATCCTATGCGCCCCTCAGCCTTTCGGGCAGCCGCAGATTCCAGGCGATTATCTTTCCTCTGCTTCCGCGCGGCCTCTTGCCCAAGCCTGCCGCACCGCGTTCCCTGCTAGGTAGCCGATGGGCACAAAAGCGAAGGCGCTCAGCACCCAGTAGGGCAGGAAGGGGAAGGCAGGTTGAGGCAGCACCCAGTCTCCCGCAATTCTCACCGCAGCAGCCTCCCAGGGGTTGCCAATGATATAGTCGCCCACCAACCACGCGATCTGGTGCACCGGCTCGGAGAGAATCCAGGCGGTGAGGAAAGCGGGGAGGAAGGCGCGTTTGCCGCGGCTATGGACAAAGCGGAAGAATATGTAACCAGCGAATGCCCAGATGGAGGCATCGAAGAGCGAATAGGGCAGGATATTGATGAAAACCGAAGGCCCGCCGGAGACCCAGAAGGGATGGATGAAGAGGCGGCCCAGCACTTGCCCTACCAATAGTCCAAAGAAGGAAATGATGCTACCAAACAGGGCGGCAGAAGCAGCGATGACCATTGCCTGAAAGTCCAGGCGAATGCCCTCGCTCAGCGCAGCCACGGCAAACAGGGCGCCAATCACTCCGATGGCTACGTAGGTGTAGGGAGCGCCGATCTTGACTTTCATGCCCTCCACATAGCGCCCAGGCATGACATTCCACTCAGGTACCTGGGCGAACTTGTACATCCAGTAGACGGCAAAAGGAAGAGCGCCCACAAAGGCAAAGATCCACAGGAGCAGAACTCGCTGCGGAGACCCTGAGGGCCCCATACCAGGTCCCCATGGCTGCATAACTAGGATAGCAATAGCAGTGATCACCAATCCGGCGATCATGATCAGGCGTAACGTCCGTTCGTTCACCTTTAGCCTCCTTTCTTGTTTTTAAGGATGAACCATCCACATACCAACTAGCCCTGCACTTGCACCCCTTGACCGCAAATGGGAAAGGCGCCTCTTTCCCATCAGATAAGCGAATGATAGGCTCACTGGAGCACTTCGGCAAGTGATTCATCGAATGCGGCAACGACTCGGTCCACCTGCTCGGCAGTGATGACGAGCGGTGGCTGCACACGGAAGACGTTGCCGAGCGGGCCTGAGGCAGAGATGATGACGCCTCGTTTCCACAAAGCCCACTTGATGCGATTGATATCCGCTTTGGGCACGGGCTGTTTCGTCTTCTGATCCAGCACCAGTTCTACGCCGCCCATCAGCCCTTTGAAGCGTGCCTCGCCCACATATTTCGCCATGCGCATGTTCAGGAAGCCCTCGCGGAAACGCTGGCCCATGGCGGCAGCGTTCTCCCAGAGTTTCTCCCGCAGCAAAACGCGCAACGCTGCTAGCCCGGCAGCAGCTGCCAAGGCGTTGCCGGAGTGCGTGGGAGTGGTGCCGGTAAAGAACTTTTTTGCCATTTCGTCACTCATCATGACTACGCCGGATGGAATCCCGCCCCCTACATTTTTCGAGAGGACCAGCACATCTGGGATAACGTTGCGGTGTTGGAAGGCAAAGAGCTTACCTGTGCGTCCAAAGGCGGTCTGTATCTCATCCAGCACCAGTAACAAGCCATGTTTGGTGCAGATTTCCCGCACGCGGGGCAGCCAGTCATCTGGGGGGATAATCCCGCCGCGGCCTTGCACCGGCTCGACCAACACGGCACCTATCGCGCCCTCTGACACGGTGCTGATGGCTTGGTCGAGGATGATGTTCTCAATCTCTTGGGCACAACGCAAGTCACAAGCCGGGTAGGAAAGGTTGAAGGGGCAGCGGTAGCAATAGGCATGGGGGGCACGCAAGAAACCAGCCAACAGGGGGCCAAAGCCTTTCTTATAGGATGTGGCACCAGTGGCAGCCAATGCCCATCCCGTCAGCCCATGGAAAGCATTCTTCAGCACGATGATCTCGTACTTGCCGGTATATTGACGCGCCAGTTTCACTGCCGTGTCAATGGACTCGGAGCCACCGTTCGTGAAATAGCACTTGGTCAGGTTCGGTGGCGTAATCTCGACCAGTTTTTCTGCCAAGGAGATCAGCGGCTCTGTCGTCTGCAGGATGGAGACCTGCATCACCTTTTCGACCTGTTCCTTGACGGCGGCGATGACTTCTGGATGGCAATGGCCTACGTTGACTGCAAAGAGGCCAGAGGAGCAGTCAATATACTCCCGGCCGTCCGGATCCCAGACCACCGCGCCCTTGGCGCGGGCTACAACCGTAGGCTCTGCTTCGCTCGCCCAAGCGCGCACAATACACTTGGCATCTCTTTCCCTGAATTCATCGGATTTCAACATTGTTCACCTCGTGAGAAGTAAAATTTAAGGGTGATTATACTCCCTCTATTGCTGCTGTCAAAAAGAACTCATTATTGAGGTACTTCTTGCAGGGCTTGCTCCACTGTGGCGCCTTCATGGATTAAACGCACTAGCGCTCTGGTCACGGCTGCCGGGTCGGGGTGTTGCCATACATTGCGCCCACAGAAGACGCCAGCCCCTCCTCCTTGTAGCACTTCCTGTGCGGCTTGCAGCGTGTCACGCACGGATTCGGTGCGGGCGCCCCCGGCGGTTAACGCGGGAACAGGGCAGACAGAGGTAATGCGCCGGAAGGCGTCTGGCGAACCGGGGTAGTGCGTCTTGATGAAATCGGCGCCGTACTCGGCAGCGATGCGGGCGGCGGTTGCCAAAGCCTCGGCATCGAACCATTTGGGGCGCGGAGGGAGGGCTTCAGCTGCCAGGGGCACTCCCCAGCGCTCGCATTCTGCAGCCACGCGCGCGGTGGTTTGGATGGAATCCACCTCTACAGGGATGCCGAACCAGGTCATGACAATAACGCCACTTGCCCCAATGCGCAGCGCATCCTCCACGGTATAGAGTTGTACCCAGCGGGTGTTGGTTCCCCACTCCTCAGAGAAGAGCGTCGTTCCCCCATCTAGGCGCACAATGGTTGCCACTTTCCCCTGCAAGAGGGGGCGGAAATGCTTGGCAATGCCATAGGTGGTCATGATGGCATCTGCACCGCCTGCGATAACAGCGGACAAGGTCCTTTCTGGTTTTTCCCATCCTGGAGCGAGGCCTAGAGCCATGGTATGGTCAATGGGCACAATCACAGCACGGCCATCGCTGCGGAAAATATGTCGTAGACGTAGGTTCACACAGCCTCCTTTTATAATTGCATTTCTGCATTGCAGGCTCAGAAGAGGGCAAGCAGAGGCAACTTTGCCACTGAACTAAGGGCAACACCCATGTCGCCGGATCGATGGTTTCAATTATATACAGGAAAAGTTTTTTGACAAAAAGGTGCAAAGGCTCCTCTAAGAGGATTGCTTTGCCACAGCCATGGGTGCCGCGGGATCAGGGTGCCTGATCGGTCATGGTGTAGTTCAACTTCGGGGCAAGAAATGCCTTGCATAGCCTCAGGCGGATGAAAAGCAGCCAAGTCTGGACAAGAACGATCACTGTCAGCAGATTTGGGGAACGGATTGAACGGATTCGCTCCTCAAGTAGGCGGGGCTATCTCATACCTGGCGTGGGGCGTGGACTGTGGTCCACGCCAAGCGTGCGTTGCTCCATCCCGCTCCAGGCGGACCACAGTCCGCCGTATACGCTAAGCGCGTGGCTACCTTGCCTGGGCATGGGAGCCAGGCGCAGATGCCGCCAGGGAATCAATTCCCTGGCTGAAACCTGACAAGTCGGCTAAAGCCGACTGGTGATTGGCAGCAGCCCCCTTCAGGGGGCTTACTGTTTCAGCCAGGGATTTCAATCCCTGGCAGGCTCAAGGGCAGACGCCGCCATCCACGCTCCAGGGATCTTAAACAGACCTGACAGGTCTAATCCATCCCGCTCCAGGCGGACCACAGTCCGCCGTATACGCTTATCCATATTCTGTCCCCAAACTGAACTACACCCATCGGTTAGTGCTCTCTTGTGTAGGGGGAGCATTCTGCAGTATAATGATGCTGCACGCGGAGGGGGTTCTGTGCCGCTGGCGCATCACGATAGATAATGGAGGGTTGCGATGGGTAATGCACAGGAACAACCCGCTTCGGCTGACCTGGCGCGCATCATTGAATCAGCCAAGAGGCTGGGTGTGGAGATGGATGAGGAAGAGGCGATACAATGGCTGACGGCTATGGCTGCCTGGAAGCCGAGCGATGAGATCGTGATGGACACGCGCAGCGGCGTCTTTGGCCATAGCGTCGTGATGCTGGACTTTAGTCCGGAAGACCTGGCGTACTTCCGGGAAATTGGCCGTCTGGTGGAATTCAAAGACCAGCCAGGGGTAGTGGAAACGGCGTTGGCGCTGTCCGGGTCAGCGGCGCAATCGAAAATCCAGACATACCCCGGGGATTGCGATTACTTTGAGCGCGTCAACATCAAAGCCGAGTCCCGTGAAGAGGCTTGCCGCATTCTAGCCAATTTGATGCGTGAAAAAGCACTTTCCACTGCCAAGGGGCCTACCTACCAATTGATTGAGGTCAAGTTTGGTTCATACCCCGCGGACGTCGTCAAAGAGGGGCGGGTCATGAAGGCAGGTACGCCGATTGCCTGGACGGTAGAGGAGATCCGTGCCGGGCAAATCGAAGCCTCCTCCCCCGATGGCAAGCCGGCAGTGATCCGTTGGGAAGATGTTGCGATGGAGCCTGGCTGGTGCAAGCTGGACTGGGTAGTCGCTGACCCCACACGTGGCAGGCTAGCCAATGCAAGCAACATGTTGGACGTCACATGGGAGGCGCCGGATGGCGCGATCACACCGCTGGACGGCTACTTGGATCCATACTTTCAGGAAGTGTATTTGGAAGCCGAGTCCATTCCCCTCTTTGCCAAACTCGCGCGCCACGTATCTGCTGACGCATTGGATGATTATGTAGCAGCGCTGGAGAAGGAAGTCAGGAAGTACCTCACCAAGGACATCAACTATGGCAAGGCAGCCAAGCGCATGTACAACATCTTCCGCCTGACCGGCCGTTACTATGAAGCCGCTTTCCTGCGCGAGTTATTCGACGAGCCAGCCACCGTGCTCTATCAGGTATGGTCCCTCATTCGCACCCTGGATGACGCTGTCCAGCCAGGCGCGAGCATTTCGATGGATGACGTCCTTGCCCAGGCTGATCAGTTGATTTTGGCAGTGGTTGATGCGTTGGAGGGCGCCAAGGAAACGGAGATCGTGCGCTATCTGCTGCGGCTGCGGGATAGCCTGACGCGGCAAAAGAGCGGTCAAAAGTTAAGGCCGGAAGCCGAGGCAGCACGCGCTGAAGTCATCAACCTGGTCAACAACTTTTTCTACGACAAACTGACCGCCGTGCCAGCGATCAAGGACTATATCGAGCACATGCGGGCTTCCGTTCAGAAGCAGAGTTCGTAGGGCACACGGTGCCGCTCTGCGGCGCGAGCGACGCGCTTGGCAAGTGCAGTGGCATAGCCACGTCGGTCCTGCCAGATGAGTTGGTAAGCGTCCAGCACCTCTGGGTAGTGCTTTTTCAGCACTTGCTGCAGCCGTCCCCACGAAGCACTTTTCAGGTTCAGTGTATCCACCAGGATGCGCGAGACGCCGGTTTGCGCCAAGGTGGCAAAGAAGGCATCAATTGCCTCTTCGCTATCAGAAAAGACGGGAAGTGCTGGGCCAAAGAAAGCCCAGGTAGAGATGCCCGCTTCATGCAGGCGTGCCAATGCTTTGATACGCTGTGGAATGGGTGACGCATGGGGCTCCAGGATACGCCGCACGGAGTCATCCAGAGTTGTGATGGTAAATGCCACTTCCACGCCCTTCATCTCGCGTAGTATGTCCAGGTCGCGCAGGACAAGGGCGCTTTTGGTGAGCACAGTGGTGGGAAAATCTGGGTAGGCAGCCAGCGCTTGCAGGCATTGCCGGCTCAGTTCGTACTGGCGCTCCAGTGGCTGATAAGCATCCGTTACCGTGCCCAGGCTGACATTACCGGGTTTGGCACGCTGCAATTGCCTGGCTAGCACTTGGGGAGCATTTACGCGCACATCCACAAACTGCCCCCACTCTTCGCGGTGGCCCGTGAAACGCTTCATGAACACCGCGTAGCAATAGGCACAGCCGTGCTGGCATCCGACGTACGGATTGAGGGCATAGTCCACGCCGGAGATGCCCGAGGGGGTGAGGGCTGATTTGCAGGTGATCTCACGGATAACCATGTTCAGCACGTCAGGTGCAGCGCCGCAGCGACGCGTTCGGATTGCGCCAATTCATTGTAGCGTTTGCATGCTGCCGCCGTGCGCTCCACTTCCGCCCGGATGCCATGGGTCGCCAAATAGTCCAGCACTTCCTGGGGGACCTGCATCAAGCCTACATTGCCGGTGCCAATGACCAGGACCTGCGGCCGTGCCTCGATGACCTCTGTCAGGTCTTCTTGGTGCAGGCTGTGGCCCTCCTTCCGCCACCATCCCGGGCGCACTCCATCCGGTAGGATGATCACATCGGACGTATACGTCTTGCCATCTATTATGATGCGGCCAAACGAGTACGACTCGATATGAGGCATGGGCAAGCCTCCTTCTCCCAATTTCTTTTTCAGCCTAGCCAGGCGGGCTTTCAACGCCTGTGGTGAACAGTCACCTTTCGCCGGCAGGTTGTCCAGTGCCAACGCCTCGCTGACCAACTTGGCAGCTGTGGCATAGTCGCGTTGTTGGTGCTCGTAGTATTTCGCCAATTCCACGTACGCCTCTGCTTTGTTCTTCTCCTGCAATGTGTGCCAGATATGCACCGCCCGCTCTGCTTGTCCAGAGCGCTTGTATAAAAGGGACAGACGGCGCAGCGCCTGTTCTTGCACCTCGGGAGGTAGGTGTTTCTGCAGGGCTTTTTCATAAGCGCATTGTGCCGCATGCCGCTCCCCCAGCGATTCGAAGACCGTGCCCAGGCTGTACAAGTCTACGGCATGGTCTGCTTCCTGCTCAAAGGGGTTGCGCAGCATGGCATCGGCTTTGGCAGTGAGGGCAACGAGAGAGAGGATGTCAAGGGCATTGTGCAGGAAGACTTGGCGCAAGGGTTGCACCTCACCATAGCGCAAGTAGTCAAAGTACAGTTCGGGAACCAACCAACCGGGGACATCCCCTTCACGAGTGATACCCAGCACGCCTGTCTCCAGCGAAGAGAGCGCGCACGATTTCAGTCGCTGTCGCCATAGCCGCCGTGCAGGGTACAGCAAATCCAGGTGCGGCGCCTCGGCAAGGGGCATCTCCTGATGCCCGCAGGTGAACCGTGCTTGCAGGATAGGCAGGTCAAAATTGCGCCCATTGAAACTCACCCACCAGGAAAAGTTCTGCATGTGCTGGTAGAGAAGGTAGAGCAATGCCCCTTCTTCGTGAAAATCGCGCAGGAAGTACTGACGCAGGCAAAATTCGCCCCCCTCAAACGTACCAAAGCCCACCATGAAGGCATACATCCCTGCGCCGATGCCCAAGCCCGTCGTTTCGATGTCGAAGAAAATGGCGGAAGTGAAATCCTGCTCTGCCACGCGCCTATCACCGGTCAAATGGGCCAAGTGGGGTGTAGGGCATTCGCGCGCCGGCAGTGCTGCCAATGGGAAACCGCCGTGCGTGTACTCTAGGTGGTAACGCGTTTCTACCACAAAACAGGGCCCATAAGGGGTTTCCACAACCTGGCCTGGCACCACCTCTTCGAGGGATGTCGCGGAAGCGCTGCGGGGTCCCCTTGGGACGGAGCGCAAGCCAACCGCGCCGAGCTGAACTCCCAGCCGACGCAATTCCTCGGTGAGTGGGGGCACTTTTTCGCTTTGGTCAGGTATCCATACCTTGCTCATGGGGAAAGATGCCTCAGAAACATGCGTAGGAAATTGTAATCCGAGTCCCTGAACAAAGCAAATGACACTGGCGAGGGTGTTGAAAAAGCCCTTCCAATGTCATGCTGAACGAAGTGAAGCATCTCGCAATACTCGGGAAAATACGGCTAAAGTTACGCGAGACCCTTCGCTTCGCTCAGGGTGACAAGATTTTCAACACTCTCACTGGCGGGTGGGGTTTCGTGCCGGAGCAAATGTTGCCAGGGAATCCATTCCCTGGCTGAAACATGCCAAGTCAGCCAAGGCTGACTGAAGATTGCCTGCTGCCTCCGTCAGTAAGGGTGGCAAATTTGTCGCCCTTACTGATTGCCGAGGGATGATCGCACAGAGCCTAGCCCCTCAGGGAATGCACTGAAAGCCCTGTTCCGCGAAGTGGCGGTCAAACGTAAAGGCGGTACGGATGCCAAGGCGGCGCATGCATTCGAAGCTAACACAGTCCACCAGGCTTAACTGCCGACGTCCAGCAGTCAGCATTGCGCTAACGCTTGCCTGGTGTGTGTATTGGTCAACCCAATAGATAGAGAGCACAGGCACAATGTCCTCTTGCAGCGCTCTGGCGGCTTCCATGCCCAAACGGTGTTGCACCAGCGCAAAGGACTCTACCAGGATATAATTGCTGCAGACTAATTCCTCACGGCGGTTGAGTAGGTCTATCCAAACCCCTTTGGCTGCGGCGTGGTTGTCATCATCCGCGTCCAGAACGGCGTACAAAGCCGCGCTATCTATGAAAACGCTCATTGCTTCCAAGCCTCTATCAGGTAGTGGTCATGCTGAGAGGAAACGTCCCGTTTCCCTGAATGGAAACGACCAGCCGCAGCGATGGCGCGCTGCCATCGTGTCTCAGCATTGGCGCTGCCTGCCAGCATGATGAATGCATCCACGCTCTGTCGGATTAACTCGGCTAGGGACACGCCGCGCTCAGCAGCCAAGGCTCTCAAACGGCGCATCTGCTCTTCGTTCAGTTGTATTTGGGTGCGGATCAAGGTTACCTCCATCATGATGGTATTTTTGTCTACATGATAACACGGTATGCCACCCTAGTCAAATGCTATCCCGTAGATAAGGTGAGTTTTCCCCTACTCTCTGCGGTCCGCAACCCGCTGTGGTGGACTGTGGGCCACCGCAAGCGATAGGTGGGGCGGTGGATGCAATGGTTAGCGCAGGTCAGTACTAGGGGCGCCCAATGCCGCTGCCAGTGAATCGCCCTCGCGTACCACATAACTGGGGATGCCGCTCTGCTGCAGTGCCGCACGCACGACGGGCACGTTGCCCGGACGGCCAAAGGAAGCCGTGTCCAGCACAATGCCCATGCCGCGGATGCCACGGCGGCGCAGGTCGCGCAGGCTGTCCACCCATTTGGTGTCGTCGGAAGGGGTGATGACAATGATGAAGGCATTGCGTCCCAGCCCTTTGCCCTCTGCAGCCAGGATCTGCGCCATAGGGATGGTGCCAACCGCGCGGATCACAGCCAACGTTTCCATGATTTTAGTCAACTGGCGTTCACCGCGGTCGGGTGCCAGTGCTTCGCGCGCTTGACCGTAGGCGATAAGGCCTACTGCCCGGTTGCGCGTTAGGAGGTGCCTTGCTAACGAAGCAGCAAGGCTCACGGCGTATTCCTCCGTAGAGGGCGGCAAGGTAGGCCGGCTGGGCCACAACGGGGGCACTTCGTCGGCTGCTTTCTCCACCAGTCGTTCTGCCTGGGCTGCGCCTTGCATATCCAGGAACAGCCATACGTCCCCGGTGGGGTCTAGTTCGAATTCCTTCACCATCAGCCGTCCGGTGCGTGCCGTGGACGGCCAGTGGATGCGGTTGAAACTGTCGCCCGGAAAGTAATCGCGGATGCCGCTCACGTTGGTGGTCACGTAATGGGTGCGCCGACGCATGGCGCCTCCACCGGGAAGTTCCCCACTGGGCAGCATGAAGGAGGGCAAATCCACGGTCAGCGGGTAGACGACGACCGATGAGGTGGCTGGGATACGCTTATGGCGTTCAAATAAGCCGAAAGGGTCGCTGCTGATGAGGGAGAGGGGCCCCAAGGTAAAGCGCCCCCGTTGTTGGCAGATGGTACGCACTGCCCAACCGCGTGTCTGGTGCGCGCCAAGAGCGGTTACCACCCAGCTGGCGCGGTGTCCAGGAAGGTTAGAATGATCGCGCACTTCGACCCACAGTTTGGGCAGAATGCCCTTGTTGCGCACCAGAAAGCGTTCCTCAACCGCTTGGCCAACCTGGCTGCGCATCGAACGTGTCTGTCGCACAATTTGGAGATTGCTCACATTGATCTGCGACCAGAAGTAGGAGACTGTCAGCAGCGCAGCGAGCAGATAGGTCAGGTTGAAGAAGAGCGCTTGGCCGGTAGCCAAGGCTTCGCTCAGGGCCACGATGAGCAGGATGCATACGACAATCCAGTTGCGCCTCATAGTGCCCTTTCCTCACCGGCGGCTCAGGATGCTTTCTCTGGGGGTGAAGCGTGGACACGCACCCTGGCTCCTGGCACAGGCACAGAGTGCAGGAGCTCCTCGATGATGGCGTGTTGATCCACGTTCTTGATGCGCGCAGCGGGGCTGATGATCAAGCGGTGGGCTAGCGTTGGCTCAGCGAGAGCCTTGATGTCGTCTGGAATAGCATAATCCCGCCCATCCAGCAACGCCCTGGCTTGGGCAGTCTTGAACAGCGCCAATGAGCCACGTGGGCTAGCGCCGAGGTAGACATCGGGGTGCTTGCGGCTGGCGTTCACCAGCTCCACAATGTACTCCTTGACCAGGGCGTCTACATACACTTTTTTCACTTCTTCCTGTGCCTGCAGTAACTCCTCCGCCGTGATAACCTGGTCTATCTTCTCGATAGGGTGTTGGTATTGCTGTGCTTCGAGGATAGTGATTTCGTCGGCAGGAGCAGGGTGGCCCAGCCTTACGCGCATCAGGAAGCGGTCGAGTTGCGCCTCTGGCAAAGGAAAAGTGCCCTCGTATTCGATGGGGTTCTGCGTGGCGATGACCAGGAATGGCCGCGGAGTGGGGTAGGTCACGCCGTCCACTGTAACTTGCCGCTCTTCCATTGCCTCCAGCAGCGCCGATTGGGTCTTGGGAGTGGCGCGGTTGATCTCATCGGTGAGCACGATCTGGGAAAGGACTGGCCCGGGGCGGAATTCGAACTGGCGCGTCTTCTGGTTGAAGACGGAAACACCGGTAACGTCGCTGGGCAACAAGTCGGGCGTGAACTGAATGCGCTTGAAGGTGCAACCAATGGACTTGGCGATGGATTTGGCGAGCATGGTCTTGCCCACGCCAGGCACGTCCTCGATGAGCAAATGTCCCTGGCACAGCAGGCAGATGACAGCCAGCTCGATGACCTCGTGCTTGCCAACGATGACCTTCTCGACGTTGTCCATCACTTTGCGTGCGGTAGCCTGCGCCTGATTCATACGCCCTCCTGCCTCTTTGTGCCCTGTAGGATACTCTGCTTAGAGGGAAAAGTCAAGAATGCACTCGTCCCATTTGGCTCATAGCGGATGTCCGTATATAATATCAGCGGGCAGTAGTTGCTGTCGTTGCATCATCGCGTTATGCCCAATAGGATAGTCCTCAAAGGTACGAGCGCATCATACACGCAATGACCGCGTGTACTTCATTGGAGGAGTGGCAATGGTGCAAGAACGTCCGCGGCTGGGCAGGCGTTTCCGGGACCTGCTCGACATCATCCAGATTGCTGAGAACATTTCGATCAAATTGCACGATGCGCTGGATGAGGCTGCCATTTACCAGACCGTGGTGGACGAATTCGCCCAGTCCGGCAAGTACAGCGGCAGCATCCTGTTGTTATCCGATGACGGAAACAGGCTCCACATGGCGGCGACCGCTCTCTTTTCTTCTCCCGCGCACGGGCCAGCGATCGAACAAGCGGCGAACATTCAGCTCCTGGGCTATGCGATGGATGTACAAGGATGCGATGTCTGGAGACCGGTGCTCGAGGAGGGAAGGACAGTCCACTATCCTGCCGCAGAAGTTGTACGCAGGTTATTTCCTCCAGCAACTGCCGCACGCATTATCGAGATCATGGACTATACACACAAAAGTTTTGTCCTTGCTCCCCTGAAGGGGCAGGGTCGGATGATGGGCGTGTTAGCCATGTCCTCAACGGCGCTGGCCGAGTACCTCACCCCTTCGGTGACGAACCTCGCACTGCACATTTCCCATGCTTTGGAACTGGTCGCGGCAAGGCGCAAGCAGATGGAGGCGATGCGCGCATTGCAGGAGAGCCAAGCAAGTATGCAAGCTCTCATTAATGCCTCTCCGGAGGTAATGATTCTTCTGGATAGAGAAGGGACAGTGCTTGCCGGCAATAACGCATTGGCGAAGAGCTTAGGTTACCCTCTGCGTGAAATCGTTGGCAGGAATATCCACGCCTTTTTGCCTGCAGAAGTAAGTGCAATGAGGAGGGCAAAGGAGCAAAGGGTGCTGGATTCGGGCGAGCCCATCTATTACGAGGATCAGCGCGCGGGACGGCATTTTGAGCATTTTGTGTACCCCGTGTTTGGTGCTGCTGGAGAGGTCGAACGGGTCGCCGTTTTTGTGCGCGACACAACAGAACGCAAACGGATGGAAGCAGAGTTGCTGCAAGCAGAAAAACTGAGGGCTTTGGGAATGCTATCCGGAGGCATTGCCCATGCGCTGCGTAACCCGCTTGCGGTTATCTCGTCTTGTATACAGACGCTGCGCGATCATCCTCACGATGCGCAGGTATGTGCGGAGAGCGTACCAAAGGCGCAGGCGGCAGTGGAACGTGCCGGGCATATTGTGGATAGCCTGTTGCAGTTTGCCCGCCCTACGCCCGTGCAGATGATGGCGGTAGATTTGGAATCTGTGCTCAGCGCAACGCTGGAGTTGCTGGTTGACCATTTGTGTATGCACAAGGTTACCGTGCGGCGGAGATGGCGAACTGGCTTGCCGCTGGTTCATGGTAATGCGCATTTATTGCAGCAAGTTTTTACCGAACTAATGCTCAATGCCTGCAACGCCATGCCCGATGGGGGCAAGATTACGATAACGGCTAGGGTGCCGCGGGCAGATTGGGTCGAGGTGTGTTTCCGTGATACCGGGCGGGGCATCCCGCCCGAATATCTGCCCAAGATTTTCGATCCCTTTTTCACAACCAGGCCTGAAGGCGAGGGCATTGGCTTGGGGCTATCTATTGCCCAACGCATTATACAGCAGCACGGTGGCAGCATCAAGGTGCAAAGCCAGTTGGGCAAGGGTTCGGTGTTCACGGTGCGCTTGCGACGGGCAGCAAAGGAGGAATAACGCTGTGGGAGGAGGCTATGGCACAGCACGCAGCACGGATACTGGTTGTGGATGACGAGCAGGATTTGCTGTGGGCGTTGCAACGACATCTGGGTGATGAGGGCTACGAGGTGCACACCGCAGAAGATGGGATACAAGGCTTGCAACTGGCACGCGCGCATCATCCCCATCTCATTATCCTGGATGTTTCCATGCCCCGCATGAATGGGATTGAAATGTGTCGAGAACTGCGCCGAGATCCGACCTTGGCCGCCACGCCCGTCCTCTTCCTGACCGTACGTGGTACCGTTGATGACCGCATCAAAGGGCTGAATGGAGGAGGGGACGATTACCTAGTCAAGCCTTTTGACATCGGTGAGTTGAAAGCGCGCGTGTGCGCGCTGCTCCGCCGGGTACCTTCTGCAGCAGAGCCGGAAATGGAGCGCCCGGATTATCTCATGGTTGTGGGTGCGCTCATCCTGGATTTGCACCGCCGAGAAGCGCGTGTCGGGGACAAGGCGGTGACCCTTACGCCCACCGAGTTTGACCTCCTCTATTACCTCATGAAGCACCCCGATGAAGTGTTCTCCAGCGAGAGGTTGCTTCAGGCACTGTGGGGCTATGTGCCCAACCCCGCCAGTGCCAGCGTGGTGCGCTGGCATATTAACAATATCCGCCGCAAGATCGAACCAGACCCTGACCACCCCGTCTTCATCCGCACGGTGTCACGACACGGCTATATGCTGCCTCGAGAGAATCATCTCTAGCCCTCGTATCGGTTCATCGAGAGCGCAGAAAAAGCCCGGGTTGTCATGCTGAGGCGAAGCCGAAGCATCTCGCAGTACTCGGGAAAATAAAGTTACGCGAGGCCCCTTCGTTGTACTCAGGGCAGGCTCTTCGCTTCACTCAGAGTAACAAGATTTCAATACCCTCGAATCATCTCTAGCCCTCGTATCGGTTCACCAAGAGCGTAGAACAAGTCCGCATTGTCATGCTGAGGCGAAGCCGAAGCATCTCGACGATACAGATGAAAAATTTTTCATGCAAACAGAAAACTCGCGTAAACCTAGCGTCAGACTAGCAGCAAAAATTCGCCTTTTGTGCTATATTGACAATGAGTTGAAAGCCATTTGAGCGCTGTGCATTGCTCCAAGGGCGTGTTTGGAGCAGGGTAGTTTCGTTCAAGGCTTGGATTGGGAGGGCGTTTGTTTGAGGTAGTTTGAGTCAGGATGTGGGATGACTGGACAGGCCATTGCCATGTTCACGCTCTGGGCTGATCAAACAACTGAAGAGAGGGAGGCAAGAAAAGGGAGAGGCGTTCCTGTGCGGTAGACAGCGCAGGAATGTGCTGCTCCCTTTTTGTTTTCTGGCGCGCAATCAAAAGGAAGGAGGGGCAAATGAAAAAGGTCGCTTTGTCTATGGGTATGGCATGTGTTCTCGTTTTGCTATTGGCAATGGTTGTGTCTGCCAATCCGGGCACGCTCTATGTGGATGATGATTTCAGCCCTACCATGCCTGGCTTTGGCACGACCTATTTCAACACCATCCAGGCAGCGGTCAACGCCGCCTCAAACGGTGACACCATCTACGTCTATCCCGGCACTTATACCGAAAACGTCGCGGTGAACAAGCAGGTTGCCATTCGCTCCATTGCCGGGGCAGCCAACACGACGGTGGATGCCAACGGCACGGGCAGCGGCTTTGACATCTCCGCTGGCAATGTGGTCATTGATGGCTTCACCATCATCAACGCCAAAGCCACAGACCAATACTACTGTGGTATTTTTGTGGACGGCGTCCGCGGCGTAGAAATCGTGCGCAATGTGATCCATGACTGCCAGTACGGCGTCTTCCTTTCCGAAACGGGCAGCGGCACGACGAACAAGGTCCACCACAACACGATATACAGTTGTACGATCCATCGTACAGACCAGTTAGACGGCTGCGGGATTATCGCTTGGGGTGATTCCACGGGCAATAGCAACCTCGAAATCACCGACAACATGGTGTACAACTGTGACCGCCAGGGCATCTTTGTCGGTGGTTGGCCGGAGACGGTGCGTTCTAGTGGGGTGCTTATCTCGCGCAATGTCGTCCATGACAACGGCAAGGCAGGCTTGCAGGATCAGTTGGGTATCCAGTGCAACTTTGTGGATAACAGCACCATTTCCTGGAATGAAGCTTACAACCACGGAAGCACATCCGAAGGGATGCCTGGCAAAGCTGCCTTTGGCATCTACGTCTTTGCAGGCGATAGCAACACCATCCGCAGCAATTACAGCCATAACAACAACTATGGCATTGTGGTGTACGGTTATGACAGCACAGATGAGGGCTACACAGAGAATCTCAGCGCGCTGAACAACGAGATTGTGCGCAACCGTGTGGAAAACAGCTGGCGCGGCATCTATGTCTCCAAGAACGATGCGGCGGCAGCAACCACCGTGCGATACAACCGCATCACGGGCCACACCAGTTATGGCGTGCGCAAGTACCCTGCGGATGCGGGGACGACGCTGGTGGCGGAGCACAACTGGTGGGGTTCCTCTGCCGGTCCAGGCTCGGGCGAAGCCAATGGCATCACTGGGCACGTGGATGCCGATCCCTGGTCCACGACATTGGTGTTGCCCGTCGGCTCTGAGGTTTCACGCATCAAAGTCGGCGAGAGCAAGACGCTGGACGTCAAGGTCTGGGCGGACAGCCTGTACGGATTGCAGTTCATTGTCAACTATGACACGGCGCCCATTGACAAATCCGCCCATTCTTGGACAAGCGGCCCCTTCTATCCCGACTACATCGTTTGGGACGGGGTGACCGATGAAGGGGCAGGCACAGTCAAGTTCGCGGCTAGCCAGCAGGCGCCTACCCACACGGTGAACTCGACCCTCGCTGGCGATGAAGTGGCGGACGTTACCTTCCTCGGCGTCGCTGTGGGAACGAGTACAGTCCACTTCACCAACATCAAACTGGCTGATAAGGATGCCAATGAGTACCCCGCCACCATCCAGGATCACCTGATCATTGTCGAGGCACCCACCGGCACCATCACCGGTGTGGTGAACTTGCAGGGACGCGCGAACGACAGCGGTGCCCAGATCCGCGTGGTTCCGGGTGGCTACGGCGCTACGACGGTTGCCACTGGCGCCTTCACGGTTACCGATGTGCCGGAAGGCAGCGGCTATACCGTATTTGCGGAAATGGCGCGTTATTTGGATGCAGAGAAGACGGGGGTAACGGTCGTGGGTGGGTCGGTCACCAACGTGGGCACGGTTACTTTGCCCGGCGGCGATGTGAACGATGATGACTACATTGACATTGCCGACCTGGCGGCGATTGGCGGCATCTTTGGCACGGCGGTTGACCCCGCTACGACAAGGCAAGACATCAACTACGATGGCTGGGTGGACATCCTAGACCTGGTGCTGGCAGCGGGTAACTACAACCTGTCCAGCCCTGTGACGTGGGCGTGATGAGTGATGAGTGAGGAGTGAGGGTGGTTTGTAGTGAGCGCTTTGGCGCTCAGCGCAGGCGAAGGGTGCGCACTACGAACCCAGGAAAGGAGGAAGAGCGGGAGGAAGAGGGGATGCACAATGGCGAACGGGCAAATGGCCAATGACCAATGGCCAATGCACAATGACCAATGGGCAATGAACGAATGCCGAATGGAAAAACAGTAAAGGAGGGAATGGAAATGAACAAGGTGGTTCGCATTCTTATGGTGTTGGCGCTGGTTGCGGTGGCGCTGTCTCTCGGCGTCATGCCAAGTGCTTCTGGGCCAAATCCAAAAGTCATGCCGCACGAGCAGCCGTTCGGCGACGCAGGCGAGCTGAGACTTGCGGCCTGGGCTACATTCGACAATCCGAACTACTACTATGCACCTATCACAAATGCACCAAGCGGAGTGTATTACCGACAGGCCGGTCTCAGCCCCGATGGTACCAAGATTGTAGCGGCAAAGACTTGGACTGAAGGCAGCATCACCCGCCGGGAAATCGTGCTCATGAATGCTGATGGGACAGGAGAAGTCGTCATTTCGCCTGGCGATTCCGGCGAAGGCGACATCTACCAGTATGGCAACCCATTCTGGAGCGACGATGGCACTGCTGTAGGCTACGTAGAGGTCCACAATAGCAACCCCAACAAAGTTGTGCGCTATGACCTGGCGACAAGTAGTCGAACGTATATCTACGAGCCAGTTGCACCAGACGATGTGGCTAACCCAGATTTTCTGGGTGGCAGCAAGACGGCGATCGTCTTTTGGGACTACGGTGCTGGTGGCAACGTCGCAGACCTGTTCATCTGGGATGGTACCACCCGCATTAACATCACGAACACGCCCGACTACAAAGAGTACGAACCTGTATCCAATGCTGACGGGACGAAGATCGTTTACTGGTCGGGTGAGACAACCACCGAGCCGGTAGACCATACTCATACCCTGACATATTCCGGCGGCGTATGGGTGAAGGATTTGGGCTTCACGCCAATCCCAGGTTCGTATTGGTCCTACTGGACGACCCCTGCAGCGACGCACATCGCCACCACGATGATCAACGACTACAGTGGCACTATTGACCTCTATCTGTATGATGCGACAGGCGCCTTTGTAGCCGACCTGACCGGCCCTGGGTACACTGGCGGTACTGGCCAGTGGAACTTTTTCGGCGCCATGCCGCAGGGGCCTAACGGCGAGTTCGTGATCACGAGCAATGCCGGGCGCACGGTCCCCGGGCGGGATATCGTGATCGCGGCGCCGCGGGCGGCGTTGTACGTGGATGATGATGGTTCCGACTCCAATCCCGGAACCGAAGCGGCGCCATTCCGCACGATACAGAAGGGCGTGAATGAGGCCATCGCCGGCGGCACGGTGCACGTGGCGGCGGGGACGTACGTGGAGCAGGTCGTTATCAACAAGGACTTGACCCTGCAAGGCAGCGGGACGCCCACGGTGCAAGCGCCGGCTTCTCCTGCTGCGTACAAGTTCCCCGAGAGCAGTGCCTGGTGGGAGCCAGTGATCTTCGCCTTTGGCGGAACGGCTGGCGCTGGAGGCAACATTTCCGGTACGGGCGTGGTAAACGTCACCATTTCCGGATTTGTCGTGGATGGCAATGACCGTGTGCCGTCAAGCGGGAAACGTCCGGCAGGTATCCTGTTGCGTAACGCAGATGCCACGGTGTCCGGCAATACGGTGCAGCGCATGTATGTGAATGGTGCTCAGACATTTGGCATCATTGCGTACGGCGACTGCAACCCGCTCACGATTTCCAATAATAACGTGAGTGGGTATGCGCGCGGCGGCATCACAGCCAACGGTGACGGCGGCTCTCTGCCCGATCCCACCAACGTCCTCATCCAGGGCAATACAGTAACGGGGCCAGGGCTGGGCGTGCCAGTAACCTGGGCGCCCAATGGCATCCAATTGGGTTGGGGCGCGACGGGAACCATACGTGGGAACACGGTAACCGCCAACGGCTGGCCTGGCACGGACTGGACGGGGTCAGGGATCATCGTCGCTGCCTCTGATGACGTGATCATTGAGCAGAACACGGTAACCGGCAACGAGACCGCTATCAGCGTCGTGGGCGACAACTGGTACGGAAGCGGTGAGACAGCCGATCGGGTGATCGTGCGCCAGAACACGGTGCAGGGGAACACCTATGGCATCTCACTCCAAGACCGCGTCACGGATGCGCAAGTACTGGCGAATACAATCACCAACCAGTCGTACGATGGCATTGACGTATGCGATTTCCATAGCCTACCGCCAACCGGGACTATTATTCGCAACAACAAGATTTCCGGCAACAACACCGAGGAGGACGCGACTTCGGGTGGGCTGTGGGTCGACGATGGCGTTGCGAGCGTGAATGCCGAGGAGAACTGGTGGGGTGATGTGACCGGCCCGAGTGGCATAGGCCCAGGAGAAGGGGATGCCATCATTGCCCCGGCTGGTGTGGTGGACTATGAGCCCTGGTGGGCCAACGAAGGGATGACGGCTCATGGCTGGGAGGTCAATACTGGCGAGACCATCCAGGACGCAATCAACGGCGCGAGCAACGGTGACACAATCGTCGTGCCTGCAGGTACATACTCCGGCGGAATCACCGTCAACAAGAGCGTTACCATCATGGGTGAGGACGGCACGGTCATTGGTCCTGGTTCACATGGCATCACGGTGGACGCGGATGACGTCACCATTGACGGCGTGACCCTGGACGGCAGTGGCGGCGACCCGGGCGACTGCGGCATCTACGTCAACGCGGGCGTGCAGCGGCTGTGGGTGCGCCAGTGCGAGATCAAGAACTGGCCAGACGACGGCATCCACTTTGCGGGCGCCATCACCGGGCTGAAGATCGTGGACAACTACATCCACAACAACAGCGGCGACGGCGTTGACTTTGCCGCGACGCCAGGCGGCTCGGTGTACATCTACGGCAACGCCTTCCGCGCCAACACAGGCTATGGCATGACCAACGCCGGCGGTACGGCCGTGGACGCCGAGTACAACGAGTGGGGCGACGTGGCAGGCCCGACGGGCACCAACGGCGATGGGGTGTATGGCGCGGTGGATTATGATCCGTGGGTGTTTGCCAAGTTGTGGGTGGATGCGCCGGCGACGGTGCGCGAGTTGGGGAGTGTGACCGTATACGTCAAGATGGACGTGCACCACCTGTACGGTTCGCACTTTAGCCTGACTTTCCCCAAGGAGTTGCTGCAGTTGACGGCGGAGCCGGCGATTGGCTCGTTCAAGACGACCACGGAGGGGGCATCCTTCCACACGAGCAGCATGGCGCAGGCGAATGCCACGGGCGTGATCACGTTCACTGGGCAGCGCGCGGGTCCGGATGCGGAGTACGATGCGACAGGTGACGTGTTGCTGACGCTGCAGTTCCAGGCGCAGGAAATCAGTGGCACGTCACAGGAAGCGGACATTGCATTCCAGGGTGATACGGCGGACATGGCTGCGAAGGGTGGTGTGCGCATCTTCCTGGATTCAGCGACGAAGGACACGCTCAAGATCCTGGGCACGACGACGGTGAGTGGCGTGGTAGACCTGCAGGGTCGGGATAATGACTCAGGTGCGGTGGTAGATCCGCAGGCGGGACAGGTTTATGGTTGGGATCCTGCTCCTGTCACGACGGGTGCGTGGGGCACGTACTCCTTTAGCGACATGACGGATGACACCTACACCTTCACCATCGAGATGGCGCGCTACCTGGATGCGAGTGCGGAGGTGGTGGTCAGTGGGGACAACAAGACGCTGAGCACGTGCAAGCTGCTGGGTGGTGATGCCAACGATGACGATGGCATAGACATCTCGGATGCTTCGATCATCGGTGGCCAGTTTGGCAAGTCTGGTGGGGGCATCACCGATCCGCGCGCGGACATTAACAATGACAACGTGGTGGATATCCTGGACCTGGTGCTGATGGGCGGGAACTATGGCAAGAGCTCTTCGCCGTGGACGCCGTAGGGAAGGGGCGCGTATTGCGTATTCCGTACTCTGCGTGATGCGTGACGAGTGATGCGTGATGAGTGAGGAGTGACAAGTGTTCGTAGTGCGCGCTTTCGTGCTTGGAGAGTGCACTGGAGTGCGCACTACGAACCCAGTTTTTGTAGTGAGCGCTTTAGCGCTCAAAGCGCACCGAAGCTTGCCCTGAGCGCAGGCGAAGGGTGCGCACTACGAACCCAGGAAAGGAGGAAGAGCGGGAGCAGAGGGGATGCACAATGGCGAACGGGCAAATGGCCAATGACCAATGACCAATGCACAATGACCGATACACAAGGAGGGAATGGAAATGAACAAGGCGGTTCGCATTCTCATGGTGTTGGTGCTGGCTGTCGTAGCATTGCCCCTGGCGATGATGCCGCTCCATGCACAAGGCACCAGTACCATCGTTCTGGTGTATAACCTGGAACCAAGCTGGACAGCGCCAGGAGGCGGGGGGGTGTTCTCTGCGTATGTCGGGCCGCCCGATTATGACTATGCATCGCCTGGAACGACCGCCATGTACAACGGGCGTGAGGCTGGGATCATCAAAGCAGGCCTCAAACCAGACCCGGACGATGGGCACTACTGGGATGAAGGCTTGTTCGCGTTCAAGCCTAATGTCACCATTGATGAGTTCGCTGCTGGTGAAGTTACCTACGATGTTGTGAACCAGGAAGGCACCAACCCGGTGTGGATCACGATTGAGATCGACACGGGAGTGGTGGGTGACCGCAGCGACAATACTACTTATCAGCACGTGCCGACGACGAATCCAGCTGGATGGCACACGGTGGATGCGGCGGCTGGGCTATGGCAGAAATGGAACAACAATCAAGGAGATACCACAGGGAACCCGCTAATCTCGCTGAGCGAAGTCGCTGCGGCTCACAGCGGCTGCAATGTCGTGCGCGCTTACCTGCGCCTTGGCATGGGCGATTCCTATCACGGTAGCGGATATGGAACCGTCGCCTGGGTGGACAAAGTCACATTGGGCGGAGTAACGTATGATTTCGTAACGCCAGTATGGGTGAAATATTCGGGCAACCCGGTGGTGACGGGCAGCTATGTCCTTGACCCGTGTGTCATCAAGGATGGCAGCACGTATAAGATGTGGTACACCCACGTGGACGATAGTGACCACTGGACTATCTACTACGCCGATTCGAGCGATGGTGTGAACTGGTCCAACCAGCAGCAGGTGTTGGCGCCCTCCGGCACACCCGGTGCCTATGACGAGGTACGTGTGGCTGGTCCGTCGGTTATTAATGACGGTGGGACCTACAAGATGTGGTTTGGCGCCCGCGATGCCAATGCCGTCTGGACTATTGGCTACGCCACATCGGCGGATGGCAAGAATTGGACGAAGGTCGGCAAGGTTTTGGATGTAGGTGCTCCTGGTGCCTGGGATTCCCAGATGGTGCGCGAACCGTGGGTCATCAAGGATGGCAGTACCTATAAAATGTGGTATTCCGGTACTGCGGCATGGCCCGTGTTCAAGATTGGCTACGCCACCTCCTCCGACGGCACAACCTGGACCAAGCACGCCTCCAATCCCATCTTCACCGGCACGCCGGGCGGTTGGGATGCCTTCCAGGTCTATGCACCCTGCGTGGTGCTGTACGGCAGCACCTACCATATGTACTTCTCTGGCACGGATGACCACATGAGCCAGAAGTGGTCCACGGGACACGCGATGTCTAACGATGGCATTGTCTGGACGGAGGATGAGCGCAATCCTATCCTGGTTCCGGATGGGACGGATGATTCGGCTGACTATGTCAGTGTCATGAACGATGATGGCGTATGGAAGATGTGGTATTCGTATGGCGGCAACTATGCCATCGGGCTGGCAACGTTAGAAGAGTCTACCCAATTATGGCTCGATCCAACGGTAGCCTCGATCCCGAATGACCACAGCACGACGCAGACCTTTACGGTGCGCATTGCCAATGCCGTGGACCTGTATGGCTACCAGTTTGTCATCACCTTTGACAAGGACAACCTGGAGTGCACGGCGGCCGCCTTCGACGGGTCGTTCTTCCCCACTGATCCGAGCAAGAGCAGTGCCCCCAGTGGGTGGAACGCCACCATTGACAATGCCAACGGCAAGGTTTATTTTGCGCGCACGTTGCTCTATCCCGAGTCGCCCTTGAGCGGCAGCGGGCCACTGGCCACAGTCACTTTGCGGGGCAAGAGCGGAGCGTCGGCCGGCTCCTATAAGATTGACTTTGCCCAGAACAAACTGGGCGATATAGACGGCAACGCGCTCACGCATACGACCAAGTATGCTTGGCTCACACTCTACGGCGTCGGAACGCTGCAGGGTTCGGTGGATCTGCAGGGCCGCACGAACGAGAGCGGCGGCACGGTGACCATCATGAGTGCCTCTGGTTACCTGGAATCGAAGACCATCACCGACCCCGGCGGAACGTGGAGCTTTACCAATATCCCTGCCGGTGAATATCAGGTGAACATCGAGATGGCGCGCTACCTGGATGCGCAAAAGGGCGAATACGGTGGTGGAGTGGTGGTTTCTCCGGGTGGCACGACCACGCTCAACAAGGTCAAGCTGCTGGGCGGCGATGCCAACGACGATGATGTGGTGGACATCAGCGATGGGACCATCATCGGTGGACAGTTCGGCCTTACCCCACCCACTGATCCCAGAGCGGATATCAATAATGATGGCACGGTGGACATCCTAGACCTGGTCTTGTTCGGCGGCAACTACACCAAGACCAGCCCGGTAGACTGGCTATAGGCGTATGCCTTTGGCAGCCGAAAGCCAACAACCAGACTGCCTGCCCGGGCACGATGGGTGGCAGCCTGCCAGCCCTGGGGCAGCCACACACGGCTGCCCCAGGCAAATCCATTTTGGACAGGTACACACGGTTATAGGTGATAAAGCCGGCAGGAGGGATGAGGCAGGCTATCCCTCCTCTGCCCATTTACGACGAAGAATGCAATAAAGGAGCCTATATGAGGAAAATGACAGCGTTGAAGAGGGTTTCGCTTCTCCTGGGTGTGTGTGCGCTTCTGTGGGCTTTCCTTCCCTCGATGTACGGCGTATTTGCGCAAGGGACCGCGTTGATACACCTTGCACCTGATCCAGCCTTGGTCGGAGCAGGGCAGACGGCGGCAGTGGAAGTGCGCGTGGACAACGTGCAAGACCTCTATGGCTTGGACATCCGTCTACGTTTCGACCCTTCCGTCGTGGAGGTCGTGGACGCCGATGAGGCGACAGAAGGCATCCAAGTGCGTCCAGGCGAATTGTTGCATCCAGATTTGATTGTGCGCAACGTGGCAGACAATACGGAAGGCACCATCTGGTTTGCCTTGACCCAATTGAACCCCAGCGAAGCGGTGAGCGGGAGCGGCACGGCGTTTGTCATTCTCGTCAGGGGCAAGCGCGCCGGTTTTGGCAGCCCGTTGTCTTTCACTTACCAGAAGATGGCAACGCGCGATGGGAAAGTGATCTCTGCCTCTGCGCAGGATGGCGAAGTCCGCGTGGTGGAAGAAGCGCAGGCGCCTCCCACTCCGACCCAAGCGCCGCCCCCTCCATCGCCAACGGTGGTGATCCCCACGGAGACGGCAGCACCGCCTCCAGCAGTGCCTCCTGCAGCGCCAACAGCGATGCCAACGGCTGTGCCCACAAATACACCCGTCGCGCCGGCGACCCAAGCCCCGGTGGTGCCGACTCCTACTGCGGCGCCAACGCAGGGACCACCTGTAGCGACGTCAACCCAAATGGCAATCTTGCCGCCAACCGCTACCAGCGCGCCGATAGCGAGGGCTACTCAACCTGTCCTCCCCTCGCCATCGCCTACGAGCAAGCCACAGACGTCCGGCACTAGTGGATTGTCCATCGTATTGCTGGTAGTGGGCGTAATCGTGGTGTTTGCTGCCCTTTTCTTGCTGTTGCGGGGCAGGGCGGGCCCAGCGGAATGGTAGGTTGCCGTGACCGGAGCCTATCCGATGCCTGGCAAGTGGGAAGCAGGAATGGAGGGCATGCACAGGGAGCAAACCCCCGCCAGAAGTGGGCGATTCATTGCCCTCACGTTGCTCTTGGGCATTGGCATGATGCTGGCGGCGATTAGCCTATTTCTGTTGCCGCTGCCCCGGAGTGAGGCGTCCTTCGCTTGGAAGCAGGCAATGGGTTTGGATATTCCTGGCACTATCCGCATTCTCCCAGCCCTGGCGACGACGGCGGTAGGGGGAAATGTAACGGTAGAAGTCTGGCTGGAGAATGTGGGCAATTACTATGGCATTGACCTGCGCTTGGCTTTTGACCCCGCTGTGGTTCGCGTCCCGTCTGGTCAGGTAACCCCGCTGTGGGATGTCTTTGACCCGGTAAACCATTTTACAATCAAGAACGAAGCAAATAATACAACAGGCCAGATTTGGTATGCGCTGACCAACATCAATCCTGCAGAGCCATTTACAGGTACGGGGCGTGTTTGCTCGATTACCTTCGAGGGACTGGCGGATGGCACCACTGCCCTGCACTTTACGTATGTCAAGGCTTCCACGCGGGACGGCTCACCGCTCTACCCCACCATGGTGGATGGGACGATTGTGGTCGGGGCAGGGGGACCGACGAGAACTCCCACCAGGACGCCGACCGCAACCAACACGACGGTGGCGACTCTAACCAGCACGCCGACATCAACGAGCACAGCCACCAGGACGCCCACTCGCACAGCTACGGCAACAGGGACCGTCACGGCAGTCGGTACGCCCACAGCGACCCCGACTGCTACAAGGACTAGTACGCATACCATGACGCCAACAGCCACATCTGGCGCGACGAGGACTGCCACTCCGACAAGCCAATTCACGCCCACCAGGACTCCTACGCGTACTCCACCCGTTAGCCCAACGATCACACCAACGCGGACGAGGACATCCACTCCGACGCCGACTGCCATTCCCACGGAGATCCCTCATGACACGCTAGTCACCCGCGATTTTCAACAGGAGGTTTCTCCCCACCCTCAGTACACCGGCGTGGCAGATACCTACATAGACAATGATTACCCCGGAGAAAACTATGGTCAGGATGGGTTGCTGCGCTGCAACTACGATGGACGCCAGAAGGTCTTGATACGTTTTGAACTCTCTAATGAGATACCTCCTGACGCCGTCGTTACTAAGGCTTCCTTGCAACTCTATTTTCATTATTGGAAGTACCCACAAGTGGCTACGAGGGTTGGCCTCTATCAGGTATTGCGTCCCTGGGCGGAGGATGAGGCTACTTGGAGAAGCCCGTGGCGTGCCGGGTGTGATACCGTGGGTTTGGATCGGACGGCAAACCCAGTGGCTACCACATGGATGGATAAGTGTGGCTGGCAAACCTGGGCTAGCGAAGACCTGACTGCCCTGGTGCAACAATGGATCAGGGATCCTTCGAGCAATTATGGCTTGGTGCTCATCGGCTTGTCAACGGACGACCGGCAATTCTGGGTTGGTCTTTCATCGCAGTTTGGTGGCGCGCAAGAGCACAAGTTGTTGCGCCCCAAACTGAGCGTTACGTTCTATCGCTTGCAGTCAACGGCAACTCCCCCGGCTACAGCGACCTGGACCGCTACACCGACCCCTACGCCGACACCTACTCATACTGCCACAGCGACCAACACGCCGACAGCCACACCAACGCCCACGTCAACTTGCACCGCCACACCAACGCCCACGTCAACTTGCACTGCCACGCCGACGGACACGCCAACATCTACGCCGACGTGCACACCAACATCTACGCTGACAAGCACGCCGACTCACACCGCAACTGCTACACCAACGCATACGGTTACACCTACGGAGACGCCAACTAATACTCCTACTGCGACACTCACACCTACTGCTACGGCGACGGTTCGGAGGTATTGGCTGGCTTTTATCCCCATTATCTATGACCGATGGTGAGCCATGGACAACAGACAAACCTTGCGAAAGGATATCCAGAGCCAAATGGGATCAAGGGTCCGCGGGAAGGAGGAGTGGGCTGGCAACCCCTGCCTGACGGGGATTGGGTTCCAGGCTATTCGTCCCGCTGTCCTATGTTCCTTGCTGTTGGCTCTGGTGGTTGCCGCTGCTTTGCTGATGATGACTTGGTCTGGGATGCGTGTGCGAGCTCAGGCTGGGGCAGACATAGAGTTGCGCGTACCACCGCCGGGAGAAGTGATGGTGGATGGTAACATAGTTACCACGACGGTCATCATCACAGCGAGTGAACTCTATGGTTACCAATTCATTGTTACGTTTGATCCTGGCTTGCTGGAAGCAGTAAGTACAGGCTTTTATAGCGGTTTTCTGCGTGCCGAGTACAGTCCCCCTGCTTGGTCAGGTGTGATAGACAATGTAGCAGGGACGGTGCGCTTTGCTGCTACCCAGGTGCGGCCAACTCCGCCGGTGTCGGGTAGCGGGGCAGTAGCATGGATTGCATTTCGCGCTAAATGGGTTTCTGGCTTGCCCCTCCCGACGATGATCCATTTCTCAGAGGTGAGGCTGGCTACGGTGGACGGCATGACCTTGGAGCCCGTAACGGTACATCCGGGGTTTGTGACCATTGTGCCTTTTAGCGCGCTCGAGGTGCGTGTCCCTGCACCGGGGCAAATCCTGGAAGACAATGGCGCGATTACTACCACCTTGGTACTGACCTGCGAGAACGTCTATGGATACCAGTTCATGGTAACTTTTGACCCGACATTGCTACAAGTGGATGGCGCTGGGTTCAATGATTCGTTCATCAAGCCGGACTACACTCCGCCGCTCTGGTCCGCAACGATAGATAACGGAGCGGGCACAGTGCGCTTTGCCGCCAGTCAGATGAGGCCAGCCTTGCCCGTCACAGGCACAGGGGTCATAGGATGGGTTCGCTTTATCGGCCAGAGCCCTCCGACGCTGCCAGCTACGGCGACCGTCGGCATCCGCGAACCGCGCCTGGCGACGCGCGATGGCGTGCCCATGACACCAATCGTCATCTCTGGTACCATTGGCATCCTGCCCAAGGCGGTGATCACCGGACAGGTAGAGCTGCAGGGCAGGACGAACTGGAGTGGTGCCGTAGCGATGGCTGTGCCAGCGATGGTTACCTGCACGACGGATGCCACTGGTTGGTATACGCTCACAGTGGCTGCCGGCACATACACCGTAACCATCGAGATGGCGCGTTATCTGGATGCAGAGCGCGTAGTAACTGCTACGCGAGGCGCCAATCCTCTGCCCAGGGTCAAATTGCTGGGTGGGGATGCCAACGATGATGATGAGGTGGACATCCTGGATGCCAGTATCATCGGAGGCAAATATGGCTTGATAGTAGACCCGCTGACCGAACGGGCGGATATCAATGCTGATGGGGTAGTGGATATTTCCGATTGTGCCATTACCGGCGGCAATTATACGCGAGTTAGTCCAGTGCCTTGGCCATAGGGAGGAATAGGGACATGATAGATGCCACACACCGTGCTTTTTCGAAAATGCTCATCCTAGTCCTCTGGAGCATCTGCCTGTATCTCCTGCTCTTTTGGATGGTTCAGGCGCCAGCACAGAGCCTGGCACAGGGTGGACCTACGACGCAAGATTTGCCAGGGAGGGTGCGTGTATTGCCCAACCCAGCGATGGTGCAAGTGAGCCAGCGCGTAACCATCGAAGTGTGGCTTGAGGATGCCGGGAATTACTATGGCATAGACATCCGTTTTTCCTTCGATCCAAATCATGTGCGTGTGCCGGCAGGGCAAGTGGCGCCTTTGTGGGAGGTTATTGACCGAAATAACCACTTTATTATTAGGAATGAGGTGGATAACACGCGGGGCACGATTTGGTACGCTGTGACCAATATCAACCCGGCGGAGCCTTTCACAGGCACAGGGCGCCTTTGCACAGTGGTCTTTTCCGGGGTTGAGGCTGGCACTTCGGAACTGCATTTTACCTATGCCAAAGGCTCTACACGTGAAGGGGTGAGCCTCTATCCAGAAACGGTAGATGGAACCATTGTCGTGCAGCAGCCGCTTCATTTTGAACTCTACCTGCCATTCATGGTGCGATCGTTCAGAGAGGAGATGTAGAGGAGGAAAATCCCATGCATAACTTTGCTAACCGTCGCCTTCCATCAATGCTCTCCATCCGAAGATGCCTTGTCCCCCTCTTCTTAGCGGTGGCGTTGCTCGCAATGCCGCTTTTGCTGTGCTGGGCACCACAGGCTAGTCGTGCCGCCTGGGATCGCCTCGGCGCTGAAGCGGGTGCTCTTGACTTACCTGGTACAATCAAATTCGTGCCCTCTCCAGCAACGGTATTGGTGGGAGGGACGGTGACGGTGGATGTCGTTTTGCAAGATGTGGGGAACTATTATGGCATTGATTTTCGCTTTACCTATGACCAGACGTTAGTCAGTGTGCCTTCAGGAAAAGTAACGCCACAGTGGGATCTCCTTGACCCGGATAACCACTGGATTATCAGGAACCAAGCGAGTGGCGGCGAAGTTTGGTATGCAGTTACCAATATCCTCCCTGCTGAGCCTTTCACTGGTACCGGTCGCATCTGCTCGGTTACCTTCTCTGGGCTTTCCCCGGGCACCACCGCGTTGCATTTCACCTATGCGAAGGGAGCCACTATAGATGGTGATCCGCTCTGGCCGACGAAGGTGGATGGGAGCATTATTGTCCTAGGACCGACGGAGACACCCACTCTTACTCCTACCGCGACGCCTACCCCGACGGAGACGCCAACACCAACGCATACGTCGACTCCGACGGAGACGCCGACGCACAC
>Ga0315298_1000932_pt1 | contig 55580 bp, 44 predicted proteins | sample WHS_1_MG_FD_203077 | JGI IMG/M metagenome (GOLD analysis project Ga0315298, IMG submission 203077) | Extremophilic microbial mat communities from Washburn Hot Springs, YNP, Wyoming, USA - WHS_1_MG | ecosystem: Environmental > Aquatic > Thermal springs > Hot (42-90C) | place: USA: Wyoming... | reverse complement strand
AGTTTCATAAATGGGCCAGGCGAAAAAATTAAGTCTCAAAATAAAAATAAGTTGATGGCAATTTTCTGTTCAATAAAATATAATTTGAGAAAGAAAAAATTAACCTTTAAGAAAAATGTTTTACTTTTGACGTCTTTAATAAATGGAGGAAAAAGAGTTGCCAAATCCCTTAGAATCACTTTTTGAAGATAGCCACACGGTGCAGAAAATACAAAGGCGGCTGCCATTTTTATTCCAGCTGGCAGAAATTGAAAGTTCTCGCGCTGGTAAAACAGGCATGGAAGCAGGATCGGTAAGAGAAAAAATAATAATCGCTTTGCTGATATATAAATTCGGTGAAGAAAATGTTGGCACCAATCTCCCTATTACTAACCCTGAAGCTGATGTTAAATTATTTAATTTTCCTATCTCAATTAAAACCATTAGCGGAAGTAGCTTTTCTGGCGTAAAACTAATTTGGACGGTGGATCGCCAAAAAGCCGAGGAATTTCTGACAAACTATGAGCCAAGCTGTGATTTACTGTTGGTTCAAATAAACTGGGGAAAGACAGGGGGATTATTTTATATACCCCTTGCTAATCAAAGGGAAATATTTATGGCTATGGGAAGGGAGCGATACATAAAACTTCCTAAGCCTGGAACAAATCCGCGGGGAGTAGAGATATCAAAAGAAGCGCTTTTATCAACTATTAAACATGAGGGTTCAAAAAGCATTCCAATTAATTGGCAAAAATCAGAAATAAACATTAATCCATATAAAAGGTGGGTTGAGTTATGGAAGGAAGATTGATTATCACCTCTGCCAAAAAGAGAAAATTTGGCACCAAAACAAGTTCGTTTGGTTCCCCTGGGCGCATAAACCATGACTCTACGAAATTCTATAGTAGCCGGTTATATGAAGACATGCCCAAGGAAGAAAAAGTAGATTATGTAGAAAACCAGATTGAAGCTGGCCTTCTCAATAAAATATTTTGTAAAACAAGTGAAAAAATGGATGAGCTGCCCGATAATAGTATCCATTTAATGGTCACCTCTCCACCATACAATGTGGGTAAGGAATATGATCAAGATCTTAGTCTATCTGAATATCGAGATTTCCTCAGGCGTGTCTGGAAAGAAGTTTATAGAGTATTAGTGCCTGGCGGTAGAGCTTGTATTAACATCGCTAACCTTGGAAGGAAGCCCTATTTGCCACTTCATGTCTTCCTGATCAAAGATATGCTCGACCTTGGCTTTCTCATGAGAGGAGAGATAATATGGAATAAGGGCTCAAGCGTTAGTCCATCTACGGCCTGGGGAACCTGGAAATCAGCCAATAATCCTATACTTCGCGACATCCATGAATATATTCTTATTTTCTCCAAACAGACCTTTACTCGGAAACCTCCTCACAATAGGAAAAATACTATATCAAAAGAAGAATTTCTGGAATTCACCAAGAGCGTTTGGAATTTCCCGGCAGAATCTGCCTCTAAGGTTGGCCATCCAGCCCCATTTCCAGTTGAATTACCATACCGGTTAATTCAACTCTATACCTTCGAAAACGAAATTGTCCTTGATCCGTTTATGGGTAGTGGACAAACGGCTATCGCTGCCTTAAAAACAAAACGATGTTATGTGGGATATGAAATCAACAAAGATTATGCGCTCTTAGCTGAAGGACGGATAGAAGACTTCTTGAAAGAAATTTCCAATCCAAAATTAATTGATATTGATAAAAGAATAATGGAATAAAATTTCCAATCTTAAATTCCATTTTCAGAAGCAATTCACATCCTGAATAAATTAAGTTAGAATGTAAACCAGCGTTAAAGTCAAATTTTTTCGGGAGTGTAATTGATGAGAGAATGCCGCGCCGAAAAAAATCTCAAAAGATGCAATTGTTCCTGGGAGCCCTGCGAGCGCAAAGGCATCTGCTGCGAATGTATTACTTATCATTGGAGCCACCATGAACTTCCAGCTTGCTTTTTCCCTGATGATGTAGAAAAAACTTACGACCGCTCTTTGGAAAGGTTTATGGAGGTTTACAAGAACAAAAAATAAGTTCTTTATCTTCAGGCAGGCATAAATTCTAAGCCGGACGCATTTTGCTACTTAGGAAGTATGGTCGTGGATGATGCGCCAGCCTTCCGGAAACTTCTTTAAAACCAGAGTAAACACCCCGCCTTTCTTCTCTGTCTGGGCCTCAACCTGCCAGCGACCCAGCACCAGGGCCTGTCCCTCACCGAGCAGCTTTATGTCCAGGTCGGAGAACTGAAGGTGCCCCATTTTATCCCTGGTATAACTCCGGCTGTATCTATCATAAAGGGCCTTCCAGCCTTTCACCCGGCGGTCGCCAGACTGAAAAGTCAGGTCCTCTGAATTCCAGTAGTAGGCCATGTATCCGTTTAAATCTCCCCGGTTCCAGGCTTCTTTTTGCTTTTCCAGAAGGTTCAGGATTTCATCTTCTGCTCTGGTCTGAGCCAGGGATGGGAAGAGCAGCACCAAGGAGAGGGAAAAAAGGGCCATCAGAGATTTTTTCATGTTTAACTCCTCGTGGTCTTTATCTAACCCTTTAGTCTACTTTTTCTAAACGATTTAATAAAGACCAAAAAGAGAGCTTCTGGACTAAGCGTTTATGGTATACTGAATTCTGGGCTTAAGAATAAATTATGTCCTGGCTGAGGCCGTTGAAATTTGACCTAAAATTAAATTTATTATCTTAGCCCGGATTTGCTTTCTTAGCCGAGACCGGACTTAAGCGGAGAGAAAAACAAAATGGTAGAAAAAAATTTCCCGCATCTTTACGGACCGGTGCCTTCTCGCCGGTTGGGCTACTCCCTGGGCGTTGATTTACTGCCTTTTAAAACCTGCAGCCTGAGCTGTGTTTACTGCCAGTTAGGCAAAACCAAGAAAACTACCATTCGCCGGAAAAAATATTTTTCCGAAAAACAGATTCTTCAGGAAATAAAAGATTTTTTAAAAACCGGGACCCGGGTCGATTTTATTACCTTTTCTGGATCTGGTGAACCCACTCTTAATAAATCCATCGGCTGGTTGATCAGAAATATCAAAAAAATTTCGACTATTCCAGTAGCTGTTCTTACCAACAGTACCTTGCTCTCGAGAGCCCAAGTCCGCCAGGAACTTCTGGCTGCTGATGTTGTTGTACCCTCTCTCGACGCAGCCACCCAGAAAATTTTCGAAAAAATCAATCGGCCTCATCCCCTTCTTAAAGTAGAAAAAATAATAGACGGGCTGGTAAAATTCCGAAAGCAGTTTAAAGGACAAATCTGGCTGGAAATCCTGTTAGTCAAGAATCTCAACGATTCTCCCGGCCATCTTAAGAAGCTCAAACAGATAGCTGAGAAAATAAATCCTGATAAAATTCATCTGAACACCGTCGTTCGACCTCCGGCTGAAAAATCAGCCCGTCCTCTCTCGGCCGATGAAATGGCTAAAATAAAAAAATTCTTCGGTGAAAAGGCTGAGGTGGTCGCCAGCTTTCAAAAAAAAGAGCAGGAAAAGCCACCTCTTGATATTTCTCAAACCATTCTCTCTATCGTCCACCGCCGGCCGGTAAGCCTCGAAGATCTGGAGCATTCACTGGGCCTGAACAGGGAAGAACTAAGTTTGAGCCTCCAGCAACTCATTGAGGCAAAAAAAATAAAGGCTGTCCGGCATCAGGGGAAAGACTACTTCGAGCCAATCTGAGCCGACTTAAAAAGTGTTCTCAAAAATGTATTGACAGCCAGACGGCCGCATTTCTTCAGTCCTGGCGGCAGAACTTATTGATAATTTTATACAATTATTTATTTGTCTGGGCCGAAAAAACAAAAAAATTCCTCCACTCTCGGCAATATTTCTTTTAATTTGTTTTTACTTTTCTTTTTTGCCTTTTTATGTTAATAATATCTATTAAAGCTAAGGGTCTTACCAGTGATAAGCGAAAAAAGCGAATCCAAGGTTGAACCTTTTTTTAGCCGCTTGTCAGGGGGATTTTTTATAATCAAAAACTATTTTAAAGGAGTATTTTATGTTTCCTAACACCTATTTTTCTAAGGCTAAAAAATACTGGTACATGGGAAAACTTTATGATTGGTCCGAGGGAATTTTTCATCCAATGATGCACGCTCTGCATTATGGTACGAGCACTTTCGAAGGCATCAGGGCCTATCCCACAGAAAGAGGTCCGGCTATTTTCCGTCTCAAAGAACACATAGATCGTCTCTTTCATTCTGCTTCGGTAATAAAGATGAAGGTTCCGTTTACCAAGGAAGAGGTAATGGAAGCCTGCAAACTGGTTATCAGAGAAAATCAACTCGATAGCGCCTATATCCGACCTCTGATGTTTTATTCCTACGGAAACCTGGGCTTGGTGCCTAAATTCTCTCCAGTTGAATTAATCATTGGTGCCTGGGAGTGGGGCGCCTACCTGGGCGAAGCAGCAGAAAGAGGGAGCAATGCCTGCATAGTTCCTAAAAGACGGATACATATCTCCCAGATGGATTTATCAGCTAAACTTGGAGGAACCTACGTTCAATCGACAATAAATGGTATAGAAGCCCGGGAACATGGGTATGATGAAGCTATTTTCCTTAACCTTGAGGGGCGAATTGCAGAAGGACCCGGCGAAAATATCTGCGTCATCAAAGACGGAACTTTGCATACCAATGACCGGAACGAATCGATCCTGGAAGGGATAACCAGGACCAGCCTGTTAGAAATGGCTCCCGATCTTGGCTTAAAGCCTAAAATCGCTCCAATCACCAAAGAAGATCTGTTCGGAGCCGATGAGGCCTTTTTCTGTGGAACTGCAGCTGAAATCTCCCCCATCGTAAAAGTCACAGATTTTTCCAACGGGTTTAACAATGGACAAACCCATATTATCGGCAGCGGAAAGCCAGGACCAGTAACCAGCCGGCTGGCTCAAGCTTATAAAGAAGTAGTCACAGGTAAAAATCCCAAATATGAGAAATGGCTTTATCTGGTTTAAAATTAATTTTAAAATCAGTCCCTTTCTTTTCATAGGTTAGATGAAACAGGGCCATTTAAATCTTAGCTTAACCAAATCTGTTAACATTACGGGCTAAAATATATATCTTTCCGGCAAAAGTTAACCGGCCTGCCAGCATCACAATTAGATGATTTTCTATAAAAAATATATAATTCCAGAAGAAAGAAATTATATTCTTTTAGGTTAAAAAGTGAGGATGAGAAATGAAAAAAACTGCTTTTAGAAAAGCTATTTCTTCTTTAATAATTATTTTTTCCTGGATTTTGTTGTTTTTCTGCCAGGCAGTCAGTCAGAACTTTCTTTCTTCCCTGGGAGAGAAGCAGAATTACCGGAGCAAGAGAATTTCTTCTACTGATCCCACCGGTGGCAATCGTGATTTTATCTCTATTCCTCCCGGTCAGACAGCAGTTCTGGCTGAAATCAAAGGGCCAGCGGCTATTGACCATATCTGGATGACAATAGCTGGTGAGCCATTTTACGGAAGGAAAATAGTCCTCAGGATTTACTGGGATGGTGAAGATACGCCTTCAGTAGAAGTCCCCATAGGTGATTTTTTTGCAGTCGGCCATGGTCTGAACCGAAATTTAACCTCTATTCCAGTTATTCGCTCTTCTGAAGGTCGAGCTCTTAATTGTTATTGGTATATGCCCTTTCGCTGGTCAGCCAGAATTACAGTTACTAATGAGGGTAGCCGCCCAGTCAGCTCATTTTATTATCAAATTGATTACCGCCAATTAGAGGATATAAAGCCTGATGCTCCTTACTTTCACGCCCAGTACCGGCAGGAAACACCTTGCGAACCAGGGCATAATTACCTCATCCTTGAAGCAGTTGGCCAGGGCCATTATGTTGGTTGCACGCTTTCTGTGCTCCAGCGTTCAATGGGCTGGTGGGGAGAAGGCGATGATATGATTTATATTGATGGAGAAGAAACTCCATCTCTTCAGGGCACTGGCAGTGAAGATTATTTTTCCGATGCCTGGGGAATGCGAGAAGGAAGCCACCTTTATTACGGCTGTTCCCTTCAGGAAGAAGATTTCCAAACCGGAGCCAAAGCTACTGTCTTCCGATTTCACCTGCCAGACCCTATTCCATTTTTCAAATCAATAAGAGTGACCATCGAACACGGCCAGGCTAACGACCGTTCTGATTATTATAGTTCGGTTGCCTACTGGTATCAGACTGAGCCTCACAAACCCTTTCCGCCGCTGCCACCGGTAGAGAAACGATTGCCATTTGCTTTAGAAACTAAAGATAATTTTTCCTTGCCCTTATGGATAAAAATAGATAGTGGAAATCCCCAGGAAATTATTTATCAGGACAAAGTAAGCGGGATGAAAATATCTGCTCCCCATCTTATCAATTTTCTTACTTCCTATTACGATCAAAGCGGACAAAGATTTCCGGCCATCAGCACTGAAAATGCTGCTATTGGCTCTCGAGTCAAATTCACAGTAAAAGCACCTCTTCATGATCTTTATGACCTGCAAATTTATTATTGCCAGGGACCTGATTATGGAAACTGGTCCATATTAAGGGAAAAATCTGAACAGGCAAAAAGTCCGGTCGAGCCACCAGTTGAGGAGAATAAAACAGCTCAATCTAAAGTAAGGGAGAACAATATAGATAAAGTTCCAGCCCAGATTTCTCCCCAATCACCAAATAATGAGCCCGAGCTTTTAACCCTGGGCCTCCTGAACGGTTATAGCCCTGAATTGGTTATCAACGTTATGACCATAAAAAACGTAGAACTAACAGAAAATGAAACTACTTTTATTCTGGAAGCCGTTCAAAAGGAAGCTAAAGCCAATGGTTATGATTTGGCCATTGTCGGCTGCAATTTACTCCCCACCAGGCAAAATTTTGCTCTGGATTGGAACATAATCGGGCCTTTTGATGCCCCTGATATGGGTTATTTATCAACCGCCTTTCCTCCAGAGCAGGAAATTGCTTTTAGCAAAGCCTATCCGGGCAAAAATAATCAATCCGTCACCTGGAAACAGATAAAGGCGTTGCCTTCAGGTTATGTGCCTTTAAACCAATTTCTCCAGCCAAATGAGCAGGCAGTAGCCTATGGGTTGACCTATCTTTTTTCTCCTGAAGAAAGGCAGGTTACTCTCCTTTTAGGAAGTGATGATGGAGTAAAGCTCTGGGTAAACGATGAACTGGTTCACACCAATCCAATTTACCGCGGGGCCTATCCTGATCAGGATAGGGTTCCGGTAAAACTTAAATCTGGCTGGAATAAAATTCTAATTAAAGTTCTTCAGGGCTCAGGAGGCTGGGGATTTTATCTGAGAATACCGGATCCTAAAGGGGAATACCGCTGGAGCGCCCGGCCAGCTAAATAAAATTTAAATCTAACTTTATTCGGTCAGGATTTATCAGCTAAAAGCTCATCAGCCTTGGTTTTTATTATTTCCAGAGCCTGCCGAACATGCTTTTCTTCCGTGGTTCTTTGGCCGACTACTAACCTCAAGGTATATTTTCCATTTAATGTGGTATGCGTGAGGTAGACCCTGCCAGTAGAATTAATTGCCTCAAGCAATTTTCGATTCAGCCCGTTAAGCTCTTCTTCGTTCCTTCCATCATTAAGCCTAAAGCAAACCAAGCTGAAGTAAACTGGAGCTAAAAACTCAAATCTTTTATCTTGGGCTAACTCCTCGCGAAAGAGCTCCGCCAGGTGAATATGTTTGCGGATAATTCTTTTTAATCCTTCTACTCCATAGGTTCTAAGAACAAACCAGACCTTAAGGGCGCGGAAACGACGTCCAAGTTGAATACCCCAATCACGGAAATTTTTGACTACAGCATCTACCCCGGTTTTTAAATATTCTGGATGAATCTCAAAGGTATGAGTTAAAACCTCAGGCTCACGAACAAAAAAGGCAGAACAATCAAAATTGGTCAGCATCCACTTATGAGGATTGAAAACAAAAGAATCAGCGTACTCTACACCCTCCAGTGCCCAGCGTTTCTCCGGAAGAATAGCCGCCGTGCCGGCATAAGCTGCATCTATATGAAGCCAGAGGTTATATTTTTTTGAAATTTCCCCTATTGGTTTAAGTGGATCCACTGCTCCGGAAGAGGTGGTACCAACGGTAGCCACTACACAGGCTGGGTAAAAACCATTTCTCAAATCTTCTTCAATCGCCCTTTCCAGTTCCCCCGGGATAAGAGCAAATTCTACATCTGTGGGAATATACACCAGATTTCTACGGCCATATCCTGCTATCTTTACCCCTTTTTCTACACTGGAATGAGCTTCCCTGGAAGCATATACTCGCAAGACCTTAAAAAAGCCCTGGTCATTTGTGGCAAATCCAGTAGCTTTTTCTCGGGCCGCCAGCAAGGCACAGAGAGTAGCGGTAGAGGCGGTGTCCTGGATAACTCCGGCGAAGCCCTCAGGCAGCCCAACCAGCTGACGGAGCCAATCCATAACCACTTCTTCTAATTCTGTGGCCGCCGGAGAAGTCTCCCAGACCATTCCTTGAGTCCCAAGTCCAGCAGATAAAAGTTCACCCAGGATAGAAGCCGGACTATTATTTGAGGGGAAATAAGCAAACCATCCGGGATGCTGCCAGTGAGTTAAGCCAGGGATAATAATCTTCTTGAAGTCTTCCAAAATCTTTCCCATTTCTTCAGGGTGTTCTGGAGGATAAGATGGCAGGTGGCTTTTTATATCTCCAGGTTGAACGGTTGACTTTACCGGATACTTCTCTACATTTTCCAGATAATCAGCAACCCAATCAATAATTTCATAACCATATTTTTTAAATTGCTCCTTATTCATATATTATCCTCCTGAAAAAAAGGATTATTTGTACTTTACTATGATATAAAGCCATTTTTAGCCCATTTTTTATAATTTTAATATCATTTCAGGTAAAAAATAAACTGTTAGGCGTAAAATTATGCTTTTAAACCTGATTTAAGGCTTAAAACTTTGCTTAAAATACTATTAATATAAACAAAACAAGAAATTGCAAATTTTTTATTGATTTTTAAATTTATTTATGCTATAATAAAAAAAGTCGTTGGGGGAAAAAGTTAAATCTCAAGAAAAAATTATTTTGCAACTTTTTACTTATTTGCATAGTTAGAAGCAATAGCGATGGAGAATTTTATGGAAAACGAAATTAAGCTCGTTAAACAGAGCCAAAAAAGCCCCTCCTTTTCCTAATTCTCCCCCTTCCTTTGCCCTTCACCCCCTTAGCCCTGCTTAGACCAAGCAGGGCTTATTATGTTATTTTTTAGTCAATTAATAATGGCTATAATTGTCTTCCTTTTTTAAATTAATTCTGCCCTTTTTTAAAATAGAAGATCAGAAAATAAATAATTTTTTCTTTCTAAGTTGACATATCCTTTTATTGAGCTAAAATTTTTACCTATCGTCAGGGGTCAAAAGACAGGGAAGTCCGTGAGACGCGGACACAGCCCCCGCTACTGTAATCGGCGACAAATCCCCGATAACGCCACTGCCCTGAGGGGTGGGAAGGCCGGGGAGGAGGATGACCCGAAAGTCAGGATACCTGGTTTTGAACCCTTTGGCCTATCTTTTCTTCGGGTGGAAGAAAAGATGACTTAATCTGAAGGCCATAAAAATTTTAAAGCGGGGGGAAAGGAGAAATGAATGAAAAAAGACCTTTCTGCCCTTTCACTGATTTTTTTGCTTGGTTTTACTTTTTTCTTTCAATCTACCCTCCAGGCTGATGATCAGGCTCAGGCGACCAAAATCCATCACGAAATAGTGGTCACTGCCACCCGCTTGGAAACACCGGTTAAAGAAACGGCCTCAGCCATCTCAGTAATTAAAATTGAATCGCTGACATCTTTAAAAAACTTTCAGCCAGAAACACTTTTTTCTGGAATTCCCGGTGTTTTTTACCTTCAGGCTGGGTCTGTCGGAGGAGCCGGATCATTTTTTATCCGGGGAGCTAATTCAGAGCACACCCTTTTTATGATTGATGGACTGGAAATAAATGACCCTATCTCTCCTTCTCGATCCTTCAATTTTAATTTATTAAACCTAAACCTTATCGACCGCATAGAAATACTCCGCGGACCACAGAGCACTCTCTACGGGTCTGACGCTCTGGCTGGGGTGGTAAATTTCATCAGTTGTGATTCCGGTAATAAAGGAGCTGAGCTTTTTGCTTCTTTTGGCTCTCTTCAAACCTGGCAGGGTGCTTTCAAATTATCCCAAAAGTTTGGTAGGCTAAACTACCAACTTGAGGTGAATTCTTTCAATTCCCGGGGAATCTCGGCTGCCAGCCATAATTATCCTGGAAATACCGAACCAGACGGTTATAAACAGCAGGGAGCAGCGGTTAAATTCAAATACCTGATAAACGATAATATTTCTTTTAGCTGGCAAACCAGAGCTTTGCTGAGCCGGGCAGAACTTGATGATTTCGGCGGGCCTTATGGCGATGACCCCAACTATACTCAAAAAACCAGATTCCTTTTTAATCGAAGCGAACTTAATTATTTTCTATTCCAGCATCGCTGGGAACAAAAGCTAATCTGGGGATTAGAAGAAAGCCGCCGTGATAATAATAATCCTCCTGATAATCTCCATCCTGACGAAAGTGAAACAGCCTTTTATCACAGCCGTTTTCTAAAGTTAGATTGGCAGAATAATCTCTACTTTTCTTCACGGCAAACTGTTCTCTTTGGCCTTGAATATAAGAACGAAAAAGGAGATTCTTCCGATACTTATATCAGCCCCTGGGGAACTTTCAACAGCAACTTCCCGGGCAAAGCAGCCGGGCTGATGGCCTTCTATTTTCAGGATGTGTGGAAACCCTGGGATTCGCTTTCCCTGATTTCGGGCTTCCGACTTGATCATCACCAACAATTTGGCTCTGCTCTGACTTATAGATTAGCTGCCAATTTTGATTGGCCTGAAATAAACACCAGATTTAAAGCTACGGTCGGAACTGGATTCAAAGCTCCATCCCTTTATCAGCTATATGCTCCTCCAAGCTATTATGGGCCCATAGGCAACCCGGATTTAAAGCCAGAAAGGAATCTTGGCTGGGACATAGGCCTGGAAAAGAACCTCAGCGATAAATTTCAATTGTCTCTAACTTATTTTCAGTCTTATTACCAGAACTTAATCCAGTTTTATTTTGGCTCGGGTTATGCCAATGTGGGTAGAGCTTTGAGTCGGGGAATTGAGGCTTCCCTAAATTTCAATATTTTATCTGGCCTCTTAGGTCAGTTAGGATGGACAAAACTTAAAGCTCTCGATAGAAGCAATAATAGCGAACTTTTACGACGGCCGCGCGATTCGGGATTTTTGAAGATAAATTATAAAAGAAGACGAGCAAGTGCTTTAGCCGAATTGAATTATCTCGGTCCAAGATATGATGTGAATTTCTCCTCCTATCCTCCTTCTACTGTAAAACTTCAATCAGCTTTAGTGGCCAATATTTCTGTTTTGTATGATTTAAACCAGAAAGCTGAGCTTTTATTACAAATCTCCAATCTCTTTAACGCCAGATACGAACTTATTTATGGTTATGGAATGCCGGGCACTACAATTTCCACTGGATTTAGATTAAAATTATTTTAGCTTTTTCCCTGTTTTTCGGATATTCGTTCCGAAAAAGAAAAGCTAATTTTTAGAATTATCCTGGGCAGGAGCCTGGTCATGGAAGAAATGGAAACTCTTGATAAGATATTTAAACCACAGCGGCTGGCCCTGGTTGGTGTCAGTCCAAACCCCAAAAGTGTCAGCGGGAAAATTCTTACCAATCTTATTACTGGAGGCTACCGGGGCGTAGTCTATCCCGTTAACCCTGCAGTGGAAGCAGTTTTAGGCATACCCTGCTTCGACAATGTTAAAAATCTCCCTCGAACTCCAGATTTAGCTGTGATTACCTCCCCGGCTGCACAGGTACCAAAGTTAGTAGCTGAGTGCGGGGAGGCCGGGATCCTGGGAATAATTATCATCTCTGCTGGATTCAGAGAAATAGGTCCCCAGGGCAAAGCTTTAGAAGAACAAATTTTAGCCGAAAAAAAGAAATTTCCTGGTATGCGAATTTTAGGCCCTAACTGCCTGGGGGTAATTTCACCCGGTTTCCAGCTAAATGCCAGTTTTGCCTCCTCCATGCCTCTTAATGGGCATATAGCCTTTATCTCGCAATCTGGAGCTTTGTGTACTTCAATTCTGGACTGGTCCCTGGAGGAAAAAATCGGCTTTTCCTATTTCGTCTCTATTGGTAACGCTATTGATATTGATTTTGGCGATCTTATTGATTATTTCGGCGAAGATGAAAACACCAGGTCAATACTTCTTTACATCGAATCTATTTCCAAACCAAAAAGGTTTATGTCAGCCGCCAGAGCTTATGCCCGGACCAAACCAATTATTGCCTATAAAGCTGGACGCTTTCCAGAATCAGCCGAAGCTGCCTCTTCCCATACAGGAGCTCTGGCCTCTGAAGATGCCGTTTATGATGCTGCTTTTCAGAGAGCCGGTTTAGCCCGCGTTTTTGAAATCGGAGAAATGTTTGATGTGGCCGAGCTTATCGGCCGCCACAAAATCCCTAAAGGACCGCGCCTGGCCATCGTTACCAACGCCGGTGGCCCGGGAGTTATGGCTTCCGATGCTTTAATCGAAGCCGGGGGAAAATTAGCTGAATTAAGTCCAAAAACTATAGAATTTCTTAATCAATCCTTACCCCCTGCCTGGTCACATGGCAATCCGGTTGATGTTCTGGGCGATGCCAAATCCAAAACCGTGGCTAAGGCAGTCAACGCCGTACTTCAGGACGAGAATATTGATGCTGTCTTACTAATCATCACTCCTCAAGCTATGACCAATCCGCCGGGAATAGCCAAAGAACTCATTCCCATTGCTGCTGAAAGCCAGAAGCCCATTCTGGCGGCTTTCCTCGGGGGGCCGACCATGCGAGAAGCAGTTCGACTGCTTAACGAGGCCGAAATTCCGACTTATAATACGCCCGAGCAGGCAGTGCGGGCTTTTATGACCCTGGTAAATTATGCCCGCAATTTAGAGAACCTCTATGAAACCCCCAGAGAAATTTCACTCGAATTCCCGATAGAAAGGGAGAAAATCCGCCAGCAAATTCTACCCTGGTTAGTCCAGGGGCCAGAAATTCTGGATGAACAAACTTCTAAGAAAATCCTGAGCGCTTATGGAATTCCAACTTCTGTTCCCCTCATCGCCCAGACCAAGGAAGAAGCCGTGAAGCTCAGTCAACAAATCGGCTACCCAGTAGTGCTGAAAATACATTCTCCTGATATCACTCACAAGACAGATGTGGGAGGTGTAGTTTTAGATTTAGAGGATGCCCACATGGTCGAAACTGCTTTTGACCGCATTATGTCTTCAGTCAAAAAATTGGTCCCACAGGCAAAAATAGAAGGCGTTACCGTTCAAAAGATGATTAAAGCCAAAGATGGCCTGGAAATGATTATCGGAAGCAAGAAGGATCCGACTTTTGGAGCGGTTATAATGGTTGGTTCTGGAGGAATAACGGCTGAAATCCTCGGTGACCGCTCTCTTTGTTTTCCACCCTTAAATGAAAGATTAGCCCGACGGCTTCTTGAACAGCTGAAAAGCTGGCCACTTCTTCAAGGCTATCGCCACCGTCCGCCCGTTAATCTGGATAAATTGATAGAAACAATAATAAGGTTTTCTTATTTAGTAGCCGATTATCCAGAAATAAAAGAAATTGACATCAATCCCCTTTTAGTCAGCCCTGATGAAGTCATAGCCCTTGATGCCAGAATAATTATTGACCGCACAGTACAATCAGATAAAGTTAAGCCTTATGAACACTTGGTTCTTCGTCCTTATCCTGAAGAATTTATTAAAAAAGCAAAGATGAGGGATGGCACTGAAATAACTCTCCGCCCCATTCGGCCTGAAGATGAACCTCTCTGGTTTGAGCTCCTGGCCAGCTGTTCCCGGGAGACTATCTATTCACGCTTTCGCTACTTTTTCTTCTGGCAATCACATGAAGTCGCTTCCAGATATTGTTATATAGATTATGACCGGGAAATAGCTATTGTGGCTGAATATAAGGAGGGAGATAAACGGCGCCTTCTGGGGATTGGCCGCCTGACCGCTGACCCAACCAGAACTGTGGCTGAATATGCTGTGCTTGTTCAGGACGTCTGGCAGAATAAAGGCTTAGGTGGACTTCTTACCGATTATTGTACTGAAATAGCCCGATCCTGGGGCGTGAAAAAAATCATCGCCTACACCACTACTGATAACCCCAGAATGATCGCTGTTTTCAAAAAAAGAAATTTCGAAATCACGCAGGACCCCAATTCTACCCTGGTAGAAATTAAGAAAGACCTTTGAGACCTGTTTGCCTTATTATCTCTAAAAATTTTTCATGGAAGTAAAATAATTGTCAAAAACCTTCAGGTGTTTTCACCGAAGTAGGCTGCCCAATTCATCAGTTATTCTAATAGTTAACCCGAGTTTTTTATAACTGCTGGGACAATCATCTGACCTTCGCCTGGTACCTGACTAAATTAATAGGTATGGACTTGAGCTAATTCTTCTGGTATAAAATGCGATTATGAAGAAAAGAATAAATTATTTTCCGGTCATTCTCACTGCCCTGAATATTTTTCTTCTGGCCCTTTTGGGCTTGCAGGCTCAGGAAAAAAAAACTGAAGGAATCTCCTTAAATTTCAGCGGATATGTCAAAACTGACGTCATCTATGATACTCGCCAGACAGTTAGCCTCAGGGAAGGACACTTCCTGCTTTACCCTAAAGACCAACTACTTGACCCCAACGGAAATGACTTAAACGCCAGGGACACTTTTCACATCCTTTCCATCCAGACCAGACTGGCTCTGAAGGTTACAGGGCCGAAAGCCCTGGGCGCGGCCACCATGGCTTACGTGGAGGGAGAGTTTTTTGGTCATTCAGAAGGTGATATAAACGGCTTCCGCCTCAGGCATGCTTACCTGAAGTTCAACTGGCAGAAAACTGAGCTGATGATTGGACAGTTCTGGCACCCAATGTTCATCACCGAGAGCTTTCCTGAGGTAGTTTCTTTCAACACCGGAGCTCCTTTTGAACCATTTTCTCGAGCCCCCCAAATCCGCTTCACCTGGACAGAAAGAAAGGTCTCGCTCTCGGTAGCTGCTCTTTCTCAGCGAGATTTTGCTTCAACCGGCCCAGACGGCGTGAGCACAGTTTATTTTCGCAATGCTGCTTTCCCTGAACTGGATTTCAAGGCAGCTTACTCCGGAAAAAATTTCCTGGCTGGAGCTGGAACAAATCTACTTAAAATCGCTCCGCGTCTGGCTACTTCAACCGGTTATCAGGCCAGAGAATACCTGACTTCGTTAGCCGGATATGTGTTCGGACGCCTTAATACCAGCTCTCTAACTGTAAAAGCTCAGGCCGTATATGGCGGGAATCTTCATCATCTAACGATGCTCGGTGGCTATGGCGTTAGCGAAATCGGAGGCTTGCCGGCCCTGAGCTGGCAATATGCTCCCATCAATACCGGCTCAGCCTGGGTTGAATTACAGACAAACGGCACCAGGTGGCAGACCGGCCTTTTTACTGGTTTCAGTAAAAACTATGGCGCCAGAAAAGAAATCATCGGACCAATTTATAGCCGCGGAGATTCCATTGATCATCTTCTCCGCATCGCTCCGCGCCTTATCTTTAATGCCGGCAAGATTCGTCTGGCTCAGGAAATCGAGCTGACTTCAGCTGCCTATGGCACCCGAGACCTCCAGGGTCGTGTCAGCCCGCAGCGCACTGTTACCAACCTGCGGCTTCTTTTTGCTGCCTACTACTTTTTCTGAGAAATCCAGATTTTTTACTGTTTGCTGATGACTAAAATCTGGCAATTCAATATTTCGCTCTGAATGCGGTTCCTCAGGTCAAAGACCCTCAAAATAATACATAGTATGTTGACTGTTTTGCGACCTGTTAGGCTGAATTATAAACGATGTCAATTAAATTGTTTTTTCATGTAAGGACACAGGGTGGCCAGGAAACAAAAAGGGACTTCTTAAAGTGTCCCAAAATTTTTTACTGGCCTTACCTTAAATCATCAGCCAAAAAGGGGTAAACAGGGAACAGGATAAAATTCCCCCTGTTTATTACGGCTGCTTTACATTCCGTACATCTCAATAATTTCCTGCTTGCTCTTATGCAGGATATTGAACTTTTTGCCAACTTTAATAAAAGCGTCAAGAGCTTTATCCAGATGATGTATTTCATGAGCCGCAGAAATCTGGGTCCTGATTCGCGCCTGACCCTGCGGGACTACCGGAAAGAAAAATCCAATGGCGTAAATTCCCTCTTCATAAAGAGCCTTAGAAAAGTCCTGGGAGAGCTTGGCATTGAAAAGCATAATTGGAACAATAGGAGTATCACCTTCTTTAACGATGAAACCGGCTTCTGTTAACCCCTTTCTCCAATACTCAGTGTTTTTCTCCAGCTTATCACGGCGTTCGGTGGTGGCCGAAAGGATTTCCAGCACCCTTAAAATGCCAGCAATAATCACCGGGGCAATGGTATTGGAGAAAAGATAGGGCCTGGCTTTTTGACGGCACATCTCAACCAGTTCAGCTCTTCCTGATACACAGCCTCCAGTAGCCCCACCCAGAGCCTTACCAAAGGTGGTGGTAATGATGTCAATCTTACCCATCACTCCGTACTTCTCGTGGGTACCGCGCCCGGTTTTCCCGATAAAACCAGTAGCATGAGAGTCATCCACTAAAAGCATGGCATTATATTTCTCACAGAGTTCTACCATTTTATCCAGCTTAGCCGTGTCCCCATCCATGGAGAAAACGCCGTCTGTAACTACCAACCGCAACCTTTTATCCTGATACATCTGAAGCTTCTGTTCCAGATGCTCCATATCAGAATGCTTGTAGGTGTCATGCATGGCGCTGCACAATCTAATACCATCGATTAAAGAAGCATGGACCAGGCGGTCAGAAATAATGACATCCTCCTTGGTCAAAATGGCCTCAAATACTCCGGCATTGGCATCCATACAAGAAGGGAAAAGTATGGTATCTTCTGTTCCCAAAAATTCAGTCATCCTTTTTTCCAGCTCTTTATGAATATCCTGAGTTCCGCAGATAAACCGCACTGAAGACATACCAAAACCGTGGGTTTCCAATCCTTCATGAGCAGCCTTAATTACTTCCGGATGACTGGAAAGACCGAGGTAGTTATTAGCACACATATTGATGACTTTTTTTAAAGAAGAACCTGCCGGAAACTCAACTTCTATGTCGGCAGCCTGAGGGGAATGAATGAACCTTTCTTCTTTGAAAATACCGGCTTGCTGAAGAGCCTTTAATTGTTCCTGATATAATTGCCTGACGCTATCAGAAAAAGCCATGGTCTCCTCCTTTTATTAAATTCCTCTCAGACCGAAAAGATTGGTCTGGAGGTCTTATTATTAAACTCAAACTTTGACGAATTGCCTGACCAGTTCAGCTATTTTGTTTACTGAATCAAACGCCTCAGGGGTGGCTTTTTCATCCGGAATCTGGATATTATACTTATTCTCCAAGAATCTTTTTAACGAGACCATGGAAAAAGAATCGACGATGCCCCCGGAGATAAGTGGAGTGTCATAATCAATTGGCTCGCTATCTGGTTCGAGATATTCATTAATTACATAATTCTTTATTATTTCCTTCAGTTCATCCATCTTTTGACTCCTTTTTATTTTGATTTAACCTTCCTTAATGCACCTTTTATTCTGAATCAAACCATCTCCATTTTCAACTATTTCGTTTATTCTTATTCGTTTTCCAGGGTGGAAGTATCGCCAATTTCTTCACCCCACTCTTTAGCATGGAGAATTCGTCTCATGATCTTCCCGCTGCGAGTCTTCGGCAGAGAAGCTACAAATTCTATTTCTTGAGGCATAGCCAGAGGCGACAGCTTTTTCCTGATAAAATTCATAATATCGAGTTCCAGGTCCTTGGAGGGAGAAAAACCGGGTTTGAGGGTCACAAAAGCTTTCACCACTTCCATGTTTATTGGATCAGGTTTGCTAACCACAGCCGATTCGGCCACAGAGGGATGTTCTAACAGAGCTGATTCCACCTCAAATGGGCTCACCAGGTGACCGGCAGTATTGATGACATCATCATCTCTGCCAACAAACCAAAAATATCCTTCCCGGTCAATCCTGGCCCGGTCTCCGGTGAGATACCAGCCATTGCGGAATTTATTCTTATAAGCTTCTTCATTATTCCAATAAGTCCTCATCATAGATGGCCAGCCTGGTTTCAAACCTATAAGGCCAATTCTTCCAGGTTCAGGATAAGGCTCATAATTATTCGGGTTAAGCACCGTAGCTGTTATACCAGGAAAAGGGCGTCCCATCGAACCCGGTTTTACCGGCATCCCGGGAAAATTGGTGATAACAATGCAACCGGTTTCCGTCTGCCAGTAAGTATCATGGAAGGGCTTTCCAAAAACTCTGATCGACCAGTTGACTGCTTCCGGATTGAGGGGTTCTCCCACGCTGGCTAAATGCCGAAGTGAGGAAAGATCAAATTTTTTAACAACCTCATCTCCGGCCTTCATTAAAGACCTGATAGCTGTCGGAGCAGAGTACCATACTGTCACCTTATTCTTTTCGATAAACTTATACCAGGCCTCGGCTGAAAAGCCACTGTCCAGAACGCACTGGGTCACACCCAGGGTGAAAGGTGCAATTATTCCATAAGAAGTTCCGGTGACCCAGCCCGGATCAGCAGTGCACCAGTAAATATCATCATCTTTCAGGTCCAGAACCCATTTGGCTGTAATATACTGAGAGATAAGAGAATAGTGAACATGCTGGACTCCTTTGGGCATTCCGGTAGTTCCAGAAGTATAATGAATAACAGATGGAGTTTCAGCATAAGTTGGATAAATTTCATAGTGCTCTACTTTTTTGGAGCCTTCCATAGAAAAAGGCACCTCTCGCTCCTGCAGTGGTGACTTCCCGTCATAATCGACTATAATAATGTGCTTTAAATGAGGCAATCTGTCCCGTATTTTTCTGACCTTGGAAATATGCTTTTTCTGAGTAAAAATGGCTGAGGTTTGAGCATTTTCCAGGCGAATAAAAAGAGATTCTTCCCCAAAAGCAGAAAAAAGCGGCTGAGCGATAGCCCCGGTTTTAAGGATTCCCACGAAGCCGATGTAAAGTTCCGGCACCCTGTCCATAAAAAGGCAAACCCGCTCTCCTGCTTTTATCCCCAGGTCAGTTAAAAACTGAGCAATAGTATTGGAGTAAAGCCTGAGGTCATCATAAGTAAATATTTTTTTCTCGCCGGTAAAACCTTCCCAGATAAGAGCGACTTTTTTTGCTTTCCCTAACTGACAAACGCGGTCGGAGCAATACCATCCAATGTTGATTCTCTGACCCGGCTTGTAGCCGAGTTCCTGTTCACTCAGGGCCCAGGAAAAGTTTTTCACTCTCTCTTCATAATTGCCGAAGTTAGTCATATTCCCTCCATATCTTCTTCTTTTATTTTTTCCAAAATAACCATAGCTACAGCATGCGATTTAAGATGGGACAGGGAAACAGAAAAGCGGTTGATACCCTGTACCCGACAGAGTTCCTTAGCCCGTCCATAAACCTCTATTACAGGTTGGCCGGATTCCAAATTGCGGATTTCTATTTCAGAAAATTTTATTCCCTTACTCCAGCCAGTTCCAAGAGCCTTTAAAAAAGCTTCCTTGGCTGCAAAGCGGGCTGCATAATGCTGATAGGGAAACTTTTTGCTATCGCAATAAGCAATTTCCAAATTAGTATAGAGCTTTTCCTTTAAGCCGGGGGTACGATTAAGTTTATCTTCAACACGATGAACTTCAATAATGTCTGTTCCTACACCAAATATCAATCAGCCTCCTCACTCTTTCATTCTCCAAATTAATTTCCATCTATCAATAATTTAACTCCAGTTAAAAGTTATTATAGAAAAAACAAAAAAAATGTCAAAAAGAGCTGATTGTTTGGAGGTCGGCTCCTGATGAACTTTAATACTGATAAATTAGACTATTTACCGATGAAAATAAAAATATCTTAAAAAGCAACCAGGCCCCCCGCCAGCACCTTACTTCTAAGAATTTTTCAGAGTATAATTTTCCTAATATGGAAGAAAAAATCTTACTGCGTCAAGTTCGTGTTCATAACCTGAAAAATATTGACCTCGACCTTCCTGTAGGCCAGCTGATTGTTATCACCGGAGTAAGTGGTTCAGGCAAATCTTCCCTGGCTTTTGATACTCTTTATGCTGAAGGACAGAGACGCTATTTAGAATCTCTTTCTTCCTACGCCCGTCAGTTCCTGGAACGCCTGGACAAACCGGACGCTGAGCTTATTGAGGGAATTCCTCCAGCAATTGCCATCCAGCAGAAAGCCACTTCCAAAAATCCCAGGTCAACTGTAGCTACAGTAACTGAAATATACGATTTTTTGCGGGTGCTATATGCTCGCTTAGGAACAATTCACTGCCTGAAGTGTGGGCGACCGGTAAAAAGGGAAACAATTGACTCCATGGTTGAAACCCTCTGGCAGCTTCCTTCTGGTTCTAAAATCGATATTACTTTTCTCTGGCCAGAAGGGAAAAAGCTTTCTGAATTAAAAAAGGAAGGCTTCTCCAGAATTTACCAGGCTGGAAATATTCTGGACCTGGATGAGTTCCAGATATCATCAAAAGATGACAATCAGGATAAAAACCAGGTAGAAGTTCTGGTAGATCGCCTCCAGCTTGATCCGGAAGATCGAGAGCGTCTGGTAGATTCTCTGGAAATAGGTTTAAAAGAAGGAAATGGCCGGGTCCGGGTTCATACAGAACAGGGTAAAACTTTTATTTTCTCCGAGCATTTAGAGTGCAAATTCTGTGGTCTGGTTTATGAAGAACCTTACCCCAATCTTTTTTCCTTTAACAGCCCTCAGGGTGCTTGCCCCGTTTGCCATGGCTTTGGGGACCTGGCCGTCCTGGATGAAGACAAAATAATCCCGGATAAAAATAAATCACTGGAAGAAGGAGCAGTAGAACCCTGGACCAAGCCAGCTTCAAGAGGCCTTTTCCGGGAGCTCATCCGTGAAGCCAAGAAAAGGGGTATCCCTACCAGCGTACCCTTTGCCCGATTGAAGCCTGAGCATCAGAAATTCATTCTGGAAGGTGGAGATGGCTATTATGGAGTTAAAGGATTTTTTGAGTGGTTAGAGTCAAAAAAATACAAAGTCCAGGTAAGAGTTATGCTCAGCCGCTATCGAAAATTCATCCCCTGCCCTGTCTGCCAGCGCACCAGACTCAATGAAAAGGCTCTATCGGTTAAAATACAGGGAAAATCAATCGGCGAATTCAATGCTCTAACCGTCAGGGAGGCTTACAAATTTTTAGAAAACCTGCCTTTATCCCCCCACGAGCGAAAAATCGGGGAAAGGTTAATTCAGGAAATAAAAAACAGGTTAAAATTTTTGCTGGAAGTCGGCCTTGATTATCTCACTCTCGATCGAATGACCTTTACTCTGAGTGGAGGAGAAGCCCAGCGAATTAATCTGGCTGCAGCTCTGAGTGCCTCCCTGGTAGGGACTCTTTTTATTCTGGACGAACCGTCTATCGGCCTGCATCCTCGAGATAATTACCGATTAGTGAAAATTCTTCGTAGTCTTCAGGATATAGGCAACACCGTAGTGATTGTGGAACATGACCCCGATATTATAAAAGAAGCTGATTATTTGGTCGACCTTGGACCGGGAGCTGGAGAGGCCGGCGGACAGGTAATTTATTCTGGCCCTATGAAGGAGTTCCTAAAAAACAGCCAATCTCTCACAGCCAGGTATCTAAGGGAAGAATTAGCCATTAAGATTCCTGCTTCGAGGCGCCAAGCGTCCAGTTTTCTTGAAATATACAGGGCTCATAAGCATAATCTCAAGGACCTTAATCTTAAAATTCCACTCGGAGTTTTTGTCTGTTTAACTGGAGTTTCTGGTTCCGGTAAGAGTACTCTAATGGATGAGGTCATTTATAAAGGGTTGAAGGGCGAAAGCAGTGAGGGCTTTGAGCGAATCGCAGGAGGAGAAAAAATCGATCAGGTTATTCGAGTGGATCAATCACCACTCAGTACCTCCCCCCGTTCTATTCCTGCTACTTATACAAAAGCAATGGATGGGATAAGAGAAGTTTTTGCTTCAACCCGGGAAGCCAGAGCTCTTGGCTATAAAGCCAGCCATTTTTCTTTCAATACCACCAGAGGTCAATGTCCAGATTGCCAGGGAGCGGGGTTTAAAGAAGTAGAAATGCAGTTTTTAAGTGATGTGATTCTGACCTGTGAAACATGTGGTGGGCGTCGTTATCGACCAGAAATTTTGGAAATTAAATACCAGGGAAAAAGTATTTATGATGTCTTAAATATGAGTGTCAACGAAGCTCTTTATTTTTTCCGCCATAAGCCAGAAATCACCAGCCGATTACTTCCCTTGGCTGAAGTCGGCCTTGGTTATCTCAGACTCGGTCAGCCTACGACCACCCTTTCTGGTGGAGAATTGCAGCGGATAAAGCTGGCTTATCATCTGGTTCACAGTAAATCGGGAAGAGTTCTTTATCTCTTTGATGAACCGACGATTGGTCTGCATTTAGATGATATCCGAACCCTTCTTAACTGCTTCCAAAAACTTATAGACCGCGGGCATAGCCTCATAGTTATTGAGCATAATCTGGAAGTTATCAAATCAGCCGATTATATTATTGACCTTGGCCCGGAAGGCGGAGAACAAGGCGGCTATGTGGTAGCAGCGGGCACACCGGAAGAAGTGGCACTTACTCCGGGTTCTATAACCGGGAGCTTTTTAAAAAAGGTCCTTAAATTTTCCTGAATCTTAATCCGGCTTGACCGCCCGGCTTCGATAATCAGAATAATCGGGTACTAGCCTGGGATATTCTTCCTGCATTAACGAAGAAGAAATCATAAAATCGGCCGATGAACGATTGCAAGCTACTGGTATGTTCCAGACTACAGCAATTCTCAGCAAGGCTTTAACATCTGGGTCGTGGGGAAGAGGTTCAAGCGGATCCCAGAAAAAAATGAGAAAATCAATTGCCCCTTCAGCTATTTTTGCTCCCACTTGCTGGTCACCGCCCAGGGGGCCGCTCTGCAAAATATTGACCTTCAGGTCAAGTTCTTTTTTAAGCAAAGACCCGGTAGTTCCGGTGGCCCAGAGTTCATGTCTATCCAGACTTCCACGATTAAACCTGACCCACTCTATAAGGTCCTGCTTCTTATTGTCATGGGCCACCAGAGCAATTTTCTTTTTCTTACCCATTTTTAATACGTAAGACTTCATCTTTCTCACCTTTTCTTATTTTCTCAAATTAAGGCGACTAAATAAATAGAAAAGAAGTTTATTGCCCTAATTTTTCATTTATTTTAAATTATAGACGAATAATACAGGCAAAAAGGAGGGCAAAAATGAAAGAGGGAATTGGCTTTGATTTTCAAAATGAGACTAAATACTATAGAGAACCTTATTCTGCGGGAGCAATTGAGCGACAGAAGAAGATTGAATTATTAAAGGGAAAGGTAGCCGATAAACTGATACCGTTACCCGAGCCCGATAAAGCAAATGGGCCACCTATATGGCAGACAATCAATAAGCGTCGCAGCATCCGCCAGTTCGTTCGAAAACCGGTTTCCCTTCAGGCTCTATCTCAATTACTCTGGGCAGCCCAGGGAATTTCTTTGAAAAGCGGAGATTTTTATTGGCGAACAACTCCTTCTGCTGGCGCCCTCTATCCTATAGAAACTTATATCTCCGTTAAGGAAGTAGAAAGCCTTGTGCCCGGACTTTATCACTACCTCCCTGAGTCTCAAGCCTTGAGGATGAAATATGAAGGCGATTTCAGTGAACTTTTAGCCGAAGCAGCCTTGAATCAGGATTTTTTGGTTGAGGCCAGCTTAATCTTTCTCTGGACAGCAGTTTTTGATCGAACTCGGTGGAAATACGGGGATAGAGGATTTCGCTACATTTATCTGGATGCCGGTCATATTGCCCAGAATGCAGCTTTAGCTTCGGTCTCTTTAGGACTGGGCACCTGCCCGATAGCAGCCTTTTTCGATGATGAAATAAATAATCTATTAGGAATAAACAGCCGGCAAGAAAGTATTATTTATCTGGAAGCTGTGGGCTGGCCAGGTTAAGACTGATTACCAGTCCCATTATATGAAAATATATTCATATATCTATTGCACCCTAATAAATTTTTCTGTGGCTACATACTTTCTCTATACTTAATCCAGACAGATGGGAGCCTGGCCTCTCCCTAAAACTTATACCACAAACTTGCCTGTTAACTTTTTTGGCAACTGGCTTTGTTTTATAATTTTTTTAATGAAAATGCCTTTAAATGAAAGGAGGAGAAAATGGCCGATCCCCATCGCCAGGACAATAAAAAGCCGTGGAAATGGAACCTGAAAAAAGTTAAAAGTGTGGTTAATCGAGTTCGGGCCGGTCGAGAGCTTACTCCCCGGTTCTGGCCAGATGGAGCTCGGGTAGCAGTTGCTCTTTCTTTTGATTTTGATGCCGAAACCAATTCTTTACGCGACAGTGTATTTACTCCTTCCCCGCTTTCACAGGGTGAATATGCCGCCAGGGTGGCTGTGCCCAGAATCCTGAACCTGCTGGATAAATACAATCTCCCAGCCACTTTCTTTGTTCCAGCTATAGTGGCCATTTTACATCCGGAGGCCGTCAAATCTATCATCAGAAAAAATCGACACGAAATTGCCCTTCACGGCTGGATCCATGAGAGAAATTCTCTGCTCCCAGAAGAGGAAGAAAGGAAGTTAATGAAAAAATCTTTCCAGGTATTAAAAGACTTAACGGGCGAAGCGCCATGTGGCCTGCGTACACCTTCCTGGGATTTCAGTGCCGCCACCCTTAAAATAATCCGCGAACTTGGTTTGCTCTATGACTCCAGCCTGATGGCCGATGATCGTCCCTACGAAATTTTGGAAAATGGTCAACCAACAGGAATAGTAGAGCTTCCGGTGGAATGGCTCCTGGATGATTACCCATACTTTGGCTTCGATCGTTATAGCAGCGTCCGTCCTCATTCGACACCAGATGAGGTTCTTTCTATCTGGAAAGAGGAATTCAATAAAGCTTATGAAGAAGGGACCACTTTAATCCTGACCCTGCATCCCAAATACATCGGCCATCGTAGCCGGATAGTAATGCTGGAAAAGCTGATAAATTATTTCCTGTCAAAATCCGGCGTTTGGTTCGCCACTCACCGCCATCTCGCCCTTTATGTCAAGGAACAGTCAGATAAAAAGACCAGGCTTTAAACCTTAATTTGGCTTAATTTAATTATTTTTATCCTCAATCAGAGCAAAAAATGAAGTTTTACAGAACAACTTTCTTTTTCCCCCATTTGAGTTTCATGGTCAGAACACGGTCGGTAGAAAAGATTTTCACCGTCCAGTAGAGCATCGCCAGCATAAATAGAAAATTATAAATAATCCCCAACCAGAGCAAGTTAAGATGCCCAAACATAATATTTTGCAAGGCAAAAAAGGGATGAGAAAAGGGGATAGCCAGAACAAGTATTTTGGCTGGCAAGGACATAGTATTGAGATCAGCAAAAAGGCTGATAAAGTAAGGAACTAAAACCAGGAAAACCAGAGGAACATTAAGGCTCTGAGCAGTTCGGTAATCTTCTGCCAGAACTCCAAGAACGGTAGCCAAGGATAAAGCCACCAGAATGGTGAGAAAGAGTGAAAGGCCAAAAAGAACATATCCCTGGGTATTAATGACCAGACCTAACTGCTTTAAGATTGGCGTGACCCCGCTCATAGCTTTGGCGATATCTCCGCTACTAAAATTGAAAGCGCTGCGAAAGCCATACATATAAATAGCAGCTGATATCAGACCAACAATTCCCGCTGCCAGCATTTTCGCCATAACCACAGAACTGCGCGATACGGGGACAGTCAAAAGGGTTTCCAGAGTTTTATTCTGTTTTTCCATAGCAATAGCCGTGATAACCATTTGAGAAGAGTACATAATAATCATCATTAGAATGACAGGCAGGATGAAACTCTGAGCATAAAGAGAGCCGATTACCACTGAACTTGAACCTTCAGCTACTTTATCCCGGACTACGATAAATTCCCGGCTTTTTATGGGAGATTTAAGCACTTTGGGATCGATATTAGGCAGCTGCTTTTTCAGGTATTCATTAGAAAGAAATTCATTGGTGGTTTGAAGTAAGGCCTTGACAACTTCAGATTTCCGGCTACCACTCATTGATATCCCCCTTAGAAAGGAGAAGGTTTCTACTTCAGCTGGGCGCAAATTGGATATTTCCTGTCCGAATCCAGGCGGAATGACCACCAGAAGGTCAAGGTCGCTCCGCCTGACTTCTTTCATCACCTGATCTTTTTCTCCAGATTTCTCTTCAATGATAAAATTGGCCATATTGAGAGCGCCGATGATGTTCTTCGAGATTTCTGATTTATCCAGGTCGAGCACGGCAATTTTTTGTTTGGCCAGAGATTTTTTCATTTCAGATTTGGTAACACTACCTATGAAGTTAAATATCACCAGAATTAAAATTAATGAAATCACCAGCTGTTTGTTTATTAACTCTTTTATTTCCTTAATCAGCAGATGACTAAAGTTTTTCATTGGACAGCACTCCTGAAGACAATTTCCAGATTAGAAGCCTGATATTTTTCTTTAAGGGCTTGAGGAGTTCCGGAGTCCAGAATAACTCCACGGTCTATCAGAGCCACCCGGTCAGAAAGAAATTCGACTTCCAGCATATTATGAGAGGAGAGAAGAACTGAGACCCCTTCTTTGGTGAAATCTTTTATCATTTCTCTGACCTCAAGCGAGTTAATCACATCCAGACCGGAAGTTGGCTCATCCAGAATGGCCAGCGCCGGCTTGGTCATCAGTGCCCGGGCTAACAAAAGTTTTCTGGTCATACCTTTGCTGTAGGTACCAACTTTGTCCTTGAGCCTCAAGCCGAGACCACTAATTTTTTCTGCTCTTCTGACAAATTCCTTAACTTCTTCTTCGTCCTTAGCATAAAATTTAGCCATAAAATTAAGGTAATCTATACCTTTCATATTACGGTAAGCTCCAGCTTCCTCTGGCAGGTAACTGATGTGCTCTCGGAATTTCTCCGGGTGTTTCTTCAGGTCATAGCCCATGAAAGTTACCCGGCCATCAGTCGGAGTCAGCAGAGTGGCAATTATTCTCAGGGTGGTGGTCTTACCGGCTCCGTTCGGGCCGATGAGGCCAAAGATTTCGCCCTCTTCTACTTTGAAACTGACTCCTTTGAGAGCTTCAAGGCTACCGTATCTTTTTTTCAGGTCCTGGACTTCAAGCACTACACCCATCTGGTCCTCCTAAAGTTTTTTTTACTTATACGAATTATACAAAGAAAAGTTTTTTATTGAAACCGGTCAGTCAAACGCTTCACCCGCAGGAAGCTGCCAGTCAAATTCTTTTGCACCCACTATTCCTCCTGAAATGATCATAGTCATGGCTTCCTCAACCGACCAGTAGTTTTCCTTGAGCCAACGTATTACTTCAGGCGGTTTTCCACTGCTTTCCAGTTGATGTTCTTGAAGAATGCTTCTACGTAGTCAGCTTTTTTCAGGCCGTAATCAGTGATAAAAGCATGCTCAAAAACATCCATTATGAGCAGAAGTTCGGCGCCGGCCGGGTGGCCCACGTCGTGTTCGTTAATCCAGAAATTTATGAGCCGGTCTGCCGGTCGGTCATAGTAGAGAGCTACCCAGCCAATACCCCTCATGGTTCCCATAGCCTTGAATTCTTTTTCCCAGAGCTCGTAGCTGCCAAAACTCTCGGTTATCTTCTGGTAAAGGCGGCTGCTGGCCGATAAAGGCTCTTTCCCGCCCAGGTTTTCAAAGTAATACTCGTGAAGCCGCATGCCGTTCCATTCCCAGCCCAGCCGTCGTTTTAGTTCAGCAAACTCCGGCTGGCTGACTTTGCCATCTTTAGTCATCTGAGCCAGAAGGTCCAGCAACTTGTTAGTGTTGTTAACATAACCCTGGTAAAGAGTGAAATGGTTCCTGAGCAGGGTTTCGCTGAAACCCGGCAGGCCAATGAGCCCGGAATAATCCTTTGCCTGATAACTCATTTTTTCCCCTCCTCCGTTAACCATGTTTTTAAACTTAAATTTCAAGGGCAGATAAAAACTAAGCCCTCCCAAAAAAGACAGGAAAGCCCTTCTTTTCATCTTTGCCCCTCCTGATAATTATTTTCAAAGGCCTGGATGATAACCTTTTATTTTTTGCCTTCTTTTTCTTCTTCCTGCTCTTCGCTCAGGAGGCCCACCTTCTGTCTGATTTCCCGGTCAATTTGGTCGGCCAGTTCCTTATTCTCTTTTAACAGCTTCTTCACATTTTCTCTTCCCTGTCCAAGCCTCTCCCCTTTGTAGGAATACCAGGTTCCAGTCTTTTCTAAAACCCCAAACTGGAGACCGCAATCAACCAGATCCCCTTCTCTGGAAATTCCTTCACCGAAAATGATGTCAAATTGAGCCTCGCGGAAAGGCGGAGCCAATTTATTTTTAACTATCTTTACCTTAACCCGGCTTCCCACCACTTCTTCCCCTTCTTTCAGGGTTGCCAGCTTCCTAACATCTATTCTCATCGAAGCATAGAACTTCAGGGCCCGACCACCAGTCGTAGTTTCAGGAGAACCAACGAAAACACCTATTTTTTCCCTGATCTGGTTGATAAAGATGAAACAGGTTTTAGAGCGGCTGACAATAGCCGTCAACTTGCGCAAAGCCTGGGACATCAGCCTGGCCTGTAACCCCATATGGGCATCTCCCATCTCGCCTTCGAGCTCAGCCTTCGGCACCAGAGCGGCCACCGAATCCACCACAATAACATCCACTGCACCACTTCTTACCAGAACCTCGGCTATCTCCAGAGCCTGTTCACCGTAGTCTGGCTGCGAAATTAAAAGCTCATCAATATTAATTCCCAGCCTGCTCGCATATTGGGGATCAAGGGCATGTTCAGCATCAATGAAGGCTGCCTGTCCTCCTCTTTTTTGAGCTTCAGCAATGACATGCAGGGCTAAAGTAGTTTTGCCTGTGGCTTCAGGCCCAAAAATTTCTATCACTCTTCCCCTTGGGAATCCGCCTATCCCCAGGCTCAAATCAAAAGATATGGAACCCGTGGGAATAACCTCGGCCTGAACGGCTGCTTCTTTTTGCCCCAGTTTCATCACTGCTCCTTTGCCAAACTGCTTTTCAATTTGTGATAAAGCAGCATCCAGGGCCTTAACCTTTGAGGTTTGTTTCTGTTCGCTATCTTCTGTCGGTTTCACCATATTCCTCCCACTATTGCCATCTCACTTTACACTCCAAGCGAGATATTAGGCAAATTATAAAATTTAAAGCTTCTATTTCAAATCATCCCTATTATTTTGCCTTCCTCATCCACATCGATTCTCTCAGCAGCTGGTGATTTAGGCAACCCCGGCATAGTCATTATATCACCACACTGAATAACTACAAAACCTGCCCCAGCACTGAGGGAAGCATTGGTAATGGTTAAATTCCAGCCACGTGGTCGGCCTATCTTCTTGGAATCATCAGAGAGAGAAGCCTGGGTTTTAGCCACACAAACTGGATATTTCCCAAATCCTAACTTTTCAAAAAGCTCTATCTTTTTCCTGGCCGCTGGTTCTACTTTTACTCCATCAGCCCCATAAATTTTTTTGGCAATTGTCTCAACTTTCTGAAGAGTGGGCATTTCCAAAGGATAAAGAAAGTCAAAATTATTTTTATCTTCTTCAATTGCCCTGATCACTTCTCCTGCCAGTTCTACCCCTCCTTCTCCGCCTTTATTGTAAACATCACTTAAAGCATAGCGAACATTTTCCTGTTTGGCCAGGGAAATCCAGCGGTCAATCTCAGAACGATGGTCGCTTGGAAAAAGATTGAGAACCACAACAAATGGAACTCCAAATATTCTTAAATTTTCAAAATGCTTTCTCAAATTTTCAAAACCAGTTTCTACTGCTTCCGGATTTTCTTTGGTTAACTCATCTGCTTTAATTCCTCCATGATATTTCAGGGCTCTTAAGGTTGAAACCAGAACACAGGCATCAGGAGGTGGAACCTGCTTCGTTCTAACCACAATATCAAAAAACTTTTCCGCCCCCAGATCTGAAGCAAATCCAGTTTCAGTCACAACAAAATCAGCCAGGCTCAACGCTAATCGAGTAGCAATGATAGAATTTGTCCCATGAGCAATATTGGCAAAAGGCCCCCCATGAATGAGAGCTGGAGAGCCTTCCAGAGTTTGAACCAGATTAGGTTTGATGGCATCTTTAAGCAAGGCAGTCATTGCTCCATCGGCTTTGATATCCCGGGCATATACTGGCCGGCCGTCTGGAGAAAAACCGACCAGAATACTTCCAACTCTTGTTTTCAAATCCTTTAGATCACTCGACAGACAAAGGATGGCCATTACTTCTGAAGCAGCTGTTATATCAAAACCCGTCTCGCGGGCAAAAGCGCCAAAAGTCTCATCAGCTCCAATGATTATTTGACGCAATGCCCGGTCATTCATATCTAAAACCCTTTTCCAGGAAACTGTTCTCCCGTCCAGCAGTCCGGTTGGACCATCAAAATGGACCCGATTATCAACCATAGCAGCCAGAAGATTGTGAGCTGAAGTTACCGCATGGATATCGCCAGTAAAATGGAGATTAATTTCTTCTCTGGGCACAACCATGGCCCTTCCTCCGCCAGTAGCTCCTCCTTTAATGCCAAAAACAGGTCCAAGAGATGGCTCTCTTAATGTCAGACATGTTTTGCGGCCCAGGTAGTTCAAAGCATCAGTCAGACCGATAGCTGTGGTAGTCTTCCCTTCTCCTGCTGGGGTGGGAGTCATAGCAGTTACCATAATTAATTTACCGCGGCGGTCCTTAAGCAAATTTCGGTAATCAATTTTAGCCTTATACCGTCCATAATATTCCAGATTTGCTTCTGGAATGCCTAACTTTTGAGCAATTTGATTGATTGGCTTAAGCTCCATATTTCCTCCTCTTGGAAACATTAAACCAGAACTTCAATTTCTCTTCAACCAATTTTTAATTAATTAAGCCGGCGTGCGACAGAAATTTACACTATAAAAATGAGATTGGTATTTTTCAATTAATCCCTCATCGGCAAAGCTGAAATAGCAGTTATTACCAACTATAATATGATCAAGAACTCTTATTTGCATTACGGCACAGGCAAAAACGAGATCACGGGTAATTTCCCGGTCACAATTGGAAGGTTCCGGGTCTCCAGATGGATGATTATGGACAAAAATTAAACTTGAAGCCTCATATTTTAAAGCTTGTTTTATCACTTCTCGAGGGTAAACTGCACTGGAATCGACTGTTCCTTCAAAAAGGGTTTTTTCCTCCAGAATCTGGTTTTTGGTATTGAGGAAAAGCACTTTAAAGACTTCGATCTTTAAGTCACGAAGACTGTAATAAAGATAATCAAAAACTTCTTGAGAAGATTTACAGACGGGTCTTTTTATTATTCCATCCTTAAGATATCGCCGGGCAACTTCCCGAACAAGTTTTAGACCGAAAATGTTTTTCGGGCCGATTCCCTTTATTTTTTGCAACTCCAGAGGATCAGCTTCCATAACCGCCCGAAAAGTTTTAAATTCTTTAAGAGCCATACGGGCCGCCTCCCGGCAATCTTTCCGCGGGGTACCCAGGGTTAAGAGCAACTCTACAATTTCATAATCAAGAAAGCCAGCCAGGCCACCTTGAAGAAATTTCTCTCGTAATCGTTGTCGGTGACCTTCAAACTCGGTTCTTTCATTCTTGGGCTCACACATAGATGATACTCCAGGAATTTTTTTATACACTCAAGCCGGGGAAAAGTGGCTACATTATTAAGGACGCAAAAAAAGACAATTTTTCCCACCGATAAGCGAAAAAAGGCTTCAGTCTATATTCAGTCCAGATACATTTTGTCTATCAGAGGTTTATATTTTTCTTCAACAATTTTTCTTCTAACCTTCAGGGTGGGTGTTATTTCGCCAGCTTCAATTTCAAAGTCTTTTTCCAGCAGGGTGATCTTTTTTATTTTTTCATAAGAGGCCAGATGAGGCGTCAAACGTTCAATTTCCTCCATAAAGAAATCATAAATTTCTGGTTTAGTTAAAAGTTCCTTTGGGTCAGAAAAGCTGATATTTTGCTCTCGAGCATAATTCACTAATTTGTCGAAGTCTGGAACAATCAGAGCTGAAACAAATTTGCGCCCGCTTCCCACCACCACGGCATTGGCAATATAAGGGCTGGTTTTGATTGTATTTTCAATAGGTTGAGGGGCAACATTTTTGCCTCCGGCTGTTACAATAATATCTTTTTTCCGGTCGGTTATTATCAGATATCCATCGGCATCGAGATAACCTATATCTCCAGTTTTAAACCAGCCATCTTCAAAAGCTTCCTTGGTTTCTTCTTCTTTCTTAAAATATCCTTTCATCACATTGGGACCGCGCGCCCAGATTTCGCCGTCAGAAGCAAATTTAACTTCAACCCCGGGCAAAACTTTCCCCACCGTTCCGAAACGAAATTCTTCCAAAGTATTAACGGCAATTACCGGAGAAGTTTCAGTCAGGCCATAGCCTTCAATAATTAAGATCCCCATAGCATAGAAAAACTCGGCTATATCCTTATTCAGGGGGGCTCCCCCTGAGACAAAAAACCTGACCCGTCCTCCGGTCCGCTCCACAATCTTAGAAAATACTAATTTATAAGCCAATGAATACCTTAAGGCAAGCCAAAAAGAAATTTTGGCCTTATCTAATTTCCTCCGGGCATATTTTTTACCGATCTTTAAAGCCCAGAAAAATATTTTCTTTTTTAACTTAGAGGAACTCAAGACATTGTCAATAACTCTGGCATAAAATTTATCAAAAAGTCGGGGAACACTGACCATAATCGTCGGGCGGGCTTCGATCAGGTTTTCAGCTACTGTATCCACGCTTTCAGCATAAGCAATAGTAGCTCCAACATAAATCCAGGCATAGGTACACATCCTTTCCAGAACATGAGAGAGCGGAAGAAAAGAGAGAGCTGTATCCTGGTCAGTAAAAGGAATAATCGAGCGCAGAGCTTTAACATTGCTGACCAGGTTGTGATGGGTCAACATTGCTCCTTTGGGAATACCAGTGGTCCCTGAAGTGTAGATTATGGTAGCCAGCTCATCGGGTTGAATAGAAAAAGCTGTCTGTTCAAAATCAGCGGGATGCTCCTTATTAAATAACTCGCCATTTTTCTCAATTTCTTTTAAATTCAAAACTCCAGGCACAGTCTGTTCTTCTATTAAAATATATTTTTCTACCCGAGGCAGCTCATTTTTTATTCGCTCAACTTTTTCCCAGAGGTAAGGATTAGAGCAAAGTACAAATCTGGCTTCAGAATCGTTAACTATATATTTAATCTGTTCAGAGGTAAGAGAAGTATAGATTGGCACTGTAATTCCGCCCTGGCAGATAGTGGCCAGGTCGACCATCACCCATTCGGGGCGATTCTCGGAAAGAATAATCAGTTTGTCACCTTTCTTCAGTCCCAAAGATTTAAGTCCGGAAGATATATTTTTTACTCTTCGGGCAAATTCTTCAGTGATGATTGGTTGATACCGGCCTTCTTTCTTGACCAGCATCAAAGCTTTCCCCGGGTAAGTTTTTTCGGTATTCAAAAAAATTTGAGCTAAAGTTTCGGTCATACTTGCCCCCTATTTTTTCAATTTTTGGCCGGAAGCTGAATGAGAGCAACTTTGTTCATGCTGAAGCAGCCACCTTTTTCTCCACAGACCAGCGCCGAAACCTGTTAATTTCCCATTGCTACCAATTACTCGATGGCAGGGAATAATAATAGCCACTGGATTCTTATGATTGGCTCCTCCAACCGCGCGATAAGCTGCCGGATGTCCACAGGCTTCGGCTATATCCTTATATGATCTTGTCTGGCCAAAAGGAATTTTCCTTAACTGCCGCCAAACCTTTTTTTCAAAAGCTGAACCTCTTAAACTAATTTTCAGAGAGAAATTGCGGCGCTGACCTTTAAAATACTCATCAAGTTGTCGCCAGGCTTCTTTTAATGGTTCAGGAATATCGGCCATTCCCAGAAGCTCAGTTGATTTCCCCTGGCCTTCTCTTCCTTTAACAAAGGAACTGCCCTGCAGGCCCCTTTTATTTCCTCTTAATTCTATTATTCCGATCGGAGAACGATAATATAGCCTGACCTCTTCTTCTGCCCTCATCTTATTTTCATTCCTTTATCCTGACCCAAACTTTAGTCAGACCTCTTTCGTTTTCAAATCTAAGTTCAAAAATTTCCGGATAAGACTTGAAGAGCTGGGAAAGCTGGCGGAAACCGTAAGTTCGGGGATCAAAACCAGGATCAAGCTGGCGAAGATAAAAGCCAATTGTGCTTAGCTTGGCCCAGCCATCCTCATCAGTAGCCATATCCACCGCCGCTTTGAGCAGCGGGAGCGGATCATAAGCTCGAGGCCGTATTTGTTCTCCAGACTTTTCTGCCGCAGTTCCTCTCCTCTTTCTCTCTTTTTCCCCTATTTCTCTTGGCTGCAGGTTTTCGGTATAGATGAAAACATTACAGGCATTGACAAAAGCCTTGGGGGTTGACCTTTTGCCTATGCCCATGACAAAAAAACCTGCTTCCCGTATTCTGGTAGCCAAGCGGGTATAATCAGAGTCACTGGAAACAATACAAAAGCCGTCTACCAGCCGGCTGTGAAGAATATCCATGGCATCAATAATCAAAGCACTGTCAGTAGCATTTTTCCCTACAGTGTAACGAAATTGTTGAACAGGCTGAATGGCATTTTCATGCAGGGCCTTTTTCCAGCCAGCCATGTTAACCGTCGTCCAATCACCATAAATGCGCCTGATGGTTATAAGACCATATTTGCCTACCTCAGCCAGTATATCGCCGAGGAGAGAAGGCTGGGCATTATCGCCATCTATTAATAAGGCTATTTTCCTGCTCTTTTCTTCATTAAAGGTATCAATCATTCTGGCTCCATTTTTTAATTTCCTATTATTTTATTTAATTCCTGACCATTTTTTATTATTATGGCATAAGTGGATGAAAATTATCAAATTAGATTTTTAGAGAAAAAAAGCAAGCTGTTGCTTAAATCCCAATCTGCTTACAGAGGTTAAATGTATGGATATAAATACAGCCGCCTTCATTTTTTCTGCTATGGTCTCTGGTTTGGCCGCCATCGTCTCTGACTATCGAGGCCAATTCTGGCTGGCTTATTTTTTTAGACCTTTTACCATAATGTTGATGATCGGTCTGCTTTTTGAAGCCCGTCCAATTTCTTTTTATCGGAATGCTATTATGATAGGCCTGGTATTCAGCCTTTTGGGCGAAGTAATGATGATGCTCAAACAAAAAAAATTCCTGGCCGGTTTGATTTTTTTTCTTTTAACCCAGATATCTTTATCTGTCGCTTTCTTCTCCCAGCTTCACCCCGGGTTTTTGACCTGGCCAGCTATTATTCTGGCCATCCTGGCCGGACTTATTCTTTTCCTCATCTGGCCCAGACTATCCAGCCTCAAGCTGCCAATTATAATTTATCTTCTTGGCATTCTGACCATGGTCCGTTTAGCCTTAGAACTTCCTCATCAATTACAAGGTTTATCTCCCTGGCTGGCGGCAACGGGAGCTTTGCTTTTTTTCTTTTCAGATTGTCTGATAGCTATAAACCGTTTTTATCGAAAATGGGCAAAAGCCCAAATCTTTATTCTGCTCTTTTTCTACCTGGGTCTACTTCTAATCACCCTTTCAGTTTAATGGGCATCTATCGATGACTTTTCCAAAATCATCCTTTCTGATGATTGAATTTTTAAAAAATTAATTGTTTAATATTATTTAATTTACGAGGAGGAAAGAAGGTGGAACTACATCTTCAAACCCTAATCGATAGCATCAAAGACGGGGTGGTGGCAACTGATTCTGAAGGAAAAATAATAATCTGGAATCCTGCAGCCGAAAAATTATTTGGCTACAAGCAAAAAGAGGCTATCGGGCAGAAAATCGATGAACTCATTGGTGGACCTGATAAAAGGGAAGCGGCCAAAATCACTCGGCAGGTATTGAAACGCCGCATCTCAAACCTGGTTGGAACCCGTTATAGAAAAGACGGGAAGCCAATTATCGTCAGTATTTCTGCTGCGCCCGTGGTTTATAAGGATTATCTGATCGGTGGAGTGGCAATTTACAAAGACATAACAGAGCTCATTCATAAAGACCAACAATTAGCTCATACCAACAGGCTTCTGCGGGCCATCAGCGACATCAACCAGATGATTATTCAGGAAAAAAATCCTGAAAATCTGCTGAATGAGGCAGCCAGGAGCCTGAGGATTAACGGCAAGTATGACCTGGTTCAGATCACCCTTGTAGACGAAAAGAGGAAGCCGGTTCAGTTCCTCGGGCAGGGCAAAAAGAAGTTGCTCCAACGTCTTTCACCCTGCATAGAGAAGGTTCTGAAAAACAAAAGGTCCCTCTTTATCCCTGATGTCAGGCGCAGTCCCATCTGCAGAGAGTGTAACAAGGAAGAGAATGCTGGCTGGGCTGTTTGCTTTTTGCTGCAACACGATCGGGAAATATTTGGCGTTATGCATATTGGCAATGCTCACAACGCTTTTGATCAGGCCAGCGAAATCAAACTCTTAGAAGAAATCGCTGGAGATCTGGGCTTTGCTCTCTATTCCATAAAAAAGGATAAAGAAAAAAGGGAGATGGAGCAAACCCTTAAAAAGCTTCAACAGTTCCAGGAAAAAATTTTAAGCAGCCTGGCAGAAGGAGTGGTGGTAGAAAACGCTGAAGGGATTTTCACTTATGCTAATCCTTCCTTTGAAAAAATGCTTGGCTACTCCGAAGGGGAGTTAATCGGAAAGCACTGGAGTATCACTATTCCCGAAGAAGAGCTGCCAACTGTTACCCGAAAATCTGAAGCCCGCAAATCCAGGACCCTGGAAAAATATGAAACCCTGATGAAAACTAAGGATGGGAAAAAGATTCCTGTCCTGGTCCATGCTCGTTCTTTATTTGAAAAAAAGAACTTTGCCGGTGTAGTTTCTGCAGTAACTGATATTTCGAATCTAAAAAAAATTCAGGAAGAGTTGCAGGCTTCCCGTGAAGAAGCTCTGGCTGCCAGCAAAGCTAAGAGTGAATTTTTAGCCAATATGAGCCATGAAATCCGGACTCCGATGAATGGAGTCATTGGAATGATAGAATTAGCCCTGCAAACCGAACTGACTGAAGAACAGCGCCAGTTCCTGATGTCAGCTCGAGCTTCAGCTGAATCCCTTCTGACCGTACTCAACGATATCCTGGACTTTTCCAAGATTGAAGCACGGATGATAGAGCTGGTGCCCGGTGAATTTAATCTCCAGAACTCCATAACTGAAATAGTAGCCACCCTGGCCCTAACCGCCCATAAAAAAGGATTAGAGCTTCTGTGCCATGTACCTCCAACGCTGCCTGAGACCGTCGTGGGTGATTTAAACCGTTTGCGTCAGATCATTATCAACCTGGTAAGTAATGCCATTAAATTTACCGAAAAGGGAGAAGTGGCAGTTGATGTTTTTGAAGAATCAAAAGCAGATAAAGAAATCACTCTTCACTTTACTGTGCGCGACACCGGAATCGGAATACCTTCTGATAAACTGCATTCAATTTTTCAGCCCTTCGTCCAGGCTGATGCTTCACTTAATAGAAAATATGGCGGAACAGGACTCGGCCTGGCCATCACTTCTCAACTGGTTGAATTGATGGGCGGCCGTATCTGGGTAGAAAGCGAGGTGGGCCGAGGAAGTATTTTCCACTTTACCGTAAAACTGGGTCTTTTAGAAAAGCACGGTAAAAAAATTCCTTCTGTTGCTCTTTCTGCTCTTCATGGCCTAAGGGTACTGATTGTAGACGATAACCCCACCAATCGCATTATACTGAGAGAAATGCTACAGAGCTGGAAGATGCAACCCGACGAAGCTTCCAGCGGGATGGAAGCTCTAAATAAAATTCAATCTGTTGATTGCCGCCAAAATCCTTATCAGCTTTTTCTTGTTGATCTGACTATGCCGGAAATGGATGGTTTTACCCTCCTGGAAAAGATAAAGCAGATAGATATTTGTCAGGAAGCTCAGATTGTTATTCTCACCTCGGCCGATCGGGTAGGAGATTTTCAAAAAGCAAGGGAACTTGGAGCCTCTGCTTACCTGGTAAAGCCAGTAAGACCATCCGACTTGCTTGACACCATTATGTCTATAAAAGGAGCTTCATTCCTGGAGAAAAAGCCACCCGAACCTGCCTATGAACCATCGGTATCAGAATCAGCCATGAGTTACAATATTTTGTTGGCTGAAGATAACCCCATTAATCAGAAAGTTGCTGTGCATCTCCTGCAAAAAAAAGGACATCAGGTTACCGTGGTAGAGAATGGCCAGCAGGTGCTGGAAAAACTGGCTCGGGAAAAATTCGACTTAATTCTGATGGATGTCCAGATGCCGCTAATGAACGGGTTTGAAACTACCCAGAAAATAAGGGAGACGGAAAAGGAAACGGGTCATCATCTACCCATTGTGGCTATGACAGCTCATGCTATGAAAGGAGACCGGGAAAAGTGTTTGGAAGCCGGAATGGACGATTACGTCTCCAAACCTCTCTATCCTGAAGAGCTTTATAAGACAGTAGAAAGAGCAGTCAGGAAAAAGAAATAAAAAATAAACAGGGATATAATAAAAATGAAAAAGATAAAAAATTCAGCCTCAAGCAAAAATAATTTGCCAATCCTGATAGCAGAAGATGACCCGGTCGCTGCTCGCTTATTAGAAAAAAAACTTAAAGAATGGGACTATTCCATCTACAGAGCAGAAAATGGGGAAAAAGCCTGGGAACTACTCCGCCGACCCGAATTACGAATTGCTATTCTTGACTGGATGATGCCAGGAATTGAAGGACCGGAGCTCTGCTTCCGTCTCCGTCAAATGAAAAAATCTCATTATACCTACCTGATACTTCTTACGGCAAAAGATACCTCTTTTGACATAATCCAGGGACTGGAAGCGGGAGCCGATGATTATATGACCAAACCAGTCAACTTTCTGGAGCTAAAGGCCCGTTTGCAAACAGCTCAAAGAATAATTGAACTCGAGGACAGCTTGCTTCAGGCTCAGAAAAAACTAATTCGTCTGGCTACTACTGATCCTTTAACTCATGCCTGGAATCGTCGGGCAATAATAAAGTTTATCTCAGAAGAAACTAACCGCTACCAGCGTGAAGGACGCCCCTTTGGGTTGCTAATGATTGACCTGGACAATTTCAAACTCATAAATGATACTTATGGCCATCAAAGCGGCGATCAGGTTTTGAAAAAGATGGTCACTATCTTTAAAAATAATTTGCGTAATTACGATCGCATAGGCCGATATGGGGGAGACGAACTTATTATCCTTCTTCCTGCCTGTAATGTTTATCAGACCGGAACTGTTGCCGCCCATCTGCTAAATCTTGTCAGGCAAAATAATTTTAGAATCAGGGGCAAAACCAAAATTAAAGTAACCCTTTCAATCGGGGGAACGGCTTCCGAGACCATAAGCAAAATAAACCTGAACAACTTGATTTCGACAGCCGATCGAGCCCTTTACCTGGCCAAAAAAATGGGTCGGGACCGGGTCATAATTTTTGGAGATTCGGTTAATTATGAAATAATGGAGAAGAAAAATGTCAGAAAAAAGTAATTTTACCCCTCCAATAAATAAAGAGGAGGCTTTAAACCGCATCGGAGGAGAAGAAGATTTTTTAAATGAACTTCTTGACATCTATCGAGAAGAATTTGAAAAACGCTATGCTGAACTGGAAAAGGCTATAGCCGAAGGCAATTTTCAGAGAATCCGGGAAGCTGGCCATTCTATCAAGGGGGCTTCAGCCAATCTCAGCTTGCCAGCCCTCAGAGAAGCTGCCTATGAAATGGAAATGGCCGGCAAAAATGAGGATTTAGATGTTGCCCAAAAGACTCTAAAAAAATTAAAAATGGAATTTGAACGCCTTCAAAATTTTTTGGGCTATAAAAGCTAAATTGCAGGTGAATTTCTTATTTTACAATTTCCACCAGAAAAGCACGAATATTCTGCTAATATTACTAATTTCCTTTATTATATTTTATTCCTGCCCGGCTTTATCCTTTTCTAAGGGAAGAGATTTGATTGCTCCGGCTAACCATATCAACCAATCCATAACTATTTCATTAATAGAATCCGGTTTTTTTAGAGCAGCCTATTATCATAAATGGGCTGGGGTCAGTGTTCAGGAGTCTGATAAAGTCCCCTTAAGTGAATTGCTCCATCAGTTTCTGGTTAAAAATATAGGAATGGAAAAACTGACCAAGTTAGAGGCTTTTTATCAACCCAGGTTAGAATCCGAAGCTTTTGATCTCTATCTTTTAAATTTCTGGCTGAAAGGCAAATTCTTAGAAGCTCTGACTTTAATTAATTTAAAGCTCAAAGAAAGCCCGACAGATTTCTGGCTTTTAGAACAAGCGGGTGCTTTCCTTTATTCTTTAAATCAACCGGAGCTGGCCTACAATTTCTTCCAGCTCGCCGATCAGTATTTTCCTCAAAATCCCACCACATTAAACAATCTCGGGGTCACCGCTTACAGGCTTAATGGCCAAAGTCAAGCCGCGCAATTCTTCTCGAAAGCTATTGAACTTGATCCCTACCAACCCGAAGCTAATCAAGCACTTTTCCTGATCTATTCCAGTTCTTGGCCTCAAGAAAAAGTTCTACCCTATTTGATCAATTCTCTAAAAGGAAGTTATCGGGAATCTCTGTCCAGCAGAACCAAAACTACGGTTTTGCCCTTGGCTTCTCAGCAGGAATTATATATAAGCTTGCCGCCACTGCCGGCTGATTTTCTCCATTACCAGAACTTAACTTCATTTTATCAGGAGGCAATGATTAAACTGGACGAAGGGGAAAACGAGCTAAGAAAAAAGCTGGAAGCTATCCTTTCCTCCGTTTCAAAAAATATGAATCCAGAAGTAGAATGCATTCCAGCCTGGCACTTAAAATCTACTTCAGCCTATTCTCGTCTTCTGGAACTTAATGGCCGTCTTGATCAGCTGGAAAGAGAGGTTGAGCAGCCGATAGATATAGAACTGGAAAAAATAATTTCATTAAGTATATCTAAGCTGGAATCTATTTTTGATGATTATGCCAGGGAAGAAAAATCCTGCCTGGAAATTCCTCGCTCTGAACGTCCTGACTGTCTGAAAAAAGCTCGAGATAATTATTGCCGTCGATATAGGGAGCAAATTGATTACTTTTACCAACGTTATCGTACAGCTCTCGAAAATTACTTAGGAAAGGCTGAAGCTGAACTTAAAAATTTTCTTAAAGATTTTTATTTCTGGGTCAAATACCTGCCTGATGATCAGCAGAAAAGGCAAAGGATAGAAAATGAGCTCCGGGCCTGGAAAATTTATCAGCGCTTCTGGGAAAAAGCCTTTCAACTTCTTACCCGTCTGGGGCAGCCCGCTTTCCCCGATTGCTTACCAGCTCCTTCCTTAAAACCAGAGACAAACCCTGAACCTATAGTCTCTTTCTCTGATCCATATTCAGGGATAAAGCTTAGTTTCAATGATGAAACCCTGAATTTTGATTTACAACCTTCCGGGCTGTGGTTAAAAGATTCTCTGCCTGAAACTGATTTAAGAGGGGGAAAAAATTCCTTTCCCTTCACCATTTATCTTTTCCCACCAGAATCCATCGGAACCAAACCCCTTTACCTCACTTTTGATCAGGAAGGGCAACTTGGCGACCTTGGAGAAATCACTCCCTCTGCTTTCAGCGGTCTTAATCCGTATAATCAATGGAGAATCCTTATCAGCCTGTGCCTGCTTATTGATAAAAAAACTCAATAACCCCCTATTTCCCCTATCTTATTTAATTGTTTATCCTGTTACCTGCCTTCTCGGTCAAGGAAATAAGGATGGATTACTACTCTCAAGATTCTTTTTTAATCTAATATCCAAACCGCGGATTGACCACACCGGCATAGATGGAACCAAAGGTATAGCTAATTCCAATGGAAAGACCATAGCTATAAGTAGTGGACAAAGCTTTTCTCTGTAGCAAAATATCTTCCAAGCTTAAATTTCCCTTGGCTAAATAAATCTGGTCTTTAATTTTGGAAAAACGTCCATAAAAGCCAACTGATAAGCCCCGGAAAAGTCTGAGATTAAGATTCGTCCAGAAGACCAGGTGGTTTTTTTTGAAATCATTAAAATAATGGAATCCTTCCAGAGAGGAACTAACGTTACCCCAGGGTTCTTTTATTTCCAGGGTTACTGATAAAGATTCCCCCAGTAAACCTTCTTTGGTTTTATCATAGATAGTTTCTTCCCGATAAAAATTCATATTGTATCCTACTCTGTAAAGAAAACGAAGCTGCCGCCGGGTTGAATCAGAATAAGGGAAATAATTGTATTCTATAGCTGGAGCTGGATTAAAATTAAAAGCAATATTGTTATAAGTGGAAGAGGATAACCCGAGCCATCCGCCAACTGACCAGTGTTGGTTAAGGGAAAAAACATAAAGCGTCGACCAATTGTAACTCCGTTGATTGGAGGTGATGATATCAGTAACGCCATTTTCTTCGACCTTAAATCGGCTGTTGTTAAAGTTAGCCGATAATCCAGAACGGAACTTTATTTTTTCTGTTACTCTGTTAGCACTCAGATTGCCATTCATTGAAAAAAAGTTTTTAGTCTGTTCTCCTGAAATACTTCCTGAAAGTCCCAGGCTGAAAACCCAAGATTTCCACCGGTCCTCGACTGGACTTTGAGGCAGCCTTTTTTCAAAATCAATTTTTAAATAATCGCCCAGATCAGTTTTTGCCAGATACGGTACCAGACCAACTTTCAGCATCCGTACCAGTCCTTTTCTTTCTATATCTGCTGAGTCAGTTCTGGCCGAGACATATTTTAAAGTGTTATGTATATCATAATAATTGTTACGGCCGATAAAATTTAAAGTATATTCCCGTCCACCATCAGCGGTACTTTGAATGGTAATGAGTATATAAATATCAGCTTCACTTCTATCCAGAACATAATTGACAAAGGTTATTTCTGAGCGGATATAAGCCATATCACACTGATGGCAATCAATAAAAACCCGAGGAGCCTCCTGGAGAGGTTTAGGAATTTTTTCTTGCGATAAACCAATTAAAGCCATTATTAATACCAAACTTAATCCCAAAATATTCCTTTCTAAGGCCTTCATCATACGGCTCCTTTAAATTCGATATTCTGTAAAACAGAAAATTTCTGGCTGATGATTTGTTCTCCCGGGGAAAAGAAGTGTCAGAATTTATCTTCTTCGTCCCGATTTTGCTCTTCTTCCTGACCGGGAAAAGGCTCCAGGTCCGCCTCAGGAAAATGAGCTTCAGCATCAGTATCAGTTTTTGGCCCGGAGGCCCCTGCCGGCTGCCGCCAGCCCAGCCAGCCTTTGACTTCGGGGCTAAGTAGGCTCAGCAAAAGCTTAATTCCTAAAATTGTTCCCAGAGGAAAAAGAAGGATTAAAATAATGGCAATGATAAAAGAGCTCACCCATGACCAGCGCTTTTTCTTGGTTATCCCCGAGCTGGTCATCCATCCTAAGAGCCCAAATATCAAAGTTACAGCCAGTATGACCAGACCCCGGCTCGTAAGAAAATCAATTCCTGAAAGTTGCCGAATTTCCTTGCTCAGATTAAAAGCAGCCCGGCTGTAGAGGATAAGTCCCAGGATGAAAAATGAAGTAAAAAAGCTCAAAAGGCTGGAAACCTTAATAATGAGCCTCGATAGGTTAACCTTTTCTGGCATAATTCGTAAAACCTATTAGATAACTATTTTACTGCAGTTTAGTCTGGATTCAAGCCGAAAAGTAAGCTAAAATTTTTAAAGAGGTGGCTTATGAAAAAAATTTTTCTAACAGGAATATTAATTCTTGGCCTGTTTGTTGGTCTTTCAGCTGACATTTATTTAAAAACAAAGGTTAAAACTGATCCCATCAATGTCCTGGGTCAATCAATTCCAGCCAAGGAAACAATTATTGAAGAATGGGTGTCAGATAATTTTTATCTTAGAAAAGGAGAAAGTATTTCTTATCTTTTAGATTTAAGGAAAAATAATCTATATCTCATCCTTCATCGAACCAAATCTTATATTGAAACAACTCTGCCGGTAGATTTTGTAAGCCTTCTGCCTCCTGATTTGCTTCAGATGTCCCAGGCTCTTCAGCAAATGACTGTTTCTGTTTCGGCAACTGGAGAAACAAAGGTTATAAACAATATCAAATGCCAGGGTTACAAACTGGAAATGATCATAATGATGTACCCAATTGAAATGAACATCTGGGCTTCTGAAGAACTGCCAGTTGACCTGAAGACCTACCTGGAGAGAATCCAACCTGAAATCCTGAAGATGCAGTTTCAGACTTCTAATCAAGTAGCAAGTGAATTTCAGAAAATTAAAGGATTGTGGATTGCTTACGAAACCAAGGCCCAGATAATGGGAGGAGAGGTAAACTCCAGGGCCGAAATAGTGGAAATAAGCAAGAAACCTGCTCCTGATGGTATCTATGCTTTACCCGCTGGATATAACAGGAAAGACCGACTGGAAATGGCTGATCTCCAGCAATTTTAGGAAAAAATTCAAACCGGCCTATAACCTTCTTATTATTATCTCCGGCCAAGAGAGATTTACTCCCTTGATTTTTATGGAGGGCAGAATTATTCTTACGCTATGGAAAATTTAAAAGCAAGCACAGAAAAAATCAGAGTTAGATTCGCTCCGAGCCCAACTGGTTATATCCATGTGGGCAACGCCAGAACCGCTCTTTTCAACTGGCTTTTCGCCCGCCAGAAAGGTGGAAAATTTATTCTCCGGATAGAAGATACTGATATCGAGCGCTCGACTCCAGAATATGAAAAAAACTTAATTCAAGACCTCCGCTGGCTGGGGCTGGACTGGGATGAAGGACCGGACGTTGGTGGTAATTTTGGGCCGTACCGACAATCAGAAAGGCTGGAACTTTATCATCGATTCGCCAAACAATTACTTGATGAAGGTAAAGCTTATTATTGCTTTTGCACGCCCGAAGAACTGGAAAAAGAAAGACAAATAGCGCTGGCTGAGGGAAGAATGCCTGTTTATAGCGGAAAATGCCGCCACCTCCCAGCCGAAGAAGCTGAAAGACGCCGGGCCAGTGGTCAGCCGGCCGCCATCAGATTGAAAGTTCCAGAAGAAGGCATTATCGCATTTGATGACCTGGTCCGGGGACGGGTTGAATTTGACCTAAAAGTCATAGGGGACCCCATTATCGTTCGCTCTAATGGAATGCCAGCTTATAATTATGCGGTGGTTATTGATGATGCTCTGATGAATATCACCCATGTAATCAGGGGAGAAGACCATGTTTCCAATACTCCCCGCCAGATTCTTTTGTATCAGGCGTTTGGCTGGAAAATTCCAACTTTTGCCCATCTCTCAATGGTAATGGGCAAAGATAATACTCGATTGAGCAAACGTCATGGAGCAACCTCGGTTGATCAGTTTCGGCAGGAAGGCATTTTAGCCGAGGCTCTCTGCAATTACTTAGCATTTTTAGGCTGGTCACCTCCAGAAGGTCAGGAAATTCTCAGGCTGGAAGAATTGATAAAACTTTTTGATTTGAACCGGGTTAGTCGTTCAGCAGCCATTTTTGATTACGAGAAACTTCACTGGCTTAACCGCCAGCACATCAAAATGCTCCGGCCAGAGAAAAAAATGGAGCTGGCTCTACCATACTTACAGCAAGCCGGACTGGTTGGGCCAAATCCCCCTGCAGAACAGCTAAAATGGATAAAAAGTGCGGTAGAAATTTTGTTAGAAGGCGTAGACAAGTTTTCTGAACTACCCCAGAAATTTACATTGCTTTTCGATTACGAACCAGAAAAATTAGACCACGAAGCCAGAGAAATTATTTCCTCCGAGACTGCCAGAAAGGTGCTGACTACTTTTATTCATAAATCCTATGACCTGAAAGAATTTAATTACGAAATTTTTGCTCGCCTTACCACCGAGATAAAGAAGGAAACGGGAATCAAGGGTAAGGACCTTTACCATCCTCTCAGGGTAGCCCTGACAGCCAGGGCTTCAGGACTGGAGCTTGATAAGTTTATTCCCCTGGTAGAAGAAGGTTCCAGACTTAATTTTCCTAAACCCATCCCCGGTTGTTTGACAAGGATAAAAAAAATGGCTGCTGTTTTAGGCTTATAAGTATTGGCCGATGCTTTCCAAATTGAAAAGTGCTTAAATTTCCTCCATATCTCAAAAGACAAAAACTTTTGAATTTTTTCATAGCTAAAGCCGACAACAGATAGAGGCTTTTCAACTTTTAATGAATAATAGTTTATAATAAGAAACAAAATATTAGAGGTGGAGAATGACGATGGAAGCTGAAAATAAACTGGGAAGAATCAACCCCATTATTGAGTGGTTAAAATCATCGCCCAACCGCCTTAATAAAATTTTTATCCAGAAAGAAAAAGGACACTACCGAATAAAGGAAATTATCAGGCTGGCCAGAGCCAATCATCTCCCGGTGATTTTTGTGCCCAGGGAAAAGCTCGATCGTCTTTATCCCCATCACCAGGGAGCGGTGGCTTTAATAGCAGAAAAAGAATATGTGCAGATGGAAGATTTATTGGTCAAAGACCGGCCAGCTTTCCTGGTAATCCTGGATGAAGTAGAAGATCCTCAGAATATTGGAGCCATTATCCGTAGCGCCGAAGGAGCAGGTGCCAACGGGCTAGTTTTGCCAGAAAGACATTCGGCTGCCCTGACCTCCACTGTAGCCACGGTAGCTGCAGGAGCTTTATCTCACCTTAAAGTAGCCCGGGTAACCAATTTAGCCCGAACAATTGAGTGGCTGAAAGACAAGGGAATTTGGGTAGTGGGGGCTTCCGGTGAAGCTCAAAACAGATGGTACGAATTTGACTATACCCGACCGGTGGCAATAGTGCTGGGTTCGGAAGGTTCAGGGCTCAGAGCCAACATTAAAAAGAAATGTGATGCTCTTCTTTCCATTCCCATGTTAGGTAAGGTAAATAGCTTGAATGTCAGTGCGGCTGCAGCGGTATTTTTCTATGAAATTGTGCGCCAGCGTTTGCTTTCCTCTTCTAAAGATAAAAAATAGCAGGTGGAGATTTACCCGTCGCATCCTCTTTTCCTGGCTGATATCATCAATTAAAAATCATTTTCAGCCAACAATCTTATTCTTATGGAACCTAAAAATTGTGGGAAAGGGTAGATTTCTTTTACTCTCCGCAATCTTTAGCCAGTTTTTAACTGCTATCTTGCAGATAATTAAGCGCTAAAAATTGAAAAAATAATAAAAAGTATTAGGAAATCAAACCTGAAAGCTGAAACTTTCTTTTAAACCTAAAATATGGCTTGCAAAAAAGCCCCCACCCCTGCTGACGACCTTTTTGGCTTATTTTATTAGCATTTTGTTATCTCTCCATAAGAGCCAAATTTTATTAACAATAAAAAAGACGTCAGATTATTCTCGTTTTTCTCACTCTAAAAATATTTTCCTGAATTGCTCGAGAAACCAAATTAAAGTAAAATTGAAAAAATGGATAAAAAGCACCAGGCATCAGTGCCCATGACAACTTTCCACAACCTGATTAATATTTTCTTTTTTAATCTTGATATCCTCCAGCAACAGACAACCAAAATAAAAGAAAATCTCAGAGACATAGAACAGTTTCTTACTTCCCTGGACTCCCGAGATTTATTGGAAATCGAAGACTTTAAACAATTCATTTCCACACTCAAACCGGAATTAGAAAAGATAGCTGCCTGTCTCAATAACCCTTCTCTTGATGATTTAAAAACCAGGAAGAAGGCCTGGCCTCAATTGTTGCCGGCTGGCTCTCAAGCCTTTCTTCCTAAAAAAATATTAATTATTGAAGATGATCCCTTAACCTCTCGCCTTATAAAACATTACCTGAAGGATCTCAAGGTTGAGATTGCTGCTTTCAGCGAGGCCGAGGGCGGCCTTGATTACATTAAATTTAATCTTCCTGATTTGATTCTACTGGATTTGATGCTACCGGGCATAGATGGTTTCCAGTTTCTTAACGAAGTCAAAAAAATTAAGCCCGATCAGAAAATTCCGATAATAATTATGAGTTCAATCAGCGGAGAGAAAGAAATTCTAAAAGCCTTAGAGCTGGGCGCCACTGATTATATTACCAAACCATTTTCTCCCAGAATCGTAGAAGCGAAAATTAGACATTATCTTAACCTAAAATAAGCGATGGATTCATGGTTCTGAGCGATCATCTGGCCCACGGTTTGCTGCTTGGCTCACTTGAAGTCCTGAGCGCTTTTTCCCTATTCCTCATCGGCTTTATAATCCTTTACCGCTATTTTAGCGCTCGCCGGCAACGCCGGTTTGAATATCACTATAACAGAATAACGGAAGAGTTGCTGGAAATGCTAACCAATCCTGACCCCGAAGCTCCTGAAACTATTGCCGCTCGAAATAAAAATTACCTTGAGCCCCTTACCCACGCTCTTCTGGACTTGGCCCGTAGAATAAAAGGACCCGATAGGGAAAGACTGACGGCCGTTTTCAGGTTGGCTTTAGAAACCAGGATTAGAAAGGACCTGTGTTCTCCTTTTCTCCTGCGGCGTCTAACCGCGGCTCGGTTGCTTGAGTTTTTTTCCGAGTTGCCAGAGCCGGAAATAATTCGACATTTACTTAAAGACAAACCACCGGTTCGTCTGGCTGCCATCAGCGCTATTTCTCGTTCTCCTTCCACCCAGACTATCAGCTATTTATTTCAAGCTTTAGAAACCGACCCCTCTCCTAACTATCAAACTTATCTGGAAATTTTCTTCCCCTTAGGGGAAGCCCTGGAGAATGAGCTGCGTTCTGCTCTTAAGAGACCTTTACCTCCTGAATTGACCACTTTCTACCTCGAACTGGCAGGATTAATCCCGCTGAGAAAACTCTATCCCGATCTCCTTTCCTTTATTAATAGTGAAAACAAGGAAATAAGGATAAGAGCAGCGCGGGCAATTTCCCGGATGGAGCTTCCCGAATCATTGCCTGTTCTAATTAAGCTGGCCCAGGATCCGGCCTGGGAAGTGCAGGCTCAGGCACTGCTGGGGCTGGGCAGGCTTAAAAAATTAGAGGCTATCCCCGTTCTTAGTCAGGCAATGCGCTCACCCCACTGGCATGTCCGCCTGAATGCCAAAGAAGCCCTGCTTCTTCTTGGTCAGCCCGGAATCGATTGCCTCCAAAAAATTTCGCAGCAGAATGAAGACCGATTCGCTGCAGATATGGCTAAAATGGGCCTTAGAGAATACCAGCAACTTTACCAAAAAGTTTAAGCGATGCAGCACTTACTGATTTTTCTTATCACCGGTTCTTCAATCATCATATTTTTCTATTTTCTCTTTCTCAACGCCTTCTATCTATTTTTTCTCATTGTAGCTATTAGCGAAATGCTTCGCTATCGTCGGATTCTTCTCATTCTTAAAACGATAGAGACCCTCCCGGCATCACTGGTAAAACCAGTATCAATCATTTCCCCCGCCTTTAATGAGCAGAATTCTATAATCCAGAGTGTTAGTAACCTTCTATCCCTTGATTACCCGGCCTACGAAGTAATTGTAGTCAACGACGGCTCAACCGATGGAACTCTTTCCAAGCTGGTTGAACATTTCAAACTAAGACCGGCCACAATAATCTTTAGGAAAATCCTCGAAACAAAACCTATTCGAGCTATTTACATCAACCCCGAATTTCCAAAGCTAATTGTTATCGACAAAGAAAACGGGAAAAAAGCTGATGCCCTGAATGCTGGCCTGAATATCAGCCGTTACCCCCTGTTCTGTGCCGTAGATAGCGATTCAGTGCTTGATCGAGATGCCCTACAAAAAGTTGTGCGTCCCTTTCTGGAAGATCCAGAGAAAACCATCGCTGCCGGTGGAATAATAAGATTGAGCAATGGGTGTGTAATAGAAAAAGGGCAGCTAAAAAGGTTGTCTGTGCCTAAAAACCTTCTGGTGCGTTTTCAGATAATTGAATACCTTCGGGCTTTTCTGGGTGGCCGGATAGGTTTAAGCAGATTAAATAGCCTGTTAATTATTTCAGGGGCCTTTGGCCTTTTTCGCAAAGATATAGTTATGGCCATTGGCGGTTACCGGAAAAATACCGTGGGCGAAGATATGGATCTGGTGGTCAGAATGCGGCAGTATATGCACGAAAATAAAAAACCATTTGCGGTTCGTTTTCTTCCGGACCCCATCTGCTGGACTGAAGCACCTTCTAATCTCCGTTCTCTCGGTAACCAGCGCAATCGCTGGCACCGAGGACTTATAGAAACTCTGACTGCCAGTTCCAGAATGCTTTTTAATCCCCAATATGGAGTTACCGGACTGGTAGCCTTACCTTTTTATTTTCTTTTTGAGATGCTTGGGCCGCTGGTCGAACTTTACGGATACCTTTTCTTCATCATTGGTTCAATTTTCAAACTGATTAATTCTACCTATGCTGCTCTTTTCTTTATCTTGGCCGTAGCCATTGGAGCTATAATTTCCCTTGGGTCAATTTTGCTGGAGGAATTTTCTCAACGCCGCTATCCTCGGGCTCAAGATGTTATTGCCCTCTTGCCTATCTGCTTCTTAGAGAATATTATTTACAGGCAGTATCTGTCTTATGTTCGGGTTAAAGCTTTCATACATTATTTAAGAGGGAAAAAAGAATGGGGAAAAATAGAAAAAAAAGGCTTTTAACTTTAATCCCTAACTGGTTTCGCTTCTCTCCATATTCGGTTATGCTTTTTATTATATTTTTATCCCTGGTTCTTTCTCTTTTCGGACAAGAAACTGCTATTCTGGAAAAGGCCAGGAGCGCTCTCAAAAATCGGAATTATGAGGAAGTCATCCATCTGTGCCAACCCTACTTCAACCAGCATCCGGAGGATGCCGATATTGCCTTTATCCTGGCTCAAGCCCAGGCTTTTTCTGGGAATTATCAGCAAGCCCTCCAGCTTTGCAAACAGATCTTAAGTAGAAGACCTGAACATTATGATGCCCTTATGCTTCAAGCCCGGATTTTTATCTGGATGAAAGATTACAATTCAGCCCGCTACCTTCTGGAAAAACTGATTAACGTTGAAGGATATAAAGCTGAAGCCTATTTAGAACTTGGAAGGTTGGAAGAATTTTCAGGAGATTTAGAGGGAGCTGAAAAATCATACCAGAGTCTTATTAAGCTTAATACTTCTTCTGACCAGAAGGCTGAAGGCTGGTTTAGATTAAGCAGAATTTACTTAAAAAAGGATAACCAAGAAGAGGCCAAACGTTGTCTTCAGCAAGCCATTCAGCTTGAGCCTCAAAACCAAAATTTTAAAAAAGAGTTAAATCTCCTCAGCCAAAAGACCAGTAAAGGAGAAATCTCAGGCGCTCAAAGAGCTGAAATCTGGGTGCAGTATCGCTCTGATGATTACAGCGATCAGCCAAATGCTTTTAGCTCCGAACGTCTTTTCTTTCTTTACCGACCTACTTCCAGGCTCACTCTCATTCCCAAGGTTGCTCATACCCGTTATTTCAACAGTACTGATTACCAGTTTGGCCTGGAAATGTATCCAAAGCTCTGGAAAAATTCCTATGCTTACTTAGACCTGAACTACGCCACCCCGGCCAATTCCCTCCCGCGAACTTCCTGGATGCTGGAAATTTATCAGCATATTTATAGAGGGTTAGAGGGTTCTCTTGGTTACTGGCATATGCACTTTCGGACGGCGGATGTTTCAGTTTACTTAGGGAGTCTTGGGTATTATTTCAGAGATTATTATTTTTATCTTCGAGGCTATTACATGCCAGAGGAGGCAGGGAAAAATTTCTCCTGGGTAGCTCAGGGCAGAAGATATTTTGGCTTAGAGAATTATTTTTACCTGAGTTTCGGCTTTGGCTCCAGGCCTTTTGAAATCAGTAATCTTGGAGATCTGGTCTTCATCAAATCAACTCTTTTTGGCGCCGGCTTTAATTTTTACTTGCAAACCCACTGGAAGCTGGAAGCACATTTTTCCCTAATAAAAGAAAAAGATGGACCCAGGCGAACGACAATTTCCCTGACGAGCGGCTATCGCTTTTAGCCTTAGCTAAAAATCCCTGACTATCAATTGGAAGAAAAATACGTTCTGAAAGCTGATTATGATGAAAACTGAGGCCATACTTGACAGAGATTAATAGTAATCTTTAGAATACCCAAGACATCCATTTTCTGATAAAATAAAGCAAAAAAAGAGAGTGTCTGATGAAAGAAAAAATCGATTTTTATTCCTTGGAGCGACCGATTGTGGCCCTCAAAGAGCAGATAGACGCCCTGGAACTCAGTGAAGATTCTAATCGTAAAGAAAAAATTTCTGCTTTGAGAGCTCGAATCGAGAAAGAATGGGAAAAAATTGTTCCCCAGCTCACCTCTGTTCATATCGTTCAGCTTGCCCGCCATCCTAAAAGGCCCTATACCCTGGATTACATCAACGCTCTTTTCCAGGACTTTATGGAATTTCATGGCGACCGAAGATTCGCTGACGATCCAGCTATTGTAGCCGGGCTGGCTTTTTATAAGGGGCAAACCGTAGCCATTATCGGCCACCAGAAAGGTCGCACGACCAAAGCTCGTATCGAACGTAATTTTGGGCAGCCCAATCCTGAAGGTTATCGCAAGGCTTTGCGGATAATGCAAATGGCCGAAAAATTTGGATTTCCAGTTATAACTTTTGTAGATACTCCAGGTGCTTACCCCGGAATAGGAGCCGAAGAACGAGGACAGGCAGAAGCCATAGCCTACAATCTGAAAGTGATTTCCAGATTGAAAACACCCATTATTAACATTATTATTGGCGAGGGTGGAAGCGGAGGTGGATTAGGGATTGGCTTTGGAGACGCCCTTCTGATGCTGGAATATGCTTTTTATTCAGTTATTTCTCCCGAAGGGTGTGCTGCCATCCTCTGGAAAGACCAGGGACCAACTGCCGTAGAGCAGGCCGCTGAAAATTTAGGGCTGCGGGCGCAGAAGCTTTACGAGTTGGGAATTATCGATAAGTTGATTCCCGAGCCGCCCGGAGGTGCCCACATTGACTATGAGACTACCTTCAAAAATGTGGACAAGTATCTTCATCAAACCCTGAAAAGATTGCAGCAATTAACCCTGGAAGAGCTTCTGGAGGAAAGATACCGGAAAATAAGACGTCAAGGAATTTTTGAAATAAGAGAAGAAAATAATCAAAATCAAAAATAAGGTTAAAGATAAAAAATATCAAAAAACGGGCAAAAAATGCGAGAGAATAAAGACAAAAAAGAGATTTCTGCCATTAAGGGAACAAAAGACATTCTGCCTGAAGAAGCTCGCCTCTGGCAGATAGCTGAAACCACTGTTAGAGAAATCTTTGAACTTTACGGCTATAGAGAGTTAAGAGCACCGGTAATAGAGCCCACCGAACTTTTTGAAAAAGGAACTGGAGCTTCTTCCGATATCGTCACTAAGGAAATGTACACTTTCATTGATAAAGGAGGCCGTTCAATTACCCTGCGACCTGAATATACTCCATCTGTTGTTAGAGCCATAATCGAGCACCGCCTTGACCTGCAGGCAAAGCCACTTCGTTTCTATTACTTTGGACCAATGTTCAGATATGACAAGCCGCAAAAAGGACGTTATCGCCAGTTTTATCAGATCGATATCGAAGTCTTTGGCGAAAAAGATGCTGCCATAGATGCTGAAATCGTAGAAATGGCTCATCGCTTACTGAAGAACCTGGGCGTTGATAATGTTATCACCCTGGTAAATTCCGTGGGCTGTAAAAAATGCCGGCCTGCCTATGGAGAGGCTCTAAGGAAAGCAGCTCAGTCGGTCAAGGATAAGCTCTGTCCCGATTGCCAGCGTAAGGCCGATATAAATCCACTAAGAATCTTCGACTGCAAAATAGAAACCTGCCGGGAAGTAGCCAGCACCTTCCCTAAAATTACTGACTTTCTATGTGCTGACTGTCATCAGCATTTTGAAAAATTTCTGTCTTATCTTGATTTTTTTGGAATAAACTATCGAGTTGAGCCCACCCTGGTGCGGGGCCTTGACTATTACACCAAAACTGCTTTTGAAATTGTTACCGAACATCTCGGTGCTCAGAATGCCATTTGTGGTGGAGGCCGTTACGATGATATGGTGAGTGAGTTTGGAGGGCCTGACCTTTGCGGAATTGGCTTTGCTATGGGAATGGAACGGTTGCTGTCGGTAGCCAGAATAAATCTTCCCAGGGACAGCTTCGTTTATTTTGCTTATATCGGGGAAGAAGCTAAGAAACAGAGCCTGATTACTGCTCGCTCCTGGAGGTCAAAAGGAATTGAATGCTTGATAGAATTTAAGGACCGCGGGATTAAATCACATTTTAGCCGGGCAAATAAACTGGGTGCTGATTGGGTGGTAATAATAGGTGAAGATGAACTCTCCAAAGGAAAGCTGCAACTTAAGAATATGAGTGATTCCCAGCAGTATGAAGGCTCAACTGAGGAGCTGGCAGAAATCATTTTGAAGAAAAACAAAAAAACATAACGACCGGCCCGGTAAACCAGGCAATTAGGGCCTTCTAATTAAAACCTGAAAAATAGAAGGGAAAAAGGAACATTCCGATGCAAGAAAAGAAATTCCTCACAGAAATCTGGAAAAGAACAAAATATTGCGGAGAGCTACGGGCTGCTGATACCGGAAAAGAAGTAATTCTTGCCGGGTGGGTGCAGCGAATGCGGGATATCGGAGGTTTGGTATTTATAGATTTAAGAGATAGGGAAGGTGTCGTGCAGCTGGTGGTCCGAAATGAGCAGCCCGAACTTCTGGAACAAGCAAAACAGCTGCGGAGTGAATATGTGGTGCAAGTGAAAGGAATAGTTACTCGCAGGGAAGCAGGCTCGGTTAATCCTCAGATGCCGAGTGGCGAGGTTGAAGTGGAAATATCCGAGCTGCGAATTTTAAATACTTCCAGAATCGCTCCCTTTGTTATTTCCGACCCACCCCAGGCGGCTGAGGAACTCAGGTTCAAGTACCGCTACCTTGACCTCCGGCGGCCTTCTATGCAGAAGAACATAATTTTGCGGCACCAGGCGGCGCTGGCCACCAGAAATTTTCTGAGTGAAAAAGGCTTTCTGGAAATAGAAACCCCCTTCCTGACCAAAAGCACACCGGAAGGAGCCAGAGATTATTTAGTACCCAGCCGCATCCACCACGGCAGATTTTACGCCCTACCGCAGTCCCCCCAGCTTTTCAAGCAAATCCTGATGATTGCCGGTTTTGACCGTTACTTTCAGATTGTCAGGTGCTTTCGCGACGAAGATTTGCGAGCTGACCGACAGCCTGAGTTCACCCAGATTGATATTGA
>Ga0315298_1000931_pt1 | contig 55584 bp, 63 predicted proteins | sample WHS_1_MG_FD_203077 | JGI IMG/M metagenome (GOLD analysis project Ga0315298, IMG submission 203077) | Extremophilic microbial mat communities from Washburn Hot Springs, YNP, Wyoming, USA - WHS_1_MG | ecosystem: Environmental > Aquatic > Thermal springs > Hot (42-90C) | place: USA: Wyoming... | reverse complement strand
GAGTAAGCTTTCTCTTGCCTTCTCTCAGGAAGCAATATATTAGTATTTTTAATATGACTGATAGAGAGATAGATTATATGTCTATCTGCTCTACAGCCTAAACATATTATACAAGGAGGAGGTAATGTATAACATAGATCCGTGGAAGGCGGCACAAGCAAGAATAAAAGTGCTTGGAGTGGGTGGAGGTGGGGGAAACGCAATTAACAGGATGATTGATGAAGGTATCGAGAGTGTTGAGTTCATTGCTGTAAATACGGATGTGCAGGTCCTTTCCTTAAATAGGGCAGAAAAAAAGGTACAAATTGGACCCAGAACAACAGGTGGTCTTGGGGCAGGCAGTTTTCCTGATATTGGAAGAAAGTCTGCAGAAGAAAGTAAAGATGAACTGAGGAAAGTTATTGAAGGCACAGATCTTTTATTTATAACCGCAGGCATGGGTGGAGGGACTGGGACGGGTGCTTCTCCTGTAATTGCATCAATTGCAAAAGAGTTGGGTATTCTTACTGTTGCTGTTGTGACAAGACCTTTTACTTTCGAAGGGCGTCAGCGGATGCAAGCAGCAGAGGAAGGTGTTAAACAACTTTTACAGTTCGTTGATACACTTATAGTGATTTCAAATGACAAACTGCTAAAGATTATAGACAAAAAGACTCCAATTAATGAAGCATTTAGGGTTGCAGATAATGTGCTTTTTTATGCAGTAAAGGGTATTTCGGAGATTATAACAAGACCTGGCCTTATAAATGTTGACTTTGCCGATGTAAGAACGACCTTGTCAAACGCAGGGAATGCGTGGTTTGGCATAGGCTCAGGGAGAGGGGAAAACAGGGCGGTTGATGCGGCAAAACAAGCAATTACAAGTCCCTTACTTGAATATTCGATAAGTGGTGCAAGTAAGGTGCTTTTGAATATTACTGGAAGTCCAGAGAATCTCACTCTTTATGAAGTAAATGAAGCTGCAACATTTGTAAAAGATATAGTAGGGGAAAATGCAAATCTCATTTTTGGGACAGTATTCCAGGATGACCTTGAAGATGAAGTGAGGGTTTCTCTCATTGCGGCAGGTTTTGACAAAAAAGGAGGAGAGCAAAGGAAGGAGAAAGTAGTAAGTTTTGAGGAGAATTTTGATACAGGGGACTTTGAGATCCCTGCCTTCTTAAGGAAAAGAAGACAATAGTGGATGCAAAAGAGGCTTACATATTTCATTTCGACTGTCGTTATTATAGTGTTGATTGTTGGTCTTATAAATGATGTAAGGGCATTTTTTAGAAAGAATCTCAGTAGATTTTATACTGTAAATTTTTCCTATTATACTATAACAGAAGAAGTTCGTAGCGCTCAGGTTATCCTTTGTGGAAGGAATATAGAGGCTCCTGTGGATGGCTCTGTGTCATATGTGGTAGATGATTTTTCTTTTGTTGATGCAGGGACTCCTGTTGCGTTTATTACAAATGAAAAAGGGCACATTAATGTCCTTTCAGATATACGGGGGGTATTTATAAAAGGTTTTGCAAGCGAAGCATATGAAAGTCTTGATGAAGCGTTAGCAAAGGCTTCTAAGTTTCACTTTGCTTCTGTGGATAGGCTCACTGTAAGAAAAGGTGAACCTGTAGGTTATGTAATGACTTTAGATGATTTTTTAATTAAATTACCAAAGAAGCAGGTTAACAAGCCTGAGATTAAAATAGAAATATCGGATTTTGTTTTTCTTGACGGAAAGAAAGTCTTTCAAGATGAACAATTTTCCTATTACAGGGTATCACAATTTGTGAAAGAACTCTTTACGAAGGACACAATAAAAATTGTAAAAGAGACAGTATACGGGTTGAGTGTCCCTGAAAGTGCTTTGATACGGAGGAATGGGAAATATTTTATCTATATAGTTAATGGGACAACTGTTAAAGCAATTGAAGTAGTTGTTAGGGGCTATTTGGAAAATAGAGACGCAGTTATTGAATTAGAGGACAAAAAATTTGAAGATTTCCCTTCTCTCATAGTGGTTTTAACTCCAGGGTTTTGGAGAGATGGCGAGATAGTCGGGGCATTTTAGTGTAACTTTTTTTAAAAATTTGCGTATATAGGAGTGGAGAGGTGGATGAAAGGGCCTTAATTCAGAGGCTGAAGATTGGTGATGAGGTTGCATTCAGGGAGTTTTTTAACCATTATTATGAACGGGTTTTTTTCTATGCGTATAGAAGGGTGAAGATGAGAGAGGTTGCAGAAGATATAACTCAAGAAACCTTTTTGAAGTTTGTGCATACCTTGAGTTCTTTTGAATTAAAAGAGGGCTATCACCTTGATACCTGGATTTATGCAATTGAGAGGAATACCATTAGAGATTGGTTTAGAAGAAATCTTGGAAAAGAGGTTTTATCACTGGAAGAGAAATTTAGTAACAAATTTAAGCCCATACTTGAGGATCCGTTTGAGACAGCAGAGAATGAAGAGATAAATGAGGTTGTAAATAAGGCAGTTGAGCAACTGAATGAAAATTACAGAGATGTGATAAAGATGAGGTTTTATGAAGGAAAATCAATAAAAGAAATTGCTTCACTTCTCAAAAAGTCGGAAGATAATGTAAAAGTGATCCAGTTCAGGGCACTAAAGAGATTAAGAGAAATAATTGAGGGGTATATAAATGAATAAAGAGGAAAAATTTAATAAAGTACTGGATGGTTTTTTAAAAGAGGAAAAGGTGGATTTTGGCGATCTTGATGAGGAGATGGTCGATCTGTTCGAAGTCTCCTTAATTTTGAAAAAGAGAGGAACTATGAGCGAATTCCGGAAAGAAAAAACTTATAACTCAATCCTTCTCAAATTTAGAGAGACAAAAAATGGGGATAACTATAACCTCTTTTCGTTATTTTCCCAAATATTTGGTATTTTGTTTGATATTTCTCCAATTAACAATAACGAACACCTTTCATTTAGCGACCTCTATAAGGCAAATGACACAGCATTTTTCAAGATTAAATTTTTTTCATATTTGCAATCTCGACAATTTCTGTATAATTATATAGGCGGTAATATTTGGTGTATTGGTTTTGAAACTTTACGCTGAAGGAGGTGAGAGTTGGACAAAAGAGTATTTCGAAAAGGCTTGTTAAAAAAAATTAAGAGAAGGAGGTATGAGCATGAAGAAAGTATTAGTATTGGTAGTAGCATTAGCAATGGTTTTAACGCTTTTTGCGGTTAGACCATTGAGTGTTTCTGCTGCAGGCTTTAAGGATGTCCCTGCAGATTACTGGGCAAAAGAGCAGATCGATTACCTTGTAACCAAGGGTGTTATTGCAGGTTATTCAGATGGCACATTCAAGCCTGAAGATCCAGTGACAAGAGAGCAGTTTGCAAAGATGATCTGCATTGCAAAGGGCTTGAAGGAGGTAAAACCTGCAACTCCAACATTTAAGGATGTGGGGAAAGATCGTTGGTCATTTGGTTTTGTTGAAGCAGCAGTAAAAGCAGGTTACATTAAAGGTTATGCAGATGGTACATTCAAGCCAGCAAACTCCATTACAAGACAGGAACTTGCAGTTCTTGGAGTAAGAGTACTTGGTAAGGAGAAAGAAGCAAACGCCTGGAAAGGTGAACCTATTGTGTGGGCAAACGACTGGAAAAAGATTGCATCGTGGGCAGTTGGTGCAGTAACTCTTGCATATAGACCTGATATTCAGATCCTTACCTATCACATGAAGGAAGGAACTGTTGACCCAGCAATGGCAGCAACAAGAGCAGAGTGTGCATATGCAATCTACAAGATTGTTGTTCCTCCACAGGTTGGTGGCCAGGTTGTTATTGCTCAGACGCAGGAACCAGATGCGTTAATGTCATTTGCAACATCGATGATGGCTCAGCGTAATATTGCAATGCAATACGAAGATGGAATGATTTATGAATTCCCCAATGGCACTGTTGCGCCCCGTATGTCGCTCAATGTGCCGAACTTCAAGGATGGCACCTGGACAACTTACGAAGTAAATGGAAAGACCTGGATGAAGACGACTTACTATCTCAGGAAAGGTGTAAAGTGGTCAGATGGAACACCTGTAAACTATGAACAGGATGTAAAGTTCGGAGTTTATGATATATACCTTTCAGGAAAGATTGAACAGATTCCATCAACTGACCCATATGATAAGATTGAAAAAATAGAATTTCCAGACCCGTATACGATGGTTGTAACCTGGCACGATACAACTCCATATGCAAACCTTGGGCTTCCAATGTATCCAAAACACTTCTATAGCCAGGTTCCGCTTGAGAAGATTACATCTTCTGATTTAGCAAAGAAACCAATTCATGCAGGTCCATATAAGATTGAACAGTGGGTTGAGGGTTCTTATATCTCGCTTGTCCCGAATCCGAACTGGTTTGGTTGGGCTGGTTCAAAGCCACTTATCCAGAAATTTATCTATCAATGGATTCCTGATACAAACACAATGCTTATGAATGTGCTTGCAGGAAAAGTTGACCTCACACTCATTGGCCTTGGCATTAAAGAAGCACAACAGGCAGAAAAGATTCCAACAATTAAAGTTCAAAGAATTCCTTCTACATTCTGGGAACATTTTGAAATTAACTGCACGGATCCAATTCTCTCTGATGTAAGAGTCCGTAAGGCAATTGCATACGGTATTGACTATGATGACCTTAATAACCGTGTTTTCTTAGGACAGAGAAGGACTAACTACTATCCATATATTGGTATCTTCAACGAATTTTACAGGAATCCAAAAGCAACCCTTCCGAAGTATGACCCTGCAATGGCAAATAAACTCCTTGATGATGCAGGGTGGAAGATGGGTTCTGACGGTTACAGGTATAATAAAGATGGAAAGAAGTTGACGCTTGAACTTTCAACAACAACCCGTCAGGATAGAAAAGACGAGGCAGTCGTATTACAGGCGCAACTTAAGAAGATTGGTATTGATATTCAGACAAAATTCTTGGCAGCTTCTTACTTCTTTGGCACATACACAACACACAGGATGTTCCAACTTGCAATGTTTGCCTGGGGTGGTGATCCACTTGATCCAGGTGGGTATACGCTCTATCATTCTGAACAAATCCCAACAGAAGCAAATAGCTGGCAGGGTCAGAACTATACCGGTATTTCTGATAAAACCCTTGATGATGCAATCTATAAGGCAACGCATGAAGTTGATCCAGTAGTTCGCCAGAAGAATTACTACATTGCACAGGAAAGAATTGCTGATCTTGTCCCTCAGGTGGGTTTAAACCTCTGGACAGATATCTATACACCAAAGAAGAATCTTGCAATGGCGGGATTTGATTATGTCCTCTCTTCAAGTATAGGTTACACATATAACTCCGAACTCTGGTATTGGGAAAAGAAATAGATATAGATTGGTGTGACTTTGCGGGGGCCTCCGCAAAGAGGCCCCCTATTTTTAAGGCAAGGAGGCTTGGGAAGAAGTGAGAAACTATCTAATAAGAAGAATTTTGCAAATGATACCGCTTTTTATAGGGGTTGCGCTTGTTACTTTTGCTGTTCTGAGTTTGGTAGGTGACCCATTTGCACAAATGGCAATAAATCCAAGGATTAAACCAGAAGATATTGCACGATTAAGACATACCTGGGGTTTTGACCTGCCGTGGTATTTGAGATTCTTTAAGTGGTTCTTCTCGATGCTTACAGGTAATTGGGGTGTTTCCATTTTTGCGGGTGGTAAGTTAGTTACAGAACTTGTTGGCCGTGCAATTCAGTATACATTGAGATTTTCTATTGCAACATTAATTTTTTCCTTTATTATTGCGGTTCCTATTGGTATTTATTCTGCACTTCATCAGTACACATTTTTTGATTATTTCTCCACTTTTTTCGCATTTTTTGGTATGTCAATGCCAACATTCTGGTTTGGCTTTATTCTTATGATGATTTTTGGTTTGAAATTAAATTGGCTTCCAATAGGTGGTGTGATGACACCAGGTGTTGAAACAGCACCTTTTTGGGTAAGATTCCTTGACCAGGCAAAATATATGATTCTTCCTGTTATTGTCCTTTCGCTTTTTGAAATGGGCTCCTGGATGCGTTATGCAAGGAGTTCTATGCTTGAAGTGGTAAGACAGGATTATGTGAGAACTGCGAGGGCAAAAGGGCTTCCAGAGAGAACTGTTATTTTTAAGCATGCCTTAAGGAATGCACTTATCCCAATTGTTACACTTTTGGGACTCTCTTTACCTGCTATTATATCAGGTGCTACAATTACTGAAACAGTATTCGGTATTCCTGGAATGGGAAGACTTACCGTTGATGCAATGCTTTCAAATGACTATCCTGTTGCAATGATATGCTTGCTTCTTGAATCTGCGCTTCTTATTGTGGGAAATTTAATTGCAGATCTTCTATATGCTGTTGTTGACCCTCGTATAAGGTATAGTTAGGAGGTATGGTATGGCAGTTGAGGTAACGAAAGTTGGAGAAGTTGCAGGGGGTAGAGTTGAAACATACTGGTATCTTGTAGGAAAGAGGCTAAGAAAGCATAAACTTGCAATGCTTTCGCTCTTTGTTTTGATTCTTATTATACTTGCATGTATTGTAGGTCCATACCTTTCACCTTATCATATGGCAGAACTTGGTTCTACGGGAGAAGTTATGCAACCACCAAGCCACGCGCATCTTTTGGGAACTGATGAATTGGGTAGAGATGTTCTCACAAGATTGTTCTACGGTGGAAGGATTTCTCTTTTAGTTGGTTTCTCTTCTGTATTTTCTGCATTGGTTGTAGGTATTATAATAGGTGCCTATGCAGGTTATTATGGTGGAATTCTTGATACGCTTCTTATGAGATTTACTGATATAATGTTTTCTATACCTGTTATGCCATTACTCATTGTCCTTTCCAGGGTAATCCCCGGTTCAGGTGTATGGAAGATTGTAGTAGTAATTGCAATATTCGGTTGGATGACTGATGCAAGAATTATAAGAGGAATGTTCCTTTCATTAAGGGAAAATGAATATGTTGAAGCAGCAAGAGCAATAGGTGTTTCGAATAATAGAATCATATGGAGGCATATACTTCCAAATTCTCTTGCACCAATTATTGTGTCTGCTACACTTGGCGTAGGTGGAAATATCATATACGAAGCAGCATTGAGTTATCTTGGTTTTGGTGTTATGCCGCCAACACCATCCTGGGGGAATATGTTGCAGAATGCTGAATACGCTATGGCAATTGCTCCATGGCTTGTGTGGAGCCCTGGTCTTGCGATGTTTATAACTGTTCTTGCGTTTAACTACCTTGGCGATGGATTAAGAGATGCTATGGACCCAAGGTTATATAGGTAGGTGAGAGATGGAAAGAGGAGAAGTTTTACTTGATGTAAGAGATCTTAAAACATACTTTTTTACAGACGATGGAGTTGTTAAAGCAGTCGATGGGATGAGTTTTACAATCCACAAGGGCGAAGTGCTTGGGCTTGTTGGAGAAAGTGGTTGCGGAAAATCCGTTGCATCTATGTCGATTATGCAACTTGTTGATGTGCCTGGTAAAATTGTTGGAGGAGAAGTCATATTCAAAGGCGAAGATCTTGTAAAGAAAACTCCAGAGCAAATGCGTAAAATTAGAGGTGCAGAGATTTCAATGATATTCCAGGAGCCAATGACCTCGCTTAACCCTGTTTATACTGTTGGCGACCAGATCATGGAAGCCATTTTAGTGCACCAGGATGTAAGTGAGGAGGAGGCAAAGAAGAGAACAATAGAACTCTTGAGGCTTGTTGGAATCCCAGAGCCTGAGAGGCGATTTAACCAATATCCACACGAGTTGAGCGGTGGAATGAGGCAGAGGGTAATGATTGCAATGGCAATGTCCTGCAATCCAGATTTGCTTATTTCCGATGAAGCAACCACGGCATTGGATGTAACGATTCAGGCGCAGATCCTTGAACTGATGAAAGACCTGCAGAAAAAGACCGGGATGGCAATACTCTTTATTACACACGACCTTGCACTTGTTGCAGAAATGGCGAATTCCATTGCTGTTGCCTACACTGGAAAAATTGTTGAGTATAGCGATGTCTATTCAATATTTAAAAGACCAAGACATCCTTACACATATGGACTGTTGAACTCTGTTCCGAGTTTAAAGACAGAAAAAACAAAGACACCACTTCCGGCGATCGAGGGAATGGTCCCCAGTCCATACAGGATGCCAAACGGCTGCCACTTTAATCCAAGATGTCCTTTTGCAACAGAAAGATGCAGAAAAGAAATGCCTGAATTAGCGGAGATTGAACCAGGGCATCTTGTAAGATGTTTCCATCCCGTTTCTGTAGAGAAGGAGGCATACGCATGAAAAAGTTGCTTGAGGTGCAGAATCTTGTTAAGCACTTTCCTGTTTTGGGTGGTGTCTTTTCCCGTCCAGTTGGCTGGGTTAAGGCAGTGGATGATGTAACTTTCCATATTTTTGAAGGAGAGACATTTGGGCTTGTAGGAGAAAGTGGAAGCGGAAAGACAACTGTTGGTAAAACCATCATTAGACTTATAGAGCCAACAAAGGGTAACATTATCTTTGATGGTAAAAACATAACAAAGCTTCCTGAAAGTAAATTGAGGCCAATAAGAAGGGAAATGCAGATTATTTTCCAGGACCCATACGGGTCACTGAATCCAAGGATGCCAATAGGAGAAATTATCCGTGAACCACTTTTGGTTCATGGCATTGGCGATAAAAAAGAACAGGAGGAAAGAGTTGTTGAAATTATGAAACTTGTAGGACTTCGTCCTGAGTATTTGAGGAGATATCCACACGAATTTTCAGGCGGACAGAGACAGAGAATCGGTATTGCAAGAGCAATTGTATTAAATCCTAAACTTGTTGTAGCAGACGAACCTGTATCTGCACTTGATGCTTCAATTCAGGCACAGGTTTTAAACCTTCTTCTTGAATTACAGCAAAAACTCGCTTTAACATATCTGCTTGTTGCACATAACCTTGCCGTTGTCCGGCATATTTCTGATAGAATTGGCGTGATGTACCTTGGAAAACTTATGGAGGTTGCAGAAACAAAAGAACTATTTACACATCCACTTCATCCATATACACAGGCATTGCTATCTGCTATACCTGTGCCCGATCCAGAGGTAAAGAAAGAGAGAATCCTTCTTCAGGGAGATATACCGTCACCAATTAATCCTCCATCTGGTTGTAGGTTTAGAACTCGTTGCCGATTTGCAAAGGATATCTGCGCAGAAAAAGAGCCACCTCTTGTGGATGTAGGGGGCGGTCACTATGTTGCCTGCCATTTTGTAAAAGAAGGGAAGGTAGTAGGGTATTCTCAATAACAAAGAGTGAAAATTAAATGGAGGAAGGGGTGATATGCTCCTTCCTTTTTTTTGTTGTGCTCTCTTGACTAAAATGTGCTTTTGTGTAAAATGATTATGTAGTAAATTACGGGCCCGTAGCTCAACGGCAGAGCAGTTGGCTCATAACCAATTGGTTCTTGGTTCGAATCCAAGCGGGCCCACCATTTTTGGAGGAAATTATGTCATATCTTGGCAAGTTATACGAATTAGAGAACAAGTTGGCCATTACAAAGAACAAAGAAAAAAGGGTGAAGGAAATAGAAGAGGAATTAAAAATAGAAGAAAATATTAAGAAGTTTTCATCGGAAATTGATGAGATTGAACTCTCAAAGGTGGGCTTTATTAAGCGAAAAGATGAATTAGAAAGAGAGATAGATGAATTAGAGCGGCAGTTAAGTAATGTGAGAGGGGCGTTAGAAGAAAGTAAATTTAAAACTCAAAAAGAGTTGAAGGTTGCGAAGAAGACAGAGGAAAACCTTTTAGCAAAATTGGAAGAACTTAAAAAGAATTTCCAGTTTGTTGTTTCTCAGATAAAGGAAAAAGAGACGCAGGTTAAGGATATAGAAAGTAGAATTTCTCAACTTAAGAGTCGTTTTGAGGCGGTGAAAAAAGAATACGAACTGTTAGAAAAGGAGATTAAGGAAGAAAAGCCAAGTTTGGAGAGGGAATTTGAAGCATTGTGTGCAACCCTGCCACAGGATTTTGTTCGTGAATATAAGGCTATAAGGGAAGATTTTCCCTTTGGAGCGATTGCAACTGTTGAACAGGGTTACTGTGGAAATTGCGGGGTAAAGTTACCTTTGGAGTTTATAGAGCATTTGAGAGAGACGAAAGGTAATGCGATTCTTCGTTGTGAAATTTGCGGGAAAATATTATACTTGAAGGAAGAGTAGCCCTTAAGCAGGGAAGGTAGTCGCAGAGGGTTAACGCCTTCTGAGGAAAGTCCGGACTCCTGGGAGCAGGGTGCTTGGGAAATCCAAGCGGGGGTGACCCCAGGGAAAGTGCCACAGAAAATATACCGCCTTCTATATGAAGGTAAGGGTGAAAAGGTGGTGTAAGAGACCACCGGTAGTCCTGGTGACAGGGCTACGCATGGCAAACCCCACCTGGAGCAAGGCCAAATAGGGTGGCTCGAGTTGCTCCCCTTATGCCACCGGGTTGGCCGCTTAGATAAATGACTACCACCTCGGTTTCGAGGAACAGAATCTGGCTTATTCCCTGCTTAAGGTCTTTTAAACCTATTGCAATTTTAACTCTTTTTTGTATAATTGTCTGGGTCTTACGGTCGTGCTGTCGGGGCGTGGCGCAGTTTGGTAAGCGCACCTGCATGGGGTGCAGGGGGTCGGAAGTTCGAATCTTCTCGCCCCGACCATACGGGATGTGGCCCAGTTTGGTTAGAGCGCTTGGTTCGGGACCAAGAGGTCGTGGGTTCGAATCCCACCATCCCGACCACTAAAATAAACATCGGAGGTAGGTTTGGAACAGGAACATGCGCCATTGTATGAAGCAGTAACTAAATATATTAGAAGAAAAATGATACCCTTTCATATGCCTGGGCACTCGCAGGGGAAGGGTGCACCAAAGATTTTAAAGAATCTTTTTGGAGAGAAATTCTTTGATTTTGATCTTACAGAAGTTTCAGGTCTTGATTATCTACACTACGCTCAAGGTGTTATAAGAGAGGCGGAAAACCTTGCAAGTGAACTTTATGGAAGCGTTGCAACCATATTCCTTATCAATGGAACTACTGCTGGCGTTCATGCGATGATTCTCAATTCTGTTAAGGAAAATGAAAAGATAATAATTGGAAGAAATTCGCACAGATCTGTTATTGGAGGGATCCTCCTTGCAAAGGCAAAACCAGTTTTCGTCCAGCCCGAGTTTAATGAGGAATTTGGGATTATAACAAATGTTACGCCAGAGGCAGTTGAAAGGGCAGTGAAAGAGCATCCCGATGCGAAGGCAATCCTTATTACAACGCCAAACTACTATGGATTGCAGGGAAGGATTAAAGATATAATCGACCTTGCCCACGAGAACGGAATGCGTGTCCTTGTCGATGAAGCACATGGCGCCCACTTTCCTTTTAATAGTAAGTTCCCGAAATCTGCTATCTATTTAGGTGCAGACCTTGTTACGCAAAGTGCTCACAAGACACTGCCAACTCTAACACAAACATCATTTCTACATATTCTCTCTAAAGATGTAAATATCGATCGTATCGAGCAGATTCTTAGTATTTTAGAAAGTTCAAGTCCTTCCTATATCTTTATGACAGCGCTTGATGTTGCAAGGAGAGAAATGGCATTACACGGGAGGGTTCTATGGGATAAGGCAATCGAAGTTGCGGCATATGCAAGAGAAAAAATATCGCATTTAGATGGCTTTAGAGTAATAGATGAAAGTATTATAAATGATAAAGATGTGAGTGCATTTGATCCTATAAAACTTACAATAAATGTGCAGGAGTTAGGATATTCTGGTTTTGAGTTTGAGCATATTTTAAACAAAAATGGTATAGAAATCGAACTTGCAGACCTGGAAAATGTGCTTCTGTTTATTACAATTGGGACCTCCAAAAGGGATATAGATACACTTGTTTCTGTTTTAAAGAAGATTGAACCAAAGAAGGAAAAAAGCCACATCAGGATGAAAGAATTTCCGGTTGCACCACATTTTGCTATGTCTCCATTTGAAGCCTTTCAGAAGGAATTTGAAGTTGTTCCTTTAAGGGAATCGAAGGGGCGTATTTCCTGGGGCATTGTTGCGCCATATCCACCTGGTATTCCGGTACTTGCGCCGGGAATGATTATAAACGGTGAATGCATAGACTTTACTCAAGAGGTTTTTGAGCGGGGTGGTCTTGTGCAGGGCTCGGTAAGATATGGGAGTGAAATTGCAATAAGGGTTGTGAAAGGAGTGTAAGATATGGGAGAAAGGGATTTACTTAACAGTGTGAGGGAGTTTGAAGAAGAAGCCGAAAGAATTGTAAAAGAAGCGGAAGAGAGGGCAAGGTCGCTAAAAGAGGAGTTAAAGGTGGAAGAGGAGACGCTGAAGAAACAGTATGAAGAAAAGATGAGAAAAGAAGTTGAGGTGTTTAGAGTTGGTAAGTATGAGGAAGTGAAAAGAGAGATTGACTCATTAAGAATTGCATTAGATAAAGAACTTGGTAGTTTAGAGAATCGAGCAAAAGCAAAGTTTGGCAGTTTGCTTGATAAGTATATAAAAGAGGTTCTGAACTATGGCAATAGAGAAGGTTAAAAAAGTCTTAATTGTGGGACCAATAGAGAAAAAGGAGAAGTTGCTTGATACACTTTTTGGCCTTGGTGTATTTCATCTTGAAAAGGTAAGTGAAGAGATACTTGAAAATTTTGACAATTTCAGACTCGCAATTCCCTCAAGGGCATATAATGACGAACTTTTTAAGGTGTCATCAATATTAAAAATATTTAAAGAGTTTGGTCTTGATAAGCAGGGTTTTGTACAGGGTTTCCTCCCACAGGATTTTGATGTAGATGAGGATGAATTTAGAAAGACTGTAGAGCAATTTCCACTTGAAGATTTTTATAATCAGGTTTTTTCATTAAGGGAGAGGTTTTATGAACTAAAGGAATATGAGGCACATCTATTAGAGGAGAAGAAGGAACTGACAAAGTTCTCATCGTTCCCGTTCTCTTTTTCTATCCTCTCTGGTAGTAAGTATACATCCTCCTTTGTGGGAAAAATTGACAGAAAAAACCTTGATAAACTTCTTTCGTCAGATGTAGCCAAAGACATTTTCATAAATGTTTTTTGGAGTGATAAAAATAAGAACAGTATCTTTGTGCTTTATCCAAAGACCTATACACCGGTGATTGAGGACCTCATAAGAGACTACAAAATAGAAGCATTAGAAAACAGGTTTAATTTTACGGGTTATTTTGAAGAAGAGGTAACAAGAATTGAGCAATCATTAGAAAAAGTGAAAAGAGAAATGCAAATTGTTCTTTCTAAGTTGGAGAATCTTTATAATGAAAAAAGAAAGATACTTATCCTTGAAGATTACTTTAGGTCGCTTTCGAATAAAGAAGAAAAGATATCACATATGCTTTTAGGAAGAGAGGTTCTTGTTGCCAGAGGGTATGTAAAAGATAATGACTTAAATCTGCTTACGGAGGCTGTGTATAAAATCGGTTTTGTATCTTTTGAAAGTGAAATTGAAGATAGCGATGTTGTTCCTGTAAGTCTAAGGAATGTTACCCTTTTTAGACCTTTTGAGTTTCTCATTAGACTGTTTGGGCTTCCCTCGTATGGGAACATCGACCCCACAGTTGTGGTGGCAATACTTTTTACAATTTTCTTTGGCTTTGCATTGGGTGATGCGGGTTATGGTATAATACTTACAATATGTAGCGCCCTCTTTGTAAATAAGTACAGGAAAAATGTAGGTGCATGGAAGTTTTTTATGATGCTTTTCTATGGGGGAACTATGTCTACAATTGTGGGGCTTCTTACAAATTCTTTCTTTGGAAATCTATTTGGAACTTATTTTCCTCACTTTATTTTTACAAGATTTCTTTCGAACATTGCAGTTGTTGATCCGACATCACCTACTGGTGCTGTCCAGTTTATGCTACTATCTATTGCAATTGGTTTTGGTAGTGAGATGCTTGGCATCCTTATAAGTGTTATCGTGAAGATAAGGAAAAAGTGTTTTCTTGATGCCATTTTTAATGGGATTGGTTGGCTCTTATTCTTGCCAGGGCTTGTCCTTTTATTTTTAGGCGGACATTCTCCAACCCTAAAACTCGTTGACAATATTTTACTCTTTTCAGGTCTTGCATTTGTGCTTATGGGTGGTTGGATATCCATAAGGACGCCTCTTTTTAAGCCGATTGCTGCCCTTGTAAACCTTTACGGCATAAGGAGTTCTTATGGTATCTCAGGCTTCCTTGGTGATACACTTTCCTATTTGCGTTTATTTGCACTTAGCCTCAGTTCCAGTATTCTTGCTTCATCCTTTAACCTTATGGCAAAGGTAATCGGAAATATGCTTGGGCCTGTGGGCTTTTTTGTAACAGTGATTATTCTTTTAGGACTCCATACACTTGCCTTTTTTATGAATGTACTGGGCGGTTTTATTCACTCAATGCGTTTGAATTTTCTTGAATTCTTTGGAAGGTTCTATGACCTTGGCGGTTATGAATTCAACCCCTTTGGGTTTGAATTTAAAAATATAAGATTAAACAAAAATGTAAGGAGGTAATGATGGGAACAATTAATGGTGCAATGTTTGTTGCTATGGGTGCTGCCTTAGTTACTGCATTGGGTTCAATTGGTGCTGGTATGGGGATTGGGAGATCTACTGCTCATGCAGGAGGCATACTCTCTGAGAAGCCTGAACTCTTTGGTAAGTTGCTTGTTATTATGGCTCTTCCAGGGACACAGGGATTTTATGCGCTTGTTGTAATGTTTCTTATGTTTCAATTTTTTGGATTTATTGGAGGTTCTCCAAAGGCAACTCTGCCACAGGGTATTGCAATGCTTTTGGTAGGGTTAGTCATTGGCCTTGTTGAGTTTAAGACTGCGCTTGATCAGGCACATTCTGCAATTGGTGCAGAGGATTTTGTAGCCAAGAGACCAGAAGAAAGTGGGAGGGCAATTCTCCTTCCTGCACTTGTTGAGACTTACGCAATTCTTGGACTTCTTGCTGGCGTCTTACTTTCTCTCTGGATTTCGAAGGCAACATTTTGACGGCTATGAGTCTTGATAGAGTAAAAGAAATAATTCTTTCTTCTGCCAGAGAAAAGGCAGAGAAGATTTTAGGAGAAACAAAGAGTGAGGTTGAGGATAAACTTACATCTTTTAAGAAAAGACTTGAAGAGGAGTATAATGCGAAACTTTTGAGAGAAAAAAAGGAAATTGAAGAGGAGGCTGATAGAATCAGGGCAACTGAAATAATGAAGTTGGAGAAAGAAAAACTTGTAAAGAAGAGGGAGATTCTTGATGCCTTCTTTGAAGAACTCAAACAAAGTATAAAATCTCATAAGGAGTTTTACTTTGATTTGATGTGCAAGTTGCTTACGAGGGATTTGGTAGCACATTCTACTGTTTTTCTGAGCAGAAATGATATGGAGATGAAGGATAAGATTTACCATTTCATTGTAGAAGTGCTGGGCATGGAGGACGCTAAAATCTCTAATGATTTTATAGGGATATCAGGTGGTTTCATCATAAAGACGGCTGATTTTGAAATAGACGATTCACTTGATACGCTGATTGCAGAATTTAGAGAAAAGCATGAAATAGAGATAGCAAAGGAGCTTTTTGCCGATGTTTAAGATTCCTCTAAATCTGAAAGAAAAGAGTTATTATGATTTTTTATGTGGGAGGGTAAAAGTCCTTGAAACTTACCTTATTGAGGAGCCCCTGTATAAAGACCTTGTGAAGAAGAATTTTAGGGAATTTGTTCAATTTCTGCAGGGTTATCCTTATAAGAACTTTCTTATAGGAGAAGATTTTCAATCTGTTAAAGATGCAATTATAAAGAGAAAGGAGTTTGAATTTAGCGATTTTGAAAAGTTTGGTTTAAAGGATTTTATTGATGTTTTCTTCAGGTCATCCGCATATTTTCTCCTCACAAAAAAGAAGGATTTTGTCTCTCCTCCTTCTCTTTCAGGGTTTTCAGAAATTCTTACATCTACTCATAATGAACTCTTTGCTACAAGTAAAACCTATCTGAGACCGCTTGTGATTGATGCAAATTATCTTACTTTTCTTTTTGAAGGTGCACTTCTTTTACGGAATGATTTTATCATTGACTTCTACAGGGAATTGACAGAAAACTATATTGTAATGATTCTTATGAGAAATTATCGTTTTGTGCAGGATCATTTCCTTGGGAGAAGTGAGTTTGATGAGATTTTAAGATTTCTTTCTTTGCATTTTCCTTATAGTACATTTTTAAGAAAGGTTACTAATTTTAATGAATTTGAGGAGATGCTGAGAGATTCAAAAGGACTTTATTTTGAAAAGGATATCAGTAGTGAGTGGACTCAACTTTTGAATAAGACCCTGAAGAAGGCTTTTGAGAAGGGCAGATATCTTAATGAAGGAATTGAGCCGATATTTGTTTATCTTCTAAAGATTGATTGGGAAGCACATATTCTCCAAAAACTTGCTTATGCCCTTTATTTTGGTGTAGACCCAGGGGAAATTACAGAATTGGAGTTTGCCTATGAATAAGATTGCTTTTGTTGGTAGAAAGAAGATTGGCATTCTTTTAAGAAGTCTTGGTATAGATGATTTTGAGGCAAAAGATGCACTTGCTTTAAAGGAAAGGATGAGAGAACTTCTTAAAGAGAATAAATATATCCTGATCCTGACAGAAGAAGTGTATGTGAACACAGTGAAAGATCTTTTAAGTAAGAAGACAGGTGCATTACCTGTTGTGATGATGCTTCCTACTCTCGAAGTGACAGGTGCAACTCTCTCAATGATTGGAGATGTAGTTGGGAAGGCTGTAGGTGTAAATATTCTATCAAAGAAAGAAAGTTAGGAGTGTGAGATATGGAAGAGAAAGTAGGTAGAATTATAAAGGTAGCAGGTCCCCTTGTGGTAGCGAAGGATATTCCCGGTGCAAAAATGTATGAGATGGTCTATGTAGGGGACAAAAGGCTTTTTGGAGAAATTATAGAAGTAAAAGGGAATCTTTCATCAATTCAGGTTTATGAAGATACTTCGGGGATTGGCCCGGATGAACCAGTCTATGCAACCGGGATGCCTTTGAGTGTTGAACTTGGGCCGGGACTTATTGGTTCTATCTATGATGGAGTGCAAAGGCCCCTTGATGAATTGAGAGCAAGATATGGAGACTTTGTCCAGAGGGGTGTTTTTGCACCACCTCTCGATAGAGAAAGATTATGGCATTTTGTCCCTGTTTGTAAGGTTGGAGAGATGCTTACGGGTGGTGATGTTGTTGGCGAAGTCCAGGAAACTACTATCATAAAACACAGGATTCTTGTTCCGCCTGGTATTGAGGGCGTTGTAAAGAGCATAAGGGATGAGGGTGACTTTACTGTTGAGACAGTTGTTGCAATTATTGAAAACCAGGGCAAAGAATACGAATTGAAGATGTTTCATAAATGGCCTGTAAGAGTTGCCCGCCCTGTGAAAAGGCGTATACTACCCGATGAGCCTCTTGTTACGGGGCAGAGGGTAATTGATTTGTTCTTTCCTATTGCAAAGGGTGGAACTGCATGTGTGCCTGGTCCATTTGGAAGCGGGAAGACGGTCATTCAGCATCAACTTTCGAAATGGGCCGACGCAGATGTCATTGTTTTTATAGGATGTGGCGAAAGAGGAAACGAAATGACGGATGTCCTTATAGAGTTTCCAGAACTTAAGGATCCAAAAACAGGAAGACCGTTAATGGAGAGAACTGTGCTTGTTGCGAATACATCAAATATGCCAGTTGCAGCAAGAGAGGCATCTGTATTCACTGGTATTACTATTGCAGAATACTACAGGGATATGGGATACGATGTAGCACTGATGGCAGACTCAACTTCCCGTTGGGCTGAGGCGATGAGGGAAATGTCTGGGCGTCTTGAAGAAATGCCAGGAGAAGAAGGTTATCCTGCGTATCTTGCATCTCGTGTATCTTCCTTCTACGAAAGAGCGGGGAAGGTCTATGTGCTTGGAGGGAAAGAAAAGTCCACAAGTTTAAGTGTTATTGGTGCTGTATCTCCACCAGGTGGAGATCTTTCTGATCCTGTAGTACAATCAACCCTGAGGACTGTAAGAGTTTTCTGGTCTCTTGATGCGTCTTTGGCGTATGCAAGGCACTTTCCTGCAATACACTGGTTGCAAAGTTATTCGATGTATGGAGAAGAACTCGAGGAGTTCTATAAGCATAATGCAGGTGAAAAATGGAGTGAGTTTAGAGGAAGGGCACTTGCAATTTTAAGAAGAGAGGCAGAATTACAGGAAATGGTAAGACTTGTGGGGATTGATGCACTTTCTTCTGAAGATAGGTTAACACTTGAAATAGCCCGTTCAATAAGAGAAGATTTTTTGCAGCAAAATGCATTTGACCCGGATGATACATATACATCCTTGAAAAAACAGTATAGGCTTATAAAACTTATTTTTGTATTTGCAGATTATGCAACAGTTGCGCTCTCTAAGGGTGTTGAACTTGAGAAAATAGCAACACTTCCAGTGAGAGTTGAAATTTCAAGGGCAAAATTCATCCCTGAGAAAACGCTTGAAAAGTTTGATGAAATTGAAGAACATATTAAGTTAGCATTTGAAAAACTTGTTAGTGAGGTGGAGTATGCCTAAGGAATATACAACCGCAAAGGAGATTGCAGGACCACTGCTTATTGTTGATGGTATCGAAAAGGCGACCTATAATGAAATTGTTGAAATAAGGGCAGGCGACGGTTCGATAAAAAGAGGACAGGTCCTTGAAGTAAATGGTCGTATGGCGTTAATACAGGTCTTCGAAGGAACTTCTGGTTTAAGTCTTGGTGAAGTGAAGGTGAAGTTTCTTGGTCACGGAGTAGAATTAGGTGTTTCTCCTGATATTTTAGGGAGGATCTTTGACGGTTCTGGTAAACCGATAGATGGAGCTCCTCTGGTTATTCCGGATAAGTTAGTCGATATAAATGGAAGTCCAATGAATCCTTATGCTCGTGATTATCCATCAGAATTTATACAAACGGGTATTTCTACGATTGATGGATTGAATACCCTTGTAAGGGGGCAGAAACTTCCCATATTCTCTGGTTCAGGTCTTCCACATGCTCCTCTTGCTGGTCAGATTGCAAGGCAGGCAAAAGTCCTTGGCAAAGAGGAAAAATTTGCAGTTGTATTTGTAGCAATGGGAATTACATTTGAAGAGGCAAATTTCTTTATCGAAAGTTTTAGGGATTCTGGTGCACTGGAGCGTTCCGTAATGTTTATAAATCTTGGAAACGACCCTGTTATCGAAAGAATTGCAACACCGAGGTTCGGCTTGACTGCGGCGGAGTACCTTGCTTTTGATCTGGGTATGCATGTCCTTGTTATTCTCACTGATATGACAAACTACTGTGAGGCACTGCGTGAGATATCTGCAGCAAGAAAGGAGGTGCCTGGAAGAAGAGGATATCCTGGTTATATGTATACAGATCTTGCAACTATTTATGAGAGGGCAGGGAGGATAAAAGGAAAAAAAGGCTCAATCACGCAGATTCCTATTCTTACAATGCCAGAAGATGATAAAACTCATCCAATTCCAGACCTTACCGGATATATTACTGAGGGACAGATTTTTTTGAGCAGGGGTTTATATCAGCAGGGTATATATCCTCCAATTGATGTTTTGCCAAGTCTTTCTCGTTTGAAAGATAAAGGGATTGGTGCTGGGAAGACAAGAGAGGACCACTCAAGCATTTTAAACCAGCTTTTTGCTGCATATGCAAGAGGAAGAGAGGCAAGGGAACTTCTTACTGTATTGGGCGAGAGTGCACTTACTTCAATAGACCTTCTCTATGTAAAATTTGCAGATGAGTTTGAAAAGCAGTTTGTAAAACAGGGTGAATATGAGAACAGAAGCATAGAAGAAACCCTTGAACTCGGGTGGAGACTTCTTTCACTTCTTCCTGTTGAGGAATTAAAGAGAGTAAAGCCTCAATTCATTGAAAAGTATCTATCAAAGTACCTTAAGAAAGAGGAAGTGCACAATGCTACTTAATGTAAACCCAACAAGGATGGAGCTTCTCCGGCTGAAGGAGAGGCTTATCCTTGCAGAAAGAGGGCATAAACTTCTGAAAGATAAGTTAGAAGGCTTGATGAAGAACTTCCTTGATGTAGCAAAACAGTATATTGAAAAGAGAAAAGCCTTTGATAATAAATTCGTCCTTGCACTTAAAAAGTTCGAAATAGCGACACAGGATATAGGAGAAGACAAACTAAGTGCTCTTCTTGAAGGAAGTGCCTTCTTACTGGATGTATCTTATAAACTTGCAAATGTGATGAATGTAAAGTACCCCGTCTTCTCGGTAAAAAAGAGAGGAAGCCCGTTTGTCTATCCTTTTACTCTTACTTCCCCGATGCTCGATACGACCTTTGTAGAAATCCTTTCTCTTATTGAGGAACTTGTTCAACTTGCCTCAATACAGCAGGAACTCTATTCAATTGCGCTTGAGGTTGCTAAAGTGAGAAGAAGAGTAAATGCACTTGAATATATTATGATCCCCAATCTTGAAGAAACAATTAAGTATATAGAAGGAAAATTGGAGGAGATGGACAGGGAAAACATCTCGAGATTACTTAAGATAAAAGATATAATTAGAGGGCATTAATTTAATGAGAATTCTTCGGAAAGAAGTAGTTTTTAGAGGTGGACTATTAACTCTTGTAAGGAAAGAGGTTCAGAATAGTGATGGGAATATCTTCCTTCGGGAAACAGTAACATACGGAGGCAACGCATCTGTCGTTATTCCTCTTTATAAAGGTAATTTTGTTTTTGTAAGGCAATTCAGGCCGACTGTTGAAGATTTTCTGCTTGAATTCCCTGCAGGGAGAATAGAAAATGGTGAAACTCCTATTGTATGTGCAAGACGGGAACTTGAAGAAGAGACAGGTCTCATACCTTTAAATCTGAAATTTATTTTCGAAATTTATCCATCACCGGGATTTGTTGAGGAAAAGTTGTATATGTTTTTTGCAGATGAGTTTGAAGAGGGGCGTGTGAACCCTGATCTGGGCGAAGAGATAAATATTGTAAAATACGATAAAAAGACTGCCTTTAAATTATTAGAAGAGGGGCGTATTGTTGACGGGAAGACAGTATGTGGCTTGCTTTGGTTTAAAATGAGATTTGGAGGGTAATGCAATCTATACTGCATAAGATTGGCAAGGGTTATTCGAAAATAATGCCAGTCTCGATTGTTCATCTTACTGCAATTGTCCTGGGTTTTTTTTCCTTTCTGTTTGATAGGAAGAAAAGGTATGTGTTCAGGAATTTGAGACATATTACAAAGCAAAACTCCGTGAGGCTTATATTCCTTGTTCTAATGTTTTATATCAATTTTGCTCTTAATATTTCTGATTATTTCATTGTTGCAACAAAAGGTCTTGAGAAAATCAAAATTCTCACTCCGAAAGAAGAATTAAAAGAAAAACTCTTACAACTTATGGACAGCAAAGGTCTTGTCATACCAACTGCCCACCTTGGGAATTGGGAAATCGCAGGGGCATTTGCTGGCTCATTAGGCTTTAGAGCCCATGGGATTGGTCTCCCCCAGGTTGAAAATGAGGTTGAAAGATTTTATAAGGGACTGAGAGAGCGATACAATGTCATTGTGCATCCGTTTCAGGGAGGTTTTTTAGGGGCATATAGGGGGGTAAAGGCTGGTGATATTGCAACAATTGTAAGCGATAGAGATATAAACAAGGATGGTGTGTGCGTAAAATTTTTTGAAAGATCTGTTACTTTTCCAAAAGGGGCATCAATTCTTGCATATAGAACGAAGGTTAGAAGTGCTTTTGCGACTCTGGTGAGAGAAAAAGGTGGATATAAAGTCTACTTTTCACAGGCCTTTGATATTGATTTTAATATGAGTGAAAGTGAATTCTCAAAGCAGTATGTCTCAAAGTTTGCAAGTACTCTTGAGAAATTTGTGAAGATGTATCCAACTCAATGGTTCCATTTCTTTGATTATTTTGAGGAGTATAAATGCTCATAGCAATTATCCCTGCGAAAGATGAAGAAAGAAGCATTGGGGAGGTTGTAGCAAAGACTAAAAATTATGTGGATTTTGTTCTTGTTGTTGATGATGGTTCTGTAGATAATACTAAGTTGGTTGCAGAGTCTTTAGGTGCATTTGTCATAAGAAATGAGGTAAACCTTGGTAAGGCCGACGCACTTAAAATAGGATTTAAGTACGCAGTTGATAATAACTTTGATAGGATTGCCCTTTTGGATGCAGATGGTCAACACGACCCCGATGAACTTCCAAGACTTCTCAAAAAACTTGATGAGGGTTATGATATTGTTGTTGGGGCAAGAAGGTTTTCACATAAACTTATGCCACCATTACGGGTTTTTGCAAATAGTTTTTCTTCTTTTCTTGTAAGTCTTATTTGCGGAACGAAGATCCTTGATAGTCAATCTGGTTATAGAGTATTGAGAACAGATGTTGTAAGGGCAATAACTTTTGAAACAAAACGGTATCAACTTGATACAGAAATGCTTATAAAGGGAGCACGGTGTGGTTTTAAAATTGGCTTTGTGGAGATAAATACTATCTACACAGAAAGGGCAAAGAGCAAAATTAACCAGATTATTGACCCGTTAAAATTTTTATGGGTCACATTGAAACTCGCCTTTTTTAGATGCAAGAACAGAAAGAGTTTTTAGATTACCATTTACACTCTATGTTTAGTATTCCTTCGAGTAGAGATATGGGTATACCACAGATGGTAGAGTGTGCAAAAGTTAAGGGGGTAACGATTTTAGGGACAGGAGATATTACGCTTCCTGTGTGGAGGAAGGAACTTGAGCACATGCTTACATTTGAAAATGGTTTTTACTATTTTAATGATTTTCCATTTATTTTAACAGGAGAAATAAATCTTGTATTTGAGAGAGACGGGCTTAAGAGATTTCACATAGTATTGGCATTTCCTACAATGAAAGATGTAGAAAATTTTGAAATTTCTTTTAGACATGTGTCTGATTTTGATAAAACTGCTCGACCGAACATAAAAATTTCACCAAAGGAGTTTTTGAGAATTGTAAAAGATATAAATGCAGAGATACCGATAATATTAGCACACATTTTTACGCCTCATTACGGTGCATTAGGTAGTGAAAATGGTTTTCGAAGTATCTCTGAAATTTTTGAAACCGATTTTATAGATAATCTTTTCGTTGAGACAGGTTTGAGCGCAGACCCAGAGATGGTCTATTCGATTAAGGAATTAAGAAAGTATCCTGTTTTATCAAGTTCTGATGCTCATTCGCCATTGCATATTGGAAGAGAGGCAGTAGGTATTAACCTCTCCAAGAATTTTAGCGAACTATTCAGGAATTTGAAAGATACTGAAAGCATTTTTACCATAGAAAACTTTCCTCAATTAGGGAAGTACTACCTTGATGGACACAGGAAATGTGGATTTAAAACAGATGATTTTTCTATCTCAAGGTGTCCTTTCTGTGGAAAACCACTTACAAAAGGCGTATTGCATAGAGTTTCTGAACTGAAGGAGAGCGATAATAATTTTTCAGGCATTAAGTTTCTTTATTTTATTCCTCTTGCGGAAATCTTAAAAAAAACTTACAAAAAAAGTGCACGAGAGAAAATCTATCTAACGCTTATATCTGAATTCGGGAACGAGTTAAATGTTTTACTATTTTCGGACCTCGAAGCACTTTCAACAATTTTGAATGAGAAGACTATAATGTCTATACAGGCGATAAGAGAGGGGAAATTGGTGTTTGATTGTGGATACGATGGTGTCTATGGAAAGTGGGAGGTAGACCTTGCTTAAAGATAGGTTCGGAAGGGATATATACTATCTCAGGTTTTCTGTAACTGAGCGATGTAATTATCGCTGTCTCTACTGTAATACTTATAAGGACGATGCCATTGCAACAGAACCAACACCCGGGGATGTTGAGTTTATATTGAGTGTAGCCCGTGCACTTCATTTTAGGAAGGTGAGGATAACAGGGGGTGAACCACTTGTTCGTCAGGATATTGTAGAGATAGTTAAGACTGCTTCGTCTATTGGTTTTGAAGAGGTTGTCTTAACGACAAATGGGTATAGACTTAAAGATATTGCGGATGACCTTAAGAAAGCGGGTCTTACAAGAGTTAACATAAGCCTCGATTCTCTGAGGAGCGATACATTCACCTATATAACATCAGTTGGAAAACTTACAGATGTTGTTGATGGAGTTAGAAAGGTAATTGATGTTGGTCTAACCCCTGTAAAAATTAATACAGTGCTTCTTAAAGGGATAAATGAGGATGACTTAGTGCCAATTGCAAGTTTAGCAAAGGATAACGATGTTATTGTTAGGTTTATTGAACTTATGCCTGTTAAAGGGAATTCATTTTTTGATTTACACTTTATGAGTTTTAGAGAGGCGTTTGATATTATTAATAAAGAATTTCATTTAGTAAAAGCGCCCGATATTGCACATGAAGTTGCAAAGTATTATAGAATAGAGGGTTTTAAAGGTAAAGTTGGTTTCATAACTGCGGTGAGTCAGCACTTTTGTTCTACCTGCAATAGATTGAGGCTTACTTCAAACCTTAAAATCTATCCCTGTCTATTTTCAAGAATAAATATAGATATAAAAGATGCTGTAAAGAATAGGGACAGTAATTTGCTTAAAAGTAAATTTGAAGAGGCTGTTTATGTAAAGCCTAAAGCACATGGAGAAATTAGAGTCGGTTCCAGGGAATTTATTGAGAATATGAGGGAGATGGGAGGGTAAAATGAGCCAATTTGATGAATACGGCAAAGTACATATGGTTGATGTGACCGGTAAAAATGAGACGGTGAGAACTGCAAGAGGTTTTGCGAGGGTAATTCTATCAAAGGAGACACTTGAGAAGATTAAACGGGGCGAAGTTCACAAGGGCGAAGTTTTAACCGTTGCTAAAATTGCAGGTATTATGGCTTCCAAAAAGGTTTCGGAATTAATTCCTCTGTGTCATCCTTTGAATCTTGCGTTCTCTGATTTAACTTTCAGATTGATTGATGAACCTCCTTCAATAGAAATTGAAAGCTTTGTATCGCTTAAAGGGGTAACAGGTGTAGAAATGGAAGCATTAACCAGTGTGTCTATTGCAGCACTTACAATTTACGATATGTGTAAGTCTCTTGAAAAGGGGATAGAAATAAAAGATATATATCTATTGGAGAAGAGTGGAGGGAAATCCGGAGATTACAGAAGAGAAAAATAACTTGACTTTAAAAAATTTTTAGGTATAATAAAAAATTGTGTATTTATTTGAGGAGGTACAATGGATAAAATTTTAGATGCAAGGAAAACTAAGTTAAGTGTACCATTGCCAAACCTATTAAATGTTCAAATTGCCTCTTACGAGAAGTTTTTGAATGTTGGTATAGGAGAAATTTTATCAAAAATATTTCCTATTGATACGAAAAATATAAGAGTTGAATATGTCTCCTATACTGTGGGGATGCCTATAAGAACTCCTGAGGATTGCGTGAGGGTTGGGGCAACATATGAAGTGCCTGTAAAGGTAAAAGTAAGGTTAATTTATAAAAATACAGGAGAGATTAAAGAGTCTGAAGCATATATCGCAGATGTTCCAAAGATGCTTCCAGATGGAACTTTTATTATTAATGGGAAAAAGAGAGTTGTTGTCCAGCAATTGATAAGATCCCCTGGTGTTTATTTCCAGACAGAAAAAGACATCGAAAGTGGCTTTACCAATTATATTGTAACTATTATCCCGGACAGGGGAAATTGGATGGAAATGGAAGTTGGTAAGGATAATGTGATGTATATAAGGCTTAAAAAGGGAATGAAGAAGCTTCCTGTTACAGTAGTGCTGAAGGCAATTGGTTTTAAGGATAACGATGAAATTCTTTCCCATTTTTATCAAACAATGAGTGTTGATGTCCTCTCTACTTCCCCCTTTTCCTATGATGTTGCCCTTGGGAAAAAACTTATTGAAGATGTAAAAGATCCGGAGGGGAAAGTAGTCTTGAAGAAAGGGACTCTCCTTACAGAGGAGAGTTTTGAGCATTTAAGAGGAGAAAATATCCTTAGATGTACATTAAAAGTTGAAGGGTATGATTATTGGGTAGAGCAGACACTGAAAAAGGATAAGACGGGTAATTCAGATGAAGCGAAAATCGAAATTTATAAAATCTTCCACCCAAAGGAGAGAGTAACCATAGATGCAGCAGAAGAACTCGTGCACAATATTTTGATGGATCCAAAGAGAAACGAATATTTTCCAGTTTCAAGATATAAAATAAATAAGAAGTTTAAAAAAGAGAGTTCTGACCACATCCTCACGAAAGATGATTTCGTTTCCATAATTGCTCATCTTATAAAAGTAAGAGAAAAAATCGAAAAGGAAGATGATATTGATAGCCTTGCAAATAGAAGGGTAAAGACTGTAGGAGAACTTATTTCTGAAGAATTTGAAAAGGGTGCATTGAAGGTTCAGAGGAGTGCAAAGGAAACTATTGCCATAAAAAGGCCTGAAGAAATAACGGTTTCTTCGATTTTCAGTAACAAGGCCATTACGGGACAGTTGAGGCAGTTCTTTGGGGTAAGCCAATTGTCGCAATTTATGGAAGAGACAAATCCTCTTGCCTCGCTTACTCATAAAAGGAGACTTACATCTCTTGGTGCAGGTGGTTTACATAGAAAAAGGGCAGGTGTTGAGGTAAGAGATGTTCACTCGTCTCATTACGGACGTATCTGTCCTATTGAAACACCGGAAGGCCAAAACATTGGACTTATTAATTCACCTACTATTTTTGCTAATGTGAATGAGTATGGATTTATTACAACTCCCTATAGAAAGGTAGAAGAAGGAAAAGTTACAGATGAAATTGTATATCTTACTGCAGATGAGGAAGAAAAATACATTATTGCCCAGGCAAATACACCTGTTGATGAGTTTGGCAATATCATCCCTGACACTGTTGTGGCAAGAAAAAGGACTGAATCAGGCGAAATTCTTCCGCAGATTGTTCATAGAGATGCAGTTCAACTTATGGATGTTTCTCCACAGCAAATTATTAGTCCTTCTGCTTCGCTAATTCCATTCCTCGAGCATGATGATGCAAACAGGGCATTAATGGGTTGTAACATGCAAAGACAGGCAGTTCCACTTTTATCCCCGGAATTACCAAGGGTCTTGACTGGTTATGAGGCTAAAATTGCAATTGATGATCTTGATTTACCTCAATCTGAATACGATGGAATTGTTTCTTATGTTGACGGAAACGAAATTCACATTGTTCCCAATAACGCTGAAAGCATAGAGGCCTCGGTTTATAGAGAGGTTGCTGATCTTAAGCATAGTCTCCTTAGCAGGATTAAACAGAAAGAGATAGTCCTTTTTGATATAAAACCAGAGATTGATGAATACTACAAACTTGTTGGAGAGAAGATTACGCCCCAGATGGTTGATAAACTTGTATCCCATGGCATTGAGCAAATTTCTATTCTTGATCTGGATAAGATCCAGAAGTTTTCAATTGTAAATTGTTTCGAGAAAGAAAGGAATGATACTCTTATAGGTCTTGTTGCACGGGAAACAGTTTTGAATAAGAAAGGCAAGCCATTGATTGAGGAAGGACAGAAGATCTCTGATACAAAACTAAATAGACTTTATGGGCAGAGTGGCCTAAAGGAAATAAAAGTTGAAGAGGAAGGGAAAGTTGTAACAAAGCCTGTATTTAACCTTACCTTGACTGCTCTTGGTAAAAATATTATTGGAAAAAGTTTGTTTGCTACTCTTACCAATACAAAGAAGACATTGAAGTTTGAACCTCAGATTAGTGAGGAATTACTGCGTGAGTTGTATGATAAAGGTATTACGGATCTTCTTGTATTTTCACCTCAAGAAGTTGAATCGCTAAATCTTGGAAAAATTAACGATGACATTCTTGATAAGGTTGTTGCAATGGACTATACAAACGATAAAGGAGAGATAATCATAAAAGAGGGTGAACTTATAACTCTTGATAAGTTACATAGACTTGCAGAAGGTGGGATAAATAAGGTAAAGATTAAAAATGAAGTTGTATATAGATTGAGAAAATTCGAAAGAACAAACCAGGATACATGCAGAAACGAACGTCCTATTGTAAGGAAAGGTGATATTGTCAAAAAGGGACAGCCTCTTGCAGATGGATATGCAACCAAAAATGGAGAAGTGGCTCTTGGCATAAATGTCCTTATCGCATACCTATCCTGGTATGGGTACAATTATCAGGATGCGGTAGTTATAAGTAGAAAACTTGTTAGTGATGATAGATTTACATCTGTCCATATTAAAGAGTATACAGTGGAAGTACATGAAACTGAGCAAGGTCCAGAAGAGCTAACTCCAGATATAAGGGATGTAAGAAGAGAGGCTTTGCGTTTCCTTGATGAGAGAGGTATTGTAAAGGTTGGATCCAAGGTTAAGCCAGGAGATGTCCTTGTGGGGAAAGTAACTCCTTATCCGGAAGAGGAAGAATCAAATGAAGCAAAGATCTGGAGAAGTCTCTGGAGTAACAGGAATAGCAATCTTAAAAATAGTTCTTTTGTTGTGCCGCCCGGGGAAGGTGGCGTTGTGATCGATGTCCAGGTATTCTCGAGGGAAGAAGGATATGAACTTACCAAGAATGCGTTGAAACTTATTAAAATTTTTGTTGCCAAAAAGAGGAAGATCATTGTTGGCGATAAACTTGCAGGTCGTCATGGAAATAAAGGTGTTGTAAGCAAGATTGTGGAAGAACAAGACCTTCCATATCTTGAAGACGGCACTACTATTGATGTTATAGTGAGTCCTCTGGGAGTTCCTTCGAGGATGAATATTGGACAGATTCTTGAAGCAAATCTCGGAATTGCTGCAAGACATCTTAATATAAGGGTTGTAACGCCATCATTCATTGGTGCTTCTGAAAGTGATGTGAGGCAACTCCTTGAGAAGGCACATCTTGATAAATCTGGTCAGATGACTGTTTATGATGGACGAACGGGTAAGCCTTTTGAATATAAAGTAACTGTTGGAGAAGCATACTTTCTTAAACTCAACCACCTTGCAGAAGATAAAATACATGCAAGGGCAGTTGGTAAATATACACTTATCACGCAGCAGCCGGTTGGTGGTAAAGCACAGTTTGGTGGTCAAAGGCTTGGAGAGATGGAAGTATGGGCACTTGAAGCATACGGTGCAGCAAATCTTCTGCATGAAATGCTTACTATTAAGTCCGATGACCTCGAGGGAAGAAAAAGAGCGTATGAGGCAATCTCTAAGGGTATTACAATCTTTGAAACAGGTATACCCGAATCCTTTAATGTGCTTCAGAGGACGCTGAGGGGTCTTGCAATTGACCTTAAAGTACTTCCTGAAAAGAAAGAGGAACATAAGGAAAGAGTTCCTTTCTTACCAAAAATAACTACGAAAATAAATCTTGTAAAAACTACGAAGGAGGGATTAGATGAAGGCTCAAGCAACTGACAAAATTAGAAATGTTGTCCTTGTATCCCATGGAAATGCAGGAAAGACAACTTTATTAGAGGCAATTTTATTTAGTAAAAAAGTTATCCCAAGAATGGGGCGGGTAGAAGATGGTAATACTGTTTCCGATTACCAGCCTGAAGAGAAGAATAGAAAGTTCAGTATAAGCCTTTCTGTTGTTCCCGTTGAGCATAGGGGTGTAAAAATCAATTTTCTTGATACACCTGGTTATGCGGATTTTGTAGGTGAAGTGCTCAGTGGTATAAGGGCAGCAGAAAATGGGCTTATGCTTATTAATGCAACAAGCGGTATTGAGATTCAAACGAAAAAGTATTGGAAATTTCTGGAAAGGGAAAATAAACCGCGTGCTATTTTTGTGAACAAGATAGATGCTGAAGGAGTTGATTTAGAGCATATCCTCCAAGTTGTGAGAGGCTTTTTTGGACCCAAGGCAATTCCTTTGAACTATCCTGTTTTTGAGGGTGGTAAATTTATAAAAGTCTTGTCTGTATTTGAAAATCCAGCACTTGAAAACTACAAACACGAATTAATAGAAATAGCAGCAGAGTCTGATGATGCACTTCTTGAAAAATACCTTGGTGGAGTTGAACTCACGCAAGAAGAAGTGAACAAAGGTCTAAAAAATGCGTATATTAATGGATCTTTCTTCCCTATTCTTTTTGGCTCTGCAACTGGTCTTATTGGTTTGGATGAACTCCTCAATTTTGCAGTAGATGTAATGATGAGTCCTGAGGAATTAGGAGAAGTGAAAGGGATTAACCCTAACACCAAAGAAGAAGAGAAAAGAAGAGTTGCAGTGGATGAGTTTTTATCTGCATTCGTATTTAAAACTCTTTCAGACCCTTATGTTGGTAAATTATCCTTTACCAGGGTTTACTCAGGCATATTAAAGTCGAATTCAACGGTTTATAACGCTACTAAAGGTGTTCTGGAAAAGACAGGACAAATTGTATTCCTTATGGGGGGAAACCAGGAACCTGTTGATGAAGTCATTGCAGGTGATATTGCAGTGGTTACCAAACTTACTGTAACACAGACTAACGATACGCTTTGCGATAAAGATAATCCAGTTGAATATCCAAAAATTGACTTTCCTGAACCAATGCTCGTAAGAGCAATGAGACCTAAGACGAAAACAGATGAGGATAGAATGAGTATAGGTCTTTCAAAGATCACTGAAGAAGATCCCACAGTGAAGATTTCAAAGAATCTTGAAACAAAAGAACAAGTTATCCAGGGTATCGGAGAGACTCATATCTCTCTTATTGTGGAAAAGTTAAGTGGAAGATATGGGGTAAATATTGAATTAACAGTTCCCAAGGTCCCATACAGGGAAACGATTACTACAAAGGTAAAAGTTGAAGGAAAGTATAAGAAGCAAACAGGAGGTCATGGCCAGTATGGTCATTGCTTCCTTGAAGTGGAACCCCTTGAAAGGGGAAAAGAATACAGTTTTGAAAGTAAAATATTTGGTGGTGCAATTCCAAAACAATATATCCCTGCAGTTGAAAAAGGTGTAAAAGAAGCAATGGAAGAGGGTATTCTCGGAGGTTTTCCTGTTACTGATATCGGTGTTGCAGTGGTTGATGGCTCGTATCATCCTGTTGATTCTTCAGAACTTGCATTTAAGATTGCAGGCTCTATGGCCCTGAAAAAGGCGCTTGAACAGGGGAATCCAATATTACTTGAGCCAATAGAAAAAGTGGTAGTTATTGTGGACGAACAGTATATGGGTGATGTGATCGGGGATCTCAATGCAAAGCGTGGAAGAGTAATTGGGATGAAATCTGAAAATGGAAAACAGATTATAGAGGCATATGTGCCACTTGCAGAACTTCTCAACTATGCAAATGATCTCAGTTCTATTACTCAAGGAACAGGTGAGTTTAAGATGGAACACTCGCATTATGAACCAGTCCCACCGAAAATCGCTGAAAAAATAGTACAGGAGGCACAGCGTAACAAAAAGGAAAATGAGGAGTAATTTAGGGGGTGACTTTTTTGAATAAAATAGATATAAAAGCATTAAAAATTTTACTTGCCTCAGGAGAAGAGATACTCTCCTGGTCTCATGGAGAGGTAAAGAGAGGCGATACTTATAGTTATAGGAATTATTTACCCGAGCCAGATGGTCTTTTTTGTGAGAAGATCTTTGGTCCAGTTCACTCTTACCAGTGTCACTGTGGGAAATTAAAAGGTAAACAGTATGAAGGATTGAAATGTCCTAACTGCGGAGTCGAAATCCTTCCCTCTTTTGTAAGAAGAGAGCGTTTTGGACATATACAACTTGCAACTCCTGTTGTTCATATCTGGTACTTTAAGAATAATATTAATTATATTGCACTCCTTCTGGATATGAAGTCACAGGATGTAGAGAAGATCATATACTTTGTTGCCTATGTGGTGACCGATCCGAAAAGGACAAGGCTTCGCTATAAACAGGTTCTTTCTGAAGAAGAGTATTATATGTATAGATTCGAAGAAAGACTTGATTTTGTAGCAAAGAAGGGCGGAGAAGCAATTAAAGAACTTTTGGAGAAAGTAGACCTTAATGAGTTAAGAAGACAGGCACTTGATCAGTTAAAATCAGGTTCTGCACAAGAAAAGAGTAGCGCCGTAAGACTTTTGAGCGTTGTTGAAGGGCTTTTAAGTAACGGGAGGAAACCAGAAGATATGGTACTCACAGTAGTGCCTGTTATTCCCCCGGATTTAAGGCCACTGGTACCTCTTGAGGGCGGGAAATATGCCTCTGACGACCTTAATGAACTCTACAGGAGGGTTATAAACAGAAATAATAGACTTAAAAAGCTATACGAAGTCAATGCGCCTGACATTATGCTTGAAAATGAGAAAAGGATGTTGCAGGAGGCAGTGGATGCCCTATTTGATAACGGAAGAAGACCCTATCCTGTAGTAAATGCGAATAAAAGACCTTTGAGGTCTCTTACCGATATCCTCAAAGGAAAAGAGGGGCGTTTTAGGGAAAATCTGCTTGGAAAGCGTGTTGACTATTCTGGAAGAGCCGTGATAGTAGTCGGTCCTGAGCTAAAAATTGATGAGTGCGGTGTGCCTAAAGAAATGGCACTTGAGCTTTTTAAGCCTTTTGTAACTTTTGAACTTTCTAAACTTGGTTATAACAAAAAGAAAGCAAAGGAACTTATCGAAAATCCTACGCCAGAAGTGTGGAAAACTGTTGAGGACCTTTCGAAGAATTATGTGGTCCTCCTCAACAGGGCACCTACTCTCCACAGATTGAGCATCCAGGCATTTAAACCTGTTCTTATAGAAGGAAAGGCTATTCAGATTTCTCCTCTTATATGCACCCCGTTTAACGCTGATTTTGATGGTGACCAGATGGCGATCCACCTTCCTCTTTCGCTTCAATCTCAAATGGAGGCGAAGATGCTTATGTTATCATCTCATAATATCCTTTCACCTGCTCATAGTGGGCCTCTTGATACTCCAGTGCAGGATATGGTCATTGGTGTGTATTACCTTACACTTGCAAGAGACGATGTGCCACTTGTAGAAAGGAGGATTTTTGATGAACCTTATGTTGTTGAGTACCTCTATGATAGAGGAGTATTTAAACTCCATGACAGGATCAGGTTTCGATTTAGAGGAGAGGTTTTTGAAACAACAGTCGGTAGGGTGATTTTTAATCTAAAGATAAGAGAAGGTGTCTTTGATGGGGATGATGATTATCCATTTATTAACAATGTAGTTGGCAAGAAGCAACTTGAGACATTAATTTCTGAATTTTATGATAAATATGGGTTAGTTAAGACTGATAAACTTCTCGATAATTTAAAGGAGATTGGGTTTAGATTTGCAACAATTAGTGGGATAAGCATTGGACTTGATGATATTAAGATTCCTAAGGATAGGGAAAAGGTTATTGAAGAAACGAAAAAGGCAGTTGAGCACATAGAGCAGCAGTATGAAGAAGGCTTATTTTCAGAAAATGAAAGATACGAGAAGGTGGTTGGAATCTGGAGAGAAGCATCCGAGAAGATACAACAACTTGTATTTAATAATTTCGATGCATTTGACTCTGTTTATATGATGGCCATTTCAGGTGCAAGAGGAAGCCCAACTCAAATTACTCAGATGGCTGGTATTCGCGGCCTTATGGCAGGACCTACTGGAAAGATCATCGAATTTCCCATTCTTTCCAACTTAAGAGAAGGTCTTACTGTGCTGGAATACTTCCTTTCTACACATGGTGCAAGAAAAGGTCAGGCAGATACTGCACTGAGGACAGCAGATTCAGGATATCTTACCAGGAGACTTGTAGATGTTGCACACGGCATTATCGTGAAAGAGGATGATTGTGCCTTGAGCAGGGTAAAGGCAACTGTTATTGGAGACGAGGTAATTGAACCTCTCTCTTCGAAGGTTGTTTTCAAGGTAGCAGGAGAGGACATAGTTGACCCAGAAACTGGAATGGCGTTCATAAAGAAGGGAGATACAATTTCATCAGAGCAGGCATCTCTTCTTGACAGGTTTGGTATAAGATCTATTCTTATTGAGGACTTTATAAATGGCATTGAGATCCAACCTGTGGTTGAGGAAGAAAACTATGATAAACCAGTGATTTCACTTGCCGAACAGATCTGGGGTAGATACGCAGCAGAGACGATCTATCCCCCCGTGAAGCCAAAGAAGGAAAAAGTGAGTAAAAAACTTCTGAATAAGATTATTGCGGAGCCAATATTGGATAATGGTGAATTTGTAATTGAACGGGGAAGGAAAATCACCGAGGGTGTATTAGAGATCCTGGAAAAGTCAAAAATAAAAGAGGTTTCTGTCCTGGATGATGCCGTTGAGCCTATTGTAAGGAAAAATGAACTCATTACAAAGGAGAAGGCAAGAAAAATTGAGGCCCTTGGTATAAGAAAGGTGAAGGTTCGTTCTCCTATTACCTGTAATGTAGCACATGGGGTGTGTGCAAAGTGCTATGGCGTTGATCTCTCAAATAGGGAGATTGTAAAAGTGGGTGAGGCTGTTGGCGTTGTTGCTGCAGAATCAATTGGTGAACCAGGGACACAACTCACCCTGAGAACATTTCATACGGGGGGTGTGGCAAGTAAGGATATTACTCAAGGTCTCCCGAGAGTTGAAGAACTGTTCTCTGCAAGGAGTCCGAAGGGAAAGGCAATTATTTCTTCTGCAACGGGGAGAGTGGAAGTTACCTCTGATAAGCTTAGACAGTTAATTACGATAACGACCGAGAAGGGTGAAAAGATAAAAATTCCTGCGCCAAGAGATAAAAAACTCAATGTAAATACAGGGGCGTATGTAAAAGTAGGTGATATATTAAGTGAGGGTCCTCTTGATCCTAAAGAGATTCTTGATATTAAAGGTCTTAACTTTACTGCAAGATACCTGCTCCATGAAATTGAAAAAGTTTATAAATCGCAGGGTGTTGATATAAATATAAAGCATATTGAGATTATTTTGAAAAGGATGTTTGATAAGGTTGAAATAGTTGACCCGGGAGATACGAATTTCTACGAAGGGGAAATAGTAAATAAGGACGATGTGCTTAAAGAGAACAGGAAAATGAAAGCGGATGGAAAGCGGATTGCGAAATTTAAACTTCTTGTGCAGGGTGTTACAAAAGCAGCACTTTCATCTGATAGTTTCTTATCTGCTGCATCTTTCCAGGAAACGCCAAGAGTGCTTGCTGAAGCAGCAATCAAAGGGAAGATAGACCTCCTTAGAGGTATGAAAGAGTCTATTATTGTTGGAAAGAAAATACCTGCGGGAACAAACATGGATTTTGAGGAATAAGAAGTGTTATTGACATTTAAAATATTTTTGCTATAATTTGAAGTTGTATGAAAGAACTTGAGTAGGAGGATATTGTTATGCCAACTTTTAACCAGTTAGTAAGACAACCGAGAGTTAGAGAAGGAGAAAAAAGCAGGACGCCTGCGCTGCAAGGGTGTCCACAGAAGAGGGGTGTTTGCATTCAAGTGCGAACAATGACCCCGAAGAAGCCTAATTCTGCCTTGCGTAAGATCGCAAAGGTAAGATTAACAAATGGAGAAGAGGTAATAGCATACATACCTGGAATTGGGCATAATCTCCAGGAACACTCTATGGTGCTTGTGAGAGGTGGAAGGGTGAAGGATTTACCTGGGGTAAGATACCACATTATCCGTGGGACACTTGATGCAGCAGGTGTTGAAGGTAGAATGCGCGGACGATCAAAGTATGGTGCTAAGAGACCCAAAAAGGGAGGTGCATAATGCCCCGTAGAGGACCTGCTCCAAAGAGAGAAATCGAAGGAGACCCAGTTTATGGGGATATAATGGTTGCAAAACTTATCGATAATGTTATGAAAGGAGGCTGTAAGAGCCTTGCAGAGAAAATTGTTTATGCGGCATTCGATATTATTAAGGAGAAGACGGGCAAAGAACCTCTTGAGGTTTTTGAACTTGCTGTGGAAAAGGTAAGACCACTTGTTGAGGTAAAACCAAGAAGAGTTGGTGGTGCTACTTACCAGATTCCTATCGAGATTGAGAAGGATAGAGGCGAGAAACTTGCAATTAAATGGATTGTCAAATCTGCGAGAAGTGTAAAAGGCAAGAGAATGGAAGAGAAACTTGCAGAGGAGATTATTAATTCTGCAAACGAAACTGGTGCGGCCTATAAGAAAAAGATTGATCTGCACAAGATGGCAGAGGCAAATAGATCTTATGCACATCTCCGTTGGTAGGTGAAGTTAAATGAGTTTTGAAACCCCTCTTGAGAAAATAAGAAATATAGGCATCATTGCCCATATTGATGCTGGTAAAACTACTACAACAGAAAGGATCCTCTACTACACTGGAAAAACCTACAAAATGGGAAATGTGGATGATGGTAATACAGTTATGGACTGGATGGTCCAGGAAAGAGAGAGGGGTATTACTATTCAATCAGCGGTTACAACTTGCTTCTGGAAGGATTATCAAATTAACATAATTGATACGCCCGGCCATGTTGACTTTACTGCAGAAGTTGAAAGGTCGCTTAGAGTCCTTGATGGTGCCATTGTGATATTCTCTGCAGTAGAAGGTGTTGAGGCTCAATCTGAAGCGGTCTGGAGACAGGCTACTATTCATAAAGTCCCCAGGATCATTTATATTAACAAAATGGATAGACTGGGTGCTTCTTTTGAAGATACTCTTGTTAGCATAGAGGAACGCCTCAATGTAAAAATTATTCCTGTGCAAATACCCTTTGGCGAGGAGGATGAATTTAAGGGAGTTATAGATCTTATTGAAGGAAGGGCGTATATCTACACTTCAGAAACAGGGGAGGAATACGATATAGTAGAAATTCCTCCAATTTACAGTGAAAAGTTTGAGAAATGGAGAGAGAGGATGCTTGAAGCAGTAGCAGATGCAGATGAGAATGCACTCGAACTTTATCTTGAGACTGGTTCGATACCATCTAAAACTTTAAAATACGCTGTAAGGAGCGCTACCATTGCAGGTATTGCATTTCCTGTTTTTGTTGGTTCTTCTTTTAGAAATAAGGGTATACAGATACTTCTTGATGGAGTATGCGAATATCTTCCATCTCCAATAGACAGAGGAGAAATTGTGGGAACGACAAAGAACGGAGAAAAAATTAAACTCCAACCAGATGTGGCAGGTCCACTTGCTGCTCTTGTTTTTAAAGTAATGGCTGATCCTTATTCTGGTATTCTTAGTTTTGTAAGAGTATATTCTGGCACCTTAGAAAAAGGAAGTTATGTTTTGAACGCTTCTACGAATGAGAAAGAGAGAGTTGCAAGACTTTTGAGGCTTCATGCCAATAAGAAAGAAGATATAGATGTGCTTAGGGCAGGGGATCTGGGTGCAATTGCCGGTGTTAAAAATGCTATTACAGGGCATACTATTTGCGATGTGAATTTCCCTGTAGTGCTTGAAGATATTAAATTCCCTGAGCCAGTTGTTTCAGTTGCAATTGAACCTAAAACAAGAATCGACCAGGAGAGATTATCACAAGCACTTGCAAAGTTTGCTATTGAAGATCCAACATTTAAGATTCGATATGACGAGGATACTTCGGAAACAATCATCTCTGGCATGGGTGAGTTACATCTTGAAATCATTGTTGATAGATTGTTGAGAGAGTACAATGTTGAAGCCCATGTTGGCAGGCCTCAGGTTGCCTACAAGGAAGCAATCTCTACTTCTTCGAGGGCAGAAGGTAAGTATATAAGGCAAACAGGTGGTCACGGTCAATATGGTCATGTGGTGCTCCAGATATCACCTATCGGCCCTGACAGGGGTATAGTTTTCGAAGACAAAACTAAAGGTGGCGTAATTCCCGGGGATTTTATACCTGCAATAGAAGAGGGCATTAAAACTGCTGCAGAAAACGGACCCTTACTTGGTTTTCCTGTTTACGGAGTTTATGTAGAACTCGTTGATGGGTCGTATCACCCTGTTGACTCATCTCCTCTTGCATTTAAAATTGCAGCATCAAAGGCATTTAAGGATGCAGTTTCTTCTGCCTCTCCATATCTTCTTGAGCCCATTATGAGTGTTGAGATAATAGTGCCAATGGCATTTTTGGGTGAAGTAATAAATAGTGTTAATGCAAGGAGAGGAAATGTCAAAGGGATGATTGAAAGGGGAAACACTGTTATTGTGCAGGCATTTATTCCTCTTGAGACAATGTTCGGTTATACGACCATTTTAAGAACACTTACGCAGGGCAGGGGTTCTTTCTCGATGGTATTCTATAAATATGAGAAAGTCCCTGTATCTGTTCAGGAAGAAATTTTGAAGAAAGCAAAAGGAGAAATTTAGGAGGTAAAAATGGCAACGAAAGAAAAATTTGAAAGAGCAAAACCACATGTAAATGTTGGGACCATTGGTCATATTGATCATGGTAAAACAACACTTACTGCTGCTATTACAAAAGTACTGGCAACTCTTGGCAGGACTCAACCAAAGAGGTACGATGAAATTGACAATGCACCTGAGGAAAAGGCAAGAGGTGTTACCATCAATGTCCACCACACAGAGTATGAAACAGAGAAGAGGCACTATGCCCACATCGACTGCCCCGGACATGTTGACTACATCAAGAATATGATCACCGGTGCAGCACAGATGGATGGTGCAATCCTTGTTGTTGCAGCAACAGATGGACCAATGCCTCAGACAAGAGAGCATATCCTTCTTGCCCGTCAGGTCAATGTCCCTAAGATTGTTGTCTTTATTAACAAGGTAGATATGGTTGATGACCCCGAACTCATAGACCTTGTTGAAATGGAAACAAGGGAACTCCTCACAAAATATGGGTTTCCCGGTAACGAAGTACCCGTCATTAGAGGTTCAGCCCTTAAGGCCCTTGAAGCAGAAGGAGATATCTCCCGTGGTAAGAATCCCTGGACAGACAAAATCTGGGCACTTATGGATGCAGTGGATGAATATATTCCCACCCCAGAGAGGGATATCGATAAACCTTTCCTTATGCCCATCGAGGACATCTTCTCCATTACAGGTAGAGGGACAGTTGTAACAGGAAGAGTAGAAAGAGGCATCATAAGAACTGGTGATTCAGTAGAGATTATTGGCCTCTCCTTTGAAACAAAGAAAACTGTTGCAACAAGCATTGAAATGTTCAGAAAGATCCTCGATGAAGGGCAGGCAGGTGACAACATCGGCGTCCTCTTAAGAGGGATTGACCACGAAGAAGTTGAGAAGGGTATGGTCCTTGCAGCGCCTGGCTCTATCAAACCCTACAGGAAGTTTCAGGCAAGAGTCTATATCTTAAGCAAAGAAGAGGGTGGAAGACACAAGCCCTTCCTTACAGGTTATAAACCACAGTTCTTCTTAAGAACAGCAGATGTAACAGGGACAATTACCCTCCCTGAAGGTGTCCAGATGGCAATGCCAGGTGATAATGTTGATATGACTGTTGAACTCATCTATCCTGTTGCTCTTGAAGAAACCCAGAGATTTGCTATCCGTGAAGGTGGTAAAACTGTAGGTGCTGGAGTTATTACAAAGGTTATTGAGTAGGGAGGATGGATATGAAGAAGGAACGTTTAAGAATTAGACTAAAGGCATTTGATAACAAGATTCTTGATTTGTGGGCGGCAAAGATTGTTGAAGTTGCAAAATCAAGTGGTGCAACTGTTTCAGGTCCTATTCCTCTCCCTACAAAACGAACTGTATTTAATGTCTTAAGAGCGCCTAATATTGATAAGGATTCGCAGGAAGCGTTTGAAATTTGCGTGCATAAAAGACTTATTGAGATTATTGATGCTACACCCGAAATTACGCAAAAGTTAGCCAATATGGATATTCCCCAGGGTGTGGAAGTTGAGATTAAAATTTAATGGAGGTTTTTATGGCAAAGGGTATTTTAGGTTTAAAAATTGGAATGACTTCCGTTTACCTTGGGGATACATTAGTCCCTGTTACAGTAATTCAGGCGGGTCCATGCACGATTGTAGATAAAAGAACGGAAGAAACTCATGGGTATAATGCAGTTGCCCTTGGTTTTCTTGAAGTGAAGCAGGCGAAGTTGAATAAGCCTATGCAAGGCTTTTTTGAAAAGAAGAACTTACCTTCCTTTAGATTTCTGAAAGAAGTGAGGGATATGGATGGTGATATTGGGGAAACTATTACAGTAGAAATGTTTAAGGATGTAAAGTATGTGAAAGTAACAGGAACTTCAATGGGTAAAGGATTCCAGGGTGTTGTTAAGCGCTGGGGTTTTGGAGGCTGGCCGAGAACGCACGGACACGAAGCAGAAAGACGTCCTGGTTCTATTGGTCAGCGTGCAACACCCGGTAGAGTATTTAAAGGTATGAAGATGGCAGGTCATTTAGGGAATGATACTGTCACTATAAGGAATCTTGAAGTGATTAAAGTTATTCCTGAGAAAAACCTGATTTTGGTAAAGGGAAGTGTTCCTGGACCTGACAGAGGCCTGCTCCTTATCAGGGCATAGGAGGATCAAAATGAAGAGCAATATAATCGATGTGAAAAATAACACAGTTGAGTCTCTTGAACTTCCAGATGATTATTTTGCAAGGGAGGTAAAAAAGCACCTTATATATCAGGCAGTCCAGAGATATCTTGCAAATAGAAGGAGAGGGACTGCTGATACAAAGGAAAGAGGAGATGTAAGTTACAGCACTAAGAAGGTAAGGCCTCAAAAGGGACTTGGTCGTTCAAGGCAGGGTGCGAGAACTTCTAATATATGGAAGGGCGGTGCTGTTGTATTTGGCCCGCATCCGAGGGATTTCTCTATAAAGATGAATAAGAAAGAAATTGATACTGCAATCTTTTCTGCACTTTCTTCAAGGTTCAACGATGGTGATGTATATATTGTGAGTGGTGTCAGACTTTCAGGTAAAACAAAAGAAGCAATTGAAGTTTTAAAGAGAATTGAACAAACTATTAATAAGGCACTGGGAGATGTCCTGTTTGTGTATGCAGAGGAAAACGGGGAAGTGGAAAGAGCATTGAGAAATGTCCCTACAGTAAAACCCCTGAATTATAAGTTTCTTAATGCGTATGATCTGGTTGTCTTTGATTCTATAGTTATGTCAAAGGAGGCAGTCTTTGGAATTGAAGGGTGGTGGAAATAGTGGAAACCTATGAAATACTTATAAGACCTTTAGTTACCGAAAAGACAAATAAGCAAATGGTGAAAGGTAAGTATACCTTTGTCGTCCATGAGGATGCAAATGTCCAGATGATTAAGAAAGCAGTTGAAGAAGCGTTTAATGTTAAGGTTAAGGATGTCAATATTGGCAAAGTATTCGGGAAGAAAAAGAGAGTAAGGTATAACTTTGTCAGGACTCCTACTTTTAAAAAGGCGATAGTTACTCTCTATCCTGGTTATAAGATAGATATTATTCAGAATGCTTAGTGGAGGTTGGATATGGGATTGAAAGTTTACAAACCAGTAACTCCTGGTCTTCGTGGCAGGACGGTTTTAAATCACAGAGAGGTTGTAACTAAAACCGAACCTGAAAAATCTCTTACAGAGGGTTTGAGAAAAGAGGGTGGGAGAAACAACACTGGTAAAATTACTGTAAGGCACAGAGGTGGTGGAAATAAACGCCTCTATAGGAAGATCGATTTCAAGAGAGATAAGGATGGTATAATGGCAAAGGTAACGGCAATTGAGTATGACCCTAATCGTTCTGCTTACATCGCTCTCTTAACTTATGCAGATGGTGAAAAGCGTTATATACTTGCGCCTCTTGGCCTTAAAGTGGGAGATACTGTTGTGTCTGATGAGAATGCAGAAATTAAAGTAGGAAATGTGCTTCCTTTGAGAAATATTCCTCTCGGTACTTTTATTCATAATGTTGAACTCTACCCTGGTAAAGGTGGTCAAATAGTACGTGCTGCTGGTTGTGCTGCTCAGATTGTTGCAAAGGAAGAAGAATATGCTCATATAAGGTTGCCTTCTGGTGAAGTGAGAAAAATAAGGCTTGAATGCAAGGCTACTATTGGGCAGGTTGGTAATCTTGACCATGAGAATGTCAATCTTGGAAAGGCAGGATATAAAAGACACCTGGGAATAAGACCAACAGTGAGGGGATCTGCTATGAACCCTGTTGATCACCCGCATGGTGGCGGCGATGGTAAAGCCCCCATTGGTCATCCTGGTCCTCTTACACCATGGGGTAAACCAACTTTGGGCTACAAGACAAGAAAAAAGAAGAATCCTTCTGATAAGTACATTATTAAGAGGAGGAAATGATTATGGGAAGAACAGGTAAATGGGTTGATCCCAAACTGCTTGAGAAAATTAGAAAAATGAACGAAAAAGGCGAAAAGAAGGTCATTAAGGTTTGGTGCAGACGCTCTACTATTACAGAGGAAATGGTAGGACATACAATAGCAGTCCACAATGGAAAGACGCATATCCCTGTTTATATTGTGCCTGATATGGTAGGACACAAGTTAGGTGAGTTTGCCGTAACGAGGACATTCCATGGACACAGGGCACCTACTGCTCGTATCATTACGAAGACTTAATGGTTGAGGAGGTTTTAATGGAAGCATATGCTATTGAGAGGCACCTACGGGTTTCCGTCCTTAAGGCGAGAAGAGTGGGGGAACTGATCAAAGGGAAGTCTATAAAGGAGGCAAAGGCTATTTTAAAAGTCTTTCCTCATAGGAGTGCAAAATTAATTGAAAAGGCACTTGATTCTGCTGTTGCAAATGGAGTAAATAATTTTAAAATGGACGAAGACCTTATGTATGTTGACAGGGTGTTTATAGATGCAGAAGGCCCTTTGAAAAGAGTTCTTCCAAGAGGATTTGGCAGGGCAGACATAATTAGAAGACCCGTAAGCCAGATTAAGATAATTGTGAAAGAGAAAGAGGAGGTTTAATATGGGGCAGAAGACTCATCCTTACGGTTTCAGGTTAGGCATAACAAAGGATTGGTGGAGTAAGTGGTATGCGGGAAAGAAAGATTATCTTTCATTTCTTCTTGAAGATTTCGCAATCAGAAAAGAGTTTAAATCTCTCGGTTTTAATGCTGCAATCTCCAAGGTTGAGATTATACGGAAAGGCACTTCTGAACTGAGAGTTGTGATTTATACTGCTCGTCCTGGTATGCTTTTGGGTAAAAGGGGCTCTGAAATTTCTAAACTCGAGGATATGGTGAAAAAGGTCATTAGTCACAAGTATGATAATTTGAAGGTCGATGTAAGAGAGGTGAGGCACCCGGAAACTGATGCAGAACTCGTAGCTCAGAATGTTGCCCAGAGGCTTGAGCAAAAGACTCCTCACAAAAGAGCGATAAAACAGGCGATGTCCAGAGCAATGAGAGCAGGGGCGCAGGGAATAAAGATTCAAGTTTCTGGTAGACTTGAAGGTGCGGAGATTGCAAGAACAGAATGGTTTAGGGAGGGAAGAGTCCCATTGCAAACACTTAATGCTGATATTGATTACTCAGAGACTATTGCGAAAACTAAATTTGGTGTTATCGGAGTAAAAGTGTGGGTCTACAAAGGTGAGGCAAAAGAGCCTTTGTTCTTTGCTTCATAATCGGAGGTGGGTGTATGTTAATGCCAGAAAGAGTTAAATACAGGAAGATGCACAGGGGAAGGACAAAAGGTAAATCCAAAGGTGCTACCTCGGTCCATTTTGGAAAATACGGCATCCAATCACTTGAACCCGGGTGGATATCCTCAAGGCAGATTGAGGCTTGCAGGTTGATTCTTGTGTCTGCTGTGAGAAAAAGTGGAAAGTTGTGGATTAGAATCTTCCCGGATAAATCTGTTACGAAAAAGCCGGCAGAGACAAGGATGGGCGGTGGAAAAGGTGATGTTGACCATTGGGTTGCGGTCGTAAAACCTGGAAGGGTTATGTTTGAATTTTCTGGAGTCGATGACGAGACCGCAGAAGAACTTGCAAGGCAGGTTGGGCATAAACTTCCAGTTAAGGTAAGGTTGCTAACCGCACAGGAGGCATAGATATGAAGATACAGCAAATTAGAGATATGACCGATGCAGAAATTGAGAATACACTCAAGACCCTGCGAAAAGAACTCTTTAATTTAAGGTTTCAACTTGCAACCCATCAACTTCACAATCCTGCAAGAATTAGGCTTGTGAGAAGAGATATTGCGCGATTGCTTACAGTAAAAAGGGAAAGAGAACTTAAGGAAGAAGAGGTGTAACATGGCAAAGAAAAGAGAACTGATTGGAAAAGTTGTTGGGACATATATGAAAACTGCTGTGGTAAAAGTAGAGCGAACTACTCATCATCCTTTGTATCTGAAGAAGATAAAGACATTTACCAAGTACTATGCACATGATGAGAATAACCAGGCCCATGTTGGAGACACTGTCCTCATTAGATATACCCGCCCTTTAAGTAAGTTAAAGAGATGGAGGGTCGTTGAAATTTTGGGTGGAGGTGAATAATGGTAAGGCAATACTCTCGTTTAGTCTGTGCAGATAACACAGGAGTTAAAGAAGTTTCTATTATTACTGTCCTTGATGTAGGGCATAGAGCGACAGGGACAGTTGGTGATAGGATTGTTGCAACTGTAAAGAAAGCAGTCCCAAATAGTGCTATACCAAAGGGTTCCGTTGTGAAGGCAGTTATTGTGAGGACAAAGTATCCTTTAAAAAGAGAGGATGGAAGCATTATAAGATTTGACGATAATGCATGCGTTATTTTAGATACCGAAGGAAACCCGAAGGGAACGCGTGTTTTTGGTCCTGTAGCAAGGGAGATAAGAAAGAAAGGCTATGTAAAGATTGCATCTCTTGCTCCAGAGGTCCTGTAGGAGGAATTTATGAATAGAGTTAGGTATCTTGATATTAGGAAGGGTGATCTTGTGGTTGTGTGCTCTGGAAAGGATAAAGGGAAACAAGGAAAAGTATTGAGAACAATACCGGAGGAAGGGAAAGTGATTGTTGAAGGTGTAAATATGCAAACGCATTTTCTCCGTCCTACTCAGGATATGCCGCAAGGTAAGATAACAAAGAGAGAAGGACCTATTTTTGCTCACAAGGTGATGGTAATCTGTCCTCACTGCCATACAAGGACACGTATTTCACATAAGATTTTGGAAGATGGTACTTCTGTGAGAGTGTGTAAGAATTGCCATGAAGTTATTGATAAAGTTTAGAGGTGATATATGGGGAACAAAATGACATTCAAGTTGGATGAAAAGAGTGAGCGTCTCTTATCTGAGAAGTTACCAAAGTCTCCTTTGAAGTTAAAATACGATACCGTTGTGAAGAAGAGGATGATGGAGAAGTTTGGGTATAAGAATATTATGCAAGTTCCCAGGATCGTTGCAATTGCAATAAACAGAGGGATTGGAGAAGCAAATGAGAATCCTAATGCACTTGAAAAAACACTTGAGGAGTTTATCCTCATAACGAGGCAGAAACCTGTAATTACAAGGGCAAAAAAATCTATTGCGTCTTTTAAGGTAAGAGAAGGTGCTCCTATTGGCGTGAGAGTAACATTAAGAGGAAATCGCATGTATACATTCTTTGAAAAACTTATTAATACTGCTCTTCCAAGAATTAGGGATTTTAAAGGTCTATCTCCAAATTCCTTTGACGGGAGGGGAAATTATACTTTCGGAATTAAAGAGCAACTTATCTTTCCTGAAATTGAATACGATATGGTGGACAAGGTGAGGGGATTTAATGTGACAATTATTACGACAGCGAAGACAGATGAGGAAGCCAGAGCGTTGCTTGAGTTTATGGGCTTTCCATTTAGAAAGAGTTAGAGGTGAGATATGGCGAGAAAGGCAATGATTGAAAAGGCGAAAAAACCTCCAAAATTCAAAGTAAGGCAACATAATAGGTGCAGAATTTGTGGGAGACCCCGTGGATACAATAGCAAATTTGGACTTTGCAGGTTATGTTTGAGAAAACTTGCTTTGAGAGGTGAACTGCCTGGCGTGAAGAAGGCAAGTTGGTAAGGAGGAAGAAGATGATAAATGATTTAGTTTCTGATGTCCTTATAAGAATTAAGAATGGTAGTAATGCGAAGCATAAATTTGTAGTTGCACCTTCCTCTAGAGTTGTTTTGGATATATTGAAAGTTTTAAAAGAAGAAGGCTTTATAAAAGATTTTGAATCGATACAGATCGATGGAAAACCCTTTGTTAAAATTCATCTTAAGTATGGACCGAATAAAGAGCCTTTCATTATTGGGATAAAGAGAGTGAGTAAGCCAGGTAGAAGAATCTATGTGGGTAAAGATGAACTCCCCAGGGTTTTTGATGGCTTTGGGATTGCGATTATCTCTACACCCCAAGGTATTATGAGCGATAGATTGGCGCGCAAACTTGGGCACGGTGGAGAGGTTGTATGCTTTGTTTGGTAGGAGGTGCTTATGTCAAGAATAGGTAAAAAACCGATACCAATACCTCGTGGAGTTACGGTAAATTTGCTTGATAATAATGTTGTTGAGGTAAAAGGCCCAAAAGGAACTTTGAAAAGAGAGTTCCATCCCGAAATGAAGATAGAAATAGTTGACAATAATATTGTTGTATCTCGTAATTCTGATAAACCTTTTTACAAAGCACTTCATGGTGCAACAAGGGCTCTCATTAATAATATGGTTGTCGGTGTCACTTCCGGGTTCTTGAAGAGATTGATTATTAATGAAAAGACCTATAAGGGGAATGTCCAGGGTAATAAGGTTCAATTTGAACTTGGTTATAGCCATCCAGTTATTTTGGATATTCCACAAGGAATTTCTCTTTCTATTGATGGGAATATTATTACTGTCTCAGGTATTGATAAAGAAGCAGTTGGAGCTTTTGCCCAAAAGGTGAGACACCTTCGTCGTGTTGACCCGTACAAGGTTAAGGGTATTATTTACGAGGGTGAAAAGATCAGGCGTAAAGCAGGGAAAACTGTTGCAACTGGTAAGTAAGGAGATGGAATATGATCAGGATAATACCAAAAAACGAATTAAGAAAAGTAAGGCATATAAGAATTCGTAAAAAAGTTTTTGGGGCAAGAGAAAGGCCGAGACTCTCTGTCTTTATAAGTTTAAAGCATGTGTATGCCCAGATTATAGATGATGAGGGAGGTGAAACACTTGTTGCTGCTTCTACTCTTGAAAAAGAATTAAGAGATACTCTTAAAGATAAAACTCTTACTGAGAAGGCAAAAGTTATAGGAAGGTTAATAGCAGAGCGTGGATTGAGTAAGGGCATTCAAACAGTGGTGTTTGATAGAGGCGGATATAAGTTCCACGGTAGAGTTAAAGCCCTTGCCGAAGAAGCAAGGAATGCAGGATTAAAATTTTAGTAAGGAGGTCGGTGTATCTACGATGGATAGAGAAACTGAAGTAAAGGAATTTGAAGAATCTATTTTACAGATTGATAGGGTTGCTAAGGTTGTTAAAGGTGGAAAGATTTTGCGGTTTAGAGTTACTGTTGTTATTGGAGATAAAAAAGGCCATGTTGGAGTTGGAGTGGGAAAGGCAAGAGAAATCCCCTCTGCAATCCAAAAAGCAATTAATGATGCAAAAAGAAATCTTGTTACTGTGACCCTTAAGAATAACACAATTCCAATGAGAATAACTGCAAGGGAAGATACTGCGCATGTCTTTCTTGCACCTGCAGTTCAGGGGACAGGAATTGTTGCAGGGAGAGTTGTGAGAATGATTGCAGAGAAAGCAGGTGTTCAAGATTTGCTTTCGAAATCTCTGGGATCCTCTAATCCTTTAAATGTTGCTCAAGCAACACTTAAGGCATTTAGAGGTATGGAAAAGATTATGAGAGTTTCAGGTTTGCGGAAGGTAAAAGAAGGAGGTAAAGATGGGGAAGTTAACCTACCTTAAACCAAAGGCACACTCCAGAAGAGAGCATGTAAGAGTTGGCAGGGGAAACGGTTCTGGTAAGGGGACATACTCTACTTATGGATGTAAAGGACAAAAGTCTCGTTCCGGTGGTGTGAAAGCAAAGGGTTTTGAGGGTGGACAAACTCCAATTTATAGAAGACTTCCTAAATTCAAGGGGTTCAAGCCCCTCAAAAGGGATGAATATATAGAAGTGAATGTAGATTCACTTGAGAATATTGCGAATGGTGCTAAGGAGATTAATCTAAATGAACTCTTTGGTGGCAAAGTAAAGGTACTCGGCAGGGGTGAAATGAATGTCTCCTTGTTGGTCAAGGCTTCTAAGTTTTCAAAGCAGGCAAAAGAAAAAATTGAAAGGGTTCAGGGGAAAGTTGAGGTAATCTGAAATGCTTGAGACAATTAAAAGGGCATTTAAGTTAAAAGAATTAAGACAGAGAATCTATTTTACACTCTTTCTTTTTATCCTTTTTAGGCTCGGAACATATATCCCGGTTGTAGGGATTGACAGGACAAAGATTGCCAATCTTATTTCACAAGGCGGGTTCCTTGCTCTTATGGACCTTTTTTCTGGTGGCGGATATACGAACTTTTCTATCTTTGCGCTATCAGTATTCCCATATATTAATGCTTCAATTATACTTCAACTTCTTTCTTATGTTATTCCCTCTCTTGAATCTCTTGTAAAAGAAGGCGGGGAAGAAGGACAGAGAAAGATGGCTCAGTATACAAGATATCTTACTGTTGCCCTGGCTGCCTTGCAATCGTTTTCTGTTATTGTGATCTTTAGAGAATATCTTGTAAATCAGAGTATCCTGTTAAAATTGGTAATAATGGCAAGCCTTATTGCAGGTTCTTATCTTGTGCTATGGCTTGGAGAGATTATGACTGAAAGGGGCATTGGGAATGGTGTATCTTTGATAATCTTTGCAGGTATCATAAGTAGAATTCCTGTAAGTATTGTTGAGATTGAGCAACTTGTTTCTGCACATTCGTTGAGTATTGTAAGCCTCGTTGGTGAAATGCTTGCGTTCATTGTGCTCCTTGTGCTCGTAATCTTTGCATATCAATCAGAGAGAAGAATACCAGTCCAGTATGCGAAGAGGATTGTTGGAAGAAGAGTTTACGGTGGACAAACAACATATATTCCATTAAGGTTAGTTCAGGCAGGTGTCTTACCAATTATTTTTGCTGTATCCTTTATGGCATTTCCTGCAACAATTGGGCAGTTCTTCCCAAATTCCTGGTTTACAAAGCATATTGCGAAACCAATTTTTGGAACACCAACGAGTATCTGGTACAATCTCATTTACTTCTTTCTTATTGTTGGTTTTACATTCTTCTATACAGAGATGACTTACGACCCGATAAAACTTTCAGATGATCTCAAGAAATACGGTGGTTTTATCCCTGGTATAAGGCCAGGTGAATCTACTGCACAGTACATTGCAGGCGTGCTCAGGAAAATAACATTGCCAACTTCTATTTTCCTGGGACTTGTTGCGGTTATTCCCAATCTTGTATTCAGGAGAGCCACTGTAACATCCTTTGTCTTTGGTGGAACCTCTATCCTTATTATTATTGGTGTTGCTCTTGAGACAATGCGTGAAGTTGAGGCATATCTATTGATGAGGCAGTACGAGGGGTTTTTGAGATGAAAGATCATCTTATTCTTCTGGGTGCCCCAGGGGCCGGGAAAGATACACAGGGTAAGATCCTTTCAATGAAGTTGAATGTACCCATGATCTCATCAGGGGACCTTGTAAGAAAAGAGATAAATGATAAAACCGAATTTGGTTTGAAATTTAAAGAACTTACCGAAAATGGGAACCTTGTTCCCGATGATTTTATGAATGAACTTTTTGCACATGCGCTTGATAATTTCGAACTTAGGAGTGGCTTCATTTTGAACGGATTTCCCAGGACAATAAACCAGGCAGAATTCCTTGAGGAATATTTGAAGAAGAAAGGGACAGATGTTGATCTTGTCCTTTTCTTTGATGTGGATTTTAATATGCTTGTAAAGAGACTCTCTGGAAGAAGAGTATGCAAAAACTGTGGTGCAGTTTACAATGTTTACTTTTCCCCTCCCCGAAAAGATGGAATTTGTGACATATGTGGTGGAGAGTTGATGCAGCGTGAAGATGATAGAGTTGAGATAGTTGAAACGAGAATTTCAGTCTACTTAAAAGATACAGCGCCTCTTCTTGATTTTTACGAAAAAAAAGGTATACTTAAAACTTGTAAGGCTAATAACTCCCCTGAAGTTGTTACCAATACTGTGTTAGAGGCCATTAATGATTGTGATTAAGACAAAAGAAGAAATTGAAAAGATGAGGAAATCTGGTAAAATATTAAGATTGGTGTTGGATATGGTTAAGGAGAAAATTGAACCAGGTATAAAAACAATAGAACTTGATAGAATTGCCGAGGAAATGATTTACAAACTCGGTGGGGTCCCTGCTTTTAAGGGATACAGGGGATTCCCTAACGCCCTTTGTATCTCTATAAATGATGAAGTTATACATGGGATTCCGGGGGAGAGAGTGATCGAGGATGGTGATGTTGTAAAGATTGATGGTGGAGTTATTCTTGATGGATATTATTCTGATGCTGCATTTACAAAAATTGCAGGCACTCCAAAAAGTGATACCGATGTAAAGTTGGTTGATACTGTAGAAAAGGCGTTCTTTGAAGGAATTTCTGCGATACAGATTGGTGCTCACCTGTTTGATATCGGATATAGAATACAAAAATTTGTAGAGGGGAATGGTTTTTCTGTTTTGAGAGATTATACAGGGCACGGTGTTGGTAGAAACCTTCACGAAGATCCTTCTATTCCAAATTATGGTAAACCCGGCACGGGGATAGTGCTGAAAGCAGGTATGACTCTTGCAATCGAGCCGATGATTACTGTAGGAACTTACAAAGTCTATATTGACAAAAATGGCTGGACTGTAAAAACTGTTGATGGTTCTAAGAGTGCTCATTTTGAGCACACTGTTGCGATTCTTGAAGATCACATTGAACTCCTCACAGCGTAGGAAGGCGTAGGCTATGGGCAAGGAGCAAATTATTGTGGCAGAGGGTGTGGTTGTAGAAACTCTTCCGGGGACGATGTTTAGAGTGAAATTAGCAAATGGGAAGATAGTGCTCGCAACTATAAGCGGGAAAATGCGTTTGAATTTTATAAAAATATTGCCAGGAGATAGAGTAAAGTTAGAATTTAGCCCTTATGACCTTACCAAGGCACGCATCGTTTATAGGCTTTAGAAAGGAGAGATACAATGAAAGTAAGAACATCTGTTAAAAAAATGTGTCCAAAATGCAAGATAGTAAGAAGAAGGGGTAAGCTTATGGTAATTTGCGAAAACCCTAAACATAAACAAAGACAAAAGTAGGAGGTGAACTTTGGCACGTATAGCAGGCGTTGATTTACCGAGAGAAAAAAGAGTTGACATAGCACTTACCTATATTTATGGAATAGGTAAGCACAATTCATTAGATGTTTTGAAAGAAGCACAGGTGCCTTTGAAAAAGGTAAAGGATTTAACTCCAGAGGAAATTAAAGCAATTGAGGATGTAATAAGAGAAAAGTATGTTGTTGAAGGTGATCTAAGAAAGACTATAGCAAACAACATTAAAAAGCTTATTGAAATAAATTGCTACAGAGGTGTGAGACATAAGAGAGGTTTACCTGTAAGAGGACAGAGAACAAGAACCAATGCAAGGACAAGGAAAGGCCCAAAGAAGACTGTTGGTGCTGTTAGAAAGAGCGCATAAGGAGGTAAGATGAAAAAGGGAAAGACAGGTTCCAAAAAGAAGGTCCAGAAGATAACAGGTTCTGCTAAGGTGTACATAAATTCGACTTTCAATAATACCATTGTTACTGTTACAGATGAGCAGGGTAATGTTGTATGCTGGTCATCTGCTGGGAGTAACGGCTTTAAGGGTACAAAGAAGGGAACACCTTTTGCTGCACAGGTTGCGGCCCAGAAAGCGGCAGAAGAGGCAATTAACCTTGGTGCTAAAAGAGTTTCAGTACTCGTTAAAGGTGGTGGCCCCGGTAGAGAAGTTGCTATTAGAGCACTCCAGTCTGCAGGATTACAGATTGAGGAGATAAAGGATATAACTCCCATTCCTCATAACGGTTGCAGACCAAGAAAATTAAGAAGGGTATAGGAGGTTTGAGATGGCAGTATATAATAGTCCTCTTTGCAGAGTTTGCAGGGTCCAGCAGAAAAAACTCTTCCTCAAAGGGGATAGGTGTTACACAAAAAAGTGTCCTCTTGAGAAGGGAAAGGGTATTCCCGGTCAAAAACAGGTTGTGTTACATATGAATAAGCCGACTGATTATAAGTATCACTTAATGGAGAAGCAAAAAGTTAAGGCAATGTATGGGGTTCTTGAGAGACAATTTAGAAGATATTTTGATATTGCTGTAAGACAGAAGGAAATCCCAACTGGTGATAAGTTGCTTGAACTGCTTGAAAGGAGACTTGATAATGTCGTCTTTAGAATGGGTTTTGCGCCAAACAGGAGAACTGCAAGACAGGTTGTTTCTCATGGACATATTCTTGTGAACGGGAAAAAGGTGAATATCCCATCTCTCATCCTCAATAAAGGCGATACTGTTGAAATTAGAGAATCTTCGAGACAAATACCTATTATTAAACAGAGTCTTGATGAAAGAGAAGTCTTCCCTAACTGGATCGAGGTAAATAAAGATGCCTTTAGGGGGGTTGTAAAAGAGATACCAAATATCAAAGAACTTGCATTTGATATTAATCCAACCCTTATTGTTGAGTTATATTCCAAGTAATAAGGAAGTGAGAAAATGTGGCGATTAGAAAATGTATCGCTTGAGGTTTTGAGAGAAGAGGAAAATTATGGAGAGTTTAAATTTGCTCCTGTTGAGAGTGGTTTTGGGCTTACCTTGGGGACAGCCATTCGGAGAGTTCTCTTGAGTTCTATTGAAGGTGTTGCTCCTGTTGGTATTTACATTGATGGCGTAATTCATGAGTTTTCTACTATTGCTGGTGTGGTAGAGGATGTAGAGCAGATTATCCTGAATGTAAAGAAGATCATTGTATCTCTTGAGACGATTGAGAAGACTACTCTGAGATTTGATAAAGAAGGAGAGGGTGAGCTAATTGCGGGAGATTTAAAGCATACGAGTGAAGTTATAATTCATAATCCACAACTTCACATAGCGACAATTTCCTCTTCAAAAGGGCGATTGAGTGGTGAAATCTACATAAAAAGAGGGAAGGGGTATCTTCTTGAAGAGGCAGTTGAAAAACTTGAAGATTTTCCGCAGACTGTTATTCCCATTGATGCTCATTTTTCACCTGTTGTAAAGGCAACTTTTAGAGTTGAACCAACACGATTTGAAGAGTCTGTTGATTTTGATGCACTCATAATGAGCGTTCAAACCAAGGGTAACAAAACGCCAAGGCAATGCCTGATTGAAGCAATAGATGTACTCACAAATTATGCTAATGCCTTTAATAAATTGCTTAATGGGAAGAGAATAACAGATGTACCAGAAGAGTTGAAGGAAATGAAGATTGAGGATTTGAATCTTCCCGAAAGAGCCTCAAATGTACTTCTTAAGAATAACATTCTTACTGTAGGTGATCTTGTTAAGCATACTTCAAAAGAGTTATTGAATCTTGAAAAGTTTGGTCCTGCTTCACTTAAAAGCGTAGAAGAGGCGCTTGGGAAATTTGGTTTAAAACTAAAAGAGTAGGAGGTCGCTTATGAATCACGGAATAGCGCTTAGAAAATTGGGCTTTTATCCAAGTTATAGAAAAAGTGTTTTAAGGAATCTTGCAACTTCACTTATTCTGAATGGTAGAATAGAAACAACAGAGGCAAGGGCAAAAGAAGTTAGAAGAATTGTTGATAAACTCATAACAAAAGCGAAAGACGACAACCTCAATACAAGAAGATATGCGCACTCTGTATTATTTGATAAAGAGGCAGTTTATAAACTCTTCGAACTTGCAAAAGAGTACAAAGATAGACCGGGCGGCTATACAAGGATTTTAAAACTTGCCAAATTTAGGCGTGGAGATGGCACTCCCCTTGTTATTATTGAACTCGTTAAAGAATAATAGCACATGCTTGAGTTTCGTAGGGTCTCCTTCTCTTACGGTGGAGATAGTCCCCTTGTCCTTAAGGATATTAGCTTTACTCTTAAGAGGGGGGAGTTTATATCAATAATTGGCTCTAATGGTTCAGGAAAATCTACCATAGCCCGTCTTGCAAACGGGCTTTTATTATCTTCTGAGGGAGATGTTTTCTTGGAAGGAAAGTCCCTTAAGGATTATGATGTGAATAGAATTGCAAAGTTTAAGGTAGGAGTTGTTTTTCAGAACCCTGATAACCAGTTTGTGGGTATTACAGTAGAGGACGACCTTGCCTTTGGGCTTGAAAATATGGGGCTTGATAGGTGTGAAATTAGAGAAAGAATTCTTGATATCGCAGATAAACTTAATATAAAGAGTTTTTTGCATTTTCCACCAACGCTTCTTTCCGGTGGAGAAAAGCAAAAAGTAGCACTCGCTTCTGTTTTGGTTCTTGAGCCAGACTTTATAGTTTTTGACGAGGTTACTTCTCTTCTTGATCCTATAAATAGAAGGAATGCCTTAAAATTGATTTTAAAGATAGCGGAAGGGAAGGGAATACTTTATATAACTCATCATCCAGAAGAAACAGTTTTTTCAGATAATATAATAGTCCTTACCGATGGTCGCATTGTTAAAACTGGGACGCCTTATGAAGTTTTTAGCGATATAGAATTTCTTTCAAGTGTTAATGTTTCAAATTTGAATGAGGCGATACTTTCAAAAAAACTTCTCGACAATAAAATCGTTAATAGATTTTCTCTTGATTTAAATGAAATTGTAAATGAATTATGCTCGAATTGAATAATATTTCGGTAACTTACGATCCACATACTAAGTTTAAAAAAGAAGCCCTGAAGGACTTAAGCCTTAAGATTTATGAAGGAGAGAGGGTTGCAATAGTTGGGCGCATTGGATCAGGAAAATCTACCTTAATTGAGGTGATGAGTGGATTACTCAAGCCTACGATTGGAGAAGTGATTATCGATAATCTCAATATAACAAAAAACAAAGTCCCAAGAAAAGAAATAGTTAAGCATATAAGCGTTGTATTTCAGCATCCCGAAACACAATTTTTTGCAGAGACTGTGTTTGATGAAGTTGCATATGGGGCAAAAAATATCGGTGTAGGAGAGGATAAGATTAAAGATGTTGTTATTAATGCACTCACAGAAGTCGGTCTTGATGAAAGTTATTTGGATAAGTCTCCATTTGAACTATCCGGAGGCGAGAAAAGAAGAGTAGCCATAGCGAGTGTTATAGTTATAAATCCTAAATACCTTATTTTGGATGAGCCGACATCTAATTTAGACTTTGGTGGGAAATCAAGCATTATTTCATATTTGGAAAATAGAATCTCCAAAGGGAGGACGCTTATTTTTGTAACACATAATATGGATGAAGCCTTTTTGCTTTCTGAGAGGCTTATAGCAATAAATGAAGGGACGGTTGTTTATGATTCAGATACCCTCTCCTTTTTTGAGAATGCAGAACTTGTAGAAAAGATAGGACTCGAATTACCGTTCTTCCCCAAGATAAAGAAACTTTTAAAG
>Ga0315298_1000929_pt1 | contig 55684 bp, 40 predicted proteins | sample WHS_1_MG_FD_203077 | JGI IMG/M metagenome (GOLD analysis project Ga0315298, IMG submission 203077) | Extremophilic microbial mat communities from Washburn Hot Springs, YNP, Wyoming, USA - WHS_1_MG | ecosystem: Environmental > Aquatic > Thermal springs > Hot (42-90C) | place: USA: Wyoming... | reverse complement strand
TGCTTCCCGCCATCCTAGAAGGCACGCTGCACGATTTCGAGCGCACCATTGCAATGATTTGTGAATATGCATATTCACCGGATGCTCCGGAGGAACTGGTACATCAAGGCCAGCGTCAGATGTTGCGGATTGCACCGCAGGTCATCCATGGTGATTTTGCAGCGTGTAACGCGTTTGACGTTATGGAGCGGTTGGGCGAGATACGCTGCCCTACACTTATCATCTGCGGCAGCGAGGATAAGCTGACGCCACCCAAGTACGCCTCATTCCTCGCAGAGCGCATTGCTGGTGCCGAACTGACGCTGATTGAAGGAGCCGGGCATATGGTGATGATGGAAAAGCCAGACCTCGTGGCTTCAGCGATCGCCTCTGCCCTGGCTAGGTGGCGTAAGCGATAAGTCTCAGACTCGCCATGGCTGAGCGCTGACTGCCTGGCCAGTTGTCATTTTGAGTTACAAGACAATGCCTTTTAACCTGTCGGAAGCAGTAGCGAAAGTTGAGGCGCTACTCCTGCCACCGGATATGGAGACAACTGCTTATCCGGTGCTGATTTTGATGTCGGGGCTGCCAGGTTCGGGCAAATCCTACCTCAGCGAACGGCTAGCCAAGGAGCTGTCAGCCGTCGTGATCGAGTCCGATCGTGTGCGGAAGGCGCTGTTTCCTCAACCAACTTATACCGCACAAGAAAGCGCCGTGGTTCATCGCACCTGTCAAGAGTTGATGCGCCGTTTGTTGAGGAAAGGGGTGCGCGTCATTTTTGACGCTACTAACCTGGTGGAATTCCAGCGGGAGTTACTGTACAGCTTGGCGGAGCACAGTGGCGCACATCTGCTGATTGTACGCACTGTTGCTCCAGAAGCGGTTATTCGGGAGCGTTTAGAGCAGCGCAAGGCAAAGGGCGACAGCATCTCTGATGCTGATTGGCGGGTCTATCGGCGCATGTCGCAACGGGAACAAAAAATCCGGCGCACCCATCTGTGCATTGACACGAGTCAGGATATTGAGGAAGCTGTGCGAAAGATCGTGAGGGCGGTTCGTCGCTGTCGTAATCCAGTCGCATAGCGAGTTACATTACACAGAAAGGAGCCTCATGAGTCCGAAGGAATACCACGCGCAAGGTCGTTATTTCGAGGAATTTGAGATTGGCGATAGCATGGTTTCCCCTGGCCGCACGATAACCGAGGCGGATATTGTTGCCTTCTGCGGGCTATCGGGCGATTTCAACGAATTGCACAGCAATGTGGAATACGCCAAAGGCTCTCTTTTTGGCAAGCCTGTGGCGCATGGCTTGCTGGGCTTGGCTATCGCCTCAGGCTTATCCGGCCGGCTGGGTTTCCTAGAGGGCACCGCACAAGCCTTTATGGGGCTAGAGTGGAAATTCAAACGACCCATTTTTGCCGGGGATACCATTCATGTGCGGGCTACAGTAGCGCAGAAAAAAGAGGTCAAGTCGCTGAAGGGCGGGGTAGTTGTCCTCGATGTTGCAGTGCTCAATCAAAACCATGAGGTTGTGCAAGAAGGACAGTGGACAGTTCTGATGAAAAGCAGGGAATAGCGCTTTTGCTCTTCCCTGCCTTTCGGGATGCCTGAGGGTATTCCTAATCAAGTGGCGTGCGGCTTGTCTCCGCTTTTCACTCCGCCATGGTAGCCCCAAGCGCGCTACTCAGTGAAAGAAGCCCCCTTAGACTGGGCTCCTTTGCTCATCCGAGTAGCGCATGGGCACTGCATACTCCCTTTCGCCAGTGCTAGTTCTGCCTGTTATCAGGCTTGAGCTTGGCCGCTCTCCTTTTCCAGTTCTTCTAAGAGTTCTTTCTTCGTCTTCGCGGCGGCTTTCTTGCCCTCTTCGATAGCCTCTTCCAGGCGGGCTTTCTGTTTTTCAAGCGCAGTTCGGCTTTCTTCCTGCAATTCTTCTGCTTTCTTGCGCGCCTCTTCGGAAAGCTCGACCATGCGCTCTTTCAGCTCGATGCCCTTCTGTCGGAGCTGAGCACGAGTTTCTTCACCTGGCTGAGGGGCCATCAAAAGGGCAACCGCAGCCCCGACAGCAGCTCCCAGTAGGCTACCGATAATGACACCAGCGAGAAAATCTACTCCTCTGCTCTCATTGCTCATACGCATATCCTCCTCATATATTCTCATTGTGTCGTGCACAAAAACCCTATCCTATACACCTAACGAGGGAGAGCGTTGAAAAAAGTCCGCATTGTCATGCTGAGGCGAAGCCGAAGCATCTCGACGATACAGAGGTAGAGATTCTTCGCTCCCCCTTCGCCCTGCTCAGGGCAAGGCTCAGAATGACATCATGGTGAGCCCTGAATGTTTTTCAACACTCTCGACGAGGTTCATTCGCCTTCGCGTGGCCGCTTGAGCGATAATAAAACTTCCATTGTTCGACGCAGGCCAGCGACAAATCCCCCTATTTTCACCGCTGGCGAGACGATCGTTTCACTGACCAGAGAGGTGGTACCTTTGACTGTGCCAATTGTCTCGCGCATGGAATCAAGCATTGGCTTTAACTCCTGTTCCAGCAAGCGGGTCAGACTGCGTAACTGCCAGAGCAATACAGTGAGCACAATGCCAATGACAATAGACTCTAGTGCCAGGATAATGATCGCGATGTCGCGCACAACACCAAGTGTCACGTTCAACTCCTATCTGACACAATTATATCACAACTTCATGCGCCTGGCAAGCGCCATCAACAGCCAGCAGGCCGCAGAGGCTGGTAGCAAATGGATCTCGCCAATCAATACATCATGCCAGGCGAGAACCGTTGCGATCGTCTGGCCAATAGCAAAACCGAGCAACGCTGCCAACCAATAGAGAGCGAGCTGTTTCAGTGAACTACCCCAGAAGAAGTGGAAAACAGCTGCATAGAGCGTCGCCAGGACAACTGACAGAATGAGCAGAGGAGAAAAAGACATTAGCGTGTCCCTCCAACAGAAGCGATAATCCCACCGCCGAGCACGATTTCATCCTGGTAGAAAACGACTCCTTGACCAGGTGTGATGGCAGGCTGGGGCTGGTCAAAAACCACTCTGGCCCTTTGGTCAGGCATGGGAATGAGCAGTGCGGGGGCTTCTTCAGCCTTGTAGCGGATTTTCGCTGTAATGGGAACAGGTTCTCGCGGGGGCTTGCCCGCTACAAAATGGACTTGCTCAGCCAGCAACTCACGGCGATATAGGGCTGACTTGGGTCCCACAATCAACGCGTTGCGGGCGCTGTCAATTTCTACGACGTAGAGCGGGTGAGCAGCAGCAATGCGCAAACCCTGGCGCTGGCCGATGGTGTAGAAAGCAATGCCCCGATGTTCGCCAAGTTGATGCCCTTGCAAATCTAAAATAGGCCCAGGACGCACTGTCTGGGGACGCTGCTGTGCAACAAAGGCGCGGTAGTCGCCATCCGACACAAAGCAAGCATCTTGGCTTTCCACTTTGTCTGCCGTGGGCAGATTGTACTGGGCAGCCATTGCCCGAACCTGCTGCTTGGTGTAATCACCCAATGGGAACAGGATACGCGGCAGTTCTTCCTGTCCCAGCATATATAGCACGTAGGATTGGTCTTTGTCCCTGTCCACTCCCCTGAGCAGTTGGTACTCGCCATCACGCCGTCGAATGCGGGCATAATGGCCAGTTGCTAGGTACTCGGCACCCAGCTCAAAGACTCGCTGGAGCAACGCTTGAAATTTGATGTGGCGGTTACAAGCCAAACATGGGTTAGGGGTGCGGCCTGTCGCATACTGATCGCAGAAGTAGTTGACTACTTTGGCTTTGAATTCCTCTTCGAAGTCTAACAGGTAAAAAGGGATGCCCAGCAATGCACAAACGCGTTGTGCATCGGCTACAGCAGACGGGGAACAACAGCGATTCTCTGGGATCCCCTCCCGCTGCTCTGTAGCCCATAGGCGCATCATCACGCCGATGACCTGATGGCCTTGCTGTACCAACAGGGCGGCTGCGGTGGAACTATCCACGCCTCCGCTGAGCGCGACGGCGATTCGCTGGGGCTTGGCATGTGTCATGAGTGTTCCTTGACGGGTGTTGCTTCATACGAGGGAGACAAGGCGCGCAGGTTGTGGATAATGCCCGGCAGGATGGACAGCACGTAGTCTACATCTTCCTCCGTATTTTCGTTGCCCAGCGTTAGGCGCAGGCTGCCGTGACAAATCTCCACCGGCAGCCCCAACGCGGTCAATACGTGCGAAGGCTCTGTCGAGCCAGAGGTACAAGCAGAGCCACTACTGGCTGCCACGCCCATCATGTCTAGGTGAAGCAAGATAGATTCGCCCTCCACGCCTCCAAAGACAAAACTGGCACTATTGGGCAAACGATCAGTAGGGTGGCCAGTGAGGTAGGCATCAGGGATTGTATCTAGCACGCCCTGAATCAAGCGATCGCGCAACTGAGCAATGCGTCGGTTGTTCTGTTCACGGTGTTCATGAGCCAGTTTCAGCGCGGTAGCCAAGCCCACAATATATGGGATGTTCTCCGTGCCGGCACGACGCCCTCGTTCGTGTCCGCCTCCAGTTTGCATTGGGAGTAGCGGCGTAAGCCGGCGTTGGTAGAGCACGCCGACCCCCTTGGGCCCATAGAATTTGTGCGCCGATAGGGACAGGAGGTCAACGTTCAGTGCGTCCACATTCAAATCCAGCGTTCCACCCGCCTGGACGGCATCCGTGTGGAAGGGAATCCCCTTGGCTCGGGCGATCCTGCCGATTTCCGCAATAGGTTGGATGGTGCCCACTTCATTATTTGCATACATAATGGTGATTAAGATCGTTTTGTCTGTAATGGCTCGGCCTACATCATCTGGGTCAACACGTCCGTATTGATCAACGGGGAGATAGGTGACTTCAAAGCCGAATTCCTTCTCCAGTTGTTCGCAGGTATGGCCCACAGCATGGTGCTCAATAGAGGAGGTAATAATGTGGTTCCCCTTCTTGCGGCTGGCAAAAGCCACGCCACGAATAGCCAAGTTGTCGCTCTCCGTACCGCAACTGGTAAAGATGACCTCTTCAGGATGAGCCCCTAGGATATCTGCCACCGTTCGACGCGCATTTTCCATGGCTTCATGGGCTTCACGTCCTGCCGCGTGGATACTGGAGGCGTTGCCATACTTCTCAGTGAAATAAGGCAGCATCGCCTCTACCACCCGCGGGTCCACTGCCGTCGTTGCCGCATGATCCATGTAAATAAACTTTGCTGGTCGTTGCATAGTTCACTCCTTTACGATAGTATCTTGTCTGCACAAAGATCAGAAAGGGTTGTAGCATCCAATGCTTCCGTAAGCTTTTGGCGCATCTGCTCCCACACTTTGCATACAGCGCAAGTGCTTTGCCCGCGCACACAGGGTGCATTGAGAGCGTCGCTTACACAATCCAATGAAATCACACTGCCTTCCAAGGCGCGGATCACGTCGCCGATAGTAATGCTTTGCGGGGCACGAGCCAATTGATACCCACCGTACGCTCCCCGTGCGCTATGCAATAGCCCTGCTTTGCGCAGGGGTACGACGACGTGCTCGAGATAGGCTAGAGAAATGGCTTGGGCTTGGGCTACGGTGTGGAGTGGAACAGGTCCTTCGCCATAGCGCCGGGCGAACTCCACCATCGCGCGCAGCCCATATTGCTCCTTTGCTGAGAACTTCATGCGCGCCTCTGGTAATTCCTAGTTGAAAGTCGGAATTATCTTAACCCTTTTTGCTATACTTGTCAAGCAGGCGTCTGATGTTGGGACATGAGTTGGGACACAAGGAATAAACGAAGCCTCCTCTTCATCACCTATTCTTCCCAGACGATACAACAGGAAGCCACTTCGCGCAACATGAACCACTTCCATGCCTTGCAAGGACTCAAGGAGCTCATTGGTGAAAAGCCTTCGGTCTTGGATCGGGAGTTCAGCTACTGGGAGTTCTTGCTGAACCTGGTGGCGGAAGGGGTGCACTTCGTCATTCGCCTGAACTTGGGCAGCAACCCTCCCCTCTTCTACCATCAAGAGGGGAAACGCGTCGAATTGGCGGTCAGTCAGGGACAACAGATGGTGTATGCAGGGGTGCGCTACAAAGGACAAGTGCCAGTGCACGTGATCAGGTGCTGGGAACGCGATTTTCGCGAACCTTTGTGGATCATGACAGATTTGCCGCCTGAGCAGGCTTTGTCCATTTATCAGCAGCGGATGCAAATCGAAGAGAGCTTCCGCGATATGAAAAGCCTTATGGGCATTCATCGCGCCATGAACAAGAGCCGGAGATACCTGGAGCAAGTGATGGCTTTGGTGATGATAGCCTATGCCATTGGGCTGCTGATTGGGGAAAAGCTGCGCGACCGCCTGTCGAGCAATGCCAAGAGATGGAAATACTATGCAGGGCTATTCCTTCTGCTCCACTAGCCTATTAGGTTCTCAGCGGACGACCTCGAACAAGCGCTGCTGGATGCCCTGGGTATCTTCACAACCTCGTGTTTATGCCTTGTCCCAACTCATGTCTGAACTTCAGAACAGGGCATTGACTTTCATCGCACCTGCGGTATAATGCCCCTGTGCAAGTGATGAACAAGGATCAGCCTCACCTCCTACAGCGAATCCAGCATGGGTTGTCTAGCGAATGGTTCCTGCTCCTTGCTACCACGGCGTTAGCAGCCTTGTTGAGACTGTATGCGCTCGACAGGCTGCCTCCCGGCTTGTACCACGATGAAGCCTACAATGGCTTAGATGCCTTGGGTGTTATCCGAGGAGTGAGGCCAATTTTCTTCGAAGCCAATAACGGCCGCGAACCATTGTTCATCTATCTGGTGGCTCTGTCGGTGTCACTCCTGGGGCGCAGTCCGCTGGCTATTCGCCTGGTGGCAGCCATCTTGGGCATCCTTACTATCCCTGCCGCGTACTGGATGGCAAGGGAATTTTTGGGGCGCCGAGAGGCGTTATTTACCGCCTTGGTGACTGCTGTTACTTTCTGGCACCTCAACCTCAGCCGTGTGGGCTTTCGCGCAGTCAGTTTGCCTTTGCTGGCAGCATTGTTCCTATGGTCATTGGCATGCGGCTTGCACAGGAAACGGTGGCACTACTTTGCGCTATGTGGGTTCTGCCTGGGGCTGAGCTTGTACACGTATCTGGCGGCGCGGTTCCTGCCGCTTTTCCTCTTGCTGCTGACCCTCTACTGGATATGGCACCGCCAAAAGATCGCCTGGCACGGGCTGCTTCTCCTGGGTGTTGTTGCCCTCATGACGGCTTTGCCATTGCTTTGCTACGCCCTTAGACATTTGGACACCTTCCTAGCGCGTTCGGCGCAGGTTTCCATATTCAATCCACTCATCAACCAGGGTGATGTAACGGGCACCTTCTTGCGCCATTTGGGCAAGACCTTCGCCATGTTCAACTGGCGTGGCGATTTCATCCCTCGCCACAATATGCCCTATCGCCCCGTCTTCGATCCGCTCATGGGTGTGCTCTTTCTGTTGGGTTTGGCTATCAGCCTGGGCCGTGCCTTCCAACACCAGGAGTACGCAATCCTCTTGATTTACTGGCTCACCATGCTGACCCCGACAATCCTGGCAGAAGACGCTCCCCATTTTTTACGTGCCGTGGGGATCCTGCCAGCCCTCTTTGCTTTCCCTGCCGTGGGGCTAAACGCGGTATGGGAAGCCTTACAAGCGCGATCCCCCCGATGGGTAGCATCGCTGTTGGCTATTCTGCTCATTGGCACTCGTCTGTGCGTTACTGTGAATGATTACTTCCTCCGCCACATGCGGAGCGAGACGGTCTATTACCATTTCGAAAGCGGGGCAACAGAACTTGCCTCCGAGATCAACCGCTTTGTAGGTACAGGCTGGCATCAAGCAGCGGGGTTACGCGTGTTGCCAACGCCAACACTCCCTGGACGGCGGGTATACCTGGACCAGCGCTTGTGGCGTGATTGGGCAAGCCTGCGTTACCTGATACCTGAGACAGCGAATGTGGTGTTGCTAGGAGACCATATACCGCCGTCGTCCCCAAGTGAAAGCGTCTGGCTGGTTGTCTGGCCCTATGCCGAATACCAGCCATACCTGGCTTTGCTCCCAGTGGGGAGCCTGATCTCCGCCCGGGCGGGACTATGGGAAAGGGGGGATCTCGACAGAGAAGCGCGCCTCTTGTGCATCATCTATCAGGCGGAACCAGCCAATCAGGTGCCTGCGAATCTGCAAGTTCGCTTCGAGAAGGGGATTACCTTGCTGGGCTACGAGTTGAAACGCGAATCCACGAGCCTACACCTGCGTTTGTTCTGGCGCACGAACACTCCATTGGATGCAGACTATACCGTCTTTGTTCACTTCAAACAGGGCGAGCAAATGGTCGCGCAAAGCGATGCCTATCCCGCACAGGGTTATTATCCAACCCACTTGTGGAGGCCTGGGGACCTTATCGCTGATGACCACCTATTGACCCCTCTGCCAAGTCAATTCCAGGACTGTTCTCTCACTATCGGCTGGTACGATTTGCGCACCATGACCCGTTTACAGGTGCTTGATGAACACAACCAACCGCGCGCCGATGCCGTTACGATCCCGCTGCCTGAGGGAGGATCTCTACTGTACTGATCGTAGCATGATCTGAGCCATCCGGTAAGGTGAGCCGCGTGTGATGCACTGGGTCGTATAAGCCCACCACGAGGCGCAATGGCCCCGAAACACCCGCCGGCACCCAAAGCCCATGGTTGTCCACGATCTGCTCCCCCACAGCCCAGCTTGACGTGGGCCGCAGTTCATTGACAGGGATGGAGTCGTGTTGAGTAATGAGATAGCCCTCCACAGTATAAAGGTGTACAAAAACCTTGTAATTCTGGGGGATGCTCTCCAGTGCCGTCCAGATCAAACGCACATTGACTCGGTCTTCTGCTCTAGTCTGGGGAGTAAACAGCACCCTTTCCAGGCGAATACGTCCGTCAAATACAAGTCCCGGTTCAAGGAGCACGGTTTGATCCGTTGGTGTCAGGTACTGCACGTAAAGTGTATCCTCACGCCACTGGCCAAACGCAGGAAACAGGTTTGCATCCAGCCATTCCTTGAGTGCAAAATTGGCCCCTACCGTGCCCTTATACAAGACAAACCATAAACGGCGATGCTGGCTTGCTGCGGGCTGTACCCGGTTAGCCAATGCGGGTTCAAGAGGTTCAATCACCGGGTCCCAGCGCAGCACGTAAGACCAAAGCGGATCCTCCGCAGTGCGAAAGCGCTCATAGTGTCCGGCCAGGCTCAATACGTTGAAAAAGACCACATCATCAGGCAAAGTCTTATCCCGCAGATAGCGATAATCAGCCTGGGGATCAAAACCGGCAGAGACCTCGTAGGATTTAGTGTAGACATAATGATTGATAGTGGGAAACACGGACAGCGCAAATAGGACTATGCCAAGCATCCCTAACCACTTGGCTCGCTCCCAATACACATCAAGCGCCCAAGCAATGCCCAGGGCAAGAAAGGGGCTAGCGGGAATGAGATAGCGTGCGGCGAACATATGCGCCCTCGCGCCAAGGGAAACGGCAACTAAAGCCAACAGGATGGCCAAGAGAGGGAGTGCTAGCAACCGCGCCGCTTGCAACTTGTCCCGCGCCAAGAGAAATGCCACCCCTAATAGGGCAAGCAGAATATATACGGCTATCCAACCACTGCCATAGGCAAACACCAGCCCAAACAGCCCGTCCGGCAGATAGCGAAAGGCATCTGCCAAGCCCAGCGCCATGCCAGTACGGCTGCTGATGCGCTCCCACATCGGAGGCACCGCGTACCACAACCAAGGAGCATAGAGTACGGTGATGGCAAGCGAGGACAGACAGAGCCTGCGCGGACAAGAGGGGCGGATAAGCGTCAACACATAGAGAACGCCTGCTGCAAGGACAAAGGCTGTATAATAAAACGTATAGAGCACCAATGCCGCACTCAGCACAAAGACAAGGTAAAAGCCACGCCGCTCTGTTTTCACAGCCTGGAGCAGGGTATATATCGCCAGCAGGCTGAGCGTCACGCAAAGAGAGAACATGCGTGCAACCTGTGCATAGTAGATTAAAAACGGAGAAAGAGCAGTGACAAAAGCAGCCAGATAGCCGATGCTCTCCCCATTTCGTCCAGCAACCGCGCACGCCCAGGCTCGCGCTACTGCGTAGGACAGGGGAATCACTGCCAAACCAGCCGCAACGGATAGAAAGCGCATCAGCAGTTCACTGCGTCCCCATTTCAACCAGAGTTTGAAGACCCAGTAATAGAAGGGAGGGTGAACATCCAGCGCCGTGATGCGGTTGATCTCTGCCCATTCCAGGCTGCTCAAGCCAATGCTCCAGCCTTCGTCCCAACTCAAGGGCTGTTGGCCCAAATGGTACATGCGCAGGGCAAAGGCAATGAGTATTACCGTGACCAGTATGAGCGTGTGAAGAATGCGTTTATCGGAGCGGTTTTCCATTTTTGCTATGCACCGAATCATGAGTATAATCGCTTTACGTCGTGAATCCAAACTCGAGGAGGTAGGAGCCTTATCAATGTCGCCAAAGTACCTGATTCGCGTTTTGGTGATCACAAACTTGATCATCGCCTGGGCACTGCTATGGCCCATGCTCGTCTGGGCTCAAGGCGAGTGCCCTGGCAACGCCCTGCGCAATCCCGGCTTTGAGGAAGGCTTTAGCGAGCGTGGCGCGGGTGAAGTATCCGTTGCTAATGGATGGCAACCGTGGTGGCAAGATGGGCCAGGGCAAATGGAAGGGTACAACCGCCGCCCCGAATATAAACCCGAAGACGCTGCCCGCTATGGCAGACGCCGGGTGCACAGTGGAAACTTTGCGCAAAAGTTCTTCAACACTTTTTCCACGCATAATGCTGGCCTACTCCAACAAGTGCAGGTCCCAGTTGGGAGCAAGCTCACATTCTCGGCTTGGGTACAAGCCTGGAGCAGTGGGGAGCCCAACCCGGACGCGGTGGTCAAGCCTGGCAACTACCGCGTTTACGTGGGCATAGACCCTACCGGCGGAACAGACTGGAGCTCACCGAACGTCGTCTGGTCAGAACCACGTATGGAGTACAACACCTGGATGCGACTGGAAGTCAAGGCTGTTGCCAAAGCCAGCACGATCACTGTCTTTCTGCGCGGACAGCCCGAGTTCCGCGTCCAGTTTAACGATTCCTATTGGGATGACACCTGCCTCACCGTGGTGCGTCCCGCGACCGCCACGCCCCGCCCCACGAATACGCCCAAGGATACCCCAACGCCTACCCTCACTCCTACACCGACCATGACGCCTACGCCTACTTCCACCCCCACGCCGGCTCCCGGGCAGGTATGCGTGAGCGCCTTTGAGGATTACAACCACAACGGACGGCGTGACGATGGCGAGAATTTGACTGCAGGGTCTGCTATTTCTTTGCTCGATAGCAACCATTTTGAATTAGAAAGCTATGTTACAGATGGCTTGAGCGAACCATACTGCTTCACAGGGTTGTCGGAAGGCACGTATTTCCTCAAGCGACAGAATCCACCGGGCTACGTTTCCACCGTTCCCGATGATTGGGCAGTAGCCGTTGTGCCTGGTGGAAAGGCCGTGGTTGAGCTGGGAGCATATTTCCAGCCTACGCCAACAGCAACTTCTACGGCTACGCCCACAGCAACGCCAACAGCCACCCCTACACCTAGACCAATCCTGAAAGAGATGGCGAGCGCTACCTACCAAGTGAGTGGGATCATTCTCGCTGCCTTGGCACTGCTCATTCCGGTTGCTCTGCATTATCTGCGAAGGCGACTATGAGCGCTGCACGCGGCCCCCTTTGTGAGGATGCCGCTCTAGGGCCCAAAAAGAAAAGCCAAAACTGTTTTTTGTCCAAGTTCCTATGGGAATGGGGGCCAGTCATCCTACTGGCTCTCATTCCTGCTTTCCCTTTGCTCCTTGGCAGTGGACTGGTAAACACGCGGGCAGGGGGCGATAGCCCCTTCTTACTGGTGCGCGTGCAGCAACTGGTGCTCAACCTCCGAGCGGGTATATTCCCCGTGCGGTGGATGCCCACCGCAGCCTATGGCTTGGGATACCCCTTTTTCAATTTCTACGCTTCACTACCTTACTACCTTGCCGCAGTATTGAAACTGGCGGGCTTGGGCTATATCTGGGCGATCAAGCTGACACAGGCACTTGGATTCATCTTTGCTGCAGCAGCCCTCTATGCATTGTGCCGTGAATTGGGGCACCAACCGCCAGCTAGCTTGTTCGCCGTACTGGTCTATTCCTGCGCTCCCTTTCACATGGTCAATATCTATGTGCGTGGCGATTCTCTCTCCGAGTTTTATGCCTTTGTGTTCTTTCCCCTCATCCTCTGGGCTTTGTTGCGCCTGCAGAAACAACTCCAGAAAAAGCCTACCTCTCCTGTCTACAGCATAGCGGCTGTTGCGCTATCCTACGCCGGTTTGATGCTCACGCACAACATTTCTGCCCTGATTTTCAGTCCATTTGTCGCGCTCTATGCCCTATGGCTAGCATGGCATTCCCGTGATAAGCCACAGTATGCACTCACCAGCATGACCGCGCTGGTAATTGGCGCACTGCTAAGTGCCTGGTTTTGGCTGCCAGCTCTTGCCGAGGCGAGATATGTACATCTAGAAGAGATGACCACCGGTTATTTCCATTATGCACTGCATTTCCGCAGCCTGGACCTAGTACAGCGTAGCGTTCTCTTTGACTATGCCATCACAGCAGAAAAGCAACCTTTCCGCATGGGTCTGGTTCAGGCAGTACTCGCCATAGCAGGAGTGGCTGCTATTGTGAGGGGGTGGATTCGACGGCGCCGTGTGGAAGCACAGAGCGCTTTTGGGGTACTTCTTCTCGCCTTTTCAACCTGGATGATTACGCCGCTGTCCCGACCCCTGTGGGATCACCTTCCACTGTTGCCCATGGTGCAATTCCCTTGGCGCTTCCTCTCGCTACAAGCGCTCGCAACCTGTCTTGTGGCGGCTTACCTGATTCCCAAACGGCTATGGTGGGGTTGGGGGCTGATGCTTCTGTTGGGTGCCCTGGTCTTGTTTTCTACGCTCAGTGGATTGCAGCCAGAACGGCTGCTCATCCAGGAAGATGATATCACCACAGAGCGGCTGATGCTCTATGAATACTTCACAGCGAATGTGGGCACAACCATCCGCAATGATTACTTGCCCCGCTGGGTTGACCCGCGTCCGTTCACTTCGGAAGCATTTTGGCTGGGAGGATCAAAACCTGTTCCCTTCGCTATAGAAGGCCAAGTGGCGTCAGCCAACCTAGTCGCCCTCGGACCAACCTCCGAACGTTGGGCGATCGAGGTGGCCTCTCCAGAATCTTTGCTGGCTTTTCATACCTACTATTATCCTGGCTGGGTAGCCTATGTGGATGGCCAGCGCCTAGCAGTGGAGCCACTCCCAGGACTCGGATACATCGGGCTACGCCTGAGTCAGGGCGCTCATGACGTGCTGTTGCGGCTTGGACGCACGAGGGTGCAGTTTCTCGCTGAAGTTTTGTCTGCACTGACGACGTTAGCACTCATCGCAATGATAGCACAGAGAGTCCGCTTCAGCCGACACGTGTTAGGCATCCTGGTTGCAGTGTTCGTGATCATCCTGCTCATTGCCTGGCCCAAGAGCAATAAGGTGCTAACAGGGACCTCTGCGACAACACCACAGGTAGCAGCGACAACCCAGTGGGATGTAAGCATGGATTTTGACCGCATCCCTTACCTGCACCACAATCCAGAGGGCATCCGCTTTGGTGACGCGGTCCGACTCCTCTCCTATGAGCTGTCCGCCTTGGAGCTCAGAGCAGGAGAAACTCTAACTGTCACCACGCATTGGAGCGATGCCAAAGACAGCCCTCTGGGGATGCAGATCGCGGTTGTCTCACCTGCGCAACATCTCTTTGGCGTGCTACAAACAGTAGCCGTCACAGAAGGGCTACTTACAACCAACCGCGTCACGCACACCTTGCCCATCCCGCAGAACACCATGCGGGGAGTCTACCTTCTGAGCGTTCGGGTACAAAGCCCAGAAGGGGAAATCCGACCAATCAGCGCTCGTGGTGAAACACTGGGTACCACCTATCTGATGCCAGTGCGTATCCATAACCACATGCCGTCTCACACGGATGAATCAATCCTGCAAAAGTTCAGCGAGCGCATTGCCCTTTCGAACGTGCAGACAGTTCAGAACGCCCCAGGGGTATTAGAGGTGACATTGACCTGGCAAGCTCTCGCCACACCTCCTCAGAATTACAAGATCGCACTCCGCTTGAAAGACCCAGCGGGCCAGGAGGTGGCAAGGCTTGACACACAGCCTGGCTACGGTTTCTATCCGACCAGCATGTGGCGCCCTGGAGAATTGGTCTATGACCGCTACACTCTGCCACTCGATGATGGCACTCCTCCTGGCGCGTCATACAGCCTCCAGGTAACCCTCTATGAATCTGCTTCGCTGCTGCCTATCGGCACAGCGACAATCCCCAACGTGGTCGTTGCGCAGCCAACGATTCGCCATCATTATCCAGTGCTCCACGGATTCAATCCAACCCTCGCACTCAGTGAGGCACAGTTGTCCACACTAGAAGTGGAGCAAGGGGCAAAATTGACCGTTCTGCTCAAGTGGGCTGCTACAGGCCGCATAGAACAGGATTACGAGTGCCGTGTGGCACTGCGCGATGCGGCAGGGATTGTCCATTCCGCAGAAACTCTGCCGCTAGTCAGCGGATACGCCAGCTCCCTATGGCCCAAAGACGCCATCGTTGCCAGTCGTTATGTGCTGCAAATTGACCGCGAATGTCCTGTAGGTGAGTACACGATAACCCTCACCTTGGTCGAAACGCAGTCTGGGAAGGAAGCAGGCTCATTTACCCTGCCCACTCCAATACGAGTTACCGAAGCAGTGCGCAACTTTGCAATCCCGCAGATGCAAACCCTAGTAGATGCGAGCTTTGGAGGCCAGATACGTTTACTGGGTTATGATCTGGAACGCACAGAAAGAGAGCTGCTCCTGAGCTTGCATTGGCAAGCGATCTCTGCTATGAATACAGACTACAAGGTATTTGTGCACCTCTTTGATCCAACAACGGAGACCATTGTCGCTCAGCAAGATGTCCTCGCGGGAGGCGAAAACTACCCAACAACGCGCTGGGTACCTCAAGAAGTGGTGAGCAGCCGCATTGTGCTGCCCCTGGCGGGGGTACCGGCAGGAACCTATCGTCTGGCTGTTGGGCTCTACGATTCTGCCGGGCGATTGCCCATTGCAGCCCCATCCGAATTTGCTGTTTCCTCCGATCGGCTACTGCTCAGAGAGGTTATCCAGCCCTAACCATTCGACTTGTTGGAGAACTAGGGGAAAATCTCGACATTGCCCAGCGCAATCTGCATCCCCTGTCCCAGACGAGCCAGGCGCTCATCCAATACTGGCAAGTTTCTCATTGTAAAGGCGTCGTAAACAGTCAAATAGAGCACACCACGGCCGCCAGCCAGCGGCGGCAAAGACAAATCATGTTCATCCCAGACAGTAACTCCACGAATCCATTTCAGCGTCGGTATCGCCCCCAGGGCAGGGGTACCATCGTGTTGCGCCCGCCACGAACTATTCTCTCCCACTATGCTCACAGAAACGCTGTAGTCATGGGTAATGGGCTTGGCTGCTAGGAAGGTTATCCGCGCACGCAGCGGTTGGCCCTTATGCAAGGCTTGCGGGTATTCAGCCTTCACCAGAACCATCTCGCCACCCAAGGGGATGTACCTGGCATGCGTTGGCGCTGTGGGCAAGCGCACACGAAAACGGAGGGGTGCCCTCCACGGGCCTAAGTAGACGCTAGGTTCACCCTTGGTATTGTGCAGTTCCAAAGCCAGATTGGTGGCATCAGCCGGCAAGTCATGAACGGTAGAAAAACACTTGCCCTCTGGCACGGCTGGCAAGGCAGCCGCAAGTAAGGAATTCTCCCCCGAAAACATGACCAACTGCCATTCGTCCGTCGCTTGGCTGTCGGTGCGCCAGTGCAAATATACGCGGAGCTGACCAGGCAAGCTGCGGTCATAGTCCACTCCAAGCAGAGTATAACCACACGCAAACGGCTGGTACAATTCGTGCAGAGTCACAGGGCGAGCGTGGAGAGGGAGTACTTCGACTGCGGTCAAGTACGCGGCATCGCGGCCTTCCGTAGTCGTTAGCCGGCGCCAGCCTCCTTCAGCAAGGGTGATGTACACCCCCGCGATCACCTGATACCGGCCCGGCTGGATGGTAGGCAACAACGGAATGCGATATTCATCCAAAATCACCTGCCCCACCTCATAACGCGCGGCAGGATGTGTGATGTCACCTTGGCCTACCACGGTCCCTTTCTCGTCCACCAAGTGGACAAAGAACGAATAATCCCGCTCTAGCCTAACGACTGGCTGCCAGCATACTTGCACGATGAGTGTATCTGTGGGAGAGATAATGTCCTTCTCAAGTCGGTAGCCTATGAACGCGATGCGCTCATCAAACCGCACCTCCAAGGGCTGCATTCCTTCGGGCATCTGGTAAGTGGGAGTGCTTTGTACCAGGAACGCACCCGCAAAGGGTTGGAAGGTATACGGAGTGTCCCGAAACTCTGGGTAATAGTTGGTGACAATAGTTGGGCAACGTGCCACACTCTCATTTACGTGTTCCAGCCAGGTTTGGGCAATAGGTTCTGCCCCTTGTGGATAGACATAAAACACTTTCACATCAGGACGCGCATGCTCAACATATTGCAGGTACCAGAGCGGCGTGGCATAGTGCCAGTTGGACAGAATACGCGCACCTTGTGGCGCCCTGGCAAGCAGATCTTCGGCATATTCACGGACAGAGCGATCTCGGCTCAACAGCCAAAAACTGGGATAGTTACGCCAAAGCATCAACGCTGGCACGAGCGTAATCGCCGCTAGGGCGAGTGATGACAGAGCGCGAATACGCCACAACTTACTGAAAGACCATACACCATACGCGCAGATGAATGCCAAGGCGACGTAGGCAGGCATCAGGTATTCCACGGTTTGTGGAGCACGGTAAGTTGCTGCAGTCAGCGCATTGACCAGAAAAACGCCGCCATAAAGTAACAATAACTTTGGCCGCCGTCGCAACAGGCTAACTGCTCCCAAAACGCCCAACATCAGCCAGACAGGAGGAAATTCGAGCGTGAGAATGTTCCATAATACCTTCAGCCTCGCCAGCAATACACTGGGCTGGATAAAATAGAACATGTCCCCGCGGAAGCCAAGTGCCAAAACATGGTTGAGAAACCCGGACAAGCCGCGGATGGACTGCGCGCCAAAAGGTGCGCCCAGTGCGCTGCGCAGGGGAAGGTAGAGCAGAACGGTTAGTGAGAGCAAGAATGCCAGCAATGGCTGCAGCCATAGACGAGGTCTGCGCAACAGTGGGGGATTAGAAAGGAACAGAAAAGCCAGGTAGGGTAGCAGCAGCAAAAGGAGCGAACTATGGTGAGCAATGCCCAAGCCCACAAAAAATGCAAAAGCCAGCAGGTACCTTGGCTGCTTACTCTCCCCATACGCAGCAAGGACATACAACGGCAAAGCAGTGAATAGCGCAGTGAAACTGCGGATATTCGCCGTCGTGCTCTGCGCCCAGAAGGTAGGGGAGACGCCAAGCGCCGCTGCCGCAATCCAACCAGCCATACCTGATCCCGTCATTTGTCGGGTCATACGGCTTAATACCAACAAGGTGAAGGCACTGGTAACCGCTGAGAGCAAGTTCACGCGATAGGCAATGTCTCCCACAGGGACAAGAGTGCTCACTTTGGCTAACATGGTATACAAGGGGTACCCTGGGGGGTGAGCAATGCCCAGGACATGGGCAACGAACTGAAATTCGCCACTATCGGCTGGCAGGATAGTGGGGGCTAATGTGTGTACATAGAGGACTAGGCTTGCCAAAAAGAGCAACCCGTCCAAAAACTTTGCCTGTACCCGAGGTATATTGCGGTGAACCAAAGCCACCAACGCCATAAAGCCGATGGAGCAAGCCAGGTCGGGGTTCAGCCAGGGCCAGAGAATGTACAGGTAGAGGATCAAAAGCGGAGAAGGATCGAGAAGACGTTTGCCCTCCAAGAGAGCCACAGAAACTCCCGCAAGTAACGCCAGCGCGGCGCTGGCAAGGTATACCAAGTGCAGGGGGCCGTGGTGTGGGGAAAACTCCACAAGAGTCCGATTCATATAGAGAGCCAGCCCCAGCGCGGACAGCAGGGGCAAGTAAGGGCGCATTTTGCAGCGACCTTGCCGGTGCTCGCCCTGTTCACTCCCACATAGACGCTCAAGTTTGGCGAGCAGTATGTCCACCTCCCTTAATACATATCCCAGGACATGTCATCGGTCCGCAGCACAAAACAGATGGCCCCATCCCAGAACAAAACGCCGCGTTCAAAATCCTGCAACGCCCCATTGAAACGGGAAACAGGGGACTTTTGATCTTTTGGGTTTGGGATTACTGCCCACCCCAACTTTTCACGCAGCCAAGCATTCTCGCGCCAAAGTTTGCCAAATCTCCCTGGCGGCTGGACATAGAGCGGGCCGCCTGGCATAGGCGTTGGCTCAACCACGGTCGGGGAAACCTCAGGATCAGAAGGCTGAAAGGTATCCACAAATGCTCCCCAGCCCCCAGGCTGCATCCTTTCGAAAAGGACGTAGATCAACCCAGTATCTGGGCGCCAAATCATATGGCCATTTTGGAAATAGATTTCCTCACCTTGTATGCCGATTTGCTCCCCTGTTGGACAACCTAGCCGTGTGCGCACCGCTTCATTGCGCCACACGTCCCCCAGTCCCCACATTGGAGTAGCAAGGCAGGTAGGTTCTGGCAACGGCAAACCAAAAGTAGGAGTTGGCGAAGATAAGGGTGCAGAAACAGGCGCGGAGGTATTCGTAGGCGCAGGTGTAAGGAGCGCAGGTGCCAACGTAGGCGTAGAGACTAATTCCGCTGGATTGGTCTCAAACGGCCCAGGCGTTTGTCCTGGAAAGCGCAGCATCCCACAGCCTGTCAATACAGCCAGCACACATAAAAAGAACCCCAACCATACCTGGGCCCAATCTAGTTGGGAGCGGTGACTTGGAACTCCCATAGCCCCTTTACCGCTTCCCTTTCAGCAAATTGAACCACTCCGGCCAATAGGAAGAGTAGGGAGAGGATGAAGTGGCGGCTATCGCGGATGGCGTTATGGTAGTCGGGGTTATGGGGGCTACAGGGCGGTGTTGGAAAATAGGGATGACCAAGTTTTCACCGGGTTTGACCCATTTGTACTGCTCACGCGCGACTTGTTCTATGTATGCTGGCGTTTGCACATATTCAAGACGCGCTTTAAGGCTTTCGTGTTCTTCTTGTAATGCAGTGAGCTCCGCATCCAGCATGGCATTGTAGCGCTGGACGCGATAAGCCTCCACAGCCTTCCCACCGAATGCGAGGAGGAAGAAAACAGTGGCTATGGCAGCGAGCACAATCATGATATCAGCTGGTGGATTTGGCAGGCGTTGTTTCCTATCCCTCATTGTCCATACCCCTGGTCGTACCGCCTTTGCAGAGACTGCGATTCGCTTTACAACTCTTATGCGTAATGATATACCTATTTTGTCACGGAGTCAATTCAGCAACACTCTCTTTGCGTAGTGTTTGTCTGCTCACGTTGTCCGTGTTACAATTTGCTCGCCACTGTTGCCATTGCGGATATGCCCATGTCAGTATCTCGGAGAAGTAAGGAGGGAAAATGAGCAAAGCAAAGGGGAATCTCGCCGTTGGCCAATCAGGCGGGCCGACGGTGGCCATTAACAGCAGCCTGTGCGGCGTGATCCAGGAGGCGATGGCTCATGATGAGATCGGCGAAATTTATGGCATGTATCGAGGTATCCGGGGCTTGCTGCAGGATCAGTTCATCGACTTACGGCGACAATCCTCCGAAGTTATCGAAGGTTTACGACATACGCCTGGTGCAGCGCTAGGAACTGTACGTTACAAGGTCACGCCCAAGGATTATGAGCGCATTTTGGAAGTGCTCAAGAAACGCAACATCCGTTACCTGCATTACATCGGTGGCAATGATTCGGCGGACACGAGTTGGCAACTGTACAAGCTGGCTGCTGATGCGGGCTACGAACTGCACGTAATCGGTGTGCCCAAGACCGTTGATAACGATCTGTGGGCTACGGACCACTGCCCGGGCTATCCGAGTGCGGCGCGTTTTGTCGCCATGGCAGTTCGCGATACAGGCCGGGACACAGAAGCGATGGGACCAGAAAGCCCGGTGAAAATTATCGAGATCATGGGCCGCAACGCGGGATGGCTCACCGCTGCAGCCGCACTGGCTAGAGAAGAGGAAGGGGATGCCCCCCACCTGGTCTATGTCCCTGAGCGGCCGGTCAGCGTGGAGCAGCTTGTGGAGGATGTAAAACGCTGCTATGAGGAACGGGAACACGTCGTCATTGCCATGAGCGAGGGAGCACAGGAAGCACCGGGCAAAACATTGGGGGAGGAATACGCGCCCAAGGAGATTGACGCTTTCGGACACCGTATGAAAGGCGGCGTGAGCGACTTTGTAGCGACCTTGCTTACCGGGCGATTGGGGCTGAAGGTGCGCCTGGATAAGCCGAACTATATCCAACGCTCCCTGATGGTTTGTGCCTCACCGATTGACCTGGAAGAAGCCTATCGTGTGGGAAGGCAGGCAGTTAAAGAGGCCATCGCCGGCCGTATGGAGGGGATGATCACATTGATCCGCGACCCAGGCCCGAAATACCATTGTTCGCTGGGCGTCGCTAGTCTGGGCGACATCGCCAATCGGGAGCGGATGCTGCCTCCGGAATTTATGAACGAGGCTGGGAATTACCCCACTGAAGCCTTTTTCGCCTATGCCCGGCCACTGATTGGCGAATTGCAGCCAAAATATGTGCGCCTGACCAAATATTTCGTCTAGCAAGACAAGGATGCACAAGAATTCCTGTGCATCCTTGTTAAACAACTTCCTGCTTCTTACAACACGATCGGATCGGACTCCCATGCCCGATATTGGGCGGCATGGGAGCTGCCTTCTAGGTATTGCTAGATGACTCCCAGTTCCTTGCCTACTTTGGCAAAAGCCTCTAGCCCTTGATCCAAGTCATCCTTGCTGTGCGAGGCGGAGATCATCACGCGGATGCGCGCTTTGCCACGCGGCACTGTGGGGTAGCCAATGGCCATGGCAAAAACGTTGTAATCAAATAGCCTTTTCGAGAACTCTTTGGCTAACGGTGCTTCGCCGAGCATGATGGGTGTGATGGGCGTCACGCTGTTGCCCGTGTCAAAACCCAGGCGCTTGACCTCCGCTTTGAAGTAGCGCGTATTCTCCCACAGACGATCCACCAACTCAGTGGAGGATTCCAGGATGTCTACGGCAGCGAGACAGGCAGCCGTGTCAGCAGCGGTTACAGCACTGGAAAAGAGGAAGGGCCGTGCCTTTTGTCGCAGATAGTCTACGATCTTGCGCTTCCCTGCGATGACGCCGCCAACCACACCAAAAGCCTTGGATAAGGTGCCGATTTCGACATCGAATTTTCCGTGCAGCCCAAAGTGGTCCACGATGCCCCGGCCTCCTCGGCCCAATACGCCTTCGCCATGGGCATCATCTACCATCGTCAACACGCCATAGCGCTCGGCGATTTCGTACAGCTTATCCAGAGGGGCGATGTCCCCATCCATGCTGAACACCCCATCGGTGATGAGCATGCCACGCCGGTAATTAGGCAGGTTCTCCTTGATGACGCGTTCCGCATCAGCAGCATCACAGTGCTCGTAGACAATGATCTTGGCACCGGACAGCCGGCAGCCATCAATGATGGAAGCATGGTTCAGCCTATCCGAGAACACGACATCTTCCTTGCCCACCAAAGGTGGGATCGCGGCTTGGTTAGCACAGAAGCCCGACTGCACATACAGAGCGTCCTCCACGCCCTTGAAAGCTGCGATACGCCGCTCGAATTCCAGGTGCAGGCTGAGCGTGCCTGCAATGGAACGCACGGCAGCCGGGCCCACGCCAAATTGGTCAATTGCCTTTTTGGCCGCCTCTTTCATCCGCGGGTCGTTAGCCAAGCCTAAATAGTTATTGGAGCAGAAATTGAGCACCCGCTTGCCGTCCACAATGATCCAAGGGCCCTGAGCGCTTTCAATGGTGCGGATATGGATAAACAGCCCTTGCTCCTTCAGGCTGGCTATGTCCTCATCAATAAAAGCCAGTTTGTCTTTCTCCATTTTTGTTCCCTCCTCATTCAAAAGTTACGTCTTTGCGCCGCCTTCCACGCATCACGTTTTACGCATTACGTTTTGCGTTTTAGAGCCTCCCCTCCGCGTGCTTCTTGCCCAACTTCTCCAGCATGTCTGCCACCATGGACGCCAGGTCATAATCTGGCTTCCAACCCCAATCCCTGCGCGCCGCACTGTCATCAATACTCCGTGGCCAGGAATCGGCAATCTGCTGGCGGAAATCAGGGTTGTAGGTGCAAGCCAGGTCAGGGATATGCTTCTTGATTTCCGCCACCAACTCTGCTGGTGAGAAACTGAACGCAGCCAGGTTGTAATCGGAATGGCGAGTCAGTCGGGAAAGATCTGCTTCCATCAATTGGATAGTGGCTTTGATACAATCTGGCATGTACATCATCGGCAACACGGTGTCTTCCCTCAAGAAGCAATTGTAGCGCTTGTGCTTGATCGCCTCGTAAAAAATCTCCACTGCATAGTCTGTGGTGCCGCCACCCGGTGGCGTCTCACTGCTAATGATCCCCGGATAGCGAACGCCCCGCACATCCACGCCAAAACGATAGAAGTAATAGTCGCACAACAATTCGCCAGTGACCTTGGTCACGCCATACATCGTGCGAGGGCGCAGGACTGTTTCTTGCGGGGTATTATCCCGTGGGGTTTCTGGGCCAAATGCAGCAATGGAACTAGGGCAAAAAACACGTGCTAGCTTGCGTTCTCGCGCTACTTCCAAGACATTGTACAGCCCATTGATGTTCACATCCCAAGCCAGTTGAGGATTCTTCTCTCCTGCAGCAGAAAGGATAGCAGCCAAGTGATAAATTGTGTCAATGTTGTACTTCTCCACGACTGCTTCGATCGTTTCCCGCCGGGTTACATCAATGAACTCAAAGGGCCCGCCATCGCGAAGTTCGGGGCTAGGAGATTTCTTGTGGCCAGCGGCTACGACGTTCTCTGCGCCGTACCGCTGTCGCAATGCCGGGGTTAGTTCAGAACCAATCTGCCCAACGGCACCAGTAACGAGGATCCTGGGGCTTTTTCCTGTAAATGCCTTTAGAGCCATCTTCTCTCTCCTTTGAGAAAATCTTATGTTACAGCGCAGATGTACTATATCACAAGGACACGCTTCTAGCAAAAACAATGGAGCTTGATGCCAGAAAAACTATTCCTCCACACGGAATGGACGCAGCACCGGGCCCGCCTCGCTCACACCTACCAGTTGGCTCACTTTTTGTTCCGCTTCGTCCAGTTTCCTCTCGCATAACTTGGCTAAGAGCATGCCCTGCTCGAATAACGCCAAGGACTGCTCCAGGGACAACTCACCTTTTTCCAATTGCTCCACCACTTTTTCAAGCTGTTGAAACGCTTGCTCAAAGGTTAAATCGGCAATCTCTTTCTCTTCCATCCGCTTTCTCTCCTATCTCGCTACCAACCCTCAATCCACAGTGCTGGTAAAATGGCCATCGCTGACGCGAACATCAAGCACATCCCCAGATGTAACCTGTGTGGTGCTCCTCACTATTGCGCCAGTATCGCAACGGGATACCACTGCGTAGCCACGCTCCAAGACGGATTGCGGACTCAACGCCTGCAAGCGAAGCCTGATGCCCGTCACCTGTGCCCGCAAGACCGTCAGACGATGGCATTGTGTTGTCCACATCCTCTGGCAGCGTTCATCCAGGCTCTGCCGCCATCTGTCCACCACAGCCCTAGGAGAAAAACGACGCAGGGTATCCATGGCATGCTCCAGCTTTCTGTTGCTCTCAGCCAGGCGTTGCTCTATCCGCTGACAAAGCATGTCACGGTACTGCCCAATCTGGGCGTGCAAAGCCTGTCGGTCAGGAACAGCAAGTTCCGCCGCTGCTGAGGGAGTGGGAGCCCTCACATCCGCCACAAAATCGGCAATGGTGTAATCCGTTTCATGCCCTATCCCAGAGATAAGCGGGATCTTGGAAGCAAATATGGCACGAGCAACCCGCTCATCATTGAAAGCCCACAGCTCTTCTAGAGACCCTCCCCCTCGCGCGAGGATGATCACATCTACATCGGTGTGGGCATTCAATGCCTCAATAGCGGCGACAATCTGCGGCGGGGCTTCCTCTCCTTGCACCAGCGTCGGCGCTAGAATGACCTCTGCCAGGGGATAGCGCCGCCGCAAGATATGCAAAATATCCCGTATTGCGGCTCCAACTGGTGAAGTAACGATGCCCAGTCGCCGTGGGAAACGGGGCAGGGAACGCTTGCGCTCTGGAGCGAAGAGCCCCTCTCGTTCCAACTTTTCTTTGAGTGCTAGGAACTCTAGGAACAAGACACCGGCGCCCAGAGGCTGTATCTGATCCACATAAAGCTGATAGTTGCCTTGCATTTCATAGACCGAGATGCGGCCGTGCACAATGACTGCATTACCATTAGCCGGTACATGCCCCAAACGGGAGAGTTGCGAGCGCCATAGCACACAGCGCAATTGTGCCTGAGCATCCTTCAGTGTAAAGTACATGTGCCCAGCCGTGGATTGCGTGCAATTGGAAATTTCGCCCTCCACCCACAGATCTTGTAACAAAGGGTCGAGGTCAAACAGGCTTTTTACATACTGGGTAACCTGGCTGACGGTATACACTTGCATACTCTAACTATACTGCATTGGGCAATGATTACAAAACAAAAAACCAGACGCCCCGTATGAAATGCGAAGCGTCTGGTGTGAACCAAGAGAGAAAAGGCGTTACTTTACGACGATGTTGATCAGCGCGTCCGGAACGTAAATGGTCTTGACGATATCCTTGCTGGATATATAGCGTTGCACCTTGGCACTGCTAAAAGCCAATTCCCGTGCTTTTTCTTCGCTCAACCCCGCCGGTACGGACAGCCGATCGCGCACCTTGCCATTGACTTGCACAACCAAAGTAACCATTTCCTCCGCCGCTGCAGCCTCATCCCACTGTGGCCAAGGTTGAGTATGGACGCTGTAGGGCCCACCAATGCGCTCCCATAGCTCTTCCGCTAAATGCGGCGTGATTGGAGCCAACATGAGGATCAGGGAACGTACCGCTTCCGACCACGCTTCCGAGTGTACCACGGGCGTGTTCTTCGCTTTCAGTAAGTAGTTATTCAGCTCCATCAAGGCTGCGATGGCAGTGTTAAAGCGGAAAGCCTCCATGTCGTCTGTTACTTTGCGAATCGTCTTGTGCGTCATACGGCGCAGGGCGGCGATCTCCTCAGGGCTAGCCCGTCCTTCGGAAGGTTTGGTAGGATTTACCACTACATCCCAAACACGGTGTAAGAAGCGGTGCACTCCCTCAATGCCCCGGCTGCTCCATGGGCCACCAGCATCCCATGGCCCAATGAACATCAAATACGCGCGTGTTGTGTCAGCCCCCATAGTCCGCACATATTCATCAGGGTTCACGACATTTCCACGCGACTTGCTCATTTTTTCGTTGTCTTCCCCCAGGATGATCCCCTGATTGAACAAACGCAACATAGGCTCATCGTGATCCACGATGCCAATATCGCGACAGGCTTTGGTGAAGAAACGGGTGTAGAGCAGGTGCATCGTGGCATGTTCAATGCCGCCGGTATATTGATCCACCGGCATCCAATACTTGTAGCGCACCGGGTCAAACGGGCCTTTGTCATATCCCGGGCTGGTATAGCGCATGTGGTACCACGAGGAACACATAAAGGTGTCCATCGTATCCGTCTCGCGTTCTGCGGGACGGCCACAGCGGGGACAAGTGGTGTGCAAAAATTCTTTGTGATATTTCAGGGGGGATTCCCCGGTTGGCAGAAATTCGGCATCCTGAGGGAGCAGCACAGGCAACTGATCTTCGGGCACAGGCACAATGCCGCAATCTGCACAGTAGACGATGGGGATAGGCGCACCCCAGTAACGCTGTCGTGAGATCAGCCAGTCATGCAGGCGGTATTGCACCTCGCGTTTCCCAATGCCCCGCTGCTCCATTTCATCGGCGATGGCTTCCCAGCCTTCTCGGCTTGACAGGCCGTTGAAGCGGCCAGAATTGACCATTGTCCCTTCCCCGACATAGGCAGCTTTCAATGGCTGTCCATCCCAATCCGGTGGTGCAATCACCACGGGTATGGGCAAGCCATAGCGCCGTGCAAAGTCAAAGTCTCGCTCATCATGCGCGGGAACGCCCATGATGGCGCCTGTGCCGTAGGTCATTAGTACGTAATCCGCGATGTACAGGGGGACTTCTTCACCATTCATGGGGTTGATCGCATAAGTGCCGATAAAGACGCCATCGCGCTCTCGTTCTGTGGACAGGCGGTCAATCTCCGCCATGCGGCGCGCCTTGAACTGATACGCCTCAACCTCTGCACGATGTTCCGGCGTGGTCAATTCGCCCACCAGCGGATGCTCTGGCGAAAGCACCGCAAAGGTCATGCCAAACACGGTATCCGGCCGCGTGGTGAAAACAGGGATTTTTTTCGGCGAACCTTTGATCCCCAGGTCAAAACGTACGCCTTCGCTGCGGCCAATCCAGTTTTTCTGCATGGTTACCACACGTTCAGGCCAGTCAATCTTGCTGAAATCCAGCAATTCCTCGGCATACTTGGTGATGCGGAAAAACCACTGCTCCAGGTCTTTCTTGATCACCGGAGTGCCACACCGTTCACAGTGCCGATCCTCGCCCCACACCTGTTCACGAGCCAAAGAGGTATTGCAATGCGGGCACCAGTCCACAGGAGCCATGGCACGGTAAGCCAGTCCATTCTCATAGAACTTTAAGAAGAACCACTGTGTCCATTTGTAGTAACTGGGGTCACAGGTGATCGCTTCCCGCTCCCAGTCCCACATGGCGCCCATACTCTTCAATTGTCCGCGCATGCGCTCAATATTGGCCATCGTCCACTTGTAAGGATGAATTCCATGCTTGATGGCTGCTTCCTCGGCGGGCAAGCCAAAGGCATCGAACCCGATGGGGAACATGACATTGTACCCTTTCATGCGCGTATAGCGTGCCTTGGCATCGGATGGCGCCATTGCGTACCAGTGCCCGATGTGCAAATCACCCGAGGTATAGGGAAGCATAGTCAGAAAATAAAACTTGGGCCGGGGGTCATCTTCCCGGGCATGATACAGATGGTCTGCTTCCCATTTCTTCTGCCATTTTGGCTCAATAACGGTCGGATTATACTTTTCTTTTTTCATGACAACCTCCACTACCGCTGCTATGCATGCTACAAGAAAAGAGCGCTTCGCACAGGGGCGAAGCGCTCTCCGCGGTACCACCCTGATTGGTAGAAATCGGATTCTGAGCGCCGATACCGCATCGTGCCGACACTCATACATCCAGTAAGGTGGAGATGAGGGGATTCGAACCCCTGACCTCCTCAATGCCATTGAGGCGCTCTCCCAATTGAGCTACATCCCCACAATACGAATTCTACCCACTTCTAGGCGTGTTAACGGACGCCATGCGTCTGTGGCTAATCCTCATATGCCCTCTTCCTAGAGGGCAATGAAAGAGGATTCACCCAGAGGCTCCCAGGCGAGTTCGGCTCCTGTGCTCCCTCGGGGCACCGTTGCCAGGCTCCCACCGCGTAAACACCTGGCTCTCTGTGAGGGATAGCCTACTACTCCTGTTCGCAGCCTTTCGCGGTATACAGGCGGCTTCTTTGCTTGCCGTCTGTGGAGCTGAGGGGATTCGAACCCCTGACCTCATCAGTGCGATTGACGCGCTCTCCCAACTGAGCTACAGCCCCATTTGCAACATTAAGTATAGTGCAATCGCACTCCTTTGTCAAATTCAGGCAGGCAGTACTACTCATAGCGCAATGCCTCGATGGGATTCAGACTGGCCGCCCGCGTGGCTGGATAGAGGCCAAAGAACAGCCCAACTGCTAGGGAAAAGGCTACTGCCAGCACGACTGCCTGCAGGGAAACCCTCGTAACCAAAACGCCCGTGCTATTAACGGCAGCAGCAGCCAAAGCGCCAAAGCCTATGCCAATCACCCCACCGATGATGCTCAATACCATAGCCTCAATCAAAAATTGTACCATGATGTCTCGACGTTTGGCACCCACAGCCTTGCGGATGCCAATCTCCCGTGTCCGTTCTGTTACAGATACCAGCATAATGTTCATAATCCCGATGCCACCTACAAGCAGAGAGATAGCGGCAATCGCACCTAGGAAGATGGTCAAAATGTCGGTAACTTGGTTCAATACGCCCAGGATATCCTTCTGACTAGTAACAGTAAAATCGTCCTGCTGGTATTGGATGCGATGCCGTTGGCGCAGCAGTGCAGTAATCTGTTCGATCGCTGCATCAATCCGATCCTCGCTCACGGCAGAAGCATTGATTAAGGACACAGCACTGCCGCCTCCTCTGGCTGTCACCGTTCCAAAGAGGCGCGTCTTGGCAGAGGTGATGGGCACAAATACAGAAGTGTCGATCGTTCCCCCTCCGCCCTGCTCCACCAGAACGCCGATAACCCGAAAGGGTATCCGATTAATGCGTATGGTCTGTCCAACGGCGCTTTCTGTTTCGAAAAGATCTATCGCAAGACGGCCACCCAGCACGGCTACCCGCGCCGCCGAAGTCAGGTCCTGTTCATCAAAAAAGTGCCCTTGCTCTAGTTCCAACCGCCGTATAAAGGCAAACTCTGGAGTCGTGCCGACGACACTGGCATTGGTGTTGCGATTGCGATAGATGATCTGCGCATTGCGTGTTTGCTGTGGCGCCACAGCGGCAACGTCAGGGCAATTGGCTGGATCAGCGATGGCTTCCGCATCTTCCATTGTCAAGCTGGCTAGACTGCCTAGACCAAAGGATGCCCCACCTTGAGTGAGACTCCCGGGGATAATGAAAATTAAATTGGAGCCAATGCCCTGTATCTGCTCTGTGATTGCCTTCTGCGCCCCCTGGCCAATAGACAAAAGCGCGATCACCGCACCAACGCCAATGATAATGCCCAACATGGTCAGCCCTGAACGTAATTTGTTCGCGGATAATCCGCGCATCGCCAAGCGAATACTTTCTACAATATCCATGGTTATTCCCATCACCCTCCCGTAGAACCCACGGACTCAGCCTTATCCAAGCACGGAGTGTCTACTTTTTCCTCTCCTACGATCAGTCCGTCTCGCAAACGCACGATACGCCGCGTACATGCTGCAACCTCTGGATCATGGGTCACGAAAATGATAGTAATGCCGCGTTCCTTATTGAGCCGTTGGAAGATGCGGATAATTTCCTGACCAGTTTTGGTATCCAGGTTGCCTGTTGGCTCATCGGCCAGGATGATCGCAGGGTCATTGACCAGAGCACGAGCAATCGCTACACGCTGCTGCTCACCCCCTGAAAGCTCGTTCGGCTTATGGTGCAAGCGATCACCTAGGCCTACACTCTGCAAAGCCTCGACCGCTCTCGCCCGCCTTACAGACATAGGCACGCCAGCGTAGATCATGGGAATCTCGACATTGGCAATGGCACTCGTTCGTGGCAGCAAATTGTAGTTCTGAAAGACAAAGCCTATCTTTTTGTTGCGAATCTCCGCCAGTTGATTGTCCGTCAGTTGTCTGACTGGTATGCCATCCAAATAATACTGACCACTGGTGGGCTGGTCGAGACAACCGATGATATTCATGAGCGTGCTTTTGCCCGAACCAGAGGGGCCCATGATGGCGATGAATTCACCTGGAGCCACTTCAAGATCTAACCCACGCAAGGCATGGACTTCAACAGTGCCCATTCTGTAGACTTTGGTGATGCCCTCCAGCTTGATCATCTGGTACGTCCTCCAAAGGGAAATGAGAACTGCTGCAGGACATTGCGCCGCGGGGTAGAAACAACAACTTCCTCTCCTTCGCGCAAGCCGCTCACTATCTCTGTAACGAGTTCGTTGCTCAGTCCAATGGTAACGGTGCGCTGCTCGACTTGATCCCCGCGGAGAACTTCCACCGAATATCTTGCCGCAGTGTCCCTCCTCACAGCCCGATTAGGCACTACCAAAACGCCTTCCTTCCTGGCGACCACAATATCCACGATGGCGGTCATATTGGGCCGGATAGGCACATTCGTGGAAGTAACTTCGACCTCCACAGCGTAGCTCACCACCCCTTGTGAAACCTTGCCCAGTGGATCAATGCGCGTTACTTTGCCCGTCAGTTTCATATCAGGAAACGCATCTAAACTAATTGTGGCATCCTGGCCCACCTGCACAAGGCCAATGTCCGTCTCATCTACGCTGGCGTCAATGTAGTAGCGTTCCAAATCTGCCAGCACGACGACCGGTGTAGCCGCGCTGACCACTTCACCAACCTCTGCCCCTATGGAGAGCACCGTTCCAGAGAAGGGCGCGACAAGAATGGCATCAGCCAAGCGAAGCTTTGCCTGCTCCAATGCTGCTTTCGACTGTTCGACCTGTGCCTCAGCGATGGCTAATTCCTCCGGCGTTGGATTGCGCTGCAACTTATCCAACTGAGCTTTTGCCTGGGCTAATTGAGCCGCCGCACTCTTGAAAGAAGTGTCATCAATTGCTGCGACTTGCAGTTTGTAATTGGCTAATGCACGCTCATAGTCAAGGGTAGCCTTTTCGAGAGCAGCTGCCTGTGGCAACATTCCGATATCTGGCCGCCATGCTACTCGGTCATAGGCTGCCTGTGCATCCCGCAAAGCCAATTCGGCCCTTTTCAAATCCGCTTCCGCAATAGATAGCTGTTCACCTTTCAAGTTCAGTTTTTTCTTGGCAGACTCGTACAATGCTTGGGCGCTCTCCAGCGCTGCTTCTGCCGCCGCCAGGTCTGCAGCCGATGGCCCAGCCTTAACCTGAGCCAGGCGCGCCTCATTAATCCTTAACGTAGCCTCTGCCTGGGCGATATTCCATTCCAACTGGCGTGTATCCAGACGAGCCAGCTCCTGACCCGCTTCCACTTTCTGCCCAACTTGCACATGAACGGCTGCCAGCAAGCCTCCAGAGGGAAACACTAGAGTTACTTTCCTCCTTGGCCTTATATTGCCAGAAGCATTGACCGTAGCAAGAATGGTGTCTCGTCGCACTGGAACGGTTTCATACTCCACGCTCGTCGTGTTCCTTTGTCTTACTGTGCGTAGAACGAGCCAGCCAGCCAACATTAGCCCAACGACCGTAATCAACAAAGTGATCGTCTTTCTCTTCATCGTTCGTTTTCTCCTCAGCCTAGTAAATTGACCTCTGTTATAGCCATTTATTTTGTGATACTAAATATCTATTTTATGCCCCTTGTGGATATTTGTCAAATGAAAGAAGACTGGAAATTGGCGTTTCTCCTACTTTGTGCTAAAATGCACAATAGAAGCCATTAGCCACTGAAGGTGTACCAAACTCCAGGAGGCGCTCATGAATCCCTTGGAAATCCCGGAGATCGTTATCAGACGCTTGCCCCTTTACCTGCGCACGCTCAATCTGATGGCAGCACAGGGCCAAACAGTTACGTCCTCGCAAGAAATAGGGGAAAGGTTGGGCATCAGTTCCACACAAATACGCAAAGACCTCTCCTACTTTGGCGAGTTTGGCAAGCAAGGAACGGGATACAATATCGAATATCTTCGGGAACAACTGCGGCAAATCCTCCAAGTCAGCCAACGCTGGAAAGTAGCCTTAATTGGCGCGGGTGATCTCGGACGAGCCATTCTGCGTTACAGCGGCTTCGAGGAAGGCGGCTTTGAAATCGCAGCAGTCTTTGACAAGGACGAGCAAAAAATTGGCCGCCAGATTGGAAAATTGAAAGTGCTTGATGTCGCCAAGCTGCACGAAGTGATTCAGGAGCAAGGGATCCGCATCGCCATCATTGCCGTACCAGCCAGTGAAGCGCAGGAAGTGGCAGATGCTTTGGTCAATGCGGGGATCAAAGCCATTTTAAGCTATGCACCCATCCCCTTACGCTTGCCATCTAATGTGCAAGTACACTACATAGATCCGGTTATTGGCTTGCAAAGCATGACCTATTACCTCAGCCCAGAACAGATATAGTCCTATATACAAAAGAAAGGTGTATGCCTGTAAGCACACACCCCCCTTGCAATCTAAGGTCGAATCGCATCGGCTTCATCTAATCTACAATACAGGCAAACTACGTTTCAAGATATTGTATTGCTCCAGCGCTTTGCCAGCCCCGATGGCTACACAGGCTAGTGGATCCTCTGCTACATGGCAGGGCACCCCTGTCTCTCGCGTCAAGTAGCGATCCACATTGCGCAACAGGGAACCCCCACCAGTCATGACAATGCCACGATCAATGATATCCGATGCCAACTCAGGCGGGGTCTTTTCCAGGACTGCTTTCACACTGGCAGCAATAGCAGCCAGAGGTTCCACAATGGCTTCCGTGATTTCCCCAGAAGTGATGGTAATCGTCTTGGGCAGACCCGTCACCTGATCTCGACCTCGAACTTCCATGGTCAATTCCTCTTCCAATGGCAATGCGCTACCTATGCGGATTTTGATCTCCTCGGCAGTTTGGTCTCCAACCAATAGGTTATACTTGCGGCGGATATAAGTCGCTATGGCTTCATCAGTTTTGATACCACCTACTCGAACAGAGTTCGCAACGACAATCCCGTTCACAGCAATAACGGCTGCTTCACTCACTCCTCCTCCGATGTTCACCACCATGTTGCCTGTCGGGGTATGAATCGGCATATCTGCACCAAGAGCAGCCGCTAAAGGTTCTGGAATCAAATAGGCGACTTTGGCGCCCGCCTGAATAGCCGCATCCCGCACCGCGCGGCTCTCCACACTGGTAACCCCCACTGGTACGCTGATCATCACCTCAGGTCGGAACAAGCGAAAACGCCCGCAAACTTTGGCGATAAAGTAGCGCAGCATGGCTTCCGTAACAACATAATCGGCGATCACACCCCCGCGCATGGGACGCATCACCTCAATCGTTTCTGGCGTGCGTCCGAGCATCTGACGCGCCTCTTCCCCCACCGCCACAATGCGGCTGTCATTCGTAGAAATAGCCACTACAGAAGGCTCGCGCAACACAATGCCTTTGCCACGTACAAATACCAACACATTTACAGTGCCCAAATCAATGCCTATCTGTTTTGTGAGCATTCAACCTCCTATTGCTCCATCACACTATATTCATTGCAGATCAGATCCCTGCAACCCGCTGGATTTTGGCTCCTAGCAGGTTCAGTTTTTGGTCTATCCCTTCGTAACCCCGATCGACATAGCCAATATCGGAAACAATGGTCCTTCCCTCTGCGACCAGGGCTGCTAGGATCACCGCTGCACCAGAACGAATATCCAATGCTTTTACCTCGCACCCTCTGAGACTGCTTGGTCCCCTGATGACAGCGGTTTGCCCTTCCACCTTAATATCCGCTCCCATTTTCTGTAACTCACCGACATAGAGCAGACGGCCATCATACATGGTTTCATGGATCGAACTCTCGCCGTGCGCCTGTGTAAGCAAGGCACCAGTGGGAGCCTGTAGGTCAGTGGGAAACCCTGGATAAGGGAAAGTTTGAATATCAATCGGGGAAAGGCGCTCGCAGCCCATCACGCGATAGACATCCCTTTCTGGAACTACCCAAACGCCAGCTTCGCTGAGCTTACTGCTCAGGGCACCCAAATATCGCGCAACACGGCCGTGAATGGCCACGGTTCCTCCCGTGATAGCAGCCGCGATGGCAAATGTGCCTGCTTCCAGGCGGTCTGGCATCACGCGATATACCGCGCCATGCAATCTACGCACACCTTCGATTTGGATAATACCTGTGCCAGCACCATAGATGCGCGCACCCATCGCATTGAGGAAACTAGCCAGATCAACAACCTCCGGTTCGACAGAGGCGTTCTCAATGATTGTAGTCCCCTCGGCTAGACAGGCAGCAAGCATCAGGTTCTCCGTGCCCGTGTGACTGGGATAGTCGAGAGAAATCCTCTCTCCGCTCAGTTTGTGCACTTTCAAGGCATAATTACCATTCAGACGATCCACCTTAGTCCCCATCGCCTGGAACCCCTTCAGGTCAACGCCCACGGGACGGGTACCTATGGCGCAACCACCGGGATGGGGCGCCTCAGCCTGCCCCAAGCGTCCCAGGAGCGCACCTACAACAAGGAAACTAGCACGCATCTTGGTTGCCAGTGCGGGTGGAACAGAAGCACGCACCAGGTTCTCGGCTTTGACTGCCACACTATGTGCTCCTTCCACCCTGACAGTAGCTCCAAGGCTGCGCAACAAGGCGATCATGGTGCGGATATCTTCAATATCTGGCAAATTTTCCAATAGGCATTCATCGGGAGTGAGCAACGTCGCAGCCAAAATGGGCAAAGCGGCGTTCTTAGCGCCAGAAACGAATACCTCTCCCTCTAATTTGTAACCACCTTCTACTACAAGATGCATCTTCTCACCACGCTGTCCACATGGTCAGTTAGTTGAAAATCTTTCCTGTGCAGATTGACTTGCGCTATGAGTATATCGCAGATGGTAACGGTTGTCAAAGAAACTGTAAACTCAGCCCATGCTACTTGGGCATTGCCTTCAGTTTGAGATAGGCAGGGCGCGGCCGGAAATCCGGGTAGCCTGGTTCTGAAATAGCCCACCAATACTGCTCGTTGGCCTCTGTCCAATCCGGATCAGCAATATAGATGAGGCTCATTAAGCCTATCCAAGACGACCAATTCTCCTTCGCCCACTTGTAAGCACGCACGAAATAGTCTGCCTTGGTCTCCTCATCTACAGCGTGCCAAGAGTACTCAGGGTGAATGGGATCGCTGGTCCAACCAAATTCAAGCACCGCAATCTGCTTATCGGCATCGCCATATTTCTCCATAATGCGGCGAAGATCTTCAACGCGTCGGAAGCAGAAAAAGCGTTGCCCACCATAGTAAGGGTTTTTCGCTGCTTCATCAGGGCTTAACTCCGGCGGTGCCTTGTAGCCAGCAGCATGGACGCCTAACACGTCGAAATAGCCATCGCTGTTGCCCCCCATCGCTTGATACATCTGCTCCAAATAGACATCATCGGGCGTGGCTTCAGGAGAATACGTTCCTGTGGGTGACAAGCCTGCGCTAATGACCATTGCATTGGGATCTGCTTGCTTGATGCGCCGATAGGCTTCCTTCAACAACCGCACATACTGGGCAGCGTTCGGAGGACGGCCACCCCATTCACGGGCTAGATTAGGCTCATTCCAAATCTCATAGGCACGGATGCGCCCTTTGTAACGGCTAGCCATCGCGTACAGAAAATCACCCAAATCGGCATAATTGTTAGGCGGGCCATTGGTGGGATAATTGCCTCCCGCCCATTGCGGCTGATGGTCTATACGCACCAGCAAGTCTAACCCAAGTTTGTTGCACTCGTAAACAATCCAGTCCACCCGGCTCCAATCAAACACGCCCTTGGCTGCTCCTTCCACATCGCGCCAGCCAATATTCTGCTTCACCCAACCGAAGCCAGCCTCTTTGATCATGCCCATATCCCGGCTGGCGACTTCTGGGCGCCACCATAGGAAAGCCTGCATCCCGTATTCAGGGGAATTCATGCGCAAAGGCTTGGGTGGTGGTACCGGCGGTAAAGGTGTGGGGGTAGGGGCTGCTGTCGGTCCTATAGGAGTGGCTGTCGGTGGGATAGGAGTTACTGTTGGTTGCATCTGAGTTGCTGTAGGTTGTACGGGCGCTGTGGCAAGGGGCGTTCGTGTAACAACCACTTGAGGAGGAGCAGGCGTCACACCAGGTTGCACTGCCTGCTCTGAGGCAGTAAAAGTCGGACGGGGTGTGCGGGTAGCTGCAGGAGCCACTGGTTGTGCGGGTTGGTTGAGGAACAGCAGCCATACCAAGCCAAGCACCCCAATGCACACCATGGCAAGCGCAATCCATATCATCACTGAACCTCTACTCTGTTTGGAAAACGCATGAGATGGTTTTGTTCCAGTCACCAAGGCACTCCTTTATGTTATTTCATCCAGTCCACCTAAGTAATACCACACCCCAGCACAAACAGAGCACGGGGAGATCCCCGTGCTCTGCGACCTGCCTTGCGAGCCAGGCTGCAAAATGGATTGATATAGGCTATTTTGGCATATTAGCCAAAGCAGCGAAGGCCGGGCGCAGGCTCCAATCCGGCCTGATGATGCTAAAAGCAGCCTTTTCATCACGCGGGCCACAAATGGGGCCAAAGTTGAGGTTCCACAGGAACATGGGCCCGACCCATCCCCAATTCTTTGCCATTTGGTAAGCCTGAACAATAAACTGTGCTTGCTCCATTTCCGTGTTGTCTGCAGCATATTCATAACCACAGGCGGGCGGCACCCCAAGGTTTTCCACCGAAGCCCAGCCAAATTCTGTAACCCAGATTCGTTTCGCTCCATCGCCATATTTCAGCATGATGTTGCGATAGCTTTCCATGGTGCCACGGAAGAACCAGCTCGGATGCCCCTTGGCATTGAAGGCAGCACTGGGGTCTTGATAGGTTTCCCACTTGGCATCCGGTGGATTGTTGTAACCACTAGGGTGTGCCCCTATCGCATCGCAGTAGCTTTTCAGTCCTGCCTGATACATCTGCTCTAGATAGACGCGGTCATCAATGGCGATGTTCCCATCATTATAACCCGTTGGCGTAAGCGCGCCTGCTACCACCGTAGCATTGGGGTCTACAGATTTGATGGCTTGATAAGCTACTTTGAGGAGCTCAACATACTTGCGCGCATTGAGCTTGCCCCCTAAGCCGCCCCATTCATAATACAAGTTCTGCTCGTTCCAAATTTCATAGGCTTGCACGCGCCCCTTATAGCGCGCAGCCATTTCCCTCAGGAAGGCTCCATACGTGTTCGGATCAGCAGGCGGGCCTTGGTCGGTATCTTCAGGTGGACGAGCCCATTTGGGAGCCTTGACCACACTGAACAGCAGCTTGATGCCCGCAGCATTCGCACTGTCCACGATGCGGTCCAGCGCTCCCCAGTCATATTGCCCTGGTGCGGGGTTGTAGCGGAACCATTCCACCTGCTGCTTGTACCAACGAAAGCCCAGTTGCCGGATAAGGCCGAAGAGCCTGCCGTGATCCCCGTCGGTAATGGCATCCCCTTGGATGCCATAATCAAATCCCGGCCCACGGCTGGCAGAAGTGACCACCGAGGCTGTCTGTGGTTTCGCCGTTGGTTTCGGTGTGGGCGTAGGGGTCGGCGTAGGCGTAGGCGTCGGTGTAGGCGTCGGGCTAGGAACTAGCAAACTGACGTCATTGCTGCGCACGTTCGTCGTGCGTCCCCCGTCATCTGAAATAGCAGCGGCGATGAAATAGGCACCTGGCGTAGCAGGTGCTTCCCAGACGTAACTCGAGCCGGCAAGTGCTTGGCTTCCTACTTTACTGCTTTCGCTGGTAGGTCCTTCTCCTTTTCCCCCCAACAGAGAACTAGCCTGGCGGATTTCTTCGCCAGCAGGTCCCTTGATCGTCCAAACAACAGCGAAATCGCTCTCGATAGAAGGGACGAGCAAGTCTTTGAACTGCTTCACTAAATCCCATATGCGCTGATCATTCTGTGGATCTAGCAGGTCCTCCAAAACCAAGCCGCGCACGTTGTAGTCAGCGATAAGCCGCAGTTTATGATCAAGGCTAGCAGCATTCTCTAACCAAATCTGGCAGCTTTTACCCTGCTCGTCTTGATATGCAATCCAGCATTCATCTACCTGCTGATCGTACTGCAGTCCACCGCAGTGTTGCAACACGGGCAGCAACAACACCACATCTTCGCCACCGCATACCAGCTCTTTGTCGCCTTCCACGGCTACTTGAGCAAGCGCAGACAGAGCCTGCGCATAGGGAATTCTGGTAACCACCGTATCCACAATTTGACGGGAAGACACGGACAGTGCAACCTGCAGTTTCGTGCGGCTCACTTCGCCTACAGCCCAGCGCAAGAGCGCCTCCATCTGACCGCCTGGAGCCCAGGCCGATGGCGATTCCAGAGCCGGGATAACCAGCACATCTGCCAACTTGCCCAATGCTCGCCAGTCATATGCCCCGGTTTCCCAGCGGTCTTCTGCAATTTGTCTGGCTTGCGCTACACGGACGGATAATATTTTGCCCTGTTTGTGCAAGGCATCCGCTAATTCTTGCACAAAGGAAACATATTCAGCGCGCAAACTGGGATCGAGGCCCTGGTAGTCCAGCTGCACACCCGTGTACATACCTTCTACCGCCAGCATAGTGAGTGCAGTGATATTCCTGTTACGTGCTTCAGGGTTCAAGAGGATATTCGTCAGTACCTGTGGCTGAACGACGCCATCCTTCTCGTTTTTCACCACAGGGATAACCAGGTATCCTTGCAGTGTGCGGCGCTGGTTGGCACCCCATGCATCATAAACGGTGCCATCCGCATCGGCATAAAATCCGCCAGGATTGATCTCGTTCAGAAGGCCAGTTGCCTTATCAGTCATGCTATCTGCCGTGGTCATCACTGTGGCTATAGCGGGTCTCATGCGCTTGACTTGCACCACTGCCGCTAGAGAAGAAAGGGAATCAAGATAGGCTTCAATTACCCCATCTTCTGGTATCGCACGCGCCGGCACCCATTCCCACTGCTGCCCGTCCCAGGCATAGACATCCGCCACAACGGGAGACAAATCCTGTGGCAAAGGCAGGGACAAAATTGCTTCCACAGGAGAGGGTCCATATGCTTGGAAACGGTAGACATCGCTATGCAAAGTGACTGGCTCTGCAGACAGTGCCTCCGCTGCCGTACGCAGCACTTTGTCCCTCACGCTAGAGAGGAACTCAAGCCCAGGTAGGGAAGTCATCTTCAAACGGAGCTGATTGGTCAGAGCGCCTGCGGGAATCAAAAGCTGGGCGCCATCGGGCAAGGTCAAAACACCCCCTGCTTTGGGAATCACCGGGTAGTCGTAGTGCAAGACCCGATTTCCGACGGAAAAGGGAGGTAGCCACAGGCTGATTATCAGGAGAGTTACAGCCAGCGTATATGCAGCGTTCTCTGTACGTGAGTCATGCACGATCCGTCTCAGAGTCTGGAGGAAATTGGAGTCCTTCATTTGCATCCTTTCCTTTGTTCGTTGTTTAGACAAATCTGTGCATTACATAATATTAGGGCTGGGATGCATACTAAACTGCACCCAGCCCATCTGGTTACCACATCCGATTATTGGCAATGTCTTTCTGCTGCCAGCAGATACAATGCGATGTCGGTATGGACATAAGGACGATGGAAACAGCCCCCAATCGTTCTACATCCACAATGAGCACTGATGCCTCCAGTATTCAGAGTGAAAAAATTGTAACACAACACGTGTCTTTTTGCAAAATGCATCATTCCTCAAAATGAGCCGGCGTTTCAACAACTAGCCAGACAGGTAAACAACGCTATATGTTGTATGCTAACGCAGCCAACCCTACAATAGATAGCATTCGCTTGAGTGTGGATTTCTTTGACAGAGAAGAAAGTGCCCCTATAATGCAATCAGAAAGGAGGCCAAATCGTGAAACACATTTTGGGATTGAAATGCATGCTCTGCGGCGCAGAATATGCGGCAAACGAGGTGGAGTATGTCTGCCCTAAGCATGGTAACGAGGGTATCCTCGATGTCATCTACGACTATAATGCTATTCGACGCCACATGTCGAAAGAAAAACTTGCGGATAACCACGATTACTCTATCTGGCGCTATGCCGATCTATTGCCTATTGTCAACCGACAATGGATCCCCAATCTGCAGGTTGGTTGGACACCACTCTATGCTGTGCCACGCTTAAGAGCACAAATGGGCCTAGCACACCTTTATATCAAAGATGATGGACGCAATCCTACTGCTTCGTTCAAAGACCGTGCCAGTGCTGTGGGCATTGTAAAGGCAAGGGAACGAGGCAAAGACATTATGACCGCAGCCTCTACAGGCAATGCTGCGTCATCGCTTGCGGGATTGGCAGCAAGCGTGGGATTGACCACATACATCTTTGTCCCCGAACGTGCTCCACAGGCCAAAGTAGCCCAACTGCTCATTTTTGGAGCCAATGTGATCATGGTTCGTGGCACCTATGATCAGGCTTTTGATCTGTGCCTGCAAGCATCCGCCCGCTACGGCTGGTACAGCCGCAATACAGCCTACAATCCCTATCTTTCTGAGGGGAAAAAGACCGCTGCACTGGAGATTTGCGAGCAATTGGGATGGCAACCGCCAGACAAAGTTTTTGTTGCAGTGGGAGATGGCTGCATCATTGGGGGACTGTGGAAAGGATTCAAAGACCTCTATGCTTTGGGGTTCATCGAGCGCTTGCCGCAGCTTATCGGAGTACAAGCAGAAGGTTCTGCTGTCCTGGTTAAGGCTTGGCAGGAGGGGACAGAAGCGATTACCCCCATTGTGCCCAACACCATCGCCGATAGCATCTCTGTAGGCGTGCCCCGTGACGCGATCAAGGCACTGCGCGCTGTGCGCGAATCAAGGGGACAATTTGTTGCCGTAAGCGACGAGGAAATCCTGGAAGCGATGCGCGTACTAGGAAGGAATGCGGGCATCTTTGCTGAACCAGCGGGAGCCACTGGATTCGCCGGCTTGCGCAAGCTGCTGCAACGGGGGCAAATCAACCCCGCAGAACGTATCGTGGTGCTGGTCACCGGCAATGGGCTCAAGGATGTGCAAAGCGCCATCCAGGCAGTGGGCAAGCCATATGTGATTGAGCCAACCATGGAAGCCCTGCATCAACTCATGACCAGCCTAACTTGAAGCACGATTACTCTTTTGTCGCCACACTGAAAGACTGCGCATCATACTTGCCGGCAGCGTTCCAGAACATCCACCCATAGGTCTGGGCATCTGTGGCCGCTTGTTTTTGCAAGCGCATTTCCTCTACGCCGTAGACCACGTTGTTCCATGAATAATGTTGCAGCCATGGGCGGATGCGGGTTTTGGTGCGCTTAGCCAGTTCCATACAACTGCGGTACACCACTTCATAGGGATATAAGAGCGGATTCTCGTATCCTAGGTTGCCGCTGATAAAAGTTGCCGGATAAAGCATGGGCGAGATATAGTCCATATAAGGAGCGATGTCAATCACGCGTTGCCCGATGCCCATGTCCTCCTCTGGTGCTACCCACACGGTCAATCCGAAGATGTCCGCTGATAGGAGAACGCCATAGGGCTTTAGCTCGTTGCGCAAACGCGCACAGAACTCCTTAATCGTCGTGCAGCGTGATTCCAATGTGCTCTCTTGGGAATATCTGATTTCACTAATGTCGCCATCCGATGGAAAGCGCAAATAATCAAACTGCAATTCATCAAAGCCGAGCAGGGCTACTTCTTTGGCGATAGCGATGTTATAATCCTGCACCTCTGCAAGAAAGGGATCGAGCCATGCTGACCCCTCAGAGTCAATCCATAATTCGCCATTAGGCTTATGCACTGCCAGTTCCGGATAAGCAGCAGCCAGAGTTGAATCTTTGAAAACCACTAAACGTGCAATGGTGTAAATGCCCTTCTCCTTGCACAGCGCTAAGAACTGCTTGATATCCATCACCCCGGGCAGGTATGCCCCGCTTTTCTGAGCTTTGACTTCCGCGCTGGGATAAGCCAACCAGCCACGATCGTTTTTCACATCTACTACAATGGCATTCAATTCTGTGCGATCAACCAGTTCGATGAGTTCACGCACCCTCCTCTCACTGGTCAAAATGCCCAATGGCATGTAAATGCCTTTCACCTCGAAACGCTGCAGGTAAACATCCATCTCCGTGACCGGACCAACTGAACTCTCGAAGCGGTCATAATCTACAGCTGCAGCGACCAGTGTCAGGGAAGAAGGCAAATCTTGAAAGGCATATTGCCCATCTTCGTCGGTAAGGGTAGAAGCAACTATTTCTCCGGCTGAAAGCAAGGTCACTTCAACACCGGCTAGAGGGTGCTTGTCTGTGCTATCTCTGACCACACCACGCAGCGTATTGGGCCGCAACCAGATGGAGACTATATTGCCACCATTGTAGCCATACTCAGTGGCTGCATACCCAGTGGCGCGGATGGACAAAAGCGAGCCGTTGAGCAGGCGCTTGATGACTGCAGTGCCATTGGCATCCGTCTTGAACTGCGCAGAACCCCAGATTACCAACGAGCCAGATACAGGCTGTCCTGAGTAGAGATCCAGCACTTGAACTCGAGTCTCTGTAGGCTGCAGCGAAAAATCCTGCATTTTCTGTCCATTGAAAATCGCTGTGCTGGATTCATAACCCGGCATGGACGCACTTAATAGCGCCCCTGTTCGGACCCGGTGCAGGACATAGCATCCTTGTTCATCCGTAATGGTAGAAAACTGGTTTGCTGCTACTGTGCTGCCTGCCAGAGGCGCTCCTGTTTCAGCGTCGCTCACGGTTCCTGAGAGCATAGTAGGTGTTAAGGGGATAAGCAAGGATACAATTTGGCTTGGGAATCTGGCATTAGGTACTTCTACTTGTAGTGGAAGATACCCATCCATATACACGGTGATCGTCCGTGTGCCGCATATCCAGCCTAAATCAAAACCGCCAGCCCCGTCTACATAGAGAGCACTCCTGCCAATCTGGATGACTGCGCCCGAAATAGCCTCACCAGTCAGGGCGTCAATCACAGCACCCTGCACCCGTCGAGGATGCCATACAGTCAGAAAAACGATAGGCAGGGATATCAAAACCAGGAAAAAGGAGATAACGAATACAAATCGACGCATTGGCCCCTACAATGAAATAGACTATCAAACCAAAATTGCAATTAGCCTTAGTGTACAAGCAAACACCTAGCCAGGCAAAGCCCCCTAAAACCCTCAGCGTTGACGATAAAAATTCTTAAAACTAGAGCAGCATCTTTGGCTCAAGTGAGCACCAGCAAAAAGCGTACAATTAGTTTGCCTTCGAATCTGAACCACTACAGGTTGTGTCTTTGCAGCATCTGTGAGTGAATATATAGCACCCGCAGCGACTTGCCCGTGATTGCCAAAAAGAAGCCTATCGGATACAATAGTTCCCAGTGCAGCGGGGGAAAATCTTCTCTGGTTTTGTGACCTTCACAAATAATGACGTCTTTGTAGAGCAAATATGTTCCTCTTTTGCTCTTTTTCCTGTCACCACTTGACAGGCATTCTTTGCAAACTCTGAATCTCTGGTCATGTTGTCAATATACTAAAATGCAGATATTTCCAGGGAGACTTGACATGAATGCTGAGCAAGCGTGGCAAGCAGTACTCGGCGAGTTACAATTGCAGCTAACCAAGTCCACTTTTGATACCTGGGTCAAAAACACCCATGTGCTGAGCTATGAAGACGGCACATTTGTCATCGGGGTACACAATGCCTATGCCAAAGACTGGTTGGAAAACCGCCTACTCACAACGATTAAGCGTACCCTAATAGGCATTGTCGGCCAGACCGTAGAGATCAAGTTCGTTGTCCATCCGCGGCGCAGCAAAAAGGCTACACAGGAAAATATCTTGTTAGAGTTAGAAACTCAGGATGAAGAACCCCCTAGTTTTCCAACACGCATTGCCCGGACAAAACCACAGACCAGCCATGCTCAAAAATCGCTTGTGAATACGGGCTTGAACCCAAAGCTGACCTTTGAAACATTCGTCGTCGGCAACTCCAATAGTTTGGCACACGCTGCTGCTAGAGCCGTGGCTGAAAATCCGGGGAAGAAATACAATCCCCTCTTTATCTATGGGGGAGTGGGATTAGGCAAGACCCATCTACTGCAGGCAATTGGCAACGCAGCTCTGGCTCTGACCCCTGCTGTGTTGTATGTGTCCTCGGAAACCTTCACGAATGAACTCATCAATGCCATTCGCACACAAAGCACTGAAGAATTTCGCGCCAAATACCGTAACTATGTAGATATCTTGCTTATTGATGACATCCAATTCATCGCCGGCAAAGAAAGCACGCAAGAAGAATTTTTCCATACCTTCAATACGCTGTACCAAGCAGGCAAGCAGATCGTGATGTCCAGCGATCGCCCGCCACGCGCCATTAAACCATTGGAAAAACGCCTCCAATCCCGATTTGAGCAAGGCCTAATTGCGGACATCCAACCCCCTGACCTGGAAACACGCATTGCTATCCTGCGTGCAAAAGCCGAACTACAGTCCGTCCAAGTTCCACCGGAAGTAATTGACTATATTGCCGGAAAGTTTCCCAGCAACGTGCGCGAGCTGGAAGGAGCCCTTAATCGGGTGGTGGCGAACGCGGTATTAACCAAGTCTCCTCTTACGATAGAGATGGCAGCCGCAGCCCTGAAGGGAATCCTGACAAGATCCGACTCAATCACAGCGGAACAAGTATTGGAGACAGTGTGTGAATACTACGGCTTGGAACTACACCTGTTGAAGAGCCGACAGCGCAGCCATGCTATTGCCCTTCCCCGCCAGGTGGCAATGTACCTGTTGAAGGAAGAACTTGGTTGTTCATTGCCCCAAATCGGTGAAATTCTTGGAGGACGCGATCATACGACCGTGCTCTATGGCTGTGAGAAGATCCAAGTTGGTATAGAAGAGGATGACCAGCTGCGCCGTGATGTAATGGCTATTAGAGAGCGATTGTACAAAGAGCGCGTGTCTGTGACTCACTAGTATCAATCTGTGGATAAGTGCCTAATTATTGTGGATAACTATCCCCTGTCTGGGGATAAATCCACCCCTGGAATGGTTTTGTCTTGTTCCTCCCCATGCAGTGTGCTCCTAACTATAGGGTACAATGCCGCATTCCCCTCAATTTCTAGCGTCTCATCTCATGATCAATACGTTTTTCACGCTATTAAACATTGTCCTGTACTTATCCACAATGCTTGTGCACAAACCGCTCTTCTGCTCCATTATTTGCTTCCCCATCTATGGTAGTACTTTTCACAGCACGCCCTACGCATTGTGTTCTGATAAGAAAAAAAGCAAGTGTCTAGGAAATTTTTCCCCTTTTCAACCTATCCTACTATTACTACAAATAGATTGATTAGATACTTGTATAGAATTCTTGCTCGATTTGCTTTTTGGTCGTATACTACAACAAGTTGACACAGTTGTATAGATGTATCCACTCAAAATAGCGATACTTTTGCGGCCTCTTTAGTTGTGGTTGGCGGTACCCAAGGTGGTACAGAAGGAGCTGCCGATGGCCGATATTTTTATCAGCCACGTGGAAGAAGATGCCCAAGTTGCATTAGAGATTGCGCAAGGCCTGGAGGCAGTTGGATATACTGTTTGGTACTATGAGCGGGATAGTGTTCCTGGGCTTTCCTATCTCGTGCAAACAGGACAAGCGATCGAACAATCCCATGCTATTGATCTCCCCTCGGCGCCAGCTTGGTGGGCATGGAAAGGACTGGCATGGGATGGGCGTTTTCTGTGGGTGATCCACAACGAAACGAACAAGCTATATCGGGTGGACCCACAAATTTGCCGCTGAAGAATTGAGATGATGAAAAGAGTAGCCAATAGAGTCTGGCGCCAAACTGTTTGGCGTCATTGGTCTCAGTACCGATGGGTTTTGATTATTGGGCTGTGGCTAACCACGTTGTACCTGGGGTATGTTGGATTTGCCAAGCATTTTGCTGCGCTAAACGAGACTCGCTCACCCTGGGATCTTCTCTACCTCACTTTGCAGCTTTTTCCCCTGCAATCTGGAGCGGTTCCTCCGCCTATAGGCTGGGAGTTGCAGGTGGCACGATTATTAGCACCGGCTGTAGCTGCTTATACGGTTATACAGACTTTTGTAACGGTCTTTTATGAGCAAGTGCAGTTGTTGCGCTTGCGTTTCATCCGCGATCATGTAGTAATCTGTGGGTTAGGTCGCATGGGCTTGCTCTTGGCGCGGGGGTTCCTCCAGCAGGGAGATCGTGTGGTCGTCATCGAGCAGGATGAGAACAACGATTTCATCACACTGTGTCGGGAAGAAGGCATCATTGTGACCCTGGGGAATGCTAAGGATCGAGGGGTTCTGTGTCAGGCAGGGGTTCCGAGGGCGAAATACGTGTTCTCCGTCTGTGGGGACGACAGCACCAATGCCGAGGTTGCTGTGCACGTCCGAGAGATGGTTGCTTCGCGCCAAGGGCGTCCATTGACTTGCTTTGTGCACATTGTGGAGGCGCGGCTATATCACCTGCTCCGTGAGCGCGAAGTGTCACCAGTTCCTTCGTATCGGTTGGAACTGTTCAATATCTTTGACCGTGGAGCCCGGCTCTTGTTGGAAGAACATCCGTGCTTCCATGAGAAAGACGGTGTATTGATACAACAACCTCATGTGCTCATTGTTGGCTTGGGGCGCATGGGGGAGAGCCTGGTAGTCCATATGGCAAGGAATTGGGGGAGCAACTATACGCAAACTTATGGTCCTCTGCGGATCAGCATCATCGATCGAGAAGCAAAACGCAAAGTAGCGTCGCTCTGCCTGCGCTATCCGAAGTTGGAGAAAGCCTGCCAACTGGCTATCCTGCAAATGGATATCCTCTGGCCAGAGTTTGAGCAAGCAGGTTTTCTGCTCGACTCTGATGGGCGCTGCGATGTAACAGCGGTATATGTATGCCTGGACAACGATGCCCTTGGCTTAAAGACGGGCTTGACGTTACTGCAGCGGTTGAGAGGGCAAAGAATTCCCATTGTGGTGCGCATGGCTCACGAGACGGGGTTAGCGCTGCTCTTGCGTAGCGCAGAAGGAGATGGTTTTGACCACCTCTATGCCTTTGGATTGCTAGATCGTACTTGTAGTCCTGAACTGATCCTCGGCGGCACCCATGAGGTGTTGGCGCGTGCCATTCATGAGAGCTATGTGCGGCACCAGCAAGAGTTGGGTGAGACACCAGCGACGAATCCTTCCTTGGTATGTTGGGAGGAATTGCCAGAGGAGATCAAGGAATCGAACCGGTGTCAAGCGGATCATATTTTGGTGAAGTTAAAGGCGGTAGGCTATGGTATAGCACCGTTGACTGACTGGGATGCGGAACGGTTCGAGTTCACGGCAGAGGAAGTAGAGAAGATGGCACAAATGGAACATCAGCGCTTTGTGGAAGAGCGGTTGCGCGCAGGCTGGAGCTATGCTCCAGGTCCCAAAGACATGGAACGAAAGACCAGCCCTATCCTGGTTCCCTGGGATGTACTGCCTGAATCTGAAAAGGAAAAGGATCGCAACGTAGTGCGCGAGTTGCCGCGCTTCCTCGCACGGGCAGGGTTGCAGGTGTACCAGCTGCCCTAAAGATTCCAGCCGAAAGTTTGAGAGTGTTGAAAATCTTGTCACCCTGAGCGAAGCGAAGGGTCTAGCGTAACTTTAGCCGTATTTTCCCGAGTACTGCGAGATGCTTCACTTCGTTCAGCATGACATTGGAAGGGCTTTTTCAACACCCTCAAAGTTTTTCTACCAGGAGAAACAATCCATGTCAGACGAAGACCGTAAAGAGGAATACCGCTACTGGGCATTCATCAGCTACAGCAGCAAAGATGGCGCGTGGGCACGTTGGTTGCACCGCGCGCTTGAGGGCTACGGCATCCCGGTACAGTTGGTCGGCCACGAAACACCAGCCGGCGACCCTGCACCAAAGCGTTTTCACCCCATCTTCCTGGACCGTGCCGAGCTGCCGGCATCGCCGGACTTGGGCAGGGAGATTCAGGAGGCACTGCGTGCTTCGCGCTATCTAATTGTGGTGTGCTCTCCACATGCCGCACAGTCGAGGTGGGTGAACCGGGAAATCGAGGCTTTTGTGGAGATGGGGCGAAGGGAGCGTGTGCTAGCCTTTATCGTGGCAGGGGAGCCGCACAGCAGTGACGCGCGGGAGTGCTTTCCGGTGGCGCTGCAGCGTATCGAGCCTATTGCGGCGGATGCGCGTTGGCAGGGTGACGGCAGGACCGATGCGAAACTAAAGTTGCTGTCGGGGATGCTGGGCGTGAACTTTGACACGCTGAAGCGGCGCGATGCCCAGCGGCAAATCCGTCGCCTGCAGATGACGGTGGCAGTGGCCTTGGTACTCGTCCTGGCCTTTGCTGGCCTGGCCTGGTACGCTAACCAACAGAGGATAAAGGCCGTCAAGGCCCGTCTGGAAGCGGAGTCAGTGCTTGAATTCCTGCTCTACGACCTGCGCGAGGCGCTGGAACCAGTGGGGCGGCTGGACATCATCGAGAAGGTGGAGCAGCGTGTCGATGAATACTACCAAAAGTTGGGGGTTGACCCGAACCAGCCGCGAATCCTGCGTAACCGCTGGGCGGCTGCTGTGCGCGCCGGGGACTTTGCAGTGGCGAGAGGCGATCTCGACAAGGCCCTGGCAGAGTATCGCACCAGCTTAGCTATTTGCGAGCGGCTGGCGGCAGCCGATCCGTCCAACACCACCTGGCGGCGCGACCTCGCGGTCAGCCATAACAGGGTGGGCGATGTGTTGCAGTGGCAGGGAGACCTGACCGGGGCACTGACGGAGTATCGCGCGGCTCTAGCCATTTCCGAGTGGTTGGCAATGGATGATCCCTCCAGTGCCATTTGTCAGCGCGAGCTGTCGGCCAGCCACAACAAGGTGGGCGATATGTTGCAGGGGCAAGGGGACCTGGGCGAAGCATTGACACATTATCGTACCGGCTTGGTGATTATGGAGCGGTTGGTGGCTGACGACCCATCCAATGCTGGCTGGCAGCGCGACCTCTCGATCAGCCACAACAAGGTAGGGCAGGTGTTGCAGGCACAGGGGGATCTGGCTGGGGCGTTGACGGCGTATCGTGCCAGCCTGGCCATTCGCGAGCAGCTGGTGGCGGCTGACCCCACCAACGCCGGCTGGCAGCGCGATCTGTGGGTTGCTTGCTGCTGGATCGCCGATGTGCTGGAGCGTTCGGGCGACCCCACAGCAGCTGAGTGGTGGCAGCGCGTGTATGACATCCTTTCGGGGATGAAACAGGCTGGTATGTATGTGTCTCCGGCTGATGAGCAGTACTACCAGCAGTTGCGCCAGCGACTGGGACACTGAGGCCGCTGCGCAGGTCGCCGAGGCTTTCTTATTGGAAGGAACACAATGCAGAAGACGTGGCGATGGATTGGAATGCTCCCCATGCCAAGTGTGAAGGCACTTCTATAAATCGCTAAATGCTTCTTAGTTAGGAGACAGCAAATGTCAGACGTCTTTATCTCTTACTCACGGAAAGACATCGCTTTTGCGCGTGTGCTCTACGATGCCCTGCGTGCCAGGGATCTAGAGATATGGGTTGACTGGGAGGATATTCCTCCTAGTGCGGACTGGCAGGCTGAGGTGTATCGCGCCATTGAAGGGGCTGATACACTGGTGTTCGTTGTCAGCCAGACATCAGTCCAGTCGGAGGTCTGCCGCAAGGAAATCGAGCATGGCCTCAGAAACCACAAGCGATTGGTACCAGTGCTGCTGCACGATCTTGATCCCAGAGATCTCCCTCCTGAGATCGCCTCGCTCCATTGGATATTCTTCCGCGAGCAGGATGATTTCCAGCGGTCTTTCGATAAGTTGGTGCGAGCCATTCAAACGGATCTCGACTGGGTGCGTGCACATACTCGGCTCCTCGTGCGTGCTACAGAGTGGGATAGCAAAGGATGGGACAACAGCTTTGCGCTACGCGGCAGGGATCTCCAGGAAGCAGAGGAATGGTTGGGCAAAAGCGCGACAAAGGAACCTACACCCACTCCACTGCAGGTGAAGTACATCCTTGCCAGTCGCAAGGCGGCAACAAACCGGCAGAGAGCCACGCTTGCAGCGGTCACATTGGGTTTGGTAGTGACTGCCGTTTTGGCATTGCTCGCCTGGGGCCAGCGCAATGAAGCACTGGAGGCGAAGGCGATTGCGGTTGAGGAAGCCAGAGTGCGCGCTACGGCTCAAGCAGAAGCGATCGCGCAGAGGGATAACGCAGAGCAACAACGCCGTATCGCTTTGTCCCGCCAATTGGCAGCGCAGGCGCAGACTCACCTTTCCGATCAGCTTGACTTGGCGCTGCTATTGGCCGTTGAGGCCAGCCGCATCGCAGATACTGTAGAAGCCAGATCTAGCCTGCTCGATGCGTTAGAACACAGCCCCAATCTCACTGCTTTTCTCCATGGCCACACCTCTTCCGTGTTCAGCGTGGCTTTCAGTCCAAGGGGGAACACGCTGGCCTCAGGCAGTGCAGATGGCAGCGTTATGCTCTGGGATACGACGCACCCTGAATCCGATGGACGGCGTCTCACCGGACATACTGGCGCGGTGAACAGCGTGGCTTTCAGTCCGGATGGACAGATGCTGGCAACTGGCAGTTCCGATGGCTCTATCGTCCTGTGGAATGTAGCCACTGGCTTGCCTGTGCTTGCTCCTCTAAAAGGGCATCAGCACCATGTGCTCTGTGTCGCGTTCAGCCCGGATGGGAAGACATTGGCGTCCGGCAGCGATGACCAGACCGTAATTCTATGGGATGTGGCAACAGGAGAACCGCTTGGTCAGCCACTTGGACCTCACTGGGGAATGGTACAGGAGGTCGCTTTCAGCCCCGATGGGCGCATATTGGCAGCAGGCGCCTATCGCACCATTGTTCTTTGGGATGTTGCCACCCTCAAACCGCTGACGCCACGTCTGGAAGGGCACAGCCATTATGTGACCAGCCTTGCGTTCAGCCCAGATGGGAAAACACTCCTGTCAGGTGGGGACGCCGATGATGCCATTATGATATGGGACGTCTCAACCGGGGGAGCAAGGGGGGAGATTCCTCTCCCTGGTCACGACGCTGGGGTATTCAGCCTGGCTTTCAATCCCAGCGGAGAAGTGTTGGCATCAGGTAGCGGACATGGCACGGTAACTTTGTGGGATGCGCAGACACATCAGGCGTTGGGCACACTAGCGACCGGGCACGCCGAAGGAGTGCCGTCCCTGGCTTTCAGTTCAGATGGAACAACCTTGGCCGCCGGCAGTGGGACTCTGATCATGTTGTGGAATACTCAGCAAACGGTGTCCCAACCGCTGGCCCAGCTTGTCATCAGCGAGACAGGTTATACTGGGAGCCTCGCTGTTAGCCCGCATGGCAAAGTGTTCGCCTCGGGCAGAAGGGACAACGCCATCATCCTATGGGACGCCAAGACAGGGCAGCCCTTTGGCCAGGCGTTGAAGGGACACAGGTCTTTCGTAACCAGCCTTGCTTTCAGTCCGGATGGTCAGATGTTAGCGTCTGGCAGCGAGGACAATACCGTCATGCTGTGGGATGTGATGACCCAGCAAACCATTGGCGAACCCTTGACAGGGCATACGCGATCGGTTATGGGTGTTGCTTTCAGCCCGGATGGAAAGATATTGGCTTCCTCTAGTGCGGATAAAACCATTATCCTCTGGGATGTCTCCACGCATCAAGCACTGGGCGAGCCATTAACCGGTCACGGTGCAGAGGTGCAGAGTGTGGTATTCAGCCCAGATGGGAAGATGTTGGCTTCCTGTAGCATGGATAGAACGGTCATCCTTTGGGATGTCGCTACACGGATGCCATTTGGCCAACCATGGCGTGGGCATGCTTTCTGGGTGAACAGTGTCGCTTTCAGCCCAGACAGCCATATCCTAGCATCAGGCGGAGAGGATTCCGCCGTTATCCTGTGGGATGTCACGACTGGTCAACCCCTCTTTTCCCCGCTCAAAAGCCATAGTGTAGGAGTGCAGAGCGTTGCTTTCAGTCCTGATGGGCGGATATTGGCATCGGGCAGCGGCCGAGTGTCTCCGCCCACAGAGGACAACTCCATTATCCTGTGGGATGTGAAAAGCGGTCATGCCATAGGCAAGCCGCTCATTGGCCACAGGTCTGCGGTAGACAGCGTGGTTTTTAGTCCGGACGGTGGTACTTTGTTATCTGGCAGCCTAGATGGCACTATCATCCTCTGGGATGTCAGTCTAGATTCGTGGCGGGCTCGCGCCTGTCGCATTGCCAATCGCAACCTCACCCCGAAGGAATGGCGGCAATTCCTAGAGGGCGAACCGTGCCAGCCCACATGCCCGAATCTGACAGACCTTTGCCATCCGTCCGCTCCGGCTTCGTAGTGGAGTTATGGTAGAGGCACTCCCTAAAGGAGGGAAGTGGTCATGAGGAAAGAGAGTTCATCATATACCCTTGGGCATATCGTTGAAGAGCTTACCCAGGGCAAGCCCTATGTCTTTGTGGTGATGCCATATAAATCCCGATGCGACTTTTTCGTGCACATCCGCGAAGTGGTGCGTCAGGCAGTGGGGCTTGCGGCTATTCGTGCTGACGATGTGCATGGCGCTGGCCACGATTTACTGGCCAAGATCCATTTGCTGATCGAGAGGGCAGAACTGGTGATTGCCGAAATCAGCACCCCGAGCGCCAATGTATTTTACGAGGTGGGCTATGCAGTAGGTGTACAGAAACCGTTGTTGCTGCTCGTCGAGGAAGGTGTTGATGTGCCTACCGATCTAAAGGGAAGGGAAGTAATTTCCTATGGTGGCAGCCGGGAAGCAATGGAGGTCTTTGACAAACGCCTGGCAGATCACCTTCGTTCGCGGGTGAATGCGCAGATTGCCTTGCTGCGGGACATGCTGGAAGCGGACATACCCACACCAGCCTACATCGTCGCCAGCCCCAGATACCCTGGCAAGGACAGCCGCATTCGCGCTCAAGCCTATGACCAACGGACGTTTGGCGACAATCTGGGAGTGCTTGGCCTCATCTCCGCTTTTGGATGTATCATGGGCGAGGGCAGAGGCGTGGAATTGGTCTCAGGACAATATAGCCCACCAGACCTGCTGAGCCGACCGTTGAACCTCTACCTTATTGGCTCTCCAAAGAGCAATCCGCCCGTACGAGAAATGCTGCAACGTTTGCAAAAGGGTCGCGAACCCAATTGGACTCTAGGAGCATTTCCCGGCGAAAAGGAGGAAGGAGACTACCTGACTGCTCTCTACCGCACGAAGAGTGGTCAGGTGGAGTTGGTGGAAGGCAGGACTGAGTATCTGGGCACGGAAGGGGCTCTTATCCACGTCATGGATCATGGGATTATTGTCCGTGGACCACATCCCGATTATCCCGGCCGCCTTGTGATGGTTCTCGCTGGGCCACATAGTCTGGGCACTGGTGCAGCGTGCCTGGCAGCCACTCGCTCTCCTCTTATCCAGCAGATTAAGGCTGCCTTGCCTGTCGGTGTGGACATTGCGGACAAACGGCGCACTTTGTGGGTCCTCGTCCGGGGAGAGATCAGCCAACGGGACACTTTGTTGGATATGGAAGGGGTAAGCGTGCTCGAGGCGGGGATATATGAGTGATCAAGGGGATAGTTTGTGTAAGGGAACCATACCCCTTGCTCACTTGATGGCTCGCAGGAGATTCGCAAGATCATTAGGAGGAATGATGAGCAAGACAACAGGTAAAGAGGTCGTCGTTACAGGTGACGTGACCATGGATTGGAACCTGGCGCGCTTTCGCACTGTCAGGAGTGATGCCACCCTGCGTGCATGGTGGGCTGGCGACCGTACCAAGGCTTGCTGGCATCGCGGTGGGGCAGCGATGCTCGCTGATCTCATTCATGTGGTTGCGAAACAATCGGGCTATATTGTACGCCAAATGGATGCTCCTCGGAAACCTATGCATCCTGGCGACGAACGCTTCCATCATTCCTATGCACTATGGGATCAGTTCAAGGGTGGGAAAGGCCAAGAGATGGCTTGGCGTGTAAAAGACCATCTGGGATTAGACCCCAGCCCAATGGCAGAACCCGCTTCATGGCAGAAAGTGCGCAATGACCCGGCGGATCCCATGTTAGTTGTGCTGGATGATGCGGATCTGGGCTTTCGCCATTGGCCTGAGCTGTGGCCGTGTGCCGTGGCGCAAGGCAACTGTCAGGGGTGGGTTCTGGTCAAAATGGCTCGCCCTGTGGCTCGCGGGCCACTGTGGGAACACTTGCACAAGACCTGTGCCCAGCGTTTGATCATGGTGATGACGATTGATGACCTGCGCCTGACGCAGGTGCAGATTAGCCGTGAATTGTCTTGGGAACGCACAGCGCAGGACCTGTTCTGGGAACTGACGAACAACCCGCATGTAAGCGACCTATCGGATTGTGCGCATGTTGTTATTTCCTTCGATACGGCAGGTGCGTTGCTGCTCTCGCGTCAGCAAGGCGAAATCGAATGCACGTTGTTCTTTGACCCTAGGTTCACTGAGGGTGGTTGGAACCTCCAATACCCAGGACGGGTTGTTGGTTATACCACCTGCCTTACAGCGGCTATTGCCTGGCAGATCCTGCGTAACCCGGCCCAACCTGACCTAACACAAGGCATCCAGAACGGGGTCGCTGCAATGCGCCTCTTACACCAGGGCGGCTACCTCGGACCAGGCTCCGCCCGAGATACCTGTCGGCTAGCGTTCCCGATAGATGCAGTGGCGGCCAGGCTGATGGGTGGAGAGGAAGAGCCACTCCTGGCATTTGTCAAGGTACCGAATCCTATCTCGTTCCTGGTGGAAAAGCGTGGGAGTGGCACTGGGTTAGTGACACCATTCTGGACAATTTTACAGGAGCGCTATCCAGAGAACCTGAACGAAGTGGCACGCAAAGTAGTTGAAGAGGGTGTTGAAGCTGCTTTGCAAGGGGTGCCACTGGGGCAGTTCGGCAAGCTGTTGACTTTGGATCGGCGTGAGATTGAGAGCTATCGCAGTATCCGCGCGGTCCTTGCTGAGTATTGCAGCCGGCCGCAGAAACGCCCTATATCCATCGCTGTCTTTGGGCCACCGGGCTCGGGCAAATCGTTTGGCGTGGAGCAGGTAGCTAGGTCTATCCGACCCGATGACCCACAGGCCATTGAGGTGCGCACCTTTAACCTATCCCAGTTCCGCACGCCAGATGAATTGATTGGTGCCCTGCATCAGGTGAGGGATTTGGGCTTGTCAGGCAAGATGCCACTGGTATTCTGGGACGAGTTCGACAGCCAACTGGACGGACGAGCGCTTGGCTGGCTGCGTTATTTCCTCTCGCCCATGCAGGATGGCTCTTTTCAGGAGGGTCAGGTCACTCATCCCATTGGCCAAGCCATCTTTGTCTTCGCAGGGGGCACATCTACCAGCATGGAGGAGTTTGCCCAAGTGGCGATGCATGCGAAGGATGCCAAGGGTCCAGATTTTTTGAGCCGCTTGAAAGGGTATGTAAACATCATGGGGCCCAATCCATTAGACGTCAAGTACCCCGCTGGCGATCCCTACTTCCTGATCCGACGGGCGATTCTGCTGCGCAGCCTGTTCACACTGAATGCCCATTATCTATTCACAGAACCGAATGGCAAGGGAAAACTAAACATAGACCCTGGCGTTCTGCGCGCTTTTCTGCACATCAGCAGCTACAAACACGGGGTACGCTCTATGGAATCTATCATTGCCATGAGCATGTTGGCCGGCAAAAGCCGCTTCGAGCGATCCTGCCTGCCCTCTGAGGCACAGTTAAACCTACATGTGAACGGGTTGGAATTCCTGGCGCTCGTGCAACAACCTGAATTGAGCGGTGAATTGCTGGAAAGGCTGGCGGCGGCCGTGC
>Ga0315298_1000927_pt1 | contig 55724 bp, 63 predicted proteins | sample WHS_1_MG_FD_203077 | JGI IMG/M metagenome (GOLD analysis project Ga0315298, IMG submission 203077) | Extremophilic microbial mat communities from Washburn Hot Springs, YNP, Wyoming, USA - WHS_1_MG | ecosystem: Environmental > Aquatic > Thermal springs > Hot (42-90C) | place: USA: Wyoming... | reverse complement strand
ATCCTCCTTTATCGATATTTGTAGTATTATTACTACAATAATATAAAAAAACTTCTCTTTTGTCAATAAAAAATTCGCATTGAAATTCCTATGACCTAATAGGGGATAAAAGTGATAGACGGTCAGCCTAAATTCAGGTTGACTTATAAACACAAGTCTTGTATAAATAATAACCATAATTAACTCCTTCTTAGATATTCAAAAATTCTCCTACCCTATTAAGGGAAGATCATTCAAGTTAATTGCGAGAGGAGGGATGGTATGAAAAGACGATGGAGCTTTTTAAGTGGGAGTTTAATCGTTCTTTTCCTATCAATCGGTCTTCAACAGGGATGGGGTGATGAGTATTATAAAGTCAAACCGGGTGATTCGCTTTATCGGATTTCTAAATCCTTTGGCGTGAGCATCCCAGGGATCAAAAAAGCCAATCATCTGAAAGGAGATGAGATCCGGCCCAAACAGGTCCTTCTCATTCCCACCCAAAGGGGAGAAAATCTTCCTGTGATTCCCAAGAAGGATACGAGGAAGAACTCTAAGAAACCTTCGATTGAGAAGGTCCAAGAAAGACCTTCTGAGTTGGAGACCTATGTCGTTCAGAAAGGAGACAGCCTCTATTCGATTTCGAAAAAAAGTGGTGTCCCGGTAGAAGAAATTAAAAAGATTAATCATCTTTCATCTACTCTACTGAAAGTTGGTCAAGCCCTTAAACTTCCAAGCACCCCAATGGAGGAGCCATTCGAAGAGGATGGGGACCTGGAAGACCGAAAGGAAATAAGGGAAGAACCCCTTGCAGAGAAGGGACCGGAAGAGAAACAGTGGAGTGCATCTCTTGGAAAATGGAACAATCCTGATGAGCGAAACCTTTTTGTCAAGGTGGCCAAGACTTTTTTAGGAGTTCCCTATCGATTAGGTGGCTCCACCTTGAAAGGGATCGATTGCTCTGCCTTTGTAAAAAAGATCTATCAAATTTTTAATGTCGATCTACCCCGGACCGCAAGGGAGCAATTCTTTTTTGGAAAAAGGGTAAAGAAGGAGGAACTGGAAGAAGGGGATTTGGTCTTTTTTAAAACCCGTCGCGTCAATGGGACTCATGTTGGAATCTATGTGGGGAATAATGAGTTTGTCCATGCCTCATCCTGGAGCAAAGAGGTAAAGATTGATAGTTTAGAAACCTCCTATTTTAATAAACGTTTTCTCGGTGGGGTCCGCATCAAAGAATTGGGACAGGAGAGTTAAATATGCTCATTGCCATCAATCCCAAAAATCCACAGAAAAGATTGATTCAGAAGGTGGTGGAAGTCCTTAAGGGAGGAGGGGTCATTGGATATCCCACCGACACGCTTTATGGAGTGGGATGTGACCTCTTCCATCCAGAGGCAATCCGCAGGATTCATCAGATTAAGAAGATTGAAGCGAAGAAACCCCTCAGTTTCATCTGTTCCGACCTGAAGGATATTAGCCGTTATGCCTTTGTTTCGAATTATGCCTATAAAATTATGAAACGCCTTCTCCCAGGGGCCTATACCTTTATCCTGAGGGCGACCAAGTTGGTTCCCAAGATCGCCATGACGAAACAGAAGACCGTGGGAATCAGGATCCCTGACAATAAGATCTGTCTGGCCATTGTGAAGGAATTGGGACATCCGATCATCAGCACAAGTGTTTACAAACCCGATGAGACCCTCTATAATGATCCCTCCGAAATCGAAGAACGGTTTGGAAAACAGTTGGATCTGGTCATCGATGGAGGGATTATTTTTTCAGAACATTCAAGCATCATCGATCTCACCGATGACTTTCCAAAAGTGATTCGAAAAGGGAAAGGGGATGTGAGCCTTTTCCAATAAAGATTTTAAAAGGAGAGGAAGATGGGAAGAAGAACTCAATCCCCTACGACGATGCTTTTTCCAACTCCGGTCGTTTTAGTCACTTGTATCGATTCAGCAGGAAGACCAAACATCATCACGCTTGCCTGGGTGGGGGTGGTCAATTCGGATCCCCCCATGGTAAGTATCGCTGTTCGGCCTGAACGATATTCCTATCAGTGTATAAAAGAGTCTATGCAATTCGTCATCAACCTCCCTTCAGAAGAGATGGTAAGAAAGGTAGATGCCTGTGGTGTAGTTTCTGGAAAGGAGATCGATAAATTTGCCTTGATGGGTTGGAAGCCTGTTCCAGCTCAGAAGGTAAAGCCGCCTTTGATTGATGAATGTCATTTACAGATGGAATGCGAGGTAAAACAGATTCTCCCTTTGGGAAGCCACCATCTCTTTCTTGGTCAAATCGTTGCCCTCCACGTGAGAGAAGAGATTCAGAAGGAGAGAGGGAGAATCGATATCTCTAAATTTTTGCCTCTTGTCTACTGCCCTGGAGCGCAGGAATACTGGACCCTTGGCAAATGTCTGGGCCATCACAGCTTTTCCAAGGGGAAGCCATGATCATCGACTCTCATACCCACATCTTCCCCGAAGAGATGAGAAACGATCGGGAGACCTTCTGCCAAAAGGATAGAGGGTTTTCATCCATTTATAAGAATTTGAATTCAAAGATGGTTGGGGTGGAGGAGTTGATCGCCTCGATGGATGAGGCAGGAATCCACCGATCCGTTGTGTGTGGATTTCCGTGGGATGACCCAGACCTCTGTAGTCTTCATAATCAATATCTGATGGAGTCGAGGGCAAGGTATCCTAACCGATTGATCGTCTTTATCTCTCTCTCCTTTTCAGACCCTAAACGGTCGGAACAAGAATTTGAGCAGAGGATGAAGGAGGGGGCCATGGGAGTAGGGGAGGTTGCTTTTTATCTTAAGGAGATGACCCTTCAGGATATCGATCTCATGAGACCGATTCTAAGGGAGATGGAAAAAAAAGGCATTCCTCTTCTCCTTCACACCAATGAAACGATTGGTCACTCCTATCCTGGAAAAGGAATGACCCCACTTGAACGCTTCTATGAACTCATCCTTTCTTTTCCAAACCTTCCTATCATCTTGGGACACTGGGGAGGAGGCCTTCTTTTCTATGAGTTAATGCCAGAAGTGGCAAAGACTATGGCCAATGTCTATTACGACACAGCCGCTTCACCTTTTCTTTATTCAAAAAAGATTTACTCTATTGCCTGCCAATTGGTGGGGATTGAAAAGATTTTTTTTGGATCAGATTATCCGCTGATTTTACCCCGAAGATATTTTAAAGAATTAGAGGAATCTGGCCTTCCAAAACAGGATCAGGAGAAGATCCTCGGCCTCAACTTTTCAAAACGGTTCGATACGTTTTTTAAATTTGACAACTTTTTATTTTTTAAATAGACTTAAGTTGTGAAATGATGGAGTTCTATGAAACATGATAGGGGAGTTAGATAGTGAGAGAGGCATTGAGATATTTAAATAATGCAAAAGAGATATTGAAAACTATTCCCGTAGAAGATAATACCTATATAGATATTAAGCCTGTGCGGGAAGCATTTGCAACGGCTTATCTTGCGGTTTTAGAAGCCATTAATGAATATCTCACGAAAAGGGGTTTAACGAAGAAGGAACTTCCTAAGTCAGTGGATGCATATAGGAGGGCATTACAGAAGTATTTAGCAGTTCGTGATGGTAAGATTTTAAGAGAGTTTGAAAAACTCTATGATGCGTTGCACATCGCAGGGTATTATAGAGGGTATATTTACGATACTCGGGCGGTTAGAGACTATTTGCGAGCCGCCAAGGAGTTTATTGATAAGATTGATTAATGGATTCGGAGTCTAATCTAAGGACTCTTTGATTTCTAAAAATTCATTGAAACACCTTCCGGCCTTATGTATAAGTTGTTCCACTTCCTAAGACAGTGTCGTTGGCTATTGGCCCCCTTTATTTCTGTTTCAGGAAGGTCGATGTCCCTGTTGCAAGAATGGTTCCGTCCTCTTTGGCTATATGGGCTTTTGCCCGAATCAATCTTTTACTCACTTCTGTAATCTCTCCGTGGACGAGCAGTGGCTCAAGGATTGGAGCAGGATTTTTAAACCTGATCTCCAAGGAAGCGGTTACTGCCTGATACCCTAATTCATATATGAGTTTTGCCATGGCCTCATCCAGTAAGGTGCTGATGATTCCACCGTGGACAATGCCATCCCAGCCCTGGAAGGTTGGGCTTGCGACAAAAGTGGTTTTGAGGGTCTTTTTGTCTTGGTCGATCTCAAAATTCAATTTCAGACCATTGGGATTGTTTTTTCCACAGACAAAGCAATTTCCATAGGTCTCAAATTTCATCCCTCTCTCCTTAAAGTTTTTTACTTGTGAGATAGGTTGACTTGAATACGCAATTATCATAAAGTTTTGATGAAGGGGTTGTCAAATTTAAACCTCCCTTGAGTCAATCTTGATGGGGTTTTGGGAGAGGCCATGGAAAACGAGCATCGTTTTTTAGAAGTTGCCATCGATGCAGTCAAAGAGGCGGGAAAGATTCAAAAAAAATATTTTGGGCATTCCCACCAGATTGAATACAAAGGAGAAATTAATCCCGTAACTGAGGTGGACAGGCAATGTGAGCGGGCCATTACTCAGATTATCCTTAACGCCCACCCCTACCACGATATCCTTGCGGAAGAGGGTGCGTTTGAAAAAAAGAATTCTCCTTATAAATGGATCATTGATCCCCTGGACGGCACAACCAATTATCTCCATGGATTTCCTATCTTCTCTGTTTCAATTGGGCTTGAGATAGAGGGAGAGATAAGGGTGGGAGTAGTTTATCTCCCCATCCTTGAAGAAATGTTCTTTGCAGAGAAGGGAAAGGGGGCCTTTCTGAATGGCCAGAGGATTACTGTCTCTCAAGCGGCCCAATTAAAGGAAAGTCTATTAGGGACAGGGTTTCCTTACGACGTTCATGAGCATGTGGATGATTACCTTCGCTATTTTAGAGAGTTTATTATAAAAAGTTTTGCGATTAGAAGACCTGGCTCCGCATCCATTGATCTTGCCTACGTGGCCGCAGGTCGGTTCGATGGGTTCTGGGAATTAAAACTTCACCCATGGGATGTAGCGGCAGGATGCCTTTTGGTCAAAGAGGCAGGAGGAAGCGTAACCGATTTTAAAGGTCAACCCGTTAATATCTATTCTGAAGAGATCCTTGCCTCTAATGGGCTGATTCATAAAGAGATGCTTCAGGTGATTCAAGAAGTCAATAAAAGGTGCGCATAGGGCATCGCGAAGAGTGCAAAGTAAATTTATATGAAGAAGCAGCCAAATCTTTTTGAAAAGAGGGCAAAGGAGCTATTTGAACGAGAGGCCCCCCTTGCTGATCGAATGAGACCCCGAACGATTGAAGAGTTCGTTGGCCAGGACCATCTCTTAGGTGAGGGCAAAGTCCTTCGACAGGCCATCCAGTCGGATCAACTTCCTTCTATGATCTTCTGGGGTCCTCCTGGATCTGGAAAGACCACACTGGCCATGATTATTGCCTCAAGTACAGGTGCAAAATTTATTGCCTTTAGTGCTGTGCTTTCAGGGGTTAAAGAGATCAAAGAGGTGATCGAGGAGGCGAAGGAATCGTGGACCTACGAAAAGAAGAGAACTATTTTATTTGTTGATGAGATTCATCGATTCAACAAAGCCCAGCAAGATGCCTTTCTCCCACATGTAGAGAAAGGGACAATTATCCTCATCGGTGCCACCACAGAAAACCCCTCCTTTGAAGTCATTTCTCCCCTGCTTTCAAGAACAAAGGTTTTTACCCTACGACCCCTAACCGAAGGGGAGATTGAATTGATTTTAAACCGAGCAATAAGAGACAGAGAGAGAGGATTGGGAAAGTATCCAGCCGATATAGAGCTTGAGGTCATCCAGGGGATTTGTAGGGTGGCCAATGGAGATGCCAGGATAGCCCTCAATACCCTGGAGATGGTGGTCCTGCTCACTCCTCCTAATGGGAAAGGGGTCCGTCGTATTAGAAAAATGGAATTGGAGGAGGTTCTTCAGAAAAAGGCTTTTCTTTATGACAAATCGGGAGAAGAACACTATAACCTCATCTCTGCGTTTCATAAAAGCCTGAGGGGAAGCGATCCTGACGGAGCCCTCTACTGGCTTGGGAGGATGTTAGAGGCGGGAGAGGATCCCCTATATATTGCCAGAAGGATGATCCGCTTTGCCTCCGAAGATATTGGAAATGCAGACCCCCAGGCCCTACAGGTTGCCGTTTCAGCGATGCAGGCCTTTCACTTTGTTGGGCTTCCAGAGGGTGATTTAGCCCTGGCTCACGCAGCAGTCTATCTGGCCACTGCTCCCAAATCGAATGCTATCTATAAAGCTTACCAAGAGGTTCAAAGGGATGTGCGAGAACTGGAAAACCTGCCCGTTCCTCTTCATATCAGAAATCCGGTTACTTCTTTAATGGAAGACCTTGGGTATGGGAAAGGTTATAAGTATCCCCATGACTACCCTGATCACTTCGTAGAAGAGGAATATCTTCCAGAGAACCTGAAGGGAAAAATTTACTATCATCCGACCGAGCAGGGCTTTGAAAAAGAGATTAAAAAGAGATTGGATACTTGGAGAAAAAAGAAAGGAAGTAGTAATTCGAAACTTTAGGATGTAACCCTATTGTCTTTTTTTATCTCATCTCTCACACTCCTTTTGGCCTAATCATCTCTTCTGTTTTACACCCTCTCCGGTCATAGGGACAAAGACGACCGGTAGGACATCGGTCGTCTCGATCTTACCAGAGCGCTTAACGATCTTTTTTAATTCTTGGGAGTAAGTTCCAACTGGAAGGACCATCCTCCCTCCTTCTTTTAATTGATCGACCAAGGGTTTAGGAATATGATCGGGGGCACAAGTCACGATGATGGCATCAAACGGCGATGCCTCAGGCCATCCAAGGTAGCCATCCCCTACCTTCACCTGGATGTTCTTGTATCCAAGATCAAAAAGCAATTTTTTGGCAGAGTTAGCAAGGGATTCGACAATTTCAATGCTGTAAACCTCCTTAGCCAGCTCAGCAAGGATGGCTGCCTGATAGCCTGATCCGGTGCCGATTTCTAAGACCCTTTCGTTCCCTTTCAACTCCAAAAGTTCTGTCATAAGAGCAACCATATAAGGTTGAGAAATGGTCTGCCCTTCGCCAATGGGAAGAGGTTGGTCTGAGTAGGCAGAGGACTGAAATTCTTCTGGAACAAAACGATGGCGTTCTACTTTTAATAGGGCAGAGAGGACACGAGGGTCCCTCACCCCCCTTGCTTTAATTTGGGTCTCGACCATCTTTTCACGCATGGTTTTGAAATCTTTGGGAACACTTGAATCAGGATTCATTTTTTTGTCCTTGCAATTGGGCAAAACCATAAGAAGGGCAAGAACGATCAATAGTGAAACTCTCTCCTTTATCATTAACACCAATCTACCATAGCCTTAAAAATCCTGTCAATCCTTGAAATCAACTCATTTTTCTGATACCTTTAAATTAAAATATTTTCTCAAGTAGGTTTCAGTAAAACGAGGATGAATCCATTGATTAAATTTTTTAGTATTCTTCTCTTACTCTGTCTGACCCTTTCCTTTCCGCTCCATTACAGCCAGGGAGAGCAAGGTAATCGCTCTACAACTTCTGAGATTCTCTTTTGGGGTAAAGAGGAGACAAAATGGGTAGAGAAGAGGGAGATTCCCCTTCCCATCATCATCGGCCAAGGGATAAAAGAAGAACCCTGGGTCGATCGTTTAGATCTGAAAGAAGAGGCCATTGCTCCTATGAGCAAGATGAGCCCAACAATGGTTCAACCTGGTTGTGCCTACTCAGGACGCTTGACCACAGGCATTGCAAAGACGTTTGTAGGAGATAAGGCTTATTATGAACAGGGGAGATACCAATATGTTGAAGGAAAATATGAAGAGGCCTTTCAGTCGTTTAAGAAACTGATTCAACAATACCCCTATAGCCCATGGAAGGCTTCGGCAACCTATTGGATGGGAGAGGCCCGATTTCATCAGGGGAGAGAGGAGGAGGCTTTATCCTTTTTTCAAAAAGTGATCGATGAACACCCAAAGGATGAATTCTATCCCTATGCTCTTTATTCATCAGGATGGATTCACCTTAAAAAGGGGGCCCATGAGAAGGGATATCGGTTCTTCAATCAGGTTTATGAAAAGAGCCCAGATCACCCCATTGCAGAATCCTCGCTCTTCTGGTCTGGGTACTGTCTTTATTTTCTTCAACAATACCAAGAAACGATTCAGCAAATGAAAACCCTCCTTCAAAAATATCAGCAGGGGAAATGGGGACCTGAGGCAGAGTATTTGATGGGCATCAGTTTCTTTCGCCTTCAAAAATATAGGGAGGCCTCTGAGATTTTTCGTGGCCTTATTCGACGATTCCCCAAGCACCCGCTTGAGGAGAGTGCCCGTTATGCGATGGCCTGGTCTCTCCTCTCATTAGGAGAATATAGAGAAGGAAGAGAGGTCTTTGAGGAGATTCTCCTCAACTATCCAAAAACTAAACTTTCAGATCCTGTCTTCTGGGGTATCACAAGAACCTACCTTGGATTGAAAGAAGTGGAGAAGGCAACCCATCTCTATCAGAGGTTTCTCTCTCAATTCCTCCTATCTCCATGGGTCGAGTTAGTGCTTTTCGATATTGGACAATACCATTTTGACCAGAAGCAGTATGGGAGTGCCTTGGCCATATTTCGGCAATTTATTAAGAGGCATCCAGAAAGCGACCTTATCGAATGGGCCTATTTTATGGCCGGTGAATGTCTATTCAACGAAAAGGACTATCCTGGCGCGATCTCTTCTTACCTCCAGGTTTTGGAGGAGAGGAGGAAGGCAAACCTTGAGCCCCTCCTCTTTTCCAGGTTGGGCTATGCCCATTTTTATCAGAAAAATTATGATGGGGCGGTCTTCTATTGGGAGAAACTTTTAGCCAGTTTCCCTGACCTTAAAGAGAGAAATGAGATTCTTTACTGGCTTGCAGAAGCTTCTCTTCGGAAGCAAGATTACCGGAAAGGGATTGAGTATGTCAATCGCCTTAAGGGAGATTTGACCCTTTACCCCAAAGGCCTCAATAGTTTGGGATGGTATCATTTCCAGAGAGAGGAGTGGAAAGAAGCCAATCACTATTTTCTAAAATTATTTAATGAGTTTCCCCAATTTAAAACCCTCCCTCCCGTTCCCCTCATGATCGGGGAATGTTATTTGAATCAGAATGACTATCCCGAGGCAAAACTCTATTTAAATCAACTGGCCTCTCAATCTCAGGATGAATATGGAGAGAAGGCCATTTATCTCCTCGGGTGGATCGCCTATCGGGAAGAAAAATTTAATCAGGCGATTGAGCACTTTAAACGTTTAACCGAATCTTATCCCAAGGGCCCCTATTGGGATGAAGCCCAATATTGGATAGGTTGGTGCTATTTTAGGAAGAAGGAGTTTGACCGATCAATTGAAGCCTTCCAACGCCTCCTCAGGGAGACTCCTGAAAGTCCTTGGGTTCCCTCCTCCCTTCTTAAGATCGGGGATGGGTACTACAATCTCAAACAGTATGGATCTGCCATTCGATCCTATCAGAAGGTGTCAAAGGAATTCCCAAACTCAAAGGAGGCTCCCGAGGCTGATTACGGAGTTTTACTCTCTTACCTTCATGGAAAGCATCATGAGGATTTTGTCCAAAGTGTGGAGCTTTTTCTGAAGCGGTATCCTCGACACCCCTTAGCCCCCCAAGCCCTTTTCCAATTGGCTGATTACTATCAACAGTCCCGAATGGAGGAGAAGGCTTTTAAAAACTACCGGGAATTGATTCAACACTATCCAAAGGGGGATTGGGTGGAAGAGGCGCAGTTTCGTATCGCCCTGCTCCTTAAACAAGAGAGAAGGTGGTCAGAGGCAGTAGGGGAACTGGAGAGGTTTATCAAAGACCATCCTAAGGGAAGGTTTTTAGTGGATGCCTATGTCGAGGCAGGGGATCTTTACCTCCTTCTCCATAGTGATTCAAAGGCAATCGAGCGATTTGAATGGGTGGTTAAGAATCAATCCCATCATCCACTGGTCAAGAGGGCCTACTTTGGGTTGGAAGAAGGGCTTCGAAATCTGAAGAAGAGCGAAGAGGCAGAAAAGATTCTGAAGGACCTTGTTACCAAGTTTCCTCAAGATGTAGTCCGTTTTGAAGGGTATTTAAGACTGGGGATGCTTTATCAAGAGCAAAAGCGATTTGCGGAGGCAATCTCTGCTTTTTCCATAAGCAGTCAATCTCCAGAGGAAAGGATCTCGGCTCTTGCTCAATTCAAACTGGGAGAAACCTATTTGGATCAAGGGAACCGAGAATTGGCTATCCTTCATTTTTCAAAAGTAATCTATCTCTATCCCCATCAGACTGAGCTCATGGAGGAATCCCTCCTTAAGTTAGGCGGCCTTTATTTCATGAATAAGCAATATGTTGAGGCCAAACAGGCCTATCAAAAATTATTGGAGAAAGGCAAAGGAGAGGCAAGGCGAGAAGAGGCTAAAAAAAGGCTTAATCAGATTCAACGAGGGTTAAACCATTGAGAAAGAAAAGGGCTAAGAATGGAAGGAAACAGATTATCCTTCTTCTCCTTCTTCTTTTGATCCTGATTGGTCTGGGGTTCGGTTTCCTTTTCTATAGACCTCTCATGAAACCCTGGTGGAGGACCCTGAGCCAGGAGAGCAAAAGAATTTTAGGTTGGGACAGGGATAGGGTTTCATCTGAAGAGAAACGGATCAGGGAAGAAGTCATTCTCAAAAAGATGGCGGAGCCTAATGCAGACCAGGATTGGCGATCTCTTGCTTCAGAATATCCAAGACCTAAAAAATTCGAAGCCCCTTCCCCTGAAGAAAAGATCAAGGCCTTAAGGGAATTACCGGAGTTTAAGGAGATTGGAAAGGAATTTGGAGATTATTTTAAAAAGAGAGGAGAACTAATCATTCCAGATCCTCCTTTCCCGTCGCAAAAGGACGCAATGGACTTGACTCACTTAAAAGATAAAGCAACTGAGAGGATTATAGAAAGACTTCAAAAGACTGAAGAGGAGGCGCCTCATGAAAGACCCTTAGAGGAAAACCTTCGATTGGGGATCAAAGGAACACTTGCCTCCAGAAAGATTTTAGAAAGGCCTCCCCCTCCACAGGTAAACGTAAGGGCGGAGGCAGAGATTGAGATGATCCTCTGGGTGTTGCCCAATGGGAGGGTGGATCGAGTTATCCCATTGATGAAAGGAGATGCGGAATTAGAACGGATTGCTATCCAGTATTTGAAGCAGTGGCGGTTTGCACCCCTTCCTCAAGAAAAACCTCAGGTAGAACAGTCGGGGACGATTTTAGTTAAATTTCGACTCCAATGATTAAGAAGAAATACCTGCTGATTTTAATCCTTTCTCTTTTCATCGCCCTTGGACTTCTCACTTTTTTTGGGGAGAAGGGTGTGCTCCGACTCCTACACCTCCATAAAGAATTGGAAGAGATTAAAAGACGGAATCTAAAGATTGAGGAGGAGAACCGAAAACTGATGGAAGAAGTAAAACGGCTCGAGAGTGACAAACGATATATTGAAGAGATTGCTCGAAAGGAGCTTGGGTTAATTAAGGAAGATGAGATCATCTATCAATTCGATATTGCCGTTCCTGAGAAGGGAGGTTCGAGATGAAGGTTGAAGGGATGATCCAGGAGTTGGAGACGATCATTGAACATTCCCATTTCACCCATTGTTTCTTTGCTTCCAATCATGCCTCAAACTACTTGCCCCTTCGCGTCGGGTTGCCCGAGGAGAAAGAGAAGGCCCTTCAGATGATTCGGGAGGTTTTGCGGAGGAAAGATCCTGCATTGCTCAGGCCAGAATATTTAAGAGCACTCTAATGGGGTGGGGAGATAGGGTGATGGGTCAGAGACACGGTCACGTTATTTGAATGGAGAGGTGAGGTAATGAAAAACCATGTCGATGTTGAGATTCGTGTCAGATATGCAGAAACAGACCAGATGGGAGTAGCCTATTATGCGAATTACTTGGTCTGGTTTGAAGTAGGACGGTCAGAGTTCTGTAGACATAGAGGGTTTCGTTATGCTGACCTCGAGGCAATGGGTTATAAACTTGTAGTGACCGATGTTCATTGTCGGTATCGAAGCGCAGCTCGATATGATGAAATCCTCACCGCGAGGACCTGGCTGAAGAAGATGAATCGAAGAATGATTACGTTTGGTTATCAGATCTTAAGACAGGAAAGTGGAGAGGTCATTGCCGAAGGTGAAACAAGCCACCTCTGTCTCGATTCAAAGAATAGGCCCAAAACCCTTCCTGAGGAGTTTGCTTCGCTTCTTTCTGTGTAATTTTCTTCCTTTCATAAAAGAGGGTTCTTATAATAACCATCTTCTTGTTTTTATTATTGAAATTTAAAAAGCAATCAGTTAATCTATCCCAGAATGGATGGTTCCAAGATTCTTGTCTTAAGGCTCAGCGCTGTAGGGGACGTGATTCGAACACTGCCTGCTATAAAAGCCTTAAAGGAACATAACCCCACTTCCTTTATCACCTGGATTGTTGAAGAACCCTCAAAGAGCCTTTTAGAAAGCCAGCCAGAGATTGACGAAGTCATTCTCTTCCCAAGGAGGCGATGGTCAGAGGGGATAAGGTCTGTTCGAAAGATTGGAAGGACCATTGGAGAGATGGTAAGGTTTATCAAGGCCTTACGGAAGAGAGAGTTTGACGTGGTGCTCGATTTTCATGGGATTCTGAAGAGTGGCCTTCTCTCTTTCTGTTCAGGGGCATCGAAGCGGGTGGGGTTTGATCGAAAGTCAACCAAGGAAGGCAACTTCCTCTTTTCCAATGTCAAGGTCAGCCTTTCTAAGAAGAAGATCAGCCGTTACCTAAGAAATTTTGAACTTCTGAAAGGGATAGGTTTGGAGGTCAAGGATTTCAAACCTAAACTCTATATTCCCAATGAAGAGAAGCAATATGTTGATTCATACTTTCAAAACCTATCCGTTTCGCTAAGGAGACCCTGGATTGCCATTCATCCTGGAACGAGTCCCCAAACCCCTTATAAGAGATGGATGCCTCAATATTATGGAAAATTAGCCGATCGACTAATTAGGGAACTTAAAGCCACGGTGATCTTCACATGGGGTCCAGGGGAGTTAAAGTGGGTAGAATCGATTCAAAAGATGATGAAAGAGACCTCTCTCCTTGCACCTCCAACAGAGACCTTGACTAAGTTGGGTGAAGTCCTTAGACGTTGCGACCTTTATATTGGAGGGGATACTGGGCCACTTCATATAGCCTCCTTAGTAGGGATCCCTGTGGTGGCCATTTATGGGCCCACTGATCCGGTTATCAATGAACCCTTAGGCCGATACATTATGGTAAGAAAAGATGTGGGTTGCAATCCATGCCGAAACCGTACCTGTGAAGACCTTTCTTGCTTAAAGGCAATTTCGGTTGAGGATGTTTTTAAGGCAACTCAAGAGATTTTTTCTATAACCCATTGAAAATATTTTATGATAGGATCAAGATAACGGAAAAGACCCAATGAAGATCGACTTTAGCAATGTGAAACGAATATTGGTGAGAGGGGTGAATTGGGTGGGAGATACGATCCTTTCCTATCCCACTGTCCAAAGATTGAAAACCGCTTTTCCCGATCGTCATCTGGCTATCCTCACTCCTCACCATTTGATCGATCTCTGGAAGACATTCCCCTATGTGGATGAGGTAATCTCTTTTGAAAAAAAGGGAGGGTTGGATTCAATCTGGCAGGACTTAGAAATTGGTCTTTCCATAAGAAAGAGGATGTTTGATTTAGCCATCATCCTACCGAAATCTTTTCACTCAGCCTTTCAAATCTATTTAACCCGAATTCCCGTTCGAATTGGATACAAAGAAGAAGGCCGTTCTTTTTTTCTCACCCATTCCATTGAGAGAAAAGGAGAGGTTCTTCGTATTCATCGAGTTCATTATTATCAGAAACTCATCGAACCCTTAGAGGTCCCAGAAGTGGCTCCATCCCCAAGAATTTTCCTAAGAGTTGAAGATCGAAACTGGGCTGACCAGTATCTCAAGGGCTTAGGGCTTTCAAATGGAAAGATTTTGGTCGGCCTTAACCCTGGAGCCACCTATGGAATGGCCAAATGTTGGTCCCCATCAAGATTTGGAGAGTTGGGTAAGAGACTTTTTGAGAAATGGGATGCTTCCATCCTCATTTTTGGAAGAAAAGAGGAACAGTTCATTGCAAAAGAGATTTTGGATCATCTAAAAGGAGGAGGCATTGATCTCACTGGAAGGACTGAACTTCTCCAGCTGGCCGCCCTCCTGGAGCGGTGTCACCTGCTTGTCACCAATGATACAGGGACCATGCACATGGCCACTGCTGTGGGAACGCCGGTAGTGGCCATTTTTGGTTCGACCGATGCCAACATAACTGGCCCATGGGGCGAAGGGCACAGGGTCGTCAAAAAAGATGTTTCTTGTAGTCCTTGTTTAAAAAGAGTCTGTCCTACGGATCATCGTTGCATGGAGTGGATCACAGTCGATGAGGTTGAAGAGGTCGTTGAAAATCAACTCAGGAATATAAAGGGATGAAGGAAAATACCCCTATCTCTGTCTATGTTCTTACCTACAATAACCGTAGGACGATCGAACGGTGTCTTCAGAGTCTTACCTGGGCGGATGAACTGGTGGTCGTTGATTCACTGAGTACGGATGGGACGTTGGAGATATGCAAACGACATACGGAAAAGGTCTATCAGAGGCCGTGGTCCAGCCACCGCGATCAGTATCAATATGCAGCAGATCTCACTACCCATGAGTGGATCATGTTTGTCGATGCGGATGAGGAGGTTCCCTTAGAGTTAGTCCAAGAGATTCGGAATGAACTGGATGGAAAGAACTCTCCCTTTGATGGGTACCTCATCTACAGACGGACTTACTATTTAGGACGATGGATTCGATATGGAGGCTGGTATCCAGATGGTGAGATTAGGCTCTATCGAAGGGATAAAGGGCGATGGGAAGGGGGGCTCCATGCTAAAGTCACTGTGGATGGAAGGGTGGGAGTTCTTAAAAATCAATATCTTCATTATACCTATCGAGATATCTCAGATCAGATTCAAACCATTGATAGGTATTCCAAGATTTCGGCAGAAGATATGGCCCAAAGCGGAGAAAAATTCAGCCTGTTCAAACTCCTCTTTCACCCTCCATTTCGTTTTGTCAAAGAGTATCTTTTTAAGTTGGGATTTCTTGATGGGCTACCAGGGTTGATCATTGTGGTTTCGACCATGTTTTATGTCTTTATCAAATATGCCAAACTTTGGGAGTTAAAGATTTCCAAAAAGGAGAAGGGAGATGAACCCTGAGGAGAATGCTTTTAAGGGAAGAAGGGTTTTGATTACTGGGGGATTGGGGTTCATTGGATCTAACCTCACCATTCGGCTGGTTCAATTGGGGGCAAGGGTGACCGTAGTGGATGCGATGATCCCTCGACTGGGAGGGAATCTTTTCAATGTCAGGGAGGTGGCTGACCAGATTCATATTAACTTCAGTGATGTCAGAGACTCCCATTCCATGGATTATCTGGTCAAAAATCAGGAGTTCATCTTCCATCTCGCAGGGCAAGTCAACCATGTCGATAGTCTCCGGAATCCCATTCAAGACCTCGACATCAACTGCCGGGGAACGCTTGTGCTCCTTGAATCCTGCAGGAAACATAATCGAGAGACAAAGATTATTTTCTCCGGAACAAGGGGAGAATATGGAGCAAGTGTGAGGCTTCCTGTGTCAGAGGATCATCCCACCAATCCGAAGGGAATCTATGCGGTGACCAATTTAACCGCGGAGAAGATGGTTCTCGTCTATCATGATGTCCACAAGATTGCTGGCACCTGCCTCCGGATCACCAATACTTATGGCCCCAGGCATCAAATGGCCCATGATGAATATGGGGTGCTCAACTGGTTTATCCGAAAAGCCATCGACGATGAAGTCATTCCTGTTTTTGGAGATGGTCGGATATTGAGGGATTTCCTCTATGTGGATGATCTGGTGGACTGTTTCCTCAAAGTGGCCATCTGTCCTCGAGCCTATGGGGAGGTGTTTAATGTCGGGACAGGTCATCCCATCAGTTTTATTGATCTGGCAAAAAAGATTGCGGAGATTGCAAAGAAGGGAAGGCCTGTCTTTACCGAGTTTACCCAGGAACGAAAAGAGGTGGAGCCTGGAGATTATTATACGGATATCTCCAAGATAAAAAGAATCGTTGGTTGGGAGCCCAAAACCAATCTGGAGGAGGGTCTCCGAAAGACGATTGAGTTTTATCGGAAGTACAAAAAAGAATACTGGGAGTGAGTCAACCGTTTGATCATGAGGGAACGCTATGGGTCTAATGAGTAAGGTTTTAGGATTTCAGCATCCCCATGAGAAGGTAGTGGAGATTTTTATCCATCAGGGAAAGGGAGGAAGATTGCTGGATGCAGGGGCGGGCCCAGGTGTGATCTCTAAGCGATTGAAGGAAGCAGGGTTCGATGTCGTGGCTACAGATATTAATCCTTTTTTATTCTCTATCCCAGAAATTAGGTGCGAAAAAGCCGACCTCAACGAAACCCTTCCATTCCCCGATGAGAGTTTTGATTACATTCTCTGCTCAAACGTCATCGAACACTTAGAAGATCCATATCATTTTATAAAGGAGTGTTACAGAATTTTAAAAGAGCGAGGCAAACTCCTGATCACGACCCCCAATCTCCTCAACCTTAAGTCAAGGATGGCCAATCTCCTCGTGGGGTTTAATTTATTTAAAGGAAGACCTTCCAATGAGGTGGATCCCTATCAAGGGGGCGACCACATTCATCTCGCAAACTATTATGAATTGAGAATCAACCTCCATCGAAACGGGTTCCGGATCCTCGAGGCAACCACCCACCGATACAGCCCTACCGCTATGTTGCTGAGCCCACTCTACCCCCTGATCTCCATTGCCACCCATCAGGCTTTTCAGAGGGAGAAAAACCCAAAACAGAGGGAGAGGAATAGGGAAATTTTAAACCATGTCTTGTCTCCAGACCTTATCTTCGGCAAGAAACTTTTCTTATTGGCCGAAAAGGATCCGCTTTATCGAAAGGGAATATGAAGATCCTCCATCTCTTTAGTGAGTGGAAATGGACTGGGCCAGCTGAGCCCATCGTGAATCTCTGTCAAGAAATGGAACGGAAAGGCCATGACGTGACGCTCGCCTATCGGAAGCCTCCTCTTCCCGTAGAAGATAGCATTGAAAAAAGGGTCTTTGAAAGAAGGATTCAAGCCACCGATCGGTTTCGCCTAAGCCGTCCATTAAAACTCTATTCGTTCTCTTCAATGAAGGCCAATTTCACTGATATTTTTGACTTGTCTGAATTTCTTCGTAAGGAAAGGATTGATATTTTGAATGTTCATCAATCTCACGACCATATCTTAGGAGGCATTGCAGCAAGGAGATCTCAGTCACAGGTTCTTGTCATTCGGATGGACCATAAACGTGACTTTATAAACCCAAGCATTGGAAACCGATTTCTTATTTCTCGATATACGGATGGAATGATTACCTTCTCCGAGAAGGCAAGAGTGGCAGATTTAAGACATTTCGGGTTTCCTCCGGAGAGGGTTCTGAGAGTTTCACCTGCTTTAGATTTAGACCGATATCAGCCATCCGGGCAGTTTAAGGATATGAGATCGATTTTTGGCCTTAGAAGTGATGAGATTGTCATAGGGATGATCGCTCGATTTCAGAGGTATCGGAGAACCGAAGTCTTTCTTCAAGCATTGTCATGGATTGTTAAGGAGTTCCCAAAGGTGAAACTTTTGCTGGTAGGTCGATCGAGTCAAATGAATGAAAGTGTCCTTAAACCGATGAAGAGGCTTCATTTGGAACCCTGGGTAATCCTTGCAGGGTATAGGACGGATGACTACCTTGATACATTAGCCTGTATGGATATTTTTGTTTTTCTCATGGCTGGCTCTGATGGGACTGCAAGGGCTTTGAGGGAGGCAATGGCCATGGGAAAACCAGCGATCGTTGCCAATCGGGGAATGCTACCGGAGATTGTGGAAGATGGAGTCTCTGGGTTGGTTGTGGAGGATACTCCTGAACGATTAGCTCAAGCCACCCTGGAGTTACTCCGCAATCCAGAAAAGAGATCGGCTATGGGAAAAGCGGCCTATGAGAAGGCCCAACGGGAATTTCGATTGGATCGTCAGGCCGAAGAGGTCGAAACCTTTTACCAGGAGATGGTAAAACTCGGTCCATGGAAAAGAAACTAAAGTTTGCAACAGCCATCAGAAATTTTTCCAGACAAAGGGGGGGGGCGGAAAGGTATCTGGTCGATCTCTGCGAAAGGATGGTTTCCGAGGGATATGACGTCCATGTCTATGCCGAACAATGGGATGAAGGAAACTCTAAAATCCATTTTCATAGAGTCCCCACTATTCGATTTCCAAAGAGCCTCCGCTATCTCAGTTTTGCCCTGAGGGCGACAAGGGAGATTGTAAAAGGGAATTATGATCTTAATTTTGGAGTGGGGAATACGATCAAAGCAGATGTCCTTCAACCTCACGGGGGAGTCCATTGGGCATGGTTCTGGAGAAGCCTTAAAGCCTATCACTCCCCGATCCATCGGTGGGTAAAATTTTTGGGCAGGGTTTTGAGCCCTAAACAGTGGATCAATGGGTATATAGAAGATGCTCCTTATAAGAGAGCGACCTATAAGAGGATTGTTGCTATTTCAGATATGGTGAAGCAGGATATCATAAAATGGTATAATATCCCCGATGAAAAGATCGATGTGGTCTATAATGGAGTGGACCCTGAGCATTTCCATCCTAAAAACCGCAAATACAGAGAGGAGGTCCGTAAACGACTCGGGATTGGGGAGGAGATTGTGTTTCTCTTCGTTTCAAATAATTTCAGAATGAAAGGATTAGAATATTTGATCAAGGCCTTAGGAAGGCTGAAAAGGAAAGGGAGCCCGCCTTTCAAATGTTTGATCTTAGGCGGAGATAGGAAAGATCCTTATATCCGGTTAGCCAAAAAAGAGGGGGTTTCCGAGGATGTGATTTTTGTAGGACAGACGGAGGAGCCAGAGAAGTTTTACGGTGCTTCAGACCTTTTGGTTCACCCTACTTTTTACGACGCCTGTTCCCTCACCGTGATCGAGGCATTGGCCAGTGGATTACCTGTCATCACCACTTGGTTAAATGGAGCGGGGTGGATTCTCACACAGGGGCAAGAGGGTTTTGTCTTATCCGATCCCCGTGATATCGAGGAACTTCAAGAAAGGATGTCCTATTTTTTCAATCCAGAAGCAAGAGAGAAGGCCTCTATGGCGGCCAGGCGATTGGCCGAGGCCTACTCCTACCAGAGAAACTGGGATGAAATGAAGACAATTTTTGAGCAAAACCGTTCAAAGGAAAGGTCTACTTCATGAAGAAAAAAAGGTTTTGGTACCCCCTGATCAATCTAAAGAATCGGTTCCTCTTTGGGGCCTATGGAAAGGATGTCTATATTGAACCGGGTGTGGTCATCAATCGACCCAGGTTTGTTCACATTGGCAACCATGTTCGAATCAAACGAAATACGAGTATCAATCTTCATCCAGAGGATAAGGGTTCTAAAGAACCGCTTCTTTTTATCGGAGATCATGTGATCATTTCTGAAAGTTGTTTTATCAGCGCCTGCCATCGCATCACTATTGAGGAGAACGTTGGGATTTCTCCAAACGTGATGATCATTGATAATTCTCGTAAGCCGGGTGATGTCAGCCGCCCCAGCAAGGAGCAGGATGTCATCAGTGGATATGTCCATATCGGCGCGGATTCTTGGATCGCCTATAATGCCTGCATCCTTCCAAATGTGACGATTGGGAGACACTGTATCATTGGGGCCCTCTCTGTGGTCAATAGCGATATCCCTGATTATTCAGTGGCAGTCGGATCCCCTGCCAGAGTCATTAAACGATTTGACTTTGAAAAGAGGCAATGGGTGAATTGTCATAAGGAGAAAGAGAACGGAAGGGATGAATGGTAATGAAAAAGGGATTTTGGAGACACCTTAAAAATATGAAGAACCGAATGATCTTTGGCCATTATGGCAAGAATGTCCATATCCAATCCGGAGTTCGGATTGTAAGACCCCAGTTTATTTCCATTGGGGATAATGTCACCATAGGGAGAGGGACGGATATTTATGTTCATCCCAACTTTTTGGAGTTAAAAATTTTTATAATCCATATTGGGAACAATGTTCATATTGGAAGTTATAATATCATTGGGGCGCGGAGAAGTATCATCCTCGAAGACGATCTTCTAATTGGTCCCCATGTGATGATTGGAGACCACAGCCACCATTATGAGAACGTCGATATTCCAATAAAGTTGCAGGAAGTCACAGAAGGTGGGCCTGTCCTCATTGAACGAGAATGCTGGATTGGAGCCAATGTATTTATTTTACCCAATGTGACTATTGGCCGACACTCCGTCATCGGAGCTAATTCTGTGGTTAATCGGGACATTCCTCCTTATTCCGTTGCGGTTGGGGCGCCTGCCCGAGTGGTGAAACGATATGATTTTAAATTGAAACAATGGGTGAAGGTGGATGGGTGATATCATTTCGTGGAGCCAACTATTTAAATATCGGAATCAAATCCACCAAGAGTATCCTGAGATCTGGGATATCAAAATCTTAAGAAAAAGATTCCCTTTCATGCTTAAGGTCCTTCGAGATGGAGAGAAGGTTCTGGACATTGGGGCATCTAACCGAAACCTCGAAGCACGACTGAAAGGACATTATCGCAATCTCATCTATAAGAGCATGGATGTGGATCGAGAAGAATTCCATGACTTTTATAGCCTGGATGAGATTCGAGAAACTTTTGATGTGGTCTTCCTATTTGAGGTCATCGAACATCTGGATTTGGAAGAGGGGGTTCGGCTCATTGGGAAGATTTTTGACCTTCTCAATCAAGGGGGTCGATTGATCCTGACGACTCCCAATATCTTCAATCCAAGCCGTTTCTGGAGGGATGCCACGCATCGGGTCGCCTATTGTTATGATGAGTTAGGTGGCCTACTTTTGACTCAAGGATTTCATATTAAGGCCATTTATCGAACCTATAATGACGCTTTTCATAAATATTTTTTCCGAGTGTATATCATGACGCCGCTTCATCGGTATTTGGGAATCGATTATGCAAAATCCATCTTGATTCTGGCAGAAAAAAGGTGAGCCTAAAGGATGAAGATCATTTTTCTTACCCACTATAGTGATCAGGGACACCGATTCAGGGTTGAACAGTATTTCCCCTTTCTCCGAGACCATCAGGTGGAACCCAAGTGGCAACCCATTTTCGGGTCTTGGAAGGAGCGCCTTTCGATCTACAGACAGATACCCCATTTCGATATTACCTGTATTCAGAGGCGGTTGCTTCCTCCCCCTGAATTTTCTTTTATCAGAAGGAGGGCCCCTAAAATTATTTTTGATATTGATGATGCCATCATGTATCGGTCCTCGAGTTTCTCAAACCCCCATTCCTTCTCGAGAAGGTTAAAGTTTAAATGGATGGTCAAAGGGAGCGATGCAGTGATTGTAGGAAACCAGTTTCTTAAAAATGAGGTTCTGAAGGTCGATCCACGAAAAGAGATTTTTCTCATCCCTACCTCCATTGATAGTAGCCTTTATCCCAAAAAGAAAGAGGTCAAGGATTCTTCTGAGATTATGCTTGGCTGGATCGGGACCAAAGGGAATTTAAAGTATGTTAAAAAATTGGAGCCTGTGTTTAAGGCCATATCTCAAAGGTTTCCTCATGTAAAACTTAAAATTGTGAGTAACGATTTTTATGAATCGCCTTCTATCCCTGTCATCAACAAACCATGGAAATTAGAGGAAGAGAATGAGGATTTAATCTCTTTTGATATCGGTCTCATGCCCCTTAACGATGATTTATGGTCAAGGGGAAAATGTGGGTTGAAGATCATTCAATACCTCAGTGTGGGTGTTCCAGTGGTCTGCACGCCTGTTGGAATAAACCGAGACATTGTCCGAGATGGAGAGAATGGTTTTTGGGCAACGACGGAGGAGGAATGGGTAAAACGACTCTCCTCACTCATTCAGGATCAAAACTTGAGAAGGAAGATGGGAGAAAAGGGGATACGAACGGTTGAGGAAGGATACTCCCTTAGGGTCACTTCAGAGAAGTTTTTAAATGTTCTTCAGAAAGTTTGCACCTCATAAGGTTCCCCTTAAAAAGAAGGTTAAGGGAATAGGGGATGAGTGATGAAAGTTCTTTTTCTGATTCAGGGTTTTCAGGTGGCTGCCAGCCGTTACCGAGTTCTTCAGTATCTACCCTATCTTGAGTCAAATGGCGTAGAGGCAACCGTCAGTCTTTATCCAAGAACCTTTAAGGAGAACCTTCAATTCTTTGCTACCCTTCCTCAATATGATATTCTCTTTTTACAGAGAAAGCGTTTCAATCAACCCAGGCTGGCGCTACTTAGAAAAAGGGCAAAGCGAATCGTTTACGATTTTGATGATTCGGTGATGTACCGAAACTCGAAAGCCAAAGATCCCATTTCTCGGACCCGGCGAAGACGTTTTGTTCAGATGATCAAGGCTTCAGATTTTGTGATTGCAGGAAATGAATTTTTGAAAAGTCAGGTTCTTCCAATTCACTCCAATGTAGAGGTGATCCCTACTTCGATCGATGAGGAGAAGTATCATTTAAAAGTATACCCTGCAGAAAAAGAGAGAGTGATCCTTGGGTGGATTGGAGATCATGGTTCCATCCATTACCTCGAGAAGATGAGGCCCATCTTTGAAAATTTAGGTAAGAGATATCCCTCGGTGGATCTAAAGATTGTCTGTGATGTATTTTTTGATTGTGACCAGATGAAGGTGATTAAAAAATATTGGAATTCAGAGGAGGAGGTCTCAGACCTCCAGAGTTTTGACATTGGACTGATGCCTCTGGTCGATGACCCCTGGTCCTGGGGAAAGTGTGGATTAAAGATCATTCAATATCAGGGCGTTGGTGTTCCAGTAGTTTGTACTCCAGTGGGAATCAATCGCGATCTGGTAGAGGATGGAGTCAACGGTTTTTATGCAATGACTCCTGAGCAATGGGAGGAGAAACTTTCCATCCTCATAGAAGATTCTGCCTTAAGGGAAAAGATGGGATTAGAAGGGAGAAAAAGGGTCTTAAGCAGATATACCCTTCAGACGTGTGGTCCCCGTCTGTTATCCATTTTAGAACAGGTAGCAAAGGGAGAGAGTTAGGGGGGTATCCTTGAGAGAAGCCATCGTCGATTATGTGAAGTGGGCTATTGAAAGATTTCCTTATGAGGAACCTATCCTCGATACCTGTGCAGGATGGGAGCCTAACTACTATCAGCCCCTCTTCTCAGGGAAACGATATATTAAACAAGACATCCAGGATTTCGATCCTCCTTGTATTGATATCATCTGTGACATTTGTGATATGAAACCTATTTCTGATGAGAGCATGGGATTGGTGCTTAACCTTGAATCCCTTGAACACCTGCCTGACCCACGGAAGGCAATAGACGAGATCTATCGGGTTTTAAAGCCTAATGGGCTTTTGATCCTCACCACCGTAATGCATTTTAAAATTCATCACGCCCCAAAAGACTACTGGCGTTTTACTCCTGAAGGTCTGGAATTGCTCTTGAAGAGGTTTACGATTTTAGATTGTACCTTAGAGGGAGATGCAAAGAGGCCTAAAGGAGTATGGGTCACTGCTCGAAAGACCTCTTCTTCTGAAGAATGGGGAAAACTTCCTCCTCTCAGGGTGGTTAAGAGTGATGACCGATTGTGGATGAAATTGAAACGCAGAATGAAGCACCTTTTTCCAGAAGTAAGACAACCCTTCAGGCTTGAGAACAAGACGATAATATGAGGGCTGGAGTTTACAGAAAGATTTCCATAGGAGAGATGAAAGGGTGGATCAGGGAGGAAGTCCTCCCCCTTCTTCCTCCTTCTTTCTTTAAAGATCCTTTCTCGTTTGTGCAACAGGCTGGAGGTGAGATGATTAAAGATTCAAGGCATCGCTGGGCAGGGATCATTCAACTGCCCAACCACCAGAGGATTTTTTTAAAAGGGGATAGGACCAAGGGTTGGTTGGAGAGTTTAAAATATTTTTTTCTTCCCTCGAAGGGAAGAAAAGAATGGTTTATTGCCCACCAATTGCAGAAGAAGGGGTTACCCATTCCCAAACCTCTGGGGTGGATGGAAAAAGTCTATCGGAGAGGGATTCAAGAAAGTTACTACCTTTCAGAAGCAGTGGGATCAGGGGTTTCTTTGATCGATCTTCTTAAATCTAAAGAAAATATTCCCATAGAGTCTTTAGCCAAAGCGGTGAGGAGATTTCATGATGCAGGGCTGTTTCATAAAGACCTTCATGCAGGGAATTTCTTATGGAGGGGTGAAGACTTTTTCCTCACGGATTTACACCGGGCTAAGATTCTTTCTTCTCCACCTTTGAATAAGAGATTGTGGAATTTGGCTCAATGGTTTCATTCTTTAAGGTCCACTTGGGAAGAAAATGACCGTTTGGTGTTTTTTAGAAAATATTTTGGGGAGAAGTCGATAACCTCTCAGAAAGAAAAAGAGATGTTTCAGAAAATCTTAACGATGATGCACCGCCTTCAGAAGCGACAATTTAAAAGCCGAACCAAGCGATGCCTGAAGGAGAGTACTGAATTTTCAGTCCAAAAGGAAGATCATATTTTTTATTACCATCGAAGGGAGTTCCCATTAGCCCTTTTAAGAAATAAGATTGAGGAGCACCTCAATCTATCGAAAAAAAACTCAAATGCCTTGGTTAAAAAGGAGTCAGGGGTTTCCATATCTATTCTGAAAGAGAGGGATCAAGGAATCATTGTAAAGGAATTCAGGCCTGTAAGTTTCTGGAGTCGGTTTAAAGAACTTTTTCGCCATTCAAAAGGCATGAAGGCCTGGGTCAATGGAAACGGCCTCATAGTGAGGGGAGTGGCTACCTTAAAACCTCTGGCTTTAATAGAGGAGAGGAGCCGTTGGGGATTGACGAAAAGTTTCTTCCTGATGGAGGCCTTGGAGAAGGGCCAAGAGTTGGACCGGTATCTATCGAATGGATTTCAAGATGTCCTTAAAAAAAGAGTTTTTATCAAAGCCTTCGCTCAATGGGTTGCTCAACTTCATAAGATGAACATATACCATCGGGACATGAAGGCCTGTAATATTCTCGTTTCAAAAAATGAGGGCAGTTGGAATTTCCATCTCCTCGATCTTGAGGATATTAGACTGGACAAGAGGGTTAATGCAAAAGAGTTGTTCAAAAATTTCCTTCAACTTAATACATCCATTCCACAAACGATTACCCATACGGATCGTCTGAGGTTTTTAAAAGAATATTTTTGGTCTAATCCAATCTTGAAATATAATAAGGATTGGATTTTACGTCTTATCCAAAAAAGCAAAGAGAGGGGAATTGTTTATGTGACTCCTAATGGCGTCGTGGAGGCGAGATGGGTTTGATTCAAGAAGATGAGGATGGATACCTTGGTGTCGTTGAAGAAAAGACCCTTTAAGGATTGGGGCGAAATTCAATGAAATTCTATAAAAGAAATGGATGGTTCAGAGACATAGGGAGAAAATTTTTATCATCTTCTGAGAAGATTACTTACACCAAGGACCTTTTAGGAAGACGCTATGAGGTAGGAGCGCATACCTATGGGAAACCAAGAGTGCTTTCCTGGGGAGAAGGGTCAACCTTGAAGATAGGAAAATATTGTTCGATTTCAAGTGGGGTCACCATATTCCTTGGAAGCGAGCACCGTGTCGATTGGGTGAGCACCTATCCGTTTCCTTATTTTTGGGAAGAGGCGAGATCGATCAAAGGCCACCCAGCCACCAAAGGAGATGTAGTGATCGGAAATGATGTCTGGATTGGGTATGAAGTAACCATTCTTTCAGGTGTTTCTATAGGAGATGGGGCTGCCATTGGCGCCCATTCGCTCGTCACCCAGGATGTCCCTCCCTATGCTATTGTGGCAGGGAATCCCGCCCGCATTCTTCGCTATCGTTTTGATGATGAGACCATTAAAAAACTTTTAAAAATACGGTGGTGGGATTGGCCAGAGCAGAAGGTCAAAGAAAATGTCCATCTCATTTGTAGTGCTGATATTGATGAATTTATAAAAAAGTTCGGGTGATGTAGGGAATTTCTGGGAGTATAAAATTTTTAATGATGATTGATATCTCCGTCATTATAGTAAACTGGAATACCAAGGATTATCTTCTTGATTGTCTGAAGAGTCTTTTTGACACAGGAGAAAGATTCTCTAAGGAAGTCATTGTGGTAGACAATGCCTCTCAAGATGGAAGTGGAGATGAATTGAAAAGAACCTTTCCATCTGTTCATCTCCTTGCGAATAAGAGTAATATAGGATTTGCGAAAGCGGTTAATCAGGGGCTTCGACAAGCCTGTGGAAGGTACCTTTTTCTTCTCAACCCCGATTCTTATTTAATGGAAAGGGCAATAGAGGAATTGTTCTTATTCATGGAAGGACACCAAGAGGTAGGAGTCGCTGGTCCCCAGCTCTTAAACGGTGATGGTTCAAAGCAGAACTCCATCGCGAACTTTCCATCTTTGGCCACCGAACTTCTCAATAAAAGCCTGTTAAGATGGTTGTTCCCCGAAAGGTATCCAGGAAAGGAGAAAGATTATTCAAATCCCAAAGAGGTGGATTCAGTGATTGGGGCCTGTTTGATGGTGAGACGAGAAGCGATGATAGATGTTGGCCCTCTGGATGAGGATTATTTTCTCTTCCTCGAAGAGACGGATTGGTGCTACCGAATGAAAAAAAAAGGATGGAAAACCTATCATGTCCCTCAAGCAAGGGTCTACCATTTTCAAGGAAAGAGTGCTGAGAGAGAGAAAGCGAGGGCAAAGGTGGAGTATTACCGCTCCCGTTATATTTTTTTTAAGAAACATAGAGGCCTCTGGCAGTTGTTGATTCTTCGAGTTGGATTGGTAATCAAACTGGTGGTTGAATGCCTTTCTATGACGATGGTCTGTATCCTGACCGGTTTTACGGTAAGCAAATGGAGGAGAAGACTAAAAAATTATGCTTATCTATTGTGGTGGCATTTAAAAGGTTGTCCAGAAGGTATGGGACTAAAACCAGCGAGTCACGAATCACGGACACGGATCACGATTTAGAGGAGGTTTTATGGTCGGGATTGCGGTAGTTGGAGCAGGGGCTTGGGGGAAAAACCACATTCGGGTTTTTTCTGAGATTCCAGGAGTTCGTTTGAAATATATCTGCGATAAAGATCACTCAAAATTAGACCTTCTCCAAAAGTCTTATCCTCATTCAATGATGCTCGAAGAGATTGGTCCTATCCTTAATGATTCAGAGATAAGAGGGGTAGTTATTGCTTCCTCTGCCATCTCCCATTTCCCAATAGCCCGAGAGGCCCTCTTGGCAGGCAAGGATGTCCTGGTTGAGAAGCCCATGGCATTTAATACGAAAGAGGCTCAGCAGTTGGTGAGATTGGCAAAAGAGAAGGAACGGATTCTCATGGTGGGTCATCTTTTAATCTATCATCCTGTAGTGGATAGGTTAAAGGAGATGGTTCAATCAGGAGAGTTAGGAACAATTCACTATATTTATACTCAAAGGGTTAATCTCGGTGTGATTCGTCAGGATGAGAATTCCCTCTGGTCGTTTGCCCCTCACGACCTTTCTGTCATCCTTTACCTTCTTGAGGAAAAACCCACCGTGGTTTCAGCCCATGGGGAGAGTTATATTCAGAAGGAGATTGAGGATGTTGTATTTTTAACTCTTCGATTTCGGGACGGGAAGATAGCAAATATCCATATGAGCTGGCTTGATCCCCATAAGATTAGAAAGATTACGATAGTGGGCTCAAAGAAGATGGTTGTCTTTGACGACATGGAGGCCTCTGAGAAATTGAAGATTTATGACAAAGGGGTAAAGAACCTATCTTACGATACCTATGGAGAATATCTCAGTTTAAGATTCGGCGATATCACCATTCCAAGCATAAAGATGGTAGAACCTCTCAGGGTTGAGGCAGAACATTTCATCCATTGTATAGAATCAAGAGGGAAACCAAAAACCGGAGGAGAGGATGGATTGGAGGTTGTAAAGATACTTGTTTCTGCTCAAGAATCTCTAAAAAATAAAGGTAGGCCAGTGAATTTATATTAGAAAGGAAAAAGAGGATGGGCAGTTATTTCATTCACCCCACAGCAGTAGTTGATGAGCCAGTCGAAATTGGGGAAGGAACTCAAATCTGGCACTTTTCGCACATTATGCCAAAGGCAAGGATTGGTAAGAACTGCATCATCGGTCAAAATGTTTTTATTGGGTCGGGGGTAATCTTGGGAGATAATGTAAAGGTTCAAAACAATGTCTCGATTTATGAGGGGGTCGTTTTGGAGGACGGAGTCTTCTGCGGGCCTTCGATGGTCTTTACAAACGTTTTTAATCCTCGGAGTTTCATCTCGAGGAAAAAGGAATTTCGAAATACACTGGTCCGAAAAGGGGCAACCATTGGGGCCAATGCCACTGTTGTCTGCGGGAATACCATTGGTCAATATGCCTTCATCGGGGCAGGGACTGTAGTGACCAAAGATGTTCCGGATTATGCATTATTCTATGGGAATCCTGGAAAGGTAAAGGGTTGGGTTTGCCAATGCGCCGTGGAGATAACCTTTCGCTCTGGGAGGGCGATCTGCAAGGCCTGTGGAAAACAATACAGGAAAGACTGTTCAGGAATAAGATTAGTCTAAAAAGGGGACAGGCTACTTTTTTAAGGGAGTTTTTAGATGCCAAGAATTTCAAGGGGATTGGTTGATGAATCGATATATCATGTCATCAACCGAGGAAATGGTGGACAAATAGTATTTCATAAGGATAAAGATTATGAGGCATTTATAGAGTTAATGAAAGAAGCAAAGAGTCGTTATGAGGTTAAGATTTTTAGTTATTGTCTTATGCCAAACCATTTTCATATCGTTTTAATGCCTCATCACGCTGAAGACTTAAGCAGATGGATGCAATGGTTAATGACAAGCCATGTTCGTCGATATCATCGACATTATGAAACAAGCGGTCACGTTTGGCAGGGGCGTTATAAGAGCTTTCTTATCCAAAAGGACAATCATTTGTTAATTGTGATGCGTTACGTAGAGGGAAATCCAAAGCGAGCTGGGTTGGTTAATTCAGCTAAAGAATGGTTGTGGTCGTCATGCCAGGAATCATTGGGAATGAGAAAACGTATTTTAATTGATACCATTCCTTTAGATTTGCCTAAAGCTTGGGAAGTCTATGTAAACGAACCGATTACCACAAAAGAATTAGAAAGAATTCGACAAAGCGTGATTCGACAGGCTCCATATGGAGATGAATCTTGGAGATTGCAATTAAGCAAAGATTTAGGATTAGAATCTACAATTAGACCAATTGGAAGACCAAGGAAAATTTATGTCAAATAATAAAAAAAGTAGCCTGTCCCCCTTTTTTAAGATTGCCACCATTGTCGGAGCAAGACCTCAATTTATTAAGGCCAGTTCAGTCAGCCGGGCCATTCAAAAATTCAATAAAAGGGAGAGAGTGATTCAAGAGATTTTAATCCATACAGGCCAGCATTACGACTACTGGATGGATCGGGTTTTTTTCGAAGAACTTGGGCTTCCAAAACCGAATTATCATTTAGGGGTAGGTTCTGCTTCTCATGGCCGACAAACCGCAATGATTCTTGAGAGAGTTGAAAGGGTTTTAGAAAAGGAGAGACCAAGTGTGGCTCTCGTATATGGAGATACTAATTCGACATTGGCTGGAGCATTGTCCTCTGCTAAACTGAATATTCCTGTTGCCCACGTAGAGGCAGGATTGAGGAGCCATAATCGAGTGATGGCTGAAGAGATTAATCGAATCCTTACCGATCATCTCTCCACTTTTCTTTTTTGTCCGACCAACCAGTCAGTTAAGAATTTAAAAAACGAGGGAATCACGAATACCAAAGATAGGTTTGTTAAGAATGTTGGCGATGTGATGTATGATTCAATCCTTTACTACACTAAAATAGCCGAAAAGAAATCGACTATCGTTAAAGATTTGGGGTTTGAAACGAAACACGAATCACGTGTCCCGAGTTACTATTTAGCCACCCTTCACCGAGCCGAAAACACCGATGATCCTAAGAGGCTAAAATCTATTCTTAAGGCCCTGAATGAGATTGGAAGAAAAACTCCTGTTGTTCTTCCCATCCATCCACGGACAAAAAAGATGATTAAGGCCTTTGGCCTTTTTTCTTTAACCAAAAGCCTCTGCCTGATTGAGCCGGTTTCTTATCTTGATATGCTGAAATTGGAAAAAAATGCAAAACTCATCCTGACCGACTCCGGTGGCGTTCAGAAAGAGGCCTACTGGTTCAGAGTTCCCTGCGTTACTTTAAGAGAAGAGACAGAGTGGGTTGAGACGATTCAGAGTGGATGGAATATATTGGTAGGGTCAAAAACAGATAGGATTATTGAAGGGGTAAGTCGGATGACCAATAGGAGGCCTGCTGTGAAGACACACAATGGCTTTGGAAAGGGAAGAGCAAGTGAAAAAATCCTTAATTTTTTATTAAAATTCTCAAATAATTATGGGTGGATATAATCGAATATCCCTTTTTTCAAAAATAGTTTATGAGATCTCTGAAAAAGTGAAAAACCTTTTTCCTCCGAAACGGGCGGGAATATACCATAATAAATTGTAGGGTAAGGGTTTATATCTTACCTTAATAAAGATATTAAGTAGGGTAAGGGCTTGTCCCTTACCTAAAATATTTCGCCCAAAAATATGATAAACAAATTTCTAAACTTTATAAGTGGTCTTAAAGAAAAGCAGGTCCTTCTGCTTCTCATTGGAATCGCCTTCATCCTGAGGCTTTATGCGGTGGTTATGTCTAAAGGAATTTCATTTGATGGGGCGGGATATGGGTTTATGGCGAAGGATTTTTTAAAGGGGGATTTTTTAAAGGGGCTTTCCAGCTCTCTTCATCCCTTTTATCCATTGATGATTTCATGGGTTTCCTTTGATCCCGCTCATGTGGAGATTGCAGGGAGAATTATCTCCCTTTTTTTTGGGACAATTACTCTTATTCCTGTATATTTTCTTTCGAAAGAGATGGTTGACCAAAGAGGCGCAATTCTATCAGGCCTTTTTTATTCCTTCCATCCTTATCTGGCTACCTATTCAGGGATGCTTCTCTCAGAGGCAACCTATATGGGGTTGCTTACCTTATCAATTTACTTCTTTTGGAAAGGATTAAATCTAAAAAGGGCTTCAAGTTTCCTTCTATCAGGTGCTTTCTTGGGCCTGGCTTATCTTACAAGGCCCGAAGGGATAGGATATGTAATCGTTTTTTTAATCTGGATTATTTTTTACAGAGGGTTTAAAAAAGGAGGGCTGAGAAAATTGGTTTTCTTTGGAGCCCTTTTTCTTCCACTAACATTATTTTCTGCCCCATATATTTTCCATATCCAACAGGAAACAGGCCAATGGTTGATTTCTAAAAAAGGACTATCCATACAATTGGGTTTGTTTGACTTAAAAGAAGAGAAGGAAATTAAAGGAGTAGAAGTTCCAACCATTGATGAAAAAATTGCCGACCATTCCCAAAACTTAAAAATGGTTGAGCAAAGAATATTGTTTCTCCTGTATACCACATATCATTATTTAAGGGCCTACCATTTCAGTTTATGGCTATTTCTATTTTTCGGTTTGATTGGAGCAAGTCAAAGGGGATCTAAAGCAGAATGGTTACTCGCCTCTTTAATTCTATTTCACTTAGTCTCCTTGGGCATTTTTACAAAGTCTACTATCCGTTTTTCTATCCCCGTAATCCCGATTTCACTCTTTTGGGCGGGGAGAGGAGTTTTAGAGATTGAGAGGCTTTTTAGAAAAATTAATCCGTCTAAGGCATTAGTCTGGGTTTCTACATTCATGATTATTGTTCTTCTTATTCAGTTGCCTCAAGCCTTAAAGCCCGAGAGGAGGCATAGAAAGGGGGAGAAGGAAGTTGGTCTCTGGTTAAAGGCAAATACCCCGAGGGATTCAAAGATAATGAGTAATAGCCCCATCGAGGCCTTTTATGCTGAAAGGGAATTTGTTTTGCTTCCACTTGGGATTAAAATGGGAGAAAACCCAGGCAAGTCCATCGAGGAGATTATAAATTTTGCAAAACAGAGAGGGGTTCGTTATATTGTCACAAACGAAAATACCTATGAGACAAACCCAGATTTTATTAAACTAACCGAGTTTTCTGAGATAAAGGAATTATTTCGTTATCAAGTTGGAGGCAAAAAGGTTGCCGTTATTTACGAGGTGGTTAGGTGAAATTATTTCAATGGCAGGATGAGTTGATAAAACATACTGGATTGATGGTAATAGGCGTTGGCCTCTTTAATATCTTCAATCTCCTGTATCATTTCTTTATGGTGAGGGCCCTTCCACCAATTGAATATGGTCATCTTAATACCCTTATGGCAGTGTTTATGGTATGTTCAGTTCCAGCAAGCACGGTTCAGACAACGGTTACAAAATTTATCTCCTCTTTCCATGCACAAAAACGTTATGATTTGGTAAAGAACCTACTTAAACACCTCCTCTTACTTACCTCAATAGTTGCTTTAACCATTTTTTTATTAATCTTTTTAATGAGTGGACCCATTACCCATTTTCTTAGAATCTCTCCCCCGAGTTTAGCCATCCTATTAGGGTTACTGCTTTTTTTCGCTATGGTCATTCCAATTCCCTGGGGTGGACTACAGGGTTTGCAGAAGTTTAATTCATTAACATTCAATCTGATCATCAATGGGGTTCTTAAACTTTTTTTAGGGATATGCTTTATCTTATTGGGCTTAGGAGTACTTGGGGCTTTGAGTGCCATTGTCCTTTCTTACATTGTGACCACCTTTTCATCTCTCATTATGTTAAAGAGAGGTATGCCAAGGGGAAAGGTATGGATAATGAGAAGTGGAAATTCTCAAAATTTAAATCCGTCCTATCTCTCAGAGGTTTATCATTATTTTTTACCTGTAGGGGTGACTTTACTATGTTTCATGGTGCTCACAAATATAGACCTAATTTTAGTTAAACACTTCTTTAGACCTATAGAGGCAGGACATTATTCAATTGCTCAGATGGTTGGAAAGATTATCCTTTTTCTCCCTGTTCCAGTAGTAATGGCCATGTTTCCCAAAATAAATGCCTTAGATGGTAAGAGAGATAAAATGCTTTTTACTTTAAACAGAAGTTTGGGGATTACCCTGATGCTTTGCGGTGTGGCTATTTTAGCAGTTTTCATATTTCCTGATCTTATTCTACAAATCCTTAGCGGCAAGGTATATCCCGAGTGTATTCCTCTTGTTAGATTCTTTTCCATTAATACGACGATTTTGTCTCTTATCCTGGTCCTCCTCTATTATCATCTTTCTACCCATAAAAGAGGTTTTCTTTATCCGCTATTTCTTTTTGCTTTGATCCAGATAGGGTCAATCATATTTTTTCACCAATCCTTAATGCAAGTTCTCTTAGTGGTTGGAATAGTGGCCTTTTGTTTATTGATAATCAATATTTATTTAATCTATTGGAGGAAAGAGAGAAAATAGATAGAGCTATGGAAACAGAGTCACCTCTTATCAGCGTTGTGGTCCTTAATTGGAATGGTAATCGAACCATAGAGGAATGTTTAAAATCCCTTTCTGAACAGACCTACCACCCCTTAGAGATTTTAGTTGTTGATAATGCTTCAACAGATGGATCAGCAGATTTAGTAAAGGTGAAGTTTCCTGAAGTAAAATTAATAGTAAATGAAAAAAATCTTGGGTTTGGAGGAGGTAATAATGTTGGGATTCGAGCCTCAAATGGCAAATATATTATGATGTTAAATAATGATACTCGGCTTGATCCAAGGTGTATTGAGGAGTTAAGAAACTCTATTGAAAAAGATAACCGCTATGGTGTCTGTGCATCTAAGATTCTTCTCGAATATGAGGATAATTTAATTGATGCAGCGGGGATTGTAGTTTGTCCTGATGGGTTGTCTATAGGGAGGGGAAGACTTGAGAATAGGGATAAATATGATGAAGAAACAGAGGTCTTCTTCGCCAGCGATTGCGCTTGCCTATACCGAAGAGAGATGTTAGATGATATAGGTTTGTATGACGAAGATTTTTTTGCCTATGCGGACGAAACAGATATGGGTTGGAGGGCGCATCTTGCAGGTTGGAAGTGTATTTATAATCCAAAAGCCGTAGTCTATCATTTTCATTCAGCAAGTTCAGGGAGTTATTCCCCATTTAAGGCCTTCTTAGTAGAGAGGAATCGAATTTGGGTTGCCGTTAAGAATTTTCCAGTTTCTTTACTTATCTATGGACAATTTTATACTTTTTGGAGATATATTTTGCAAGCATATGGTGCTTTTACAGGGAAGGGGGCTGCAGGCCGATTTACAAGTGACTTTTCTAAGGTAGAACTTATTAAGATTCTTATGAAGGTCTATCTTGCTTTATGGAAGCAATTGCCTTTAATGTTAGGGAAAAGGAAAATAATTCAGAAAAAGAAGCGAATTTCAAATTACGAAGTATATAAACTCATCAAGCGATTTGGAATTTCTGCAAAAGAGATTGCTTTAAGAGAATAATATAAAAAGGAGGGCCCAAGATGATTCCTGTTTTTAAACCTTCATTTGGGGAAGAAGAACTTGAGGCACTTCGTGAACCTTTTAAAACAGGTTGGATTGGCCTGGGTCCAAAGACAAAAGAATTTGAGGAAGAATTTTCAAAATACATTGGGACAAAATTTGCTGTGGCTTTAAATTCAGGAACCGCTGCCCTTCATCTTGCATTGAAAGTTATCGGAGTAGAAGGGGGGGAGGTAATTACCACACCAATGACTTTCATTTCAACAAACCACGCTATTCTTTATAATAATGGAATACCAGTCTTTGTTGATATTGAACCCGATACATTGAACATCAATCCAAAGGAGATAAAAAGGCAGATTACTTCAAAAACCAAGGCAATTTTAGTAGTTCATTATGGTGGCCATGCATGTGATATGGATCCAATTTTAGAATTGGCTCGTGAGAGAAAAATCTATGTGATCGAAGATGCCGCGCATGGATGTGGGGGAGAATATAAAGGTCAAAAATTAGGGTCTTTAGGCGATCTTGGATGTTTTAGCTTCCATGCTGTTAAAAATATGTCAACAGGTGAAGGCGGAATGATTACAACTGACGACCCAGAGTTATATGGAAGGCTTTTGAAACTAAGGTGGATGGGTATTTCAAAAGATACCTGGTCTCGTGAGGAGAAAGACAGAAAATACTCATGGTATTATAATGTTGAAGAAGTGGGATTTAAATATCATATGAATGATATCCCAGCGGCTATAGGACTGGTTCAACTCAAAAAATTAGAAAAAATGAATCAGCGAAGGAAAGAGATTACAGAAAGATATAATCAGGGGTTAAAAGGAATTCCATGGTTAGAAACACCAGTGGTTAAACCCTATGCCAAACCTTCGTATCATAATTATGTGATAAAGGTAGAAAAGAGAGATCAACTGAATATTTATCTTCAGGAGAAAGGAATATCAACAGGGGTTCATTATATTCCCAATAATCATTATGAGATGTATCATCCATTCAGGGGGGAAACCCCCGTTTCGGATTCGGTCTGGAAGAGATTGCTAACCCTCCCACTTTTCCCTGACCTGAAAGATGAGGAGGTTGATTTTATTATTCACGAAATTAAAGAGTTTGGCAAAAGAGAATTTTGATGGAATTTGTAAATTGTATCCTTTGTGGAATTGGTGATACAAAAATACTTTTTAGTAAAAAAGATAAATTTGGAATTTCAACGGAAGAGTTTAATATCGTTGAATGTAAAAGATGTGGTTTACTATATATAAACCCGAGGCCCTCTATAGAGGAAATGAATAAGTTCTATCCAGAGACCTATTCATGGAAGGAGACTCTCGAAGCAGATTCTTCCTTAGCAAAACTGGTAAGAAGATTGGAGAAAAGTTATCGTTACCATTTATTAAAAGATGAAGTTTCAAAGGTCATAAAATTTACAGGAAAGACTTCTGGGAGGGTTTTAGATATCGGCTGTGGAACAGGGGATCGGCTCGAAGTATTTCGAAGGAAGGGATTTGAAACCTTTGGAGTTGAGCCTTCAGACTCGGCTGATTATGGAAGAGAATATCTAAAACTTAATATTATTAAAGGAGATCTTTTCTCAGCCAATTTCCCTGAACAGTTTTTCGATATCATAACGCTCTATAATGTTTTGGAGCATACCCATAACCCAGTGGATGTGTGTAATGGGGTTTATAGAGTTTTAAAAGAAGATGGATTTTTAATTATCCAACTTCCTAATAAGGATTGCCTTCAATATAAAATTTTTAGGAAGAGATGGTCTGCATGTGATGTTCCAAGAGACTTATATTATTTTAATATACCAACAATGGATTTGTTATGTAAAAAGACTAAGTTCCAAATAAAAAAAGTTGACCATTTTATGAACTGGTGGCATCCTCCAACATTTGTAAACTCCCTCTTTCCAAATCTTGAACCCCAAAAAGCCTGGCTTAGAGAAGGAAGTGGACAAAGTACCATTTTCCAGAGAATGGGTTGGGTTCTTTTAACACTGCTGGCAGGCCCACTGACTCAATTAGAAAGTATCTTAAAATACGGGGCCATTTTAACCTATTATATCATGAAGGATGGGAGTATTTAAAAGGTGATAAAGAAAGATGAAAAATTTGATGAATCTTACTATCGAGAATGGCTATGCGATCGATATGTATTTAATGAAGAAAGAAGGGCTATTGTTCGATTCTATTTAAAAATGGTCTTATCAAGAAAGAATAGCATCAAAAGGATTCTCGACATTGGCTGTGGATATGGATACTTTCTAAATGCATGTATCGAGAGTGGAATCCCCGAAGTTTATGGAGCGGATATTTCTGATTCGGCCATTGAAAAATCTCGAACTCTGAAAGAGGCAAAGGTAAGTCAACTCGACTTTTCAAAGGAAAAGTCTATCTTTGAATCTGACTTTTTTGATGCAGTAACAGCCTTTGATGTTATCGAACATGTGGAGGATGAGGGTTTCTTTGTGAAAGAGGTTTATCGGGTGCTAAAAAAAGAGGGCGTTTTCTTTTTTATTACACCAAATGGAGATTCCTGGCCAAGGGATGTCTATATGAAATTAATCTACGGTAGGGACGATCCAACACATATCAATGTTCAGGGATGGAGACATTGGAAAGATTTATTGAAAAAGGTGGGGTTTAATGGAATAGAAATCAAAGGAAGTCTAATTCATGGATTTCCTCCCACTACTACATTAAGAGGGAAGTTAAAAGGGTTCTCAACGGTGAAACCAATTTTAATTCCCATACAGTTTGCCTCTAAGATTCTGGACAGACTTTTTATATTTGCAACCAAATAAGTAGAGATGGAAGAAAAACAAAATAGAAAGTTATTTTGGGTCATTCTTTTAATTAGTGCTGGGATTATTTGTATCAATGGAATACTTACAGATGTTTACCTCGGAGATGAATCCCACCACTATCGGTTTGCACAGAATATTTTCAACACAGGGAAAAGGGTTTCTTTCGATCCTCTTTATCAGTCTGGTAATCCTCCAGGTTTTTTTAATAACGACCCACCCTTCTGGCATTTCGGTTTGGCTTTCTTATGGAAAATATTAGGGGGTGCTCATCAAATCACTGCACAGATTTATCATGTAGTCTTTTTTATCATTTTAGTTTGGGTCACATCCGCCTTGGCTAAAGAGACCATAGGGGAGGAAGAAAAATGGCTTCCTGCCTTGATTATTGCTACAGTTCCGATGGTAGTGAGTTTTAGCACACTTTTTTATATGGACATTCCAATGACTACCCTTGCTACCCTCAGTTTTTATCTAATTCTAAAAAGAAGATATATTGAGGGAGGCGTGGCATCAGGGTTGGCTTATCTTACAAAACTTAATTCAGGTTTCTTGTTTCCTGGATTTCTTATAACAATCTTCTTGAATGAACGAAAAAGATTTTTATCAATTCTTAAAGGGAGTGTTTATTATATTCTTCCAATTATAGGAATTTATTTATATGATTTAAACTGGCGTAGGTCCAATATTCCATCTAAAATGGATATTATAGGAATTTATAATGTAACCTATCGCATTTCGATAGTGCTTTCTGAAATAAAAATTAGGGAATATCTCAATTCTTATCTAACTAACCCGATTGATATAATAAAATATTTCGGGTTGGCTTTTTTATTTCTGTTTTTTCTTTATTTTTTCCGATTTAGAAGAGGGCTGAGAAGGAATGGTATTTTGTGGATTCCTGTTGCGAGTTATCTTGTTTTATTTTTGATATTTTTTGGAATTAATCCGGATATTCGCTATCTCATGCCAATTCTTCCATTTTTGATTGTCCTCTTTACACCAAACATAATCTCATTAGGGAGAAGTTGGAAATTAATATTAATTATAATATGCCTTCTTCAATTTATAAGCACAACATTTTATGTAAACCAAAAAAGAAAAATCCCTAATAGTATAAAAGAAGGTTTTGAGTTTATTCAGAAAAATGTTCCCAAAGAGGCATTAATCCTTTATCCAGAAGAAAATCTTTTAATTTATACTCAAAGAAGGATGATTTGGAGCGCCTTTTCAGGTTATCGATCAGGTATAAAATTTTGTTTAGAAGCATTGTTTTGGGCAAATAGTTTAGAAGAGATGAATGAAGTTCTTGAAGTCAATAAGGTGGACCACATTTTAATTAAAAAATCCCGTATTTACGATGATCAAAAAGATCGGCACTTTGGGGGATACCCTAAATCTTTTGTTGAAAAACTTCCACACTTAGAAGGGTGGAGGAAGGTTTTTGAAAACTCAGAATTGATATTGTGGAGAAGGGTTTAGCACAGGTAAAAATATGTTAATGATAATTTTGAAATTTATTATCCAAATTTCTCTAACTCTGCGCTACCTTTTTTGGAAGACAATTTTAAATATAAATGGTAGTTCAATTGGCAAGAATGTTAAGATTTATGAAGGGGTAAAATTATATATTCATCCTGGAAATCCAATTAATATTGGTAACAATGTAAGTATTGAAAAAGGAGTCATTCTTAGTACCTCTGAAAAAGGAAAGATCATTATTGGTAACAATGTTTATATCGGAGAACATTCCGTTATTTTGAGCAACGAAGAGATTGAAATTGGTGATAATGTGTTAATTTCACCACATAATGATATTGTTGATTTCAATCACATCTATAAAGACCCTAAAAGACCGATAAATCAACAAGGGATTGTCACAAAAAAGATTAAGATCGAAGATGACGTGTGGATCGGGTCAGGATGTAAAATTCTAATGGGTGTTACCTTAGGGAAAGGTTCAGTTATAGGTGCAGGCTCTGTCGTGACAAAGGATGTGTCACCTTACTATGTTGTTGCAGGAAATCCAGTTCATGTAATTAAAATTAGAGGGGAATAACTATTTGGATCAGAAGAAAAGTAAAGGAATAAAAGGAAATAGGGTTATTCAAGTAACCAGAGAACGGATTTGGTTCATTTTGGGAGGGGTCATATTTTTTTTACTCCTATTACAAATTGGATTGAAAGAAACGTTTTTTACGTTAAAAAATGTAAAAATAGGATATCTTTTAATGGCCGTTGGACTTATTATTATCGCCCAGCAATTCATACCTTTTATAAAATGGGTGATTATGTGTCGTAAGACAGAGATGGGGCTAAGTCTCAGGGAAATTTTTTACTTATCGTCTGGTATCATAGCCGGAGGAATCGTAACCCCAGGGAGAAGTGGAGAATTTGTGACGGCCTTTTTTGTCAGAAAAATGAAAGGAAGAGTTTCTTCAATAGTTTTTTTAAACCGGGTTGTGGAAAGTTCCGTTACACTCCTGATTTCAATTTTAATTTTCGGAGTATTGTACCGTAATTTTTTAACCTCAAAATCATGGATATTAATTGGGACCTCCTTTGGAATTGCTCTATTTTTGCTCTATGTTTTTGCAATGAAAAAGAAAGCAGGCATTTTTATGCTTTCAAAGGGGAAAAGATTTTTGATGGTTCTTAAAAAATTCAAGGTATCTCAAATGATTTTAAACCTGGAGGATAGAATCATAAGGGAAGTCGAACATTTCTATACCTCGTTTAAAAAGTTATTTTCATGGCAAACCATTCCGGTATTAGTAATTTTTACTTGTTTGACTTGGGCATTAATGGTTGTTGCGAATTGGTCCATTTTCCGCTCAGTAGGTTCAGAGGTTCCTTTTACAATTATTATGGGTGTCATGGTACTGAGCGCAATTGGTTCTTTTGTATCGCCGACTCCAGGCGGAATTGGGTTGGGGGATATCCCTCCTGTTTACTTTCTTTTCATCAATAAATATAATGAAAATGTAGGGGCATTTATTCTAATCGGCAGGGTAGCGTCCTATGGAGTAGCATTTGGGTGGTATTTTTTTGCGGCAGGGGTTTTTCATAAAAAGACCCTGTTGGGAAAAAAGGATCTTACTTAAAATTCAAGAGACCCACTAATAATTTTAGAATGGTGAGTCGAGAATATTTTTTAATTATATGACCATAACCAGACGCTCTATAGAAGATCAAGGAGTTCTCTTATTTTTATCGGAAAACTCCTCATGTTTTTTTAACCGTATCGAATGGTTTCATATCTTACAAGAGGGATTTAAAGTACCTGTTGTGATTTATTGCCTGGAAAAGGATGGAAAGATCCGTTTAGCACTTCCAGGCATGATATTTAATTTCGGAATCGTTAAGATTTTTTATTCCAATATTCCTTACGGTGGGTTTGTTGGGGATTTTGAGCTGATCCCCGAGTCATTAAATCTTTTTGAAGAATCTTTAAAGAAGGAGGGCATCGGATTACTCCGAATAGGGAGAAATTTTAACAACCCATTTCCAGATTTAAATGGTTATCATCAACAAATTGCCTTTACCCATCTATTGAATTTAGAAAAGGTGACTGAGGAGCAGTTGTGGAATGGTTATAAGAAAAGGGTTAGGAGAGATGTTAGAAAGGCGGAAAGGTCAGGAATTTATTTAGAAGATCTTCGTTTTGTAAATGAGATCGACCAGATGTTTAATCTTTATTATCAGACAATGCGAAGAAATATTGCTTATACAACCTGGACGAAACAATCCCTTTATTCGATTTATAACTATCTGGTTAAACCAGGAAATGCAAAGATGATTTTTGCGAAAAAAGATGGAGAGGTAATCGCAGGAATCATTTTATTATTTTCTATAGATACTGTTTACTATTTTTTCTCTGCTTCTTCAGAGAAATATTTCCAATACTGCCCTAATGACCTTTTGGTCCATCATGCCCTCTGTCTGACAATCCGGGAAGGCAAAAAATATTTTGATTTCATGACATCGAGAGCAGATGATAATGCCTTGATGAGTTTCAAAGAAAAATGGGGTGCACAAAAGTATCCATTTCACTTTTTTGAAAAGAGGTTAACCCACTTAGGACCTTGGGTTTGGAATCAGGGATGGAAGATAGCAAATTCAAGGATAGGGTCTTTTTTCATTAGGGCAATAAGAGGAAGGGTGTGGGATTAAGAATAAAAAAAAGGTTTATTTTTTTTATATCAAGTATTATTTTTATTGGTATCCTTTGGTTTTCTTCTTCATTCTGGTTAACCGAAATTGGGAAATGCCTATATTTTAATGAAGCCTTACAACCAGTGGACATTATTATTGTTCTGAGTGGTGATGACGAAGGATTTAGACTTCGTCAGGCATACAATCTCTATCAAAAGAGGTATGCCAAAAAGATTCTTTTATCAGGAGGGACAAATCTTTGGAAAGAGACAGGAATCGATTTAATGGAAAATTACCTAATTAAGCTTGGAGTATCTAAGGAGGACATTCTATCAGAAAAGGAGTCTGAATCTACTGTAGAAAATGCACTTTTTTCAAAAAGGATTTTAGAAAAAAGAGGTTTAAAATCTGCAATTGTTGTAACCTCTCCGCCACATACTCGGAGAGTCTCTATTATCTTCAGAAAGACCTTTTCTCCAAAAATTAAAATATTGGTATGTAGTAATCCAGATGCGTTTAAGGTGGAGGGGTGGTGGCAGAATCCAAGTTATAGAAGAACAGTTATTCGAGAGTTTTTTCAGATTGGTTGGTATCTTTTATTTGGAGAGTGAAAAGTGTCCTCAAGAGAGATACTTATAGGAATTACTTGCGGGCTTTTTCTTTTTGCCATTGGAGTAAAAAGTGATGTCTATCTTGGAGATGAAGCGTATCATTTTACCTTTGCTAAAGGTATTTATGAATCTAAATCCAGAATTCCATCAAACCCTATTTATGCTCCATATCCAAAACTCGATTACTTCTACTTCGATGTCCCCCTTTGGCATGAATTGTTAGCAGGACTTTGGTGGGCCGTTGGTTTTCCTTCCGAGATAATGGCCCAAATTTATCAAATTTTATATTCCCTTTTATTGGTGATATCCAGTTATTTCTTAGGAAGAAATTTATACGGTGAAAAAGTGGGGAAGATGGGGGCAATCGTTCTTCTTTCTACTCCATTGATAGTTGCTTTTAGCATTCTCCTTTATTTGGATGTGCCTGTGGCAGCTTGGAGTATATTTTCTCTCTGGATGATTCATTGTAGAAAGTGGTTGTTTTCAGGCATTGGTATGGGAGCCATGCTTCTTACAAAAGTCAATAGTTTTCTTTTGCTTCCAGGTTTTGTTATCCTTGTTTTTCTCCAAACCGACAATTTATGGACGGAAAGAATCAAAGCATTTATTTTGGTCAGTTTGCCTACTTTTCTAATTAATTTACCTGAAGTTTATTTCCGTAAGACTCATTTTGGGTTTTTCTATTATATTTCTCCTCAATATCTTCCGAAAGATGGGCCATCCGGGGTAGTTGTCTTTGAACCTTCCTCCCTTTATTTACAACCTTGGAACCTGTTCATTTATTTTGGAATCGTTATTTGGATAGGTTTAGGGGTTTATTTCATAAAAAATCTTTTAGAGAGAAAAGATTGGTTCCTGTGGATACCAATAGGGAGTTATATTCTCCTTTTCCCAATTCTTTTCCATTATTCTTTGCCAGCAAGAAATCTTTCTCCCATTTTAGCTCCGCTTGCCATTTTAGGAGGGAAAGGAATTGCTTCGCTCATCAATAAAAAAATAAAATTGATTGTTCTAAGTCTTTGCTTGTTTCAATTCATTGTTGTTTCAGGGAAAATTTATGTAGAAAGGCAGATTCCATCAGGAATTAAAGAATCTTATGTTTACATTCAAAATCATACTGCACCCAGAGATATCTTTCTCTATCTTGAGGAAAATCTTGTTTTATATACCAACAGGCCTATTGTATGGTCCCATATCATAGAATTGCCAAAATTATTATGGCAAGCAGAAGGAGAAGAAATCAAGTCTATTCTAAAAAAATATGAAGTGTCTTATATTGCTGTGAAAAAGGATCGTATATTTAATGACCTGTCTACTAAACATACAGGGGGGTATCCAAAACTCTTTGTTGAAAAACTTCCGAAGCAGGAGTTTCTGAGACTTGTCTTTGATAATTCTGAAATTTCGATATGGCAAGTAAGACCATAGAGGAAAAAGTGAATATTGGTATCATAATATCTGGAGGGGGTCACCTGGATGAAGCATTATTGTTACTGGAGGGATTCCAGGGGCATAGTATATTCTTAGTGACCTATTACCAAAAGAGCCTTCTGAGCTTTTCGCATCCCCGAATCAGCAGAATATATTTTGTTCGGCTATGGGGTTCGAAAGGAGTAACTCTTTATCTTTCACTCTTTGTTAATTTATTTGAATTTGTCTATATCTTGATGAAAGAGCGACCTAAAATACTCTTTTCTACAGGGTCAGAAATTGCCATAACCCCATTTTATCTTGGAAAAATCTTTTTAAGATCAAAATTGATATTTTTAGAAACAGCTACTCGGGTAACGAAACCTTCTATAACCGGGAAATTGGTTTATCCTATTTGTGATTTATTTCTGGTTCAGTGGGAAACACTTCTCAAGAAGTATGGATCAAAAGCTGAATTTAAGGGGAGGGTATTTTGATCTTTGTAACTATAGGAAGCGGACCGCTTGATTTTTCAAGGCTTGTTGGAAAGATGGATGAAATTGCAAGGGATCTTAAAGAAAAAGTCATCATTCAGAAAGGGTATACGCGAACCAAAACTTATTTTGCCGAGAGTTTTACCTTTGTCCCTTATAATCAAGCCCTGGATTTATTTAAAAGTGCGAAGGTTATCGTTGGGCATGCCTCTGCGGGGCCTATTATTCATGCACGGAAATTTAATAAACCGCTTATCATTTTTCCACGGGATGGACGGCGAAATGAACTCATCGACAATCATCAAATGGAAACAGCTAAGGCCATTGAGGGAAGTTCAAAAATGATTGAGGTGGTTTATCATGAAAATGATCTTAAGGAAGCTATTCATAGAGCAATAGCAAAGGCTGAAGGGGGTTTATCTTATGAAACAAATACATCTCTATCCTTACTAATCAATTATATTGGGAACTTCATTCGAACTTTGTGAAATAAGAGGTTATGAACAGAAGTAAAGAAATTTTTAAAATAATATTATACAAAGCAAATCTGCTCAATTTTTTTACAAAGTTGAGATACAATACGTTCCACCTTTTGAGGGAGGGATATGATCCAAGGAAATTTTGGAATGGATGGAGTAATAGTTATTCAAGGCAGAAGGCCCAACAGAGAATCGATAAAAGCCATTACTGGTTATTAGAAAAAATCGAAGAGATTAGACCAAAAACTATTTTAGAAATAGGCTGTGGTTTTGGAAAAAACTTAAAATTTCTTTTTGAACACCTCTCTTTTCCTATCATGATGGTTGGTTTTGATATTAGTGAATTAATGATCCAAAAGGCTAAAAATAATCTCAATGATAAGGCCCTTTTAGGTTGTGCAGATATTAATGCCCTCCCCTTTAGAGATAAATTTTATGATCTTGTTTTCACTCATGCTACCTTGATGCATGTCTCAGAGCAGAATATCGAAAATGCCATCCGGGAAATTAGTCGTGTAACCAAAAGGTATTTGGTTATTATCGAAGAAACTTATTGGTCTATTGGAAATCTCCAGGGTACTGTTTTGAAACCCAACGAGTACACATTCATTTATGATTATGCTCAATTACTTTCCAAGTGTGGGCTAAAGATCATAGAGATGAAAGAGCAAAAGGGCGATTGGAATTTAATCTATTTACTTTGCAGTAAAAAGGAGCTTTTGTATGAATGATGCAATTGAATTCTAATGAGGCTATTTCCAATAAAATTGCATCCAATATCATTTGAGGTATTTAAATTGATGGTTAGAATCGAGTGATTGGTGTGAGAACTTCTCTTTATCATTTATTCAAACTTTATTTTTAATTAACATCTTAATTTAGTAGGAGACCTTTATTGTTTTAAGTTATAGGGATGGAGAGAAGTGGAGTATATATGGTCCATTATCTGTAATACTTCATGAAAGGAATTATATTTTATGGGCTGTGATGTTTTATTAATTGTCCCTCCGGGGATCAATTATAATACCCCGCCACTGGGAATTTTATATTTAGCTGCTGTGTTAGAGAAAAAATCAATTTCAGTTCAGGTGATGGATGCGGCACTGGAAAGATTTTCTATTGACGAGACATTTAAAAGAATTGAGTCTCTATCTCCAAAAATCATTGGATTTTCTGTGTGCACCCCCGATTATCGTGTCATTGACCAGTTTGCTTATTTAGTTAAAAACAGATTCCCGGAAGTCAAGATCGTGATGGGAGGGCCTCATCCTACTTTGGACCCTGAGGGGGTTCTCTCATTTTCCCATATTGATTTCGTCATTAGAGGGGAAGGGGAGTATTCCTTTCTGGAGTTTTGTCAGGCTTATTTAGGGGGTAAAGAAGACCAATTTAGGAATATATTGGGTTTGTCCTTTAAGGAAAATGGAAATATCATCCATAACCCTGACCGCCCTATGATTGAAAATCTGGATGAACTTCCTTTTCCTGCACGTCATTTAATTCCTTTGATGAAATATAGAAATTACGGAAGGGTCTATAAAAGGAAACCCGTTGGTGTAATGATAACCTCGAGGGGCTGCCCCTTGCGATGCATTTTTTGCGCTCATGAAATTTTCGGTAGAAAATATCGATTTATGGGAGCATCCCGGATTGTTGAGGAGATTAAATTTCTCCAAGAGAAATATGGAGTAAGAGAAATATTATTTAGGGAAGACAACTTCACTGCCAATCGGAATAGAGTATTTGAGTTTTGTGATATTTTAATCAAAGAGAATATAAATATTACTTGGATGTGTCTGGCTGATGCTAATAGTATTACAGAAGATATGGCAATTCGTATGAAGGAAGCGGGATGCTGGCATATTGGTATTGGAGTAGAATCTGGCAATCAAGAGATCATCAATATTTTAAAAAAGAATATTAGACTTGAGCATGTAGAGAAAGTCTTCAATTTTCTGCATAAAGTAGGGATCAAAACGCTGGCCTTTTTTATGATTGGAAATTATGCAGATACAAAAAAAACCATAGAAGATACCATTCGATTTGCAAATCAATTAAATACAGATTTTGCCATTTTTACTATTACTACTCCCTTCCCGGGAACAGAATTATTTGAAATGGCAGTAAGAAACCACCTTATAAGTAATTTCGATCTCAGTCAGATTTCGAATAACCCCTTAATATTCCGACAGAAACAACCTGTCCTCCGAACACCTACACTGAATGAGAGGCAATTAAATTGGTACCAGAAAAAGGCTATAATAAAATTTTATCTTCGTCCCAAACAACTTTTTCGTATCTTAAAAGAAAAGGAATTAGCTCGAGCTTTTTTAAGTATTCAACCTGAATCCTATAGCCCTAATTACAAATTGATCCGGGAGATTGAAGAGCGATATAAAAATCTCAAGACTAAGCAATAACTAACAATGCAAAAAAGAGGTGAAAGAACTCATTTCTATAATTTTCATGATCTTCTCCATGTTCGTATCATTATCAGGCGACCAAGCCAGTTTGATGGTTATCTTAAGAAAACTTTTAGTTACTATGAGGTCAAAAACCTTGATCGTATAGACCTCTCTATAGAGATTGGCCCTTTTTCTCCTAAAATTAAAAATTGTGCTATCATTGATGGTAAATACTTTGTGAGAAAAGATTATATCTTTTATAGAACTAACTATAAAATGGCATGGTGGCAAACGGAGATCAATGGGATCGAACAAGAAACAACCCAAGTAGGAATCCGGTGTAATCAATTTGGGAGAATCATCATTCCCGGGGAGACTATTTACAATTTGATCCGGTTTAAATTGGCAACGAAAGGTTATCCTTTGGTGCATGGATCTGGAGTTGGAAAAGGTGAAAAAGCCTATCTCTTCTCAGCGAGAGGAGGGACAGGAAAGACTATTAGTACCCTCAATTTTGTGAGGAGAGGGTTTGATTATTACTCAGATGACTCTGTGATCTTAGGAGACCATGAAATTCTTGGTTTTATCGTCCCATTTAATTTGAGATTCACTTATGATGTCGAGACTCTTCTCGGCATTAAATTTACTCCAAAAACGAAGAGAGAATTATTTTTAAAGCGGCTTCTCTATTTTTTTACCTTAGGTCAGATCAGCCTTTTTACAACTCTTGAGGCAAAAGAAATCTTTCCATCTTCCATTCGAGAAAGAGCCTTTCTTAAAAAAGTCTACATTCTTTTTCATGGACCTGAGTTTGCCGTTGAGAAAAATGTCCCATTAGAATGGGTAGTAAATGATCTTATGATAAATTTTCAGTTTGAGTGCCCGGAATTGATCGGCTTACTTTTGGCTTACTCATACTGTTTTCCTGAAACTCCTATATCCAATTTTTGGGAGGAGATTAAACAGCGATTAGTTTACTCCTTAAGAGGGATAGAAACCCATCGTATCTCAATTCCTATTTTTTATAATGATGAGGTGTTTAATAGAGTCTATGAAGAGGTCATAAGTTGAAAAGTATCTACTATAACATTCATGGTTGGATAAAGATTAAAATATCTCCTCTTTCTTGGCATTTAATCAAACCCTTAAATTGTCCATATTCTTATTTTGAAAGCGAAGACCATCTGGATCCAGATATTGATGTAAAAATAGAGGATTTTGTCCCAAATTTAAATGGATGTTATTTATTGGACCATAAATATTTCATTAAAAAGGATTTCATTTATTTTGAAGATAACGATAAGAAATTGAAATGGAAAGTACAAATAGATGGATTGGAAAAGGACAAATTAAGAATTAAATATTTCCCCAAAAAATGGATTTATGTAAAATATCCATGGATGTTTTTCCCTGATCTCATCCTCCATCTTTACATTCTTCATCCTTTGTTGGAAGTGAGGCTTTTCAAGATGGGGTTCCTTATTCTTCATGCAGGTGCTGTTCATCGAAATGGAAAGGCTTATATCATTGCGGGTCGTGGAGGGGCCCATAAAACCAATTTTGTTCTCGAATTGATGAAGAAAGGTTATGATTATATTAGTGACGATATGATCATCCTCGCAGGTAAGGAAGTTTTTTCTTTTCCTCATTCAATTTCTCTCTTCGATTTCTTCTACCGATACCATGGGCGAGATGAGATAAATTTTATGAAGAAAATTAGACTTTTTATGTTTCTTAGGAAGACTTATCCTTCGAGTTTTAAAGTCATCGATCATTGCCCTATCGAAAGACTTACTCTTATCATTCCCACCAATCGGTCCGATGTGAAAATAGTAGATGGGTTGGATTTATTTGAGATATTAAAAATGCTTTTCTTTAACCAGATGATGGAAAGGACATCTTATGTTTCCCATAAGACAGTAATCGGGAAATTCTTTGATGCCTATCGCTTTATCTTCCCGGAATCAAAATTTTTCCCTGAACAAAAAGAATGGGTGAATCTATTGTTGGAGAATTTTGGGAAGATACCCTTTAAGGTGTTAGAAATACCTATTAAGTGGCAAAGCCATTTTATAGAAAAATTACTAATTGATTAAGGATGAAAAGATAATGTCAAGCATTTTATTAATCAATCCGCCTTACACTCGATATAGGCAGCCTGTGGAAATTCAAGCAGATGAACCTTTGGGGTTAATGTGTCTTGCTGCATACCTTAGGGAGCATGGTAAAAAGGTTGATATCTTCGATGCCTTTCAGGGGAAGGGTAATGTATTAGATGAAGGTCAATTCTATTGGAGTGGATTAAGCAGAGAAGAGATCAAAAATAAGTTATTGGCATTAAAGCCCTCAATTGTTGGAATCACCTGTATGTTCACCATGCATTCGAAAGGAGCTCACGATGTTGCTAAAATTGTAAAAAAGACTCTTCCCAAAGCTCTGGTGGTTTTTGGTGGGAGTCATCCTTCGGCTTTACCGGATTGGGTCCTTCAGGATACGAACGTGGATATTGTAGTCATTGGAGAGGGAGAGGTTACTTTAATGGAAATCGTGGAGAAGTATGAAAGAGGAGAGGATATTTTTTCAATCCCAGGCACGGCTGTCCGCAGAAATGGCCATTTCTTTATGAACCCTGAAAGACCCTTCATTGAGGATTTAGATTCCCTTCCTCTACCAGCAAGGGATATGGTAGACATAAATATTTACCTATATGAACCATATAGGACTAAATTTGCAATGAAGCCACCGCGTTTAAATATCATGACAACTCGAGGATGTACAGGGAGATGTGTCTTCTGTTCTATTCATTCCATATGGAGACATACTTGTCGAGGATTTAGCGCTAAAAGAACTGTTGATGAAATTGAAATCTTAGTAAAAGAATATGGGGCGAGGGAGATAGCTTTTATAGACGATGATATTCTATTTTCAAAAAAACGAATGAAGGAAATTTGTATAGAAATTATAAATCGAAAGTTAAACATAAAATGGTGTACTCCTAATGGAGTGGCTATATGGAAATTGGATGAAGAGATTCTGGATTTAATGAAAGCAAGCGGACTTTATAAAATTACTTTTGGAATTGATACGGCTTCCAAAGAGACACAAAAATTCATTCACAAAACTCATATTAATTTAGATAAGGCAATGAAAATCATTGAATATTGTAATAAAATTGGTATGTGGACTCATGCTTCGTTTATCATTGGTTTCCCTTATGAAACAAAAAGGGATATTGAGATGACAATCCAATATGCAGTTGAGTCTGATTTAGATTTCGCTGCTTTCTTTATCGCAACTCCCTTTCCAGGAACTCCCCTGTTCGAGATTTATAAGGCCGAGGGACTCTTTCCTGATTTCGGGGATGTCAATGCAATGAAATGGGAAGGCTCTCAACAGGTTGTAATGACCGATACTCATCACTTTAAGAAGGAGGAATTGCAAGAGTATTTGAAGGAAGCTCATCAAAGATTCTATCGCAGTCGGATCAAGAAATTTTTAAATCCTCTAAGAATATTCAGGAAGATCAAGGGGCGATATGAAATCAGGTATTTTCTAAACCTTTTGCGGATTGCACGGAGCGAACTACGGCGGGTAACCTAAATAGAAAAATCAAATTATTTGGTTTAATAAAATGCCATAATTTTCAATTAATAAAAGAAAAGGGGAAATAAAAATTTATATCCAAGGTGTGGATAACTATGAAAATATTATTGGTTGACCCACCTATTGAACAAATCGTTAACTCTTCACCATATAAGGAAGGTCCCCCTTTTGCTCTAGGCCTTTTGTCGATTAGCAGTTACCTTCAAAAATATGGCTATCAAGACATAGAATTAGAAAATTATTTTAATTACGATTGGGATAAAATTGAATCACACCTCTGGAAAGTTAATCCTGATATCATTGGTATTAGTTGCACGACAGACGCTCGCGGTTTTTGCTAGAGATTGGCAAAGTTGGCCAAAAATATTAAACCACATGTAAAGGTAATCCTCGGAAACGTTCATGCTACTTTTTTCCCTCGAGAAATTCTGAAATACTATCCAGTTGATTTCTGCGTCCTTTATGAAGGTGAAGAGACTATGCTTGAATTGATTAAAACTCTTGAATCAGGCCAGGCCAATTTTAAAGATATCCTTGGATTGGCTTGGCGTGACCCAAAAACTAATGACATTCATGTGAATCAACGCCGTCCATGGATAAAAAATCTCGATATTATTCCCATCAACCCCAAACATCGAATCTTCATCAATGTTGAGGGAAAGCGCCAAGCAAATATGATTTCATCACGAGGATGTCCATTCAACTGTGGTTTTTGTTCGAGTTCTGCTTTCTGGTTTAGAACTTGGAGAACATACAGCCCGGAGTATGTTGTTGAAGAATTCATGATGCTTGGGGATCAAGGAGCGGAGGTCAATGATATTCTTGATGATCTTTTCACTGCAGACTTAAAACGGGCTGAAACTATTTGTGATATCCTGATAAAGAGAGGGAACAAAATACCATGGTATTCCCGAGCCCGCGTTGATCATATTTCAGAAGGTCTTGTCGAAAAGATGATCTCTGCTGGATGCAAAGAGATATCCTTTGGAATTGAAAGTGGGGATCCCGAAATGATAAAGCGGATCAATAAAAAGATAAACCTTGAGCAAGCAATAGAAGTATTTCAAATGTTAAGAAAGAAAAAGATTATTGCTCGTGCAAACTTTATGATTGGTAATCCAGGAGAAACTATCGAGAGCGTTAAAGCAAGTATTCGTTTGGCCCAACAAATGAAACCGACCAGCATCATTGCCAGTATTGCTATCATTTATCCTATGACTATGCTTGACCGTAAGGCACAGGAACATGGTCTTATAAGCCCAGAATTCTGGTATCTTGATACTAAACCAGCCCCATACTATACGGTTGATATGTCCTTTAAACAATTACAATCTCTTGCCACAAGGATGTTGTTCAAATGGGGAATTTATCGAGGCCCGATAGCACTTTTAAAGATGATTCATACCAATTGGAAGATTTCAGGGACGAAAAGAAGCCTTTCTTTCATTTTTAGTTGGATTAGCAGTTGGCTACCATGGCGTCAGATGAAAAAAATTACAACTAAGGATTGATTTGGCATTATTTCTCATAGAATCCTCTGCTATTCTTTTTAAATTATAAAGGTCACGAGATCGGAGAATAATAAGGATATCAGTGAATCAGGTACAAGCATCAAAAGAACGTTTTGAGCATTTTAACGAGCGGGATGTAGCACTGTTACGCTGGCGATTTGGCAAAGGTTATGTAGCTGAGTTGGCTGAGCGACGCTACCGGAAAATGTTCGTAGGCGCTAAGCGTATCCTCGATGTAGGCTGTGGGGTTGGTGAAGCTGCTCAATGGGCTAATGGTGCTGATTACTACGGTATTGACATTTCCAATATTCTTGTTTGTGAAGGCATAAAAAGACAAAATCGTTATCTGGCTGTTGCCAATGTCACAAACCTCCCTTTTCAAGATGAAACTTTTGACCGAGTCACATGTATGGGTCTCCTTCATCATTTGCCAAAGCAGGACATCACTCTTGCCCTTCAGGAAATGATAAGAGTATTAGAGGTAGGTGGAAGAATTGCTATCGTAGAACCGAACCCGTGGAATATATACCAAAGGCTCTTTGCCTATATTCGATCAGCCGAACGCGGCATCCTTAATACAAGCCCACACAATCTTCGACATATAATCCAATCGGTTGGGGGAGTAGAAATCGAGAAGTTCGAATACGATCACACAATGTTCTGGCCTTCCTATTTTACTTTTATCCTGCGTCGTTGGGTTTGGCCTATAAGTGTACCCCTGACAAGTCTCTTCTTATTGCTCCATAGAATAGTGAGAAAATTGACACCAGACCCACTTTGTAGCCATACATTTTGGAAACTTAGAAAAATTGCATAAGAATAAGTGGAATCACCTATGGAAAAGTTTTAAGTGGTGATATAATTCCTGTTGAGGTATGGTGAAAAACCTTTCTGACGGTGGCGGGCAGACGTCCGAATACCAATAATTCCTATGTGAAATTTGGGGTCAGGCAATCATAATATTATATTGGGTGTGGTTATGTTAACAAGCCTTCCATGGCTCGGAAGCCTGGGATTCACCTCCCGGGTGGGTTGTATCATGTGATATCGAGAGGAAACCAGAAACAGAAGATCTTTCTTGATGAAAAAGACCTAAAAACCTTTCTTTCTTATCTTTCCGAATATAAGGTCAGGTATTCCTTTCGTCTTTATGCCTATGTGCTGATGCCAAATCACTTTCATCTTCTGGTGGAGGTTGGAGAGATTCCTTTGAGCAAGATCATGCAATCGCTTCTGTTTCGATACACTCGCTATTTTAATCGGCGGTCTGGGAAGGTGGGGCATCTGTTTCAGGGTCGCTATCGTGGGATTTTATGTAATAGGGATGTTTATCTTTTGGGGTTGGTTCGTTACATTCATTTGAATCCGGTTCGGGGGAGGCATGTGTCGGAGCCTGAGGGGTATAGGTGGTTGGGGCATTTGAGTTATTTGGGTAGAGGAAAGAACGATCTCGTGGATGAGGGTTTGGTATTGGAGCAGTTTAGCAGGGATTCTTTTGTTGCGAGGCGGAAGTATCGGGTGTTTGTTTTGGAGGGGGTTGGGGGTCATCATGGGGAGAGATATTATGGGGTGAGGGATCAGCGGTATCGGGTCAGTTGGTGAAAGATGTGGCGGGACATTTTGGCCGGAGCCCGATGACGATGAGCCGGGCGGTGGTTAAGTTTGAGGAGAGACTGCGTAACGACCGGCAACTTAGGGAGAGAATAGAAATGATAAGGGGAGCTTTGATTAAGAAGGCAAAGAGAAAATATAATATTCCAATTGCCTGACCCCATAACAAAAAAGGATAAAAAGTATTGACAAATATGAAAGAAATGGTATATTTATTATACATTTATGGAATTTGAATACGATGAAATTAAAAGTAAAAGGAACAAAGAAAAACACGGGATCGATTTCGCAAAGGCCCAGCTTGTCTGGAAGGGTTCTGAGAGAATTGAAATTCCGGCAAAAACTGAGGATGAACCGAGATACTTAGTGATTGGTAAAATTGGTGAGAAACATTGGTCAGTCATCATTACCTACAGGGGAAATAAAATAAGGATCATATCTGCGCGGAGATCGCGCAAGGAGGAGATAGAATTTTATGAAAGCTATTGAATTTGATAAAAAGTTTAATAAAGGAGAGGATATTTCGAAATATTTGGATTTTTCTCGAGCATCCAGACCTGGAAGAGATCAAAAAAGGGTAAATGTAGATTTACCTAAATGGATGGTTGAATCATTGGATAAAGAGGCCCGTCGGCTTGGAGTGACGCGACAATCGATTATTAAAGTTTGGATTGCTGAAAGACTTCAAAAGATATAAAAGTGTTAGGAGTCAGGAGTCACCTATGAAAAACGGAAACATAAAGAGGGTTACTCTTTATTGAGGTAAGGGATAAACCCTTACCCTCGGTATGGTGGCTTTCTTATTGTTTTCGGCATATGCGGGTGAAAAGCAACTCCCCACTGAAGCCCCATCAAAAATTATCACACAACCCCCGCAGGCGACAAAGCAGAGAAGACCGTTACTAGACCTGACTGTCGTATAGCCATACAAAGGATTACCCATTAAAAGAGCGATCCCCTTGTCGTAGTGCTTGGTTATTTTAACGATTGAATTCAAATATTAGGGGGTTAATCGAATACTCTCTTTTAACAAAGAGTGAAATTTCTCTTTCTCCTCCGGTGTCGCCACAATAATGTCTATGCTCATTTTAATCCTTTCAGCAAAAAGTATGAAATAAGGTCTTATTCTTTCAACCGGATTTAGAGCCTGGTTTTCTGCCACTATAAATAGATCAATATCACTCAAACCGGTTTCTTCTCCCTTTGCAAAAGAGCCAAATAGCCAGATTTCTTTTATTTCCGAAAATTCTTTGAGGGCATCTTCGCATATTTTTTTTAATTTCTTAAGGATTTCCTCTCTATTTACCCAAATGCCCTTCACAGAACCTGATGATACTATCTGCCGCATCTATAGCCTCCATGGCCTGCTTTTCTATAAAGTAATCCGATGGTTTACCCGAGGGGAAACTGTTTGGATATCTTGCTGGGATGTAATAGATATCCAGAAGCTTGGCATTCTCCTTCATCTGTTCTGGAATTTCAATCTTCTCTTTAAGAATATTAAATATCTCAGTAAGAGAATGACCCCATATATTAAAGCCGAGTTTTAAGGCGAGGCCTTTTAGGACTTTTTCTGCGGATTGCTGGGAAGTGAAACAGGCCCATTCATAATACTTATGTTCAAGGTCTAACCTTGCCCGCTCAAAATCTCTCTTTCCCTGTAAGAACCAGTCATTCCATCTGTTCATTTTACAACCCCTTTTAACATTTTAATTTGAAATTACAAATCGTTGCTAAATTGGGTTCCCTTGAAAATGATTTTTGCCCCTCACCCCTTCCCTCTCCCCTCGGGGCTGATCTTTACACACACTTGAGACCGTGGGTTAGGGGCCAGATTGCATTGGATGGGGATAATATTGTTGAGTAAGAATAGCATACATCTTAGTTGCTGCATAAACCTGTATAAGACCTCGCCAG